>LNFM01006989.1_pt1 | contig 18120 bp, 17 predicted proteins | sample 596031 | NCBI WGS metagenome assembly LNFM01 (sample SAMN04254537, study PRJNA301005) | activated carbon metagenome | isolation source: dual media filters at the Ann Arbor, Michigan drinking water treatment plant | place: USA: Ann Arbor | reverse complement strand
AAGCCGGTCCTGCGCGATCAGCGACTGCGCCTCGTCGATGCGTTGCTCCTGGCGGCGCAGCGATTCCACCTCGTCCAGGCCGGATCGCCCGCGCAGATTGCCGGCATCGACACCGAGGACTCGTCCGTACAGCGTGGCTGCCTCTTCCAGCTGACCCCGCTCGCGCAAACCATCGGCCTTCACGAGCCACTGACCGATCTGCGTTTCACGCTGACGGATCACCAGCATCCGGTACTGTCGGTTCTCAGGTTCAAGGCCAATGCCTTTCTCGATCTGCGACAGCCCTTCCTCGACCTGGCCCTTGTCGATCAGCTGCTGGCCCTGGCGCACGAATTCGCTGCCTGGTGCGCAGGCCGTCAGCGCGGCGGTGGCGATCAACGCCAGCCAGCAAGAGGCCGCCGATCGCGCGGGTGAATGTGATCTGCGCAGCACGTTCATCCCCCGCTCCGGAAGGTGACGGTCAGGCTCTGGTTGAGCGGCAGGTAGGTCAACGTCATGTTCTTCTCATTCATCTGCTCGACGCGGTAGACCGCATCGACGGTGTCGCCGGCCTTGACGGGCAGGACGCGCTCGCCCTGGGTGAAAAATGTGGTGCGCACGCCCTCTTCCGACAGGCCGCCCAGGTAGGCGTACGGGAACGGCGGTGCGACAGGATCCGGTGGCCGCTCGGCGACGACCCTGGCAGCAGGCGGTTGCCAGGACACGGCGTCGAACAGGGTCGTCGGCGCTGCGCTGTCGTCATCGGCATCGTCGGCCAATGAGCGCTGCCGCGCATCCAGCCGGCCGAATTGCACGCCAACGTCCGAGGCGTCGGGCGCGGCATTCGATGCCGCGTCGCGCGACTTGGCCCGCAGACGGGTCGGCGATTTCGCGCTGGGCTCCACCACCTCGGCGTCGTCGCCCATCAGCGTGACCACGCGCTCACCGATCAACGCACTGCCGACCACCACGATCAGGATGGCAATGCGCTTGCGAGCGGGGCTCAGCTCGGCCATCTCACCCTGCTCAGTTCGCGGAGACCGCGGCGACGCTCGCCGAGCCCACCACTGCCGCACTTGCCGACGGCGACGCCGTCGGCTTGGTCAGGAACAGCACGAAGCGCAGTTGCGCATCGAGCAGCGGCGATTTCGGATCGCTGCGGCGCAGGCTCACCTCATCGAGGGCCAATCCTGGCATTTCGCGCAGCGCATCGTGGCTGAACCGGCGCAGCGCTCGGTAATCGGCCTTGATCGGCAGCAGGATCGAATAGCGCGCCAGGGGCTCGGCGGGCTCGCTCGCGAACTTGAACTCGGCCTGGTCGAGCATGAATCCCCGCCGCTGCGCGGCTGCTTGCAAGCGAGCCACCGTCGGTGCGATGGCCCGCTCGCCCGCAAAGCGCTGCTCGAACAGGGCCAGCTGCTGCTGCGGTGTCGCATCGGCTGCTGGGGTCGACATCGCTCGCGCCGCAGCGCGTTGCGCCAGCAGATCGCTCTCGGCATCGAGTTGCTGCGCTTCGGTACGTCTCGGTTCGACCAGGGCCCAAATGGAGACCACACAGAGAAGCCCGAGTGCGAGCCCGACACATCCTGGCAGGCCGATGCCACGCAGCCACTGCGCGCCCTGCCAGCGCGCCCGCGTCAAGGCTGTCGCCATGTTGCCGCCAAGGTGAACGAGACCACCGACACGCCATCGCGCACGGACGTGCTGTAGCCCAGCAGATGGACTTGCCGCAGCGCAGGCTGGGCGGCCATGCGCTCCACATAGGCCAGAAGCTCGCCCATCGAACGCGCTTCACCTGCCAGACGCAGCGTGCGGTCGCGCGCGTTCGGCGTCAGGGACAGCACACCGAGCCCGCGCGCGTCGGCGGCCTCGACCGCATGGAACAGATCGGCCCAGGGCACCGCGAGTTGATCAATGACCGCATTGGCGCGTCGGATCGCGGCCAGCGTCGACGCGTCGGGCGGCTCGGCCGTGCGCTGCGGACTGTCGGCTCGCAGGCGGCCCTGCAGATGCGCATGACGGCTTTGCGCCAGTTCCCAGGTCTGCTCGGCTCGGCTGTAGGCCTCGGATGTCAGAACGACCACAGGCAAGGCCGCCGCCAGCACCAGCCAGCCGAGCCATCGCACGCGCGAAGCCGGCGGTTGCGCGAAGTCGAGCTGCAATGCGGCGGTCGTCATGCCGTCACCGCCTTGGGCATGGCCGTGGGGAGTGGCGCCGATGTTGAAGCCGAGCCTGATGGCGTCAGATCAATGAACGACCAGGGCGACGCTTCTCCGTGGTGAGCATGCAGCGGCACCGAGTCCGAACGCACGACATAGACCGCACAGGGGGGAGCCTCCATGCCCAGCGAGAACCATTCACGATCGAGCGTGTCCGCCAGGTCGAGCGCAGACGCTGGAACCCGCTTCACCAGCAGCGGCTCGGTCGGTGACTGCAGCAGCAGCGTTGTCGAGACGGCGTCGATGGACACGAACCAGTGCAGTCCCGCCGACATCTTGTGCCGCGTCAGGTTGTAGCTGTGCATCAGAGCCGGTTGCACGCTCACCAGCGTCAGACGACGCGCTTGCGACTGCGCAGTGAGCTGGTCGAGCACGGCGGTGTCGATGGCGCACGCCAGCGTCGCAGCGCCGTACCGTGTCGCATGCTGTCGGACCGTCCAGCCGCGTGCCACGTCACCATAGGCTTCGAGGAAGCATTGCTCGGCCAGCAGTTGACGCTGTGCAGGGCGGCTCAGTTCGTCGCGCCACGGCACGATCCGATAGCGCACGCCCTCACCCGCAACGATGCAGGTGAGTCGGGTGCCAACCGGCAGCGCCAACACGTCAAGCTGCTGTTCGATGCCTTCTGGTCGCGGGTCAGTGAATCGCAACTCGACCGCAGACCGCCGTCCTGTCGGCAGCAGAGCGCGCAGGCGGTCAGGCAACCAGCGTGACACGGTTGACCTCGTCCAGCGTAGTGAACCCGTCCAGAAACAGCTCGACCGCCGCATCACGCAGGAAGCGCGTGCCATTGCGCCGCGCCGCCTCCTTGATTTGCCGCACCGGCGCGCGGGCCACGATCAACTCGCGCAGCGCGTCGTCGAGCATCAGCAGTTCACCGACCGCCTTGCGCCCCTTGAAGCCGGTGCCGCGACACTTTCCACAGCCGCGGCCAGCTTTCAGCACGCGGCCCTCAATGCGCACCGGGTCGATCAGCGCCTCCTGCAATGCTTGTTCGCCAACCGTCACTGGCTCGCTGCAGTGCACGCAGTTGACACGCACCAGCCGCTGGGCCAGCACGCCAGTCAGCGCCGAGACGAAGCTGTACGGGTCGACGTCCATGTGGGTGAAGCGGCCGATGACGTCGAACACGTTGTTGGCGTGGACGGTCGACAGCACCAGGTGACCGGTCAGTGCGGCCTGGATGGCGATCTGCGCGGTTTCGGGGTCGCGGATCTCGCCGACCATGATGCGGTCCGGGTCGTGACGCAGGATGGAGCGCAGCCCCCGAGCGAAGGTCAACCCCTTCTTCTCGTTGACCGGGATCTGCAGCACCCCTTGCAGCTGGTACTCGACCGGGTCTTCAATCGTGATGATCTTGTCGTGGCCGTGGTTGATCTCCGAGATCGCGGCATACAGCGTCGTCGTCTTGCCGCTCCCTGTGGGCCCGGTCACCAGCAGCAGTCCGTACGGGTCGCGTGCCATGCGTCGAAACGCCGTCAACGTCGCCTCGTCGAAGCCCAGCACGTCCAGCCGCAGTCCGGACACCTGATCGGCCAGCGACTGCTTGTCGAGCACCCGCACCACCGCGTCCTCGCCGTGGATGCTGGGCATGATGGACACCCGGAAATCGATCTCGCGGCCCAGCGCCTTGACGCGGAAGCGGCCGTCCTGCGGCACGCGGCGCTCGGCGATGTCGAGCTCGGACATCACCTTGAGCCGCGACAGCACCTGCTCGGCGAGCTCGCGCCCATCGATCGCGCCGACCCGCGTGAGCGTGCCGTCGAGCCGGTACTTGATGACGAGCCCATTCAGGTTCGACTCGACGTGGATGTCACTGACGCCGCTCTTCAGCGCGTCATACAGCGTCGAATGCACCAGCTTGACGACGACGCTGGTGCCTTCGCCGATCGAGCGGATCGACAGGTCTTCGAGATCGCCGCTGCTGACCTGCGCTCCATCTCGAGCGGGCAGCGCGGTGTCGATCGCGCGCATCGACTCTTCATGCCTCGACAGAAAAGCCGCGATGTCGTCAGCAGCAGCGAGGCGAATCTCATGCGGGGCGGCCAAGCGCTCGACACACCAAGCCTGCAGGCCGTTGTCGAACGGGTCAGACATGACCACGATGAGTTCGCTGCTTTCGCGAAACGCGAGGCAACCGCGTTTGGCCGCGTCGCCGTAACCGATCAAGTCGAACGCTGGCGTCAGCTTCGACAGCGAGCCACTGCCAAGCACCTGATGCTGCATGCGGCGACCCAGCGCCTGCAGCAGCAAATCGGGTGATAGCGCCAGCTCGTCCTGCAAGACGTCACAAACGCTTTGCTGACCTTGCGCTGCGCGCGCACGGGCAGCGCGAATGACCGTCGGCGTCAGCAGCGACACGGCGGCTTCCAGTTCGAGCTGAGGCTCGGTGAGCGAGTTCATTGGATGCTGCCTGCCAGCTCGAAGATCGGCGCGTACATCAACAACACCACAACACCAATCACAAGACCGATCGCGATCATCAGCAGCGGCTCGAACAAGCGAATGAACCAGTCGATGGCCTGCGCGATGTCCTCTTCGTGGAAGCTGGCGGTGCGCTCCAGCATCTCGCCCATCTGGCCGGTGCGTTCGGCCACGCGCAGCAGGCGCAGCGACACCGCGGTGGTCAGGCCGTGGGTCTCGAACGCGGCAGAAATCGAGCGGCCTTCACCGATGTCTCGGCGTGCGGCAGCCAATGCGGCATGCAGTGTCACCGGCAACAGGCCGGTCACCATGTCGAGGGCGACGAGGATCGGGATGCCCGCCTGCTGCAACATGCCCAGTGCACGGTAGAAGCGCGCCAGCTGATAGACCCGCACGATCTCGCCGATGCGCGGGATGCGCTGGATCTGCTGGGCCACTGCCAGCCGTACCCGGGGGCGGCCCGACGCGTAAGCCCCGGCCACGGCGAGCAAGGCCGCACCACCCAACAGCTCGAGCCAGTGCGCGTTCGCAAACTGGCCCCACTGCAACAACAGGCGAGACATCAGCGGAATACGATCGCCGAGGTCCTGGAACACCAGGCTGAACCGCGGCACCACGTACAGCAGCAGGAACGCGATCACCAGCGATCCCACGCCAAGGATCATGGCGGGGTAGATGGCCGCCCCGACGACCCGCTTGCGCAGCAGATCGGCCTGGGCACGGTAAACGATGAAGCGCTCGATGGCTTCGGTCAGTGCGCCGGTTTTTTCGTTGGCTCGCACGCTGGCCACATACAACGGGGGAAACATCGCCGGTTGCGCCTCGAGCGCCGCGGAAAGCGACAGACCGACCTTCAGCTGGTCATGCAGGCGTACCAGCACCTGCTTTGCTTCACCACGGCTTTCGCGATCGGCGAGGGTCTCGATCGCCTCGACCACTGACAGCCCGGCCCGCAACAGGATCAGCAGGCTCTGATTGAACTGCAGCAGTGGAAAGTCAGGCGCCTTTCGCCAGGCGACATGCCTCGGGCCTTTCGCAGCCTTGATCGCGACAACGGCGTACCCCTGTGCCTCGGCCTGACGCCGCGCGTCGGCTGGGTTGCTGGCATCCAGCGTGATGGACACCGCTTGCGTGCGGCGTATGGCGCTGACGGCGTACTGCATCGAAGGCAATTGCAAGGGGGCGCAGGCACTCACCAGCTGGTGATGTCGGCGTCGAGGCCATCGCCGCCCGGGCGCCCGTCGCGGCCGGTCGAACTGATGTCGACATCACCGTGCTCGCCAGGCGAGACGTAAACATAAGGGTGACCCCAAGGGTCCGGTGGCACCGTCTTTTCCAGGTACGGGCCATCCCATTTGGCAACGGTCGCGGGCTTGCTCACCAGTGCCTGCAAGCCCTGCTCGGTGGAAGGGAAACGACCCACGTCGAGTCGGTACTGCTGCAGCGCCTTCTCGAAGCCGACGATCTGCGCCCGCACGGTCTTGACCTCGGATTTGCCGATCTGGGAGAAATACTTCGGACCGACGTAGGCGGCCAACAGCCCGATGATGACCATGACGACCAGCAGTTCGAGCAGCGTGAATCCGCGGTGTGAGCGGACGGGGTTCATGGCCATGGCACTCGCGTTCGTTGAGCAACGTCGCAGTGTGACCAGGGAATGTGACGCGCAAGTGAACCCACGGCAGGTTCCGACATACCGCGGTCGACGCCAGCCAAAGTGAGCTGTCGGTCAGTGATCAGTACGCGAGAAAACGACGCATGTTGGCGCAGCCGCGTGACGTGACGGTGTCATTGGGAATGATCCGAACGCGCCAGGCGCACCTGATGGCTGAGCCGCCGCAGGACAAAGGCAAATGGAATTAGAGCCTCTGTCCTACACCACCACCCTGTCGCCGAATTGACACTGAACATCGCCGTACAACCAAGAAAAACTCTCTTCGTCCATCATGAAAAAGACCATTGCTCTACTCCTCGCCCTCGCGGCGACGAGCTCGGCCCACGCGGAGACCAGCATCGGCGTGTCGATCGGCATCAACCAACCTGGCGTCTACGGCCGGATCAACATCGGCGATGTGCCGAGGCCCGCCCTGGTCTACGCGCAGCCGGTGATCATTGCCCAGCCGACGATCCCCTACGAGCGCCGACCGATTTACCTGTACGTGCCGCCACAGCATCAGCAGGATTGGCGTCGCTTTTGCGGCCGCTACAGCGCCTGTGGTCAGCCTGTGTATTTCGTCCAGGACAGTTGGGTGCGGGAGCGCTACCAGCGAGAGCACCCCGGCTGGGACCGCGGAAACAAACGCGGTTGGGACAAGCAGGACGACCGTGGTGACGACCGCGGTCGAGGCAATGGCCGTGGCAACGACAAGGACCATCGCGGTCGCAACCACTGATCGACAGCGTCTCGGTGCCCATCGACTATCCTCAGCCGATTCCGCCGACCTCCCAAGGCCTTGATCTTCAAGGCCTTTTTTCTGTGTCCGACACCCTGAACCTGCCCAATCCGCGCCATGCGGCGCGCCTGCCTGCGAACATCGGCAAAGCTCAGTTCGAGCGCATTCGCCAGGCGGCTTACCGGCTTCCACAGGTCGTGAAGCCGGGCGACTTCATTGCCGAACGCAGTGCGGGCTTCGAGGAACACCTCGACAAGCTCGGGCTGGTGCTGCTGCAAAAGCCGGTGGCAGGCGCGCGCCCCAGCCGCTGGATTGCACCCGAGCTGATGGACAGCGCGCTGGCTCACCTCGATGCGGTGGGCAACGGGCCCGATGTGCGTGCGCTGATGCTGGAACGCACTGCGGCACTGGAAGCCATGGGCGTGTCGCGCGATGCCGGTGTGTGGACACGCCTGATCAGTCACGCGCTGACGCTGGCAGAAGCCGGCTGGAAAGCGCCGGTGCTGTTTCGCGTACCGGTCGATGCCACGGCCGTGTGGGCCTTCTACCGCGACGGCGACAAGGCAACGCTGCTGGCTGCTCTGGGCGCACCACCACCCTTTGCGCATGCCGCTGAGCTGATCGCTCACCTCGATGACCTGGTGGCACGGAGCCGCGCGTTCAAGCTGCATCACCTCGAATCACTGCTGCCGCGCTTGCAGTCTGAATGTGCGACGCCACAGCCCTTGTCTGAGTTGAAGGCAGCACTGTTGCGCGCGCAGGACCGCTGGGAACACCGCGCCGCCGAGCTGGACACGATCGAAGGCCTGAACAGCGAGCTGGCCTTCCAGGGCTATCCCGACACCTTCGAGAAAGCACGACGGCTGCAACGCAGCGTCACGCTCTACGTCGGCCCGCCGAACAGCGGCAAGACCCACGCAGCGTTTGAGCGGCTGGCGCAGGCTCATGATGGCGCTTACTTGGCACCGCTGCGTTTGCTGGCACTGGAAGGCCGCGACCGGCTGGTCGGCCGTGGCGTGCCGTGCTCGCTGCTGACCGGCGAGGAAAACGTGCCGGCCGATGGCGCACGGGTCGTCTCCAGCACCATCGAGATGGTCGGCACCAACAAGCCCATCGACGTGGCGGTGATCGACGAAGCACAGATGATCTTCGACCCCTCACGCGGCTGGGCCTGGACGCAGGCCATCGTCGCGGTGCCGGCCAACGAGGTCATCATCATTTGCTCGGCCTATGCGGTGCCGGCGATCGAAAACCTGCTGGGTCTCTGCGGCGAGCGTTGCACTGTGCGGCACTTTGACCGCAAGCAGCATGTCGATCTGCTGCCGCATCCGGTCCCGATCTCGGCGCTGAAGCTGGGCGATGCGGTGGTCGCGTTCAGCCGCCGCGACGTGCTGACGCTGCGCGATCAGATCGCTGCCAACGGCCATCCGGTGTCGGTGATCTACGGTGCGCTGCCGCCCGAAGTGCGGCGCCGCGAGGCCGAGCGCTTCGCGACAGGCGAGTCGCACATCCTGGTCGCCACCGATGCGATCGGCATGGGTCTGAACCTGCCGATCCGCCGCGTGCTCTTCAGCACGATGACCAAGTTCGACGGCACGGCTGATCGACCGCTCAATGAATCGGAGGTGCACCAGATCGCCGGCCGCGCCGGGCGCTTCGGCATCCACGAAGAAGGTTTCGTCGGCGTGCTGAAGGATGCGGAGCCCCAGGCCGCGCGGATGCTGAAGGAGTTGCTGCCGAAGACACCCCGCGCGCCACGCGACTTCAAGGCGCCGGTGGCGCCGAACGGCTGGCATGTCGACACCATCTCGTCGCGCCTGCACAAGACCAAGCTGCGCGAGGTGCTGGGTGTGTTCGTCGAACAGCTGAAGCTCGACGACGCCCACTTCGCGGTGGCCGAACTCGACCAGATGCTGGACCTGGCCGAACAGCTCGACCGCTGTGCGCCCGGTCTGACGCTGAAGGAGCGCTTCACCTACGCCCAGGCGCCGGTCGACACCCGCACCGACACGCAAGTGCAAGAGTTCCTCGACTGGACCAGCAGCCACGCGCTGACAGGCCAGGCGGGCACGCCTTGGTTCCTGAAGGACGTCGATGGTCACAGCCGCCTCGACCGGATGGAACAGGCCCTGCGCGCTGTCACGCTGTGGCTCTGGCTCGATCTGCGCTTCCCTGGCGTCTACGGCCACCTCGACGCGGTGCTCGAATTGAGGCGCCAGCTCAACGACGGCATCGAGAGGCAATTGAAGGGCAAGCGGCCGCTGGCGCAGGTGCGGCATCGGGCGCCGCACAGAGCTCCCCGATGAAAGCACCCGCCCGACTTCAACCGCTGATCGACGAAGGCCTGATCGACACCGTCGTTCGGCAGCTGATGAGCGGCAAGGAGGCGATGGTCTTCGTGGTGCGCTGCGGCGACGACACACGCTGCGCCAAGGTCTACAAGGAAGCCACGCAGCGCAGTTTCCGGCAGGCGGTGGACTACACAGAAAACCGCAAGGTCAAGAACTCGCGGCAGGCCCGGGCGATGGCCAAGGGCACGCGCTACGGCCGCGAATCCCAGGAAGCCGCCTGGCAAAGCGCCGAGGTCGATGCGCTGTACCGGTTGGCTGCGGCTGGTGTGCGGGTGCCCAAGCCGTACAACTTCCACGACGGCGTGCTGCTGATGGAACTGGTGACCGATGCCGACGGCGACGCCGCGCCGCGCCTGAACGACGTGGCCTTCACGCCCGAAGATGCGCGAGCCCACCACGCCAGCCTGCTGCGCGAAGTGATGCGGATGCTGTGCGCCGGCGTCGTGCACGGCGACCTGTCGGAGTTCAACATCCTGCTGGCCGCCGACGGGCCGGTGATCATCGACCTGCCGCAGGCCATCGATGCCGCAGGCAACAACCACGCACCGCGCATGCTGCTGCGCGATGTCGCCAACCTGCGCAACTTCTTTGGACGCTTTGCGCCGGAGCTGCTGAGCACCCAGTACGGCCCCGAGATCTGGGCGCTGTACGAACGCGGCACGCTGACCCCTGAGAGCGTGCTCACCGGCCGCTACGAACACCAGCTGGGTGCGATCGACCTGAGCGGCGTCATGCGTGAGATCGATGCCGCCCGGGATGAGGAAGCCGCGCGCCAAATGCGCATGAGCGCGGCGCCCTGACCTGCCTGGCAACGATCAGATCACGTGTTTCAGGAAGTGGGAGCCGCTGTTCATGAAGTTGAACGTGTGCAGGCCCAGATCATCGGCAAGGTCGCAGTAGGCCTTGATGCCACGCACGCTGTTTCCGCGTGCATCGAGCCGAGGTGAGTAGGTGCCGATGCCCAGTTGTCGATTGACCACACCGAGGATGCCGCCCCCCACGCCGCTCTTGGCCGGGATGCCGACGCGAAACATCCATTCGCCGGCGTAGTCGTACATGCCGCAGGTGGCCATCACCGACAGGACATCCTGCACGCTGGCCATCTCGAACACATTTTCCTTGGTCAGCGGGTTGACGCCGAGGTTGGCCAGCGTGGCGCCCATCATCGCCAGGTCGCGCGCGGTGACGCGCACCGAGCACTGCAGGAAGTACAGCTCCAGCGTCTGCATGTTGGTCGCCGGATCCATGCGATCGAAGTTCGTGACCAGCCAGGCCAGCGCGCGGTTGCGGTGACCGGTTTCAGCCTCCGAGGCATAGACCGTTTCATCGACGGTCAGTTCGCGGCCCGCTGCGGCGCTGAAGCAGCGCAACAGCTTCGCTCGACGCTCAACGAAGTCAGCGCCTTCGATGAAGCCGGCAGTGGTGATCGCCCCGGCGTTGACCATCGGGTTGAAGGCGCGATTGTTGGCATCCAGCGCGATGGAGTTGAAGGCGTCGCCGCTGGGCTCGATGCCGACGCGCTCGAGCACTTTGTCGCGCCCGTGAACCGACAGCGCATGTGCGTAAACCAGCGCCTTCGAACAGGACTGGATGGTGAACTCGACCTGGCTGTCGCCGACTTCAAACACATCGCCCCGGGTCGAGACGATGCAGATGCCGAAGTGATCGGGATTCGCCAGCTTGAGCGCTGGAATGTAGGACGCCACTTCCCCGTCATCGACGTGGCGATGGCGGGCGTGGACCACCTCCAGCAGATCCTGAATCACGGAACCATCAGGCCGAGGTTGGGGCATGGGCGGCAGGCGGACGGCGCGCGGGCTGTGAACATGAACTAGACGGCACGCAAAACATATGCCACCCGGTCGCAATTCAGCATCAATTTGGTGCGCCCGCTCGCAGGAATGACTGCAAAAATGTCGCCCATGACCGACATGTTGATCAGGCTTTATGCGTTGCCTGCGCCCCCGCAGTCCGCCGCGACGGCGACCGCCGCCGACCCCTTGGTGCGCAAACCCATCGGTTGCGAGCATGAACAGATCGTGGCCTGGGTGCAGTCCGATTTCGGCGCGGGATGGGCCAGCGAAGCCCGGGTGGCCCTGCAGAACCGACCGGTCAGCTTGCTGGTGGCGGTTCAAGGTGGACAGCCGATCGGCTTCGTCTGCTACGACGCCACCGCGCGTGGCTATGTCGGCCCGATAGGCGTGCAGGCCTCAGCACGAGGCACGGGCATCGGTGCCGCGTTGCTGCGCGCCGCACTGGCGGAGATGCGCACCGTGGGCTACGGCTACGCCATCGCCGGCGCGGTCGGGGCGGTCGAGTTCTTTCGCCGGGTGGCCGGCGCCACTGAAATCACCGATTCCACGCCCGGCCTGTACGCAGGCCGGGTGCAGGAACGCCGCTGACCCTCCAGGGGCGGCCCCAGGCCGAGGGCTCAGCCGGGACGGCTGGCAGCGCAGTCTGCTGGCAAGGGCGCCGGCAACCGGCTTGCCTCGGAGGTCGCCACACGCAGTGCGCCGAGCAGCTTTGCACCTGCCCTGCCACTTGGCATCCAGCCCTGAGCCGCCTCCTCCGCCGCGATCGCCGCACGTGTGCGCGGACCGTCACGGCCATCGGCAGTGACTTCACAGTGGCCTCGACGCAGCAGCAGCGCCTGCAGTTCGACGAATTCGGCACGTGACAAGGCTGGATCGTCGGTAGGCCAGGCCGTGCGTGGCGCCGGGTCGCCACGCAGCCGATCGGCCAGCAGACCGATGGCCAGCGCATAGGCGTCGGCACGGTTGTACCTCCAGGCGGCTTGGAAGTTGCGCGTGACCAACCAGGCGGGACCATCGATGCCGGCAGGCATCAGCAGTGCGGTGCGGGTGTCGGCGTGCCAGGGCGCCCCTGTGCTGGTCTCGGTCGGCAGCAGCGCGCTGCCATCGATGCGCCGCACGCCGGCTGCCGCCCACTGCGCCACACCTCGGCACAGAGGGGCTGGTGCCGAGGACTCCAGGCAACCATGGTCGCGTTCGAGTGCATTCCATGACGGCGCGAAATCCCGTGGCACACGCACCTCGACACCCCACGGCAGGCCGACCACCCACCCCAGGCCGTTCAGATAGCGCGCCGTGGTCGCAAGCGCGTCGGGCACGCTCGCGACGATGTCGATGTCGCCCGAGCCATCGCCGTCGTCCATGTTCTTCAGGAAAGTGCCCGGCATGAACTGCGTCAGGCCGAAGGCGCCGGCCCACGAGCCGCGGAAAGTTTCGGGTTTGACCCACCCTTCCTGCAGCAGGTACAGCGCTGCGAAGAAATGCGCCTTGCGCTCGCGGCTTGCCAGGTTCAGGCAGGCGCGGCTCAAGGTCGCGTCGACCACCGGATAGCGGCCGGCCACCCGCCCGTAGTCGGTCTCGACGCCGAACACCGCGACTGCGGTCGCTGCATCGACACCATGGCGATTCGCGATCTCGGCCAACGGCGCGGCCTGCCGCTGCAACACGTCGCGTCCATCGGCCTCGCGCTTGGCGTCGACCAGACGCGCGAGGTAGTCCCAGATCGGCAGCTTGAATTCGGGCTGCGCCGCACTGGACTGCTCGATCAGCGGACGCAGGTCTTCGACGGACTTGGTGTAGCGATCAAAGCTGTCTGCACGCACTGGTGGTTGGGTCGGCAATTCAAGGCGCAGGGTCTGCAGGCAGCCGGGCAGGTCCGGGGCCGTTTGTGCCTTCGCGCCAAAAAGGACCGCAAAAGCGAGAACCAGGCCGCAGCACCAGCGGGGATTGCGGCTTGCCGGCGCTTTGGCAGCCGGCCGATAATCGTCAGGTTGCATTTGGTGACGGTACTCCAGCGGACATGCACCGCCATCCCATTCCATGTTTTCCAAACGACTGATTCTGCTGTGCGCCTCGGCCACCCTGTTGGGCGCCTGCGCTGCACCTGCCAGCAAAGCGCCTCCGCCCAGCGCTCCACCGGAGCCGGTCAAGGTCGAAGCACCGGCGACTTCACCTGCGCTTCCACCGCCCGCCACACCACAGCAGGCACAGAAGCTCGCGATGGCTGCCGCCGACCTGCTCGAAAACGGCAACGAAGAACAGGCCAAGGCCGAGTTGCAACGGGTGCTGGCTGGCGACCCGAACAACAAGCTGGCGCAGAACCTGTTGCGCCAGATCACCGCCGACCCGGTCGCCCTGCTCGGCCGCGAATCCTTCCCGTATACCGTTCGAGCGAACGAGACCTTGTCGCGCATTGCCGGTCGCTTCCTGGGCGACATCTACGCCTTCTACATCCTCGCTCGCTACAACGACATCAAGATCCCGCGGCAGGTGTCCGGCGGTCAGGTGATACGCATCCCGGGCAAGGCACCACCGCCGGGCACGCTGGACGCCGAGCCGCGCCGCACCGACAAGCCAGCCACCGTTGCGCCCACCCCACCCGCTGCACCCTCTGCGGCGGAGCCCAGTGCCTGGGAGAAGGCCCTGACCAGTGCAGAAGCCGCCGAGAAGCGTGGCGACCTGGAGCGCGCCTACAGCGGCTACCAGATGGCCACCGGCGGCGAGCTGAGCACCGAGTCACTGGCCAGGTCGGAATCGCTGCGCCGTCGGCTCGTGCAGCGCTACACCGTCAACGCACGCAGCGCCTTTGCCAAGCAGGACCTCGACGGCGCGATCCGCCATTGGGACCGCGTGCTACAACTCGACCCCAGCAACGACACCGCCCGGCTGGAACAGCAGAAAGCCCGGGCACTGAAGGAAAAAATCAAGTCGCTGAAGTGAGCGGACCCAACTCGCGAGTCGCTCGCTAGCGGTTCTTTGCGCCGGCCGCCTTCGCTGCGGCCGCAGTCCGCAATTGCTTCAGCCGCTCGGCAACGCGCACATCGCTGGCATCCAGGCGCAGGCTTTTTTCGAGCAAGGCGATGGCGCCCGGCATGTCGCGCGCTGCCAGCACATCATCGGCCTTGCGCTCATACAGATCCGCCAGCATGTTGCGCGCTGCGCGGTCGTTTCGGTCGGCGGCGACGCGCCGCTCCAGCAGGCCGATCGCGCTGTCGATCTCACCCTGCCTCGCCAGGATCGCCGCATGCTCCAGCTCGTTTCGGTCGGTCCCCGCCGAGGCGGCCTTGTCGTTCGGAATCATCGCTTCGTTACCGCGACGAGCCAGCGTCAGGCGTGAGAGCCGGCCAAGCTGCTGGCGTTTCACCCGCTCACGCTCGATGCTCCGCAAGGCGTCTGCAGCTGGCAATGAATCCGGTTGCAGCGCAAGCACGCCCAGGTATGCCTGCGTCGCCGTGTCGAGGTCGCCGCGGCGCTGTGCCTGTGCTGCACGAGGCAAGCGCTCGGCCACGGCCGCATTGATCTGGCGGCGTGTTTCAGCCAGTGCGTCCCGGTATTCGCGCGACTCGGGACGCAGGACAGTGAGCACTTCCCAGGCCACGGCCGCATCAGCCAGTTGGCCCTGACGCTGCGCGGTACCGGCCCGATCCCGGTACTGCTGCTCGAACGCAGAGGAAGCGGCCGTCGATGCCCCGGCTGCCGCGTTTGGCGTGGCGCCCGGAGGAAGTGGTGGCGCCGCACAACCAGCCAGCGAGCCAACGCATACCCATGCGACAAGACGCCTCATGGAGCAACTCCACCGCGGCTGATTTGCAACTTGGCCTTGAATGCCTCCATGTCCATATCACCGAAGATCATGGTGCGACGCAGCATCAGCGGCATCGCGAAAAACGCATTCCCGCCAGGCGTCACCGTCACCGCGAGCTGGTACTGCTGACGCATCAGTGCGTCCAGCACCGCCTCATTGGCGTCCCCGAAGGGATAGGCGTACTGCCTTACCGGACTCGACAGCCGACGTTCGAGCAGTTCGCGCGGCGCACGAGCCTCGATATCGATGCTCTGTCGGTACTGCTCGTCGGTTTCGCCGGGCAGCCGCTCGATCAGGTTGCGATGGGTCTTCGAATGGGCCTGGATATCCACCAGGCCAGAGGCCTTCAACTCGGTGAGCTGAGACCAGTTCAACCCGTCACCAGCGCCGATGAAATCCGAATAAACGAACAACGTCGCCGGGAAGCCGTGCTTGCGCAACTGCGGCAGCGCATAACGGTGCACCGACTCGTAGCCGTCGTCCATCGTGATCACGACAGAACGCTTGGGCAACGCCTCTCGACCTTGCAGAAAGCCTAGAAGTTGCGACAGTCGAATCACCCGGTAGTCGTTTCGCGCCAGCCAGTCGAGCTGGGCGGCGAAGTTGGCCGGCGACACTGACATCTTGCCGCTCGCGCCGCCGAAACGGTGGTAGCAGAGGATCGGCACCGTCTGGTAGCGGTCGTCCTGCACGCCAATCGGGTTGATCGGCTTCAGCGGCACCACCAACGGCTGATCGGTCAACGCGCCGCTCAGGCGATTGAAGTCGCTGATCACCCAATCGCGCTCTTCGTCGCCGAGAAACTGCTGGGCGATCGAACGCAGCGTGTCGTCGCGGCCAGGGCGGTAGATGAGCAGGCGATCGCTGCGACCGATCACCGCACCCGCAGACCGTTCTGGACTCGCGGACGCATCGGCTGGCCTCGGCGGCGAGCTGGAACAGCCAGCCAGCCAGGCCACCGTGACAGCGACGAGGACGCGAAACAAGCTTCTAGGACGCATCGGCTGAGCCCCTTCCTCGTGCTGCACTCGTGTCGGCAGTGGACAGTGAGGGCCCGGCGGATGGTGTCGGCGTCGGCGGTGATACCGAGGCACCGTCGAGCCTTTGCGCCTGCCGATCGGCCAGGGCCTGCGCCATCTGGTCGAAGCCCATGTAGAGCAGCCCGAATTCATCCTTGCGTTGCTCGGCGATGCGGTGATCGAAACGGCCTTTGGCGATTTCCTGCATCGACTCCCCGAGCAGCTTGATTGGCTGCGCAAACCAGTTGACGACGAAGTACATCGCCACCGCCACCGCCAGCACCGTCACCAACACCAGGGCCACCATCAGCGCGATCGACAGGCGAGCCACACCCAGCAACGGCCCCTCTGGCACACCGAGCGCGACCGTGCCAACCCGCTTGTCCTGGAAAGTGATCGGCGCCTCGAATCCGAGCACCGGCTCGCCATTGGCCGTGAAGCGCGAAACTGCCACACCGCCCTTGCGCTCGCCAAGCGACTCGCTCGCCGGCGCTCGGTAGGTCTGGCCAACGTCGTCACCGCTTGTGGCACGGACCACCCCCTCGCGGTCGATCACCGTCACGCCCTGGAAATCCTTGGCCTTCATGATTTCCTGGATCGCGACTTCGACAGCCACCCAGTCCTCCGACAGCGCCGACACCGCGTTCTGCGCCGCGATGAAACGCGCGAGCGAGGCGCCGGAATCGGTGGCCTGGCTGATCATCGCGGCGTACTGGCGCTGCGTGATCACGGTTGCCGTCAGCGCCATCACGACGGCCACGATCAAGGCCATCGTCGCCGCCCACTTGACGCGCAAAGGCACGATCCGCTGCCGACTCTTCTCCAGTTCGGCGGCATCGATCTCGGCCAGCACCTTGGTCAACGCTTCGGCCAATTCCTTGCCGCTGCGGTAGCGACGATCGGGCGACTTCGCTAGACAGCGTGCCACGATGCGCCGCACAGCCGCTGGCACCTCGGGGCGCAGCTGTTCGATCGGCTTCGGATCGGCGTTGGTGATCTGCATCGCCAGCGACACCAGGCTGTCGCCCTTGAAGGGCCGCTGGCCGGTGAGCATCTGATACAGCACGATGCCGGCAGAAAAAAGGTCCGAGCGGCCGTCGAGGCGCTCGCCCTTCGCCTGTTCCGGCGACATGTATTGCGGTGTGCCCAGGATGTCGCCCGCCCGGGTCCGCTGTTCCGATCCCGCCGACTCGATGTGGGCGATGCCGAAGTCCGTGACCTTGACCGTCTTCGTGCCTCGCACCTGCATGATGTTGCCGGGCTTGATGTCACGGTGCACGATGCCGCGCGAGTGGGCGTAGTCGAGTGCGCGCGCCAGTTGGACGCCCATCACCACCACGTCGCGTATCGGCTGCGGCGGGCCTCCGGCAATGACCTCGCTGAGTGTCTGCCCATCGAGCAGTTCCATCGCCATATAGGGCCGACCATCGATTTCGCCGACGTCGTGCACGGTGACGATGTTCGGGTGAGACAAACCGCCGGCAGCACGTGCCTCGCTGAGGAAGCGCGCTCGGTACTCAGGCTCTTCGCAGAGCGACGCATGCAGAAACTTGATCGCCACATCGCGTCCGATACCCGGATCGTGGGCCTTGAACACAGTGGCCATGCCACCTCGGCCCAGGCGCTCATGGATGCGATAGCGCCCCACCTGCTGCAGCGTCTCGCTGTCGACAGCCGGCCGGCCTGGCAGCGTCGCGCCCACTTCTATCGCCGGCTCGATGGCGGCGCTCAGTCCGGTGGGTTCACGCGGCGTGAGCAGTGTGGGAGCTTCAGCGTCCGGGATCGCTGGCGGCACGGAGGACGATCCTTCGGCAGGATGCGCAGACATCGATTCGATCTCCCGGTGAACTTGGCGGGCTGTGCGGCCGGCGCACCCGCGACAATCGACGCACAACCGCTTACATTCCGGATTCTGGCATCGGTTTTGCTCCGAGTTTCAACGCCAAATCCGGCCGGTGGTGCAGGTTCTGGCCTTTCGTAGACAGTCGAAAACCCAACGTGAAAAGCAGCCCCCCTTCTGGTATCGACCTGACATCGGACCAGACACTTCTGACCATTACGCTGTCCAGCATCGCACCGCAGTTGCCGCCAGAGAAGCGCGAGCACTTTCTGGTCGCGG
>LNFM01006988.1_pt1 | contig 18121 bp, 14 predicted proteins | sample 596031 | NCBI WGS metagenome assembly LNFM01 (sample SAMN04254537, study PRJNA301005) | activated carbon metagenome | isolation source: dual media filters at the Ann Arbor, Michigan drinking water treatment plant | place: USA: Ann Arbor | reverse complement strand
GGGCGGCTCTGGTGGACCTCGTCGCACACCAGTCCGTCTTGCACGACCGCGAGCCGCAGTACCTTCGTCCGGGGTGAGGGTGCAGGCTTCATCGGTTTCGTAGCTTCGTGAGCAACCGTGGATCACTAGACACGCGCGAGACGTGCCCGTGGCCCCCAGGACATCAGCATAACCCGGACGTGCTGGAGCACCAATCTGACCCCTCATCTTCCCGCGAAACAGGGTTTTCAGTACACCCCGAAGTGACCTGCGCATGGCCCGCGACACATTGTCGCAGGTCAGCTTTCGCGCGGGATAGATTCCGTGCGGTGGCTTACCCGTGGCCGGACCCGGGCTCGACGATCACCGACCAGAACAGACACTCCGGCGGGGGCTCCTCGCCCGGGCCGAGGCGCCCGAGATGGCATCGACTCCCGCGGAGCGCGTCGAGGGTCGCGACCAGGGTCGACATCGGGATCGAGCCCTCCGCGTCCACGTGCACGATCGGGTCGTAGTCCGCGGCGCGCATCTGGATCGCGGCGTCCTCGAGGGCGGCGTAGTCGTACCGCGAGGGGTCGAGGAGATCCTTGCGATCGTCGTCCAGGGCGATGCGCTTCGGCTCGTCGGCGGCGTCCGTCGTCGTCAGGACGAAGCCATCCTCGGCGACGAACACCCGCAGCTGCTGGGCGCGCACGTGCGGCTCGTCGCTCGCGGGCCCGCTGTTGTCGAACCGCGGTGGCGACACGTCGATCGCCCCCATGCGGGCCACCTCCATCGCCAGCAGCAGGGCTGGGATCAGCAGCAGCATGATGTTCATGACCGGCAGCAGGTTCGCCTCGGTCTCCTCGTCTCGGTTGCGTCGCATCGCCATCGTCGGGCCTCCGACGCGGATCGACTGCACGCCGCGGGCGAAGTTCCTCGCCGACGCCGGCATGAAAAAAGCCGGGCCCGTTCCCGGACCCGGCTCTCTTCAGACGTGCTTCGGAGCGCTAACCGTTCTGCTGGACGACGCAGAAGGCGTACTCGCGGAACTCCGCGCGCCCTGCGGTGTACATCACGTCGACGAGCACGGAGAACTTGAGGTTCTGGTCGCCCACCAAGATGATGCGACCTTCCCACTCCTCTCCCTTGCCCTCGGACATCTGCTTGGCCTTGTCGGCCTCCTCCGCGAGGAGATCGTACAGCGGCCCGATGAGGTGGCCCTGGAGCGCGGCGGGGTCGATCTGCCCCGTCTCGTCCATCTGCACGACGCGCTTCTCCGCGAACGTGATCGCACGCTCGCTGACGTAGATCGGCACGCCGTCCTGGATCGGCGTGTCGGCCTTGGACAACGGCACCTTCTGGCCCTGAGTCGGCGCGATGACGACCGGGTCGGAGCCGTAGTTCTTGAGCAGGTACGTGACGATGATCGTGATGGCGTCCATGAGGGACGTCATGCCGAGGATCGCCTTCTCCTCTTGCATGCCACGGCGACCCTCGCGTTTGGCGGCCTTGCGGGCGATGAACGCTTGCTCAGCTTCGGTCGTCATGGTTCACCCTGCCCCTGCTTCGACGATGGCCTGCCAGAACATGCACTCCGGCGGGACCTCCTCGCCGGCCGTCATGGCGCCCATCATCTTGCAGTCGAGGCCGCGCATCGCGTCCATCGTGTTGATGAGCACCTGCATGGGGATGCTGTTCTCCGCGGAGATCGTCACGACGGTCTCGTGGGGGAACAGATCCTTGTACTTGCGCGCCTCCGACCCGAGCGACGCGTAGTCGTACCGGTCGTAGTCGTCGAGGGGCGTCCCCGGCTTGGCGAGGGCGATGGTCGGCGAGTTGGAGTCCGCCGACTTCCCCGCCTCGGCGCCGGCCTGCTGACCCGACGCGCTCACCCGATAGCCGTCTTCCATGATGAAGACCTTCAGGTTGAGCGGCTTCTCCTGTTTCTCATCCTGCTTCTGGTCCGCGGTGGCGGCGAACTTCGGTGGCGACACCGCGATCGCTGCCATGCGGGCGATCTCCATCGCCAGAAGCAGAGCAGGAATCAACAGGAGCATGATGTTCATGACGGGAAGCAGGTTCGCTTCGATCTCTTCTTCCTCGAACTTCTTGCCCATGCTCGTTCCTCCTTTCAGGTGGGGGTTGAACTCCCGGAGGGCATCAGCCGCCGTAGGCCACGGCGACTACCCCGCGGGTCGACACTCACCCTTGCCGCACGCGGCTGGCGAGGAGGTTCTCGAGCTTCGACGAGTACAGGTCGCACTCGTCCGAGACCTTCTTGGCCAAGTTCGAGATGAACATGTGCACCGCGAGGAGCGGGATCGCGACCATCAGACCGAAGCCGGTGGTGTTGATGGCGATGCCGATGCCCTTCGCGAGCGCGGTCGCACGCTGATCGGCGGCGACCGTGGCCACTGCACGGAACGCTTGGATCATGCCGTCGATCGTGCCGATGAGGCCGAGGAGCGTCGCGATGTTCGCGATCGCCGGCATCATCGAGAGTCGCTTCGAGATCGCCGGGCTGACCTCGAGCAGGGCCTCTTCCATCGCCGCAGCGATCTCGGCCTCGCTCTTGTTCGCCCGGGTGAGACCTGCCTTGATCACGCGGGCAAGCGCAGCCTTGTCGGCGGCGTTGCACAGCTTGATCGCGCGGTCGATGTTGTTGGCCATGACCAACTTCTGGATCTGGTTGAAGAACTGAGCTCCGTTGATGTTGAAACGGAAGAACAGGAAGATGAAACGCTCGATGGTGACGCCCGCGCCGAGCACGGCAGAGAGCGCGATGAAGTGCATCCAGAACCCGCCGTCCTGGTAGAACTCCGCAAATGGTTGACCGCCCATGACTTGTCGTCCTCCTCGTCGAACGGGGCGAGGCCCCGCTTGGAACCGGGTGCACGTCTGATGAGACCCGGCGTTGTTTCAGTGAGTGTGGGTTTGCATCTTGCCCGAAGTGGGCTGGGGTTGGCGAGCGTCTCGTCGCGGACCTAAGCGCCGCAGGCCGAAACGGGAGCGCTCGCGACGCCCCGCCCCGACCGCTCGCGCGCTCGGGGGTGAGGTGGACCTGGCCACCTCGACACGGATTAGAACAAAGGATCCTGTACGGACTCAAGCACCAAAGGAGAGAAGGTTGCGCCGAGGCGCGCCCAGTCGAAGTCGATCGAGGATCGACGGAGGATGTAGTACGCGTTCGGCTTCTCGAGCTTGCCCTCGATCAGGAACTCGTCGTCGATGGAGATCGCCTTCTTGCCGCCCGCGGAGGGCTTCTTGGCTGAGGCCTTGGTTGCGCCCTTCGGCGACTTGGTTCCCTTCGACGCCTTCGTCGCCGTGCGGCCCTGCGCATCGGCTTGCACGGTGGCGTCCCCCTGAACGGGTGTCGGGGCGGCCTTCGCCTTCGCGGGCGTGGGTGCTGCCGTCGGCGCAGGCTGCGTCGCGTCGGTTGCAGCCGTAGCCGGTGGTGCGAGGGCGTACACGGGCCGGGAGGCGAGCACTGTAGCCAAAAGGATCAGAGATGCCAAGGGGAGATGGCGGTACGTCGCACGGCGGGCGCGCGGGTCCGACTCGGCGTGTCCGAAGCCATCGCGAGCTGCATGCACACGCGTCGCGGCGGCCTGTCCGAAGTGGTTGGCGTGCTGCGTCGCGAGGTGCTGCGAAGCGAAGCGCGGGAGTCGGGAGCGTGGTGTCGTCATGCGCTGGCCTCGGGGGTTCGGGACGCGCGTGCGAGAGCGTGAGTGTCCACGCATCGCCGCGGGTTCCCCGCTTGGGCGATCGGATCCTGCCTGCATGCGATCGTCGGCGCGTTCATGCGACGCAGCGCGGCGGACTTCGGCGCGCCGGGCTTCTGCACCGCGGGCTTCTGCGGCGTCGGTGAGGACGGCGGCGCCGCGGGCTTCACCACCGGGGCCGACGGCGGCGCGCTCGGGGGTGCGTCGGGCGGTGGTGTCGACGGCTTCGCCGCGGGCGGTGTCGACGGCTTCGCCGCGGGCGGTGTCGACGGCTTCGCCGCGGGCGGTGTCGGCTCGCTCGGCTTCGTCGGCGTCGCGGGGCTCGAGGGCTTCGCGACCGGCGGCGGCGTAGCGCCAGGCTTCGCGACGGGCGGATCGCTCGGCGCGGGCGAGCTCGGGGCGCTCGGCGTCGGCGAGCTCGGGGCGCTCGGCGTCGGCGAGCTCGGGGCGCTCGGCGTCGCGCCGCCGGGCTTCTTCGGCGTGAGCGGCTTGGCGGGATCCTCCGCGCCGGGCTGCTCCGCCGGCGGCGCGTCGGCGCTCGTCGGCGCGCCGTCGTCGGCACCGGCGTCCGCGGCCGCGGGCGGCTTCGGCTTGGGCTCGGTCGGCTTGGTGTCGCGCGTCTTCTCGCGCTCGAGGCGTCGCTGCTCGCGATCGATCCCCTTCTTCGCGACGCGGATGTAGTCGTCGGCACGGGCCTGACTCACCGCGGCCGGACCCGGCGCCACCTTCGGGCCCTTCTTGGCCGACGGACCCTCGGGCCCGTCCGCGATCGCGAGGTCGCGGTACTTCGTCAGGTAGCTGATCGCCTTCTCGAGCCGGGCGATCGTCTCGAGACCCGGGTACGGATCGGCGTCGAGGTAGAGCACGCCGAGGTTGAAGTACGCCTCGGGGTAGTTGGGCTTGAGCTTGAGCGCGGTCTGCAGCGACTTCTCGGCGTCCTGCACCTTGCCGTCGGCCCGCAGCGCCGCGCCCAGGTTCACATGCGCCTTCGCGAACTTGGGCTCGAGCTCGAGGGCGTAGCCGAAGCACTGCTTCGCGGTCGCGACATCGCCCGCCTGCATGTAGCGCGTGCCGAGGTTGTTCCACGCCGAGGCGTTCTTCTCGTCGGCCTCGGCCGCCATCCGGAACGCCTGCGTGGCGAGGTTGTCCTGGCCCATCTGCGTGTAGGCGAAGCCCTTGAGGTTGTGCGCGCGGCTGGTCTCCGGGCCGGTGCGGACCTTCTCGTCGACGGCGAGTGCGCTGGAAGTCACGGCCTGCACCAACTCGAACTTCTTTTGTCGGTAGTAGGCCTCGGCCATCACCAACATCGCCTCGACGTTCTGCTCGTGGATCTTCAGGGCCTGCCGGCTGTGGTCGATCGCCTCGACCAGGCGGCCCGACGCCAGGTGCTTGGCCGCCTCGGCGCTGCGCTGGTGCGAGAGCGCGAGCTTCTTCTTCTCCTCCTCGGGGTCGCGGTCGCGGACCTTGGGCAGGGGCTTGGACTTGTCGGCACTCGCGGCCGCCGCCGGCGCCTCGGGCGTCCCCGCGGTCGGCGGCGCGTCCTCGATGCTCTCCAGCGTGCTGGTGTCGCCGTCGCCGGGGGTCTCGGTCGACCCGTCCACCGGTCGGCAGGCGCCGAGGGCGGCGAGCATCATCCATGTCGTCAGACGTCGCATGGCGATCACCTCGAGCTCTCGAGCTGCAGCTCGAGCGCGGGTTGACGGAGCAGCGGGTACTCCTCGGGCTTGTAGATGTTCAGCCGCTCGCGCGCGGAGCTCGTCCAGTCGTTGGCGACGCTGAACTCGCGACTGCGCTTGACGGTCTCCTCGTACAGACCGATGGCCTTGGCCTCGGCCTGGGCCGCGAACTGGTCGACGACGTCCTTGTAGGCGAACCAGCCCTCGGTGTTGGGCTTGAGCTGCTTGGGCACGGGCGCCGCTCGGATCGCGATCGCCCAGGTCTCGAAGGCGTAGCCGCGGCGGTACATCGCCGCGAGCACCCAGTCGATGCGCCGGTACGGGAAGACGTTGTCGTACGCGGACGACGCGACCTGGAGCCGGTCGGTGAGGACCTTGATCTCCTTCTCCATCTTCTTGCCGGTCGAGCTGATCTTCACCTCGAGCACGTCGGCGAGCGCGTACTCGGCGAGCAGGAACTGGGCCTCGGCCGGGAGGTCCGCCGCGTCGGTCGCGGCCTGCAGCTTCTTGGCGTCGAAGGCCCCGACGGTCGAGCGGTAGTACTGCTCGGCCTTCTTGCGATCGCCCATCTTCGCGTACGCCTGGCCGATGCGGAGCTGGGCCTCGACCGCCTTCGCCGCGTGGGCCGGGTCGCCGCCGTAGCTGGCGAGGAAGCCCTCGTAGGCGCGGATCGTCGCCTTCTGATCCGGGGTCTTGCCGAGCACCTGCGCCGCGCGGAACGTCGCGTCCGCGGCCTTGGCCTTGTCGGTCGTCTTGCCCGCGAAGGTGGCGAACATCGCCGCGGACTTCTTGTAGTCCTGCAGGTTGTCGAGGAGATCGGCCGCGTTCCACAGCGCGATCTCGCGGTGCTCGCTGTCCTTGTACCGTGCGTCCTCGGCGAGCTTCACGTACGAGGTCACCGCCTCGTCGAACTCGAAGAACCGCGAGTGGTTGTAGCCGGTGCGCAGCAGGGCGTCGTCGGCGAACTCGCTGTCGGGGTACTTCTCGTAGATGCGCTGGTACGTCTGGCTGGCCGAGCCGAACCGGCCGATGTTCTCGTACGCGACCGCTGCGTTGTTGAGCGCCCGGTCGGCGTTGGGATCGTCGGGAGCTTGATCCACCAGCGCGACGTAGCGGTCGGCCGCGGCCTCGAACTCGCCGGCGTCGTAGAGGATCGTCGCCTCCTGGAACCGCACCGCGTTGCCGAGGGTCTTGAGGTCACCGGCGAATTTCTTGGCCTCGTCGCCCTCGCCGCAGCCCTTGCCCATCAGCTTCTCGGTCCACTCCTGCGCGCCCTTCAGGTCCTCGCGGACGACGTGGGCGTCGAGGATGGCGGTGCCGGCGTTGATGGCGACGTTGTTGTCGCAGTGCTCCTCGATGATGCGGACGAACCGCTCCTCGGCGGCGTCGAACTGCAGGTACCGCTGCGACACCTCGCCGGCGAGGTACTTCATCGACGGGGCCTGCTCGCTGTCGGGGCGCGCGAGCACGAAGCGGTCGTAGGCCTCCTGCAGCTTCACCAACAACGGCGGGATCTCGAGCGGCTTGTCGAACGGACCCGGCGCCCCCTGCTTGGGCATGTCGGGGACCATCAGGCGGCCGGCCTGCTTCTCGCCGTCGACGTACGCCTCGTAGGCGAGCACCGAGCCCGAGGCGGCATCCTCTTGGAGGCGGTTGTCGAGGTTGCTGTCGCGGACCTCGCTGTACTGCTCGGCGGCAGCGAGCAGCTGCCCGCTGTAATACAGCGACTCGGCGAAGTTGAAGCGGTACTCGTACGAGCTCGGCGTGTCGGGGAACCGCTCGAGGTAGGCCTCGTAGGCCTTGGCCGCGATCGCGTACTCGCCCTCGGCCTTCGGATCGCCGGCGGCGCGCAGGGTCTGGGCCCGCGCGTGGTGATCGATCGCGGTGTGGACCAGCGCCTCCTCGGCGAGCTTGAGTGCGCCCTCGACGACGTCGGGATCGCCCTCGTTGGCGTAGAACCACTTGGTGCCGCGCAGGTAGTTGGTCGCGAGGCGATCGCGGGCCGCGGTCGCGGCGGTCTTGTCCTGCAGGGCGTTGTGGGCCTGCAGGATCCGCATCTGGATCTGCGGCGCGGCGGCGGCGAGCGGCCAGCGCGACAGGGTGTTCTCCCAGATCTCGATCGCGCGGCCGTACTCGGTCTGCAGCGCCAGCAGATCACCGAGCGCGGCGTAGATCTCGGGGACGTGCTTCTCGTTGCCGCGGGCCTTGTAGTCGCGGTCGAGCCGGCCGAGGCCGCTGACGCGGTCGCGGTTGCCGTCGCTGTCCCAGTCCTCCTCGACGTACACCTTGGCGATGTACTTGACCGCGTCGTCGCGCAACGCGATGGCGCCGCCGGGCTCGGCGTCCTTGGCGTGCGCGTCGGCGTACTTCACGAACTCGTCGAGGCGCTTGGCGGCGTCGGCGAACTCGCGCTGCAGGTACAGCGTCCACGCCATGCGGATGAGCGCCTCGTCGTAGAGCTCGCCCTCGGGGTCGGCGACGACCTTGGCGTAGGCGGCGAGCGCCGCGTCGAGCTCGTCGAGGTCGTAGTGGACCTCGCCGATCCGCAGCCACGCCTCGTCGGCGTACTCGCTGTCCTTCTTCCACGGCTCGCAGCGGTCGTAGTCGCCGGCGCGGAAGTTCGCGCTGTCGACGAGGTTGCTGCCGTCACCCGCCGGCGGCGCGAAGGTGCTCGCGCACGCGAGCGCCAGGTAGCTCTGCCGGCTCTGATCGAACTCCTCTTCCTCGAAGAGGAGCGTGCCCATCATGTACAGCGAGGCATCGGCGAGGTGGAACCGCGGGAAGCGGGTGACCACGTCGCGGTACAGCGCGATCGCGGGCTCGTACTCGGGCACCGGCGACGGCGGCGGCGCGGCGTTCGGGTCCTTCTCGAGGCGGACCTGGTAGGCCTCGAGCTCCTTCTGGAACGCATCCTCGGCGCGTGCGAGCCGCTCGGTGCCGGTCTCGAAGTGCAGCTCCGCGAGGCGGAACATGATCTCGGGCGTCCACGCCGGATCGTCGGGGTGCAGCTTGAGAAAGTCCTCGTAGCGCCGCACGGCCTGGGCCCGGAGCTTGCGCGCGTTCGCCTGCTTCTCGTTGATGGTCTTGTCGTAGGCCGACTCGAGCGCCCGCTTGCCGGTGACGCCGGTGACCAGCAGCGTCTGCCCGACGGTGTGCGCCTGCGCCTGGTGGCCGTCCTTGTAGCGGGCCCCGAGCTCCTCGAGCTCGTCGAGCGCCTTGGCCTCGCGCTCGTCGGCGGGCCGCAGGGGCAGCGGCGCCTTGAGCCGCGCAGGATCGGTCGCCCGCGGCGCGGCCTCGAGCGGCAGGCCCGAGCCCGGCTCGCCCGGGACACCGACCGGCGGCTTCGCGTCGCCGAGGCGCTTCACCTTCGGCATCTCGCCGCGCGGCAACGCCTGCGCAGCGCTGGGCAACAGGGCCAACGACATCACCACCACCGCGAGGGTCCTGCGGTTCATTCGACGTCCTCCAGACCCATCTCGACGGCGCGATCGATCTCGCGGAGCCCGCGGTCCCGCTCGATCTCGAGGCGCTGGATCTCGTCGGTCTCGGCCTCCTTCATCGCCCACGCGACGTCGAGCAGGCCGACCTCGGAGCGGAGCACCAGGGAGTTGAGCTCGGTGACGACGTCGGAGTACGACGCCGCGAGCACATCGGCGACGAGCACCTTGGTGTCACCCTTCTTGCCGGTGAGTTCGCCGAGGTAGCCGTCGAGGTTGCCGCGCTCCTCGGTCAGCACCACGACCGCACCCTCGAGCCGTTTGCCGGCGGTGCGATCGAGATCGACCCGGGCCTTGTCGGCGCGCGCGTGCAGCCCCTGGGCCCGCTTCCACAGGGTCGCGACCTCGGCCTTGCCACCGGACTTGGCCAGCGCGCCGTACATGCCGGCGAGGTGCTGGCGGTAGGCGAGCACGGCCTTGGCCCGGGCCTCGCGCAGCGGATCCTCGTAGCGCAGCGCCGCCTGGGCGCTCGAGATGCGCTCGCGCAGCGCGGCGACCTGGCCCTCGTGCAGGGCGATCTCGTCGCGACGCGCCGCGGCGTCCTTGAGGAAGCCCTGGTGATCGATCTTCTGATCCTTGCGGGTCTCCTCGTAGTACCGCTCGGTGGCGACGAGCTCGGCCCGCATGGCACCGACGAACAGATCCAGCTTGTGGGCCTGCTCCTGCAGCCGCTGCAGCCGCACCGACGCCTGCCGTTGCACGTCGGTCTTGTCGCCCAGCGGCCGATCGACCTTGTCGCGCAGCACCACGCGCTTGCGCTCGGCGGCCCCGAGGTCGCGATCGCCGGCGAGCCGCGCGATGAGGTCCTCCTCGACCGCCATGAGGTCGTCGTCGACGTTGTCGAGGCCCGCGGCGTGGGCGGCCAGGTCGTTGAACAGCCGGGCCTTGTCCTTGGCGCGGACGGCCTCCTCCATGCGGGCGAGCAGCGTGCGCGTGTCGGCGAGCTCGCGCTCGAGCGCACCGACCTCGCGGGCGAGCGACTCGGCCTGCACCGCGCGGGGGAGCGTGCGGGCCACCGCGATCGCACCGACCGGCAGCACCGCGGCGAGGCTGAAGTGCTCCATGTCCTCGCCGATGACCGCCGCGAAGTATTCGGTGGCGTCGCCCTTGGCCGACAGACGCCGCCCGAGCTGTCCGGCGAGCTGGTCGAACTCGCGGCGCAGCGCGAGGAACTCCTCCTCGGCCGACTTGTAGTCGCGCTGCTGGACGCGGATCTTGCCGCGCAGCTGCTTGATCTCCGGGACGATCGGCGAGGTCGGATCGTAGATGAGCAGCAGGTCGAGGGCCTGCACCGCCTGCTCGTAGCGCTCGGCGCGGAGCAGCGTCCACGCGGTCTCGTACATCGCCTCGGCGAAGAACGGCGAGTCGCGACCGATGCGGCGATAGGCCCGGACCGCGTCGTCGGTCTCGTCGATGTCGTGGTGGATGCGCCCGAGCGCCATCCAGGCCAGCTCGACAATCTGCCGGTCGCGCGGGTCGCTTGGGCGGACCTTGGTGATCCGCGCGAAGCGGTCGAGCGCGTCGTCGACGTCGCCCTTGGCGAGCGCCGCCGACGCGGCGACGTAGGCCGCGCGCACCCGCCAGATCGCGTCGGGTCCCCCGCGCGCGATCGGGATGTCGATCGGCGACAGCCCGTCGAGCTCGGCCATCGCCTCGGCCACCTTGCCCTGCAGGAACAGGAATCGGCCCCAGGAGTAGCGGAGCTCGGGCAGCCGTCCCGACGCGGGGAACGACGCCGCCCACTTGCCGAGGCGCTCGACGTTCGCGGCATCGAGCACGCCCTTGGGCGGCGTCGACTCGGTGTCGACACCGAGCGACTGCAGCCGCGCGCGGACCTCGGGCGTGGCCGAGACGCCGGCCTTGCGGGCGAAGCCGTCACCGCGCCGCGGCACCGCGAGGTCGAAGAGGCGCGCGACCGATCGCTGGTGGAAGCGCTTGGCGTCCGGGCGCGCGTCGCCGAGGTTCTTGCTGAACAGCTCGGCGGCCCAGCGCGGCATGTCGAGCTGCACGAGCGAGTCCCCGAGGAAGAACACCGCCTGGGCGCCCGCCGGCGACTCGCCGTGGTTCTCGACCAGATCGAGGAACTTGATCGCCGCACCCTCTGCGTCGCCCTCGGCGAGCAGCAGCTGGGCCTCGACGAGGCGCTTGGCGAGCACCGTCTCGGTGGGCTTCGGATCCTTCGCCGCGGCGCGCTCGGCCGCGACGACGTTCTGCTCGGCCTCGCGCAGCTGCGTCGCGAGATCGCCGAGCTTGGCCTCGCGGTCGCGGGCGTGGGCCGGAGCGACGAGACCGACCGCGACGAGGAGCGCCGCGCCGAGCATCCACGCGGGCGAGTGCGTCGCCACTACTCTCCGTCCTTGGCGCGCCGCGACTTGGGCTGGGCCAGCGGACGCCCGGCGGCGTCGAGGGGCAGCTCCTGCCAGTTCACGCTCGGGCGGTCCTTCATCTCGGTGGTCAGGTTGCCGCGCTCGAAGCCGACGGAGCTGAGCTTGACCGCGCCGTTCTCGGGGGCGGTGAAGCTGTGGGAGCTCCGCGAATCGAACGTGTAGCCCGACAGGTACGCGAACACGCCGTACCCGTGGCCCTTGTACGTCAGCTCGATCGTGACGTTGTGGGCGCCCGGCGGGAGGTTGCCGTCGTAGATGACCAGCTCGTCCTCGGAGTCGAGGCCGCCGGACTCGTCGCTGCGCGCGTAGATCTGCGCGCCGTCCATGATGTAGACCATCTTCACCAGCCGGAAGCCCGAGCCCATCAGGTTGCGGTGCGCGATGACGACCCGCGAGCCGGCCATCACACCCTTGAGCACAGTCTCGCGCAGCAGGGCCAGCCGCGCCTTGCTGCGGAAGATCTTGTCCTTGAGGTCGTCGACCTCGACCGAGAGGCCCTCGATGCGATCGCCGTAGACCTCGCTCTGACGGACCGAGGGATCGGACGCGGGCGCCGTGGACTTGGCGTCAGGGGCCTTCGGCGTCGCGGTCGTCGATGGTGTGGTCGCCGGCTTCGCGGCGGGCTTGGCCGCCGTGGTCGGCTTGACCACCGTCGGCTTCGCCGGCGTGACCGGGCTCGCGGGCGCGGCGGTGGCCGGAGCCTTGGGCTTCGCGGGCGGCGGCGGTGGCGGGGCCGCGAGCGCGCCGGCCGAGGACACCGAGGTCATCAGCGCGAACACCAGGGCGACGACCCACGCGAACATCGAACGACCAACCACCCGTCCGCAGCGGGACGAACCGAACGTAGACACGATGATCAAGGTACCAAGCCCTCCAAGACTGCACCACATTGCTCGCAACCCCGCGCGTCGCCGGACATCTCCGCAGTGCTTCGTGCGGTGGCGGACCGGCCTCGGCCACCACCACCGCGGTGGGGCCGAAGCAGCCCGCGGGGGTCCACGATCGGGCTACGGCGCCGATCGCGGGCGACCACGGGCGATGACCACCGACGTTCCACGTCGGGTGGTTTCCCGCTCGGGCCTCGAATTGGACAGTGCCCCCGCGCAATCCGTCCCGCGAGCGGGCGATCCTTATTAGCGACGGGCCTCCCCCGGGCGATTCGGGCGGCCTGTGGCACCCCGGCACCCCCAAGTTGGTACCCTTGCCGCCGTGACCGCCGAGAAGGAGTTCATGGGTTCGGGCCGGGCCAAGGTCTGGACGTACCTCATCGTCGCCGTGGTGCTGCTCGTCGGCGTGGTCGTCGCGAACTTCGCGATGACCAAGCCCGACGTCGCGCAACGGGGCGTCGATGCGTTCCTCGGGATGCCGCCGTGGGGGTTCCCGACGGTCGCCGCCGCAGTCGGCCTGCTGATCTACGCCCTGGGCCTCAAGCTCGAGACCGACTGGCCCGAGGCGCTCGGCGCACTGCTCGTCGCCGGCGCCGTGGCCTCCGGAGAGTTCCTGCTCGGCTGGCAGAAATTCGAGCTCGGCGGCCTCGTGGTCGTGCCGTACCTGATCCCGCTCGTCGTGTTCATCGCGCTGATGGGCTACAGCATCGTCCGCTCGAGGTAGCGCCCTACGGGCGCCGCGGACGCCACGGAACCAACCGCGACACCGTGCGCTGGTACGCCGCGTACTCGGGGTACCGCGCGCGCGTGATCGACTCGGTGAACGCGGTGGAGCCGAGGAACAGCAGGGTCAGCAGCGTCGGCCCCACGATCGACAGGTTGAGCCACGGCGCGCCGGCGGCCACGCCGAAGCCGTAGAACGCCCACCACATCCCCTGCTCGCAGAAGAAGTTGGGGTGACGGCTGAAGCGGAACAGCCCGGTCGTGACGAACTGCGCCGAGATCACCTCGCCGCGCTCGCGCTGCGCCTGCTTGCGGCACTGGAACGCCCACTGCTGCTCGTCGGCCACGGTCTCGCCGACGAGGAACGCCGCGAACGCGATCGCGGCCGCCGCGTCGAGGGGGCCCAGCGGCCGCGGCCCGTGCGTCGAGGCGACCCACGCCGGCAGCGAGATGAGGAGCAGCAGCAGGTTCTGGTAGCCCGCGATGAAGACGACGTTGAACACCGCGAACGCGCGCCGCGGCATCCGGCGGCGCAGCTCGGCCCAGCGGTAGTCCTCGCCGCCACGGCGATAGCCGCCCTTGCGCGCGAAGTTGAAGGTGAGTCGCCCGCCCCACAGGGCGACCAGCGCGGTCATCAGCAGCAGCCGCGGATCGGCCGACGGCGCGAACGCGGCGAAGTAGCCGACGTAGAGGATCGGCGTCAGCGACCACACCCGGTCGACCCACGAGTACTCGCGGGTGAAGACCGACAGCAACCAGCAGGCCGACGCGATCGCGGCGCACAACAGACAGACCGGCACGAGCTCGACGGGCACGCGCCCGAGTCTACCCGGCCGCGCCGCGTCGGCACTAACGCAGCCGCACGTCGTCGAGCTCGAAGTGGAACGGGCCCGAGCGCGGCGCCCCCGCGTCGTCGAGGGGCGCCTGGCCGATGAAGATCATCGTGACGTCGTACGGATCGACGACGAGATCGCGCAGCGCCACGCGGTGGGTGGCGAGGGTCGGCCCGATCGCGATCGACGTCGCCGCCGGCATCGCGCCGCCCTGGGCGGTGAACAGCATGACGACGACGCGCCCCGGGCCGCGGGCGCGGAACTCGAGCGTGGTCGCCGTCGTGAGGTTCGCGGGCGCCATCGGCGTGGCCCCGGGGAAGAACGCCGCCCCGGCCCACGCAGCGGGCCCTGCGGCGAGATCGCCGGCGACCGACAGCACGCGATTGCGGGCGCGCTTGGCCTCGGGGACCACGCTCAGGGCGACCGTCGAGGTGCCGCCGCGGAGCTGATCGGTCGAGGGCTGCCAACCGGCGCCGAAGCCCGTCGCCTGGGTGCCGTCGTCGAAGCTCGAGATGCCGTCGAGCAGGGCGGGCGGCGGCGCGGCGGTCCGCAGCCGCGCCACGGCGGCGCGCTCGAGCTCGGCGATCTTCCGCAGCGGCTCGCGATCGAAGGCGCGGCCGCCCTTGTACACCGCGACGATGTCGCGCACGAAGGTGATGTCGTCGCGCGGGTCGCCGCGCACGAGCAGGAGATCGGCCCGACGCCCCACCGCGATGCGCCCGCGATCGTCCAGGCCGAACGCCGCCGCGGGCTTCGACGTCGCCGACGCGAGCGCATCGGTCGGCGACAGCCCGGCCTCGACCAGCAGCGAGAGCTCGCCCAGCAGGCTCGCGCCGTGGACCGTGCCCGGGTTGGGCGCGTCGGTGCTGGCGAGGATCGGCACGCCGGCGCGGTGCAGCGCGAGCACCCCGGCGAACGCCAGCGCGCAGCTCGGGCGCCCAGAGGGCGGCACGAACGGCGTCCGCAGGCCCAGCTCGTCGTCCTGGCGCAGCCACGGCGAGATCCGCGGATCGTCGGCCAGCGCCGGCCCGTGCCGCCCGTCGCAGATCGACGAGAGCACCGCGAGCGTGTCGGTGACGAACACGCCACCGGCCTTCGCCGCGGCGATGAACGCCGGCGTCGGCGCGCGATCGGTGAACATGTGCGCGAGCCCGTCGGCACCCGCGGCCACGGCGATCTCGGCGTCGGCAAGCGTGCCGACGTGGACCACCGCGGCGAGCTCGCGTCGATGGGCCGCCGTCACCAACGCGCCGACCGTCGCCGCGTCGAGCGTGGTGAACCGCAGGCCCAGCTCGGCGCCGTCGCCCACGACGATCTTGAGGAACGCAGAGCCCTCGTCGATGCGCGCGGCGACGAAGGCGTCGGCCTCCTCGGGCCGCGACAGCGTCGGGATCGGCACGCCGTACTCGGTGCCGTGGCCCCCCGGAGAGGTCGCGAGGATGCCCGCGGACACCACGTCGGCGCGCGTGCGGCTCGACGTGCGGACCGAGGCCGCGACCTCGGGCAGCGTGAACATGTCGATCTCGGTGGTGACGCCGAACGCGAGCGCCTGCTTCGGGTCGCCCTGGTTCTGCACGTGCACGTGGGCGTCGATGAGCCCGGGCAACAGCGCCTGCCCTGCCCCCTCGACGCGGGTCGCCGCCGCGGGCACGGCGAGATCGCGACCCACCGCGACGATGCGATCGTCGGCGACCAGCACCGTCGCGTCGTCGATCCAGGCCACGCCGTCGAACACGTCGACCCCGACGAACGCGACGTCGGCCGCGATCTCGGGCGCCGCGACGGGCAGGGCGACGGGCACCGGCGTCGGCCGGCACGCGACGCCGCCGAGCAACGCGACCAGGCCGAGCCGGTGCACTAGCCTTCCCCGAGGATCGCCGCGTGGTGCCGGAGCTGCGCCTCGACGAACGTCGCGACGAAGTAGTAGCTGTGGTCGTAGCCGGCGTGCCGGTGCACGGAGATCGGCTGCCCCACCGCGGCGGCTGCCGCCTCGAGCAGCTCGGGCCGCAGCTGGGTCTCGAGGAACTTGTCGGCGAGCCCGACGTCGACGTGGGGCGCGTGCGCGAACCTGTGGCCGTCCTCGAGCAGCGCGCAGGTGTCGTAGCGCCGCCACGCGGCAGTGTCGGGCCCGAGGTAGCCCGCGAACGCCTTGTGCCCCCATGGCACCTGCATCGGCGCGGCGATCGGCGCCAGCGCGCTGACCGACGCGAACCGATCGGCGTGCAGCAACCCGATCGTCAGCGCCCCGTGACCACCCATCGAGTGGCCGAACACGCCGCGCCGCGGACCGACGCCGAAGTGGCGCTCGACGAGCGCCGGCAGCTCGGTGGCGACCCAGCGATGCATGGAGTAGGTCTGCGACCACGGCGCGACGGTGGCGTCGACGTAGAAGCCCGCCGCCTGGCCGAAGTCCCAGTCTGCGTCGTCGCCCGGGTACCGCGCGGCGCGGGGGCTGGTGTCGCAGGCGACGAGCGCGAGGCCGAGCTCCGCGGCGACGCGCTGGGCCCCGGCCTTGATGACGAACGTCTCCTCGCTGCAGGTGAGCCCTGGCAGGTAGTAGACGACCGGGACCGCCGCGCCCGCGAGCGCCTGCAGCGGCCGGTACACCGCGAAGCGCATCGGCCCCGCGCACGCGTCACTGGCGTGCTCGTAGAAGCCCTGGATCCCGCCGAAGCAGCGCTGCTCCGAGCGCGTGATCACGGCGCCGTCGTTCATGGGAACTCGACCACCGTGCGGATCGAGGCGCCCGAGTGCATGAGGTCGAACGCCTCGTTGATGCGCTCGAGGGGGAGCTTGTGGGTGATGAGCGGGTCGATCTCGATCTTCCCGTCCATGTACCAATCCACGATCTTCGGCACGTCGGTGCGCCCGCGCGCTCCGCCGAACGCGCTGCCCTTCCACACCCGGCCGGTGACGAGCTGGAACGGGCGCGTCGAGATCTCCTGGCCCGCCCCGGCGACGCCGATGATCACGCTCGTGCCCCAGCCGCGGTGGCAGCACTCGAGGGCCTGGCGCATGAGCTTGGTGTTGCCGACGCACTCGAAGCTGTAGTCCGCGCCGCCGCCGGTGAGCTCGACGAGGTGCGCGACCAGATCGCCGCCGACCTCGTTGGGGTTCACGAAGTGGGTCATGCCGAGGTTGCGGGCCAGGGGCTCGCGCGCCGGGTTGATGTCGACGCCGACGATCATGTCGGCGCCGGCGAGCCGGGCGCCCTGGATGACGTTGAGGCCGATGCCGCCGAGGCCGAACACGACCACGTTCGCGCCGGGCTCGACGCCCGCGGTGTAGATGACCGCGCCGATGCCCGTCGTGACGCCGCAGCCGATGTAGCAGATCTTGTCGAACGGGGCGTCGTCACGGACCTTGGCCACCGCGATCTCCGGCAGGACCGTGTGGTTCGCGAACGTCGAGCAGCCCATGTAGTGGTGGATCGGCTTGCCGCCGATCGAGAACCGCGAGGTCCCGTCGGGCATCAGCCCCTTGCCCTGCGTCGCACGGATCGCCGTGCACAGGTTGGTCTTGCGGCTGAGGCACGACTTGCAGCCGCGGCACTCGGGCGTGTACAGCAAGATGACGTGGTCACCCGGCTTCACCGAGGTGACGCCCTCGCCGACCTCGACCACGATGCCCGCGCCCTCGTGGCCGAAGATCGCGGGGAACAGGCCCTCGGGATCGGCCCCCGAGCGGGTGAACTCGTCGGTGTGGCACACGCCAGTGGCCTTGACCTCGACCATGACCTCGCCGCGCTGCGGCCCTTGGAGGTCGACGTCTTCGATCGAGAGGGGTTGTCCGGCCTGCCAGGCCACGGCTGCACGCGTCTTCACGGGGACCTCCGAAGGCGGGGAGTGTAACGCAACGCTGGGGTGCGCCGGGCTCGCGGCGCGATCGGACCGGCGGTAGCATCCGCGGATGCGACGCGTCGCCGCGGCCGTGCTGTTGGTCCTCGCGTGCCGCCCGATGTCGGCGCCGCGAGGGCCCGCGCCGCGCACGGGATCCGCGACGCGGCCGGACCCGGCGGCCTCGGCCGCGGACGACGCGACGAGCGCATCGACCGCGCCGCCCTCCGACACCGCACCGCCCTCCGACGTCGCGCCGCCCTCCGATGCCCCGCGCGCGACCCCGACGCCCGACGCCCCGCGCATGACCCCGACGCCCGCCGCCCCGCGCACGACCCCAGCGCCCGCGATCGCGTTCGATCGCGACGCGTGGCCCCACTGGATCGACGCCGACGGCGATTGCCAGGACACGCGCACCGAGGTGCTGATCGCCGAGTCGGAGATCCCGGTGCGCTTCGTCGACGCGCGCCGCTGCGCGGTCGCCAGCGGCCGCTGGCGCTGCCCCTACACCGATCGCACGATCACCGATCCGCGTCAGCTCGACGTCGATCACCTCGTGCCCCTCGCCCACGCCCACGCCGCGGGTGCGGCGTCGTGGG
>LNFM01006987.1_pt1 | contig 18121 bp, 19 predicted proteins | sample 596031 | NCBI WGS metagenome assembly LNFM01 (sample SAMN04254537, study PRJNA301005) | activated carbon metagenome | isolation source: dual media filters at the Ann Arbor, Michigan drinking water treatment plant | place: USA: Ann Arbor | reverse complement strand
GGTCGCCGCCATCGAGGACCGCGCGCACGTCGAGCGGTCGATCGAGCACAACGATCGTTGGCTGACATGGCTGCTCGCGGAACTGCCGAAGCTGGGGCTCGAGGTGACGCCATCGGTCGGCAACTTCCTGCTCATCCACTTCGCAAAGGGCGACAAGCAGAAAGGTGCGGCCGCGGCCGACGAATTCCTCAAGTCGCGCGGTATCATCCTGCGGCGCGTGACTGGATATGGGCTCCCGGATTGCCTGCGCATGACCGTGGGCACGGAAAGCGACAACCACGCGGTGCTGGCGGCGCTCCGCGATTTCCTCAGTCAAGCAAAGTGATGGCAGGCCGCGTGATGGCGACAAAGAGCCCCCTGTTCCAGCGTGTAGCGCTGATCGGCATCGGGTTGATCGGCTCATCTATCAGCCATGCGATGCGGCGTGGTCGTCTCGCACGCGAGATCGTGGGGTATGCCCGCACGGAAGCGACGCGTGCGACCGCCGTCAGGCTGGGGCTCGTCTCGCAGGCCTATGACAGCGCCGCCGATGCAGCCGAAGGCGCCGATCTCTTGATCCTGTGCTCGCCGGTCGGCGTCTATGGCGCCATCGCCCAGGAGATCGGGCCGCGGCTCGCCCGGGGCGCGATCGTCACGGACGTGGGCTCGGTCAAGGGCGCCGTGGTGCGCGACGTGGGTCCGCACATCCCCGAAGGCGTGCATTTCGTGCCGGGGCATCCGATTGCAGGAACCGAATATTCCGGGCCGGAATCGGGTTTTGCGACACTGTTCGACAATCGCTGGTGCATTCTGACGCCACCATCGGGAACCGACGAGGCCGCAATAGAGCGGCTGCGCGCGCTATGGGAAGCGATGGGCTCCAATGTCGAGATCATGTCGGCGGAGCACCACGACATGGTGCTCGCGATCACCAGCCACGTGCCGCACCTGATCGCGTTCAACATCGTCAACACCGCAGCGCACCTGGGCCGCGTCACCGACAGCGAAGTGATCAAGTTCTCGGCTGGCGGGTTCCGCGACTTCACGCGTATCGCGTCGTCCGATCCGACGATGTGGCGTGACGTTTTCCTGAACAACCGGGAAGCGGTGATCGAGATGCTCGGGCGGTTCGCCGAGGATCTCTCGCATCTGCAGCGCGCGATCCGCTATGGTGACGGCGACACCCTGTTCCGGCTGTTCGCCGAGGCTCGCGAGATCCGAAAGGGCGTGATCCAGGCAGGGCAGGATACGGCAGCTCCGAACTTCGGGCGCGCCGATGCGCCCCCCTCGCGAACTGCCCAGTCCTGATCTAGCGTCCTGATCTAGAGTCCTGATCGACAACCGAGCGGTGACCGCGGTGCCAGGCGAAGAAGAGTGCGGTCCCTCCCTCTGGGTCTTCGGCTACGGCTCGTTGATGTGGCGGCCCGGGTTCGAATTCGAGGAAGCGGTGCCGGCGCGCGTGGAAGGTTGGCGGCGCGGCTTCTACATCTACTCCACGCATCACCGCGGCACGCACCAGAGGCCGGGCTTGGTACTGGGTCTCGACCGGGGCGGGGCATGTGCCGGCGTGGCATTCCGGGTCGCGCCCGAACGAGCGGCGACGACGCTCGGGTATCTCAGGGCGCGAGAGCAGATCAACGGCGTCTATCGTGAGCAGACGCTATCGGCGCGGCTAGAGGACGGCACGGGGCGGCAGGTGCCCGCGATCGCCTATGTCGCGGAACGGAGGCACCCGAGCTATGCTGGGCGATTGCCGTTGACCACGCAGATAAGGCTGATCCGTGCGGCGGCCGGAATATCCGGGCCCAATCTGCACTACCTCATCAATACGGTGCGTCAACTCGATACGCTGGGCTTCCGGGAACAGGAACTGTCGCGGCTGCTCGTATTGGCGGGGCCGCACATCTGCCGCAAGGACCGGCCGCAGGATCTACACCGCAGAACGCAGGCGCTCGTGCCTCATTGCCTCGCCGACCGGGTGAAGGTGCCGTTGATGCGCAAGGGCGAGCGCCGACGCTTCCTGCATCGGATTCAAATGGCGGAGTGGGCGCGCCCGTCGAAGGTTTAGCGTGACGATCGATTAGTTCGCTCGTTCGACGCCTGTTGCAGAACATGATGAGATCACGACACCAGCGGCTGCTCCAACGCGTAGACCAACGGCCGTGCGGGTCCGGCCACTGTCACAGGGCGGTGATCAGACGGTATGATCGTGCCGTCCGCGAACCCGATTGCCGACGGCTCCGAAAGGCTTTCCTCCCATGAGAATTCTCGTGACTGGCGCCAATGGTCACCTCGGCACCAATCTGGTGGCGGACCTTCTCGGTGCCGGGCATACCGTTCGAGGGTCCGTGCGGGGCTCGACTGTTGCTGCACGCACCGATCATCTGCGCGCGCTCGGCCCTGTCGAACTCGTCGAGGGCGATCTCGATCGACCCGACAGCCTCGCTGCTGCCATGAGCGGCCAGGACGCAGTCGTTCATGCCGCAGCCGTCTATGCACTTTATGCCCCGGGGCGAGATGACGAGATCATCCGAGCCAGCGTCAACGGGGCGGAAGTCGCCTTGCGCGCCGCGCACAAGGCCGGCATCAAGCGGGTGGTGTTGACCTCGTCGGTAGTGACGCTGCCGATGTCCGCGCCGGGTGGATCGCCGGTCACGGAGAACGAATGGACGGCCGACACGCGCGTGCCCTACGTCCGTGCGAAGACCGAAGGTGAGAAGCGTGCCTGGCAGCTCGCCTCGGAGCTCGACCTCGATTTCGCGACCGTGCTGCCGGGCGCGTGCGGTGGCCCCGGCTTCCAGCGCAATACGCCGACGATCGACTTCATCGAGACGATCATGAAGGGCTCGCTGCAATTCGGTGCCCCACCGTTCAACTATCCTTACGTCGATGTCCGCGACGTCGCCCGGGCGCACCGGCTAATCATCGAGAGCGGCGCGAAGGGGCGGTTCGTCGCAATCAACGACCGGCAACCGTCTGTCACCGAGATCGCGCAGACGATGCACGCGATCGACGCGAAGATTGCGCAACCGATGATGACGCTGCCACCGTTCATGATGCCGGCGCTACCGTTCCTCGACACGATATCGAGCATGCTAAGCGGGGCGCCCAAGTCGCTCACGCCAGAGCTGGCCGGCATGCTGAAGGGGCGATTGTGGAACGTGTCCAACGAAAAGATCCGCCGCGAGATCGGCTGGTCGCCCGAGATCAGCATCAAGCAGAGCCTGTCCGATACGATCTCCGCATTGCGGGCCAGCAGCGCTTTATCGGATCGTAAGGCGAGCCCGAAGTAGGGCTCTTCTGCGCGGTTATCCGCCTACCGGGGTGGGATGCAGCCTCCGAACCGCACAGAATTGGCCATGCTCGTTCGGGGCCGGTATCATAGGTTCGCGCCACCGAACTCCGCGCCAGCATGAACCGATGACGGAAGGCTCGATGAAAGAGACGATCGAAGGCGACTACGACATCATCATCGTCGGCGCGGGCTCGGCGGGATGCTTGCTGGCCAATCGGCTGAGCGAAGGAGGAAGAAGACGCGTGCTGCTGCTCGAAGCGGGCGGCGACGACAACTGGCTGTGGTATTACTTGCCCGTCGGCTATCTCTATTCGATCGGCAATGCGCGCTCGGACTGGATGTTCAAGACCGAGCCCGAAGAAGGCCTCAACGGGCGCAGCCTGCCGTTTCCACGCGGCAAGGTCATCGGCGGATCGTCGGCGATCAACGCCATGATCTACATGCGCGGGCAGGCCGAGGATTACGACACCTGGCGAAATACGGGATTGCCCGGCTGGGGCTGGGACGACGTGCTGCCGTTTTTCAAGAAACACGAGGATTATTTCGGCGGGACGAGCGCCACTCATGCGTCGGGTGGCGAGTGCCGGGTAGAGCCGCAACGCGTGTCCTGGCCGCTGCTCGATGCCTTCCGGGAGGCCGCCGGGCAAACCGGCATTCCACTTCGCGACGACTTCAACAGCGGCGAGAACGAGGGCTCGGCATTCTACCACGTCACGCAACGGCGCGGGGTTCGGTGGACGTCGGCACGGGGCTTCCTGAAACCTGTTCTGGGACGACACAACCTGCGGCTCGAAACGGGCTGTCTCGTCGAGCGCATCCATATCGAGGGCGGGCGGGCGACAGCGGTGAGCTGGCGTCAGGACGGCGCGATCCGCCGGGCGAACTCACGCGGCGAGATCATCCTGGCAGCCGGCTCGATCGGTACGCCGCACCTGATGATGGCGTCCGGGATCGGGCCTGGTGCCCATCTGTCGGAGCATGGGATAACCACGGCGCTGGATCTTCCCGGCGTTGGGCAGAACCTCTCCGATCACCTGCAGGTCCGTCTCATTCACAAGATCACCGGCGCGCGCACGCTCAACACGGTCTATCACTCCAAGCTCGGACGGCTCGGAATGGTGGCGAGCTACGCTTTGCTACGTCGCGGCCCGCTGACGATGGCGCCTGCGCAGCTTGGCCTTTATGCGCGCTCCGACGCCTCACGGCCGCGCGCCAACGTGCAGTTCCACGTGCAGGCGCTGTCGCTTGATCGATGGGGTGCGCCGCTGCACGATTTTCCGGCATTCACGACCAGCGTCTGCAACGCGCATCCGACGAGCCGTGGCTGGGTGCGCCTCGCAGGGCCGGACATTGCGACGCCGCCGCGGATCAAGCCGAACTATCTGGCGACGGAAGAAGATCGCCGGGTGTTACTCGATGCGGTGCGGCTCGCGCGGCGGATCGTCGGGCAGCCCGCGCTGGCACGGTTTACCCCGCAGGAGATCCTGCCGGGCGATCCCGACGGGGGCAGTGACGCAGGCCTGCTCGAGGCCGCCGGCAATATCGCGACGACGATCTTCCACCCGGTCGGGACTGCGCGAATGGGTGCAAATGGCGATCCCGGCGCCGTGGTCGATGCGCGGCTCTGCGTTCGCGGCCTCGCTGGACTCCGGGTTGCCGATGCCTCGGTCATGCCGACGATCACGTCCGGAAACACGGCGGCGCCGACGATGATGATCGCGGAGAAGGCAGCCGCCATGATCATCGAGGATGGGCGACGGTAAGTCGCCGAACAGCTTTCGAAGCAGGAGAGACGCCGATATGGCCATGACGTTCAGAGTGGAATTGGTATGGAAGGGCGAAGACGACGATGGGAAGGACGATCATGGAACGTCTTCGATCTACCTGACCAAGGACGGGCGGGTGGTTCTACAGGGCCGGGCGGTCTCAGAACAGGAGCGGGCGGAGCTCGACCTCCCCCAAGATGCGGCGCTCATCAGCATCGATCGGTCGCTGATCAAGGCGATAAAGGAAATGTTGTGAGGAACGGAATAGCGTTCCTGCTGCTATCGCCGCCTTGACACTTCGGACGTGGCGAGTAATTTGCCGCCCATATGCGCCCTGCCGACCAGGAGCGCCGAAATTCGCCCAGCGCACCTACTCGCACCCACTCCTCGTGAGGAGGTTGTAAGCGGGCCGCACCTTTCGAGGAACTCTCATGGCCAAGCCAGTAACCCAGAAAATCAAGCTGATCTCGTCTGCCGGCACCGGCTTCTTCTACGTCACGAAGAAGAATCCGCGCACGTCCACGGAGAAGCTGACCTTCAAGAAGTACGATCCGATCGCGCGCAAGCACGTCGACTTCAAGGAAACGAAGATCAAGTAAGCCGCGCAGCGGCTGACTTCTCACGGTCGATTCAAGCCCTTGCGTTCGTCGCAAGGGCTTTTTGCGTTCGGTGCGGCATGCAGGGGAAAAAAGGTGCCGGGTATCAAGCCGTCCGCGAGGGCCGGCTCCCATAGCCGAAATCCTGGTCGCAGGCTGGCGAAGGGATCGGGGGGGGAATCTGGGGGGGAAGGATCGGTCAGGGGCCGTGACCTAGCTCGGCAGCGGGGTGAAACCAAGCTCGCCACGTCCCCTGACCTCACAATCAAGAAGCTACCAAAGAGGGCGTTGGCAACCTCCCGACCTCCGATCGACCGCCTTGGCTACCGAGGAGGCCATCTCCGGTCGCCTGGTCGATCATGTGCCCGTGTTTCAGGAGATGCGGCTGACCTGAACCACGAGAGCACTCTTTCAGCTCCTGATCGCGGCGGCCGGACCGACCTCGGCTGAACTCGCCTCGGCCACGCCACCAGACGGGAGCAATTCTGCGTTCCCCTCCATTTGCCACTCCTGAGCGGCAATTCCGATATCGACTTGCAACGATATTTTGTTGCTTTTTTGCAACTCGTCAAGCATCATCAATCTATCCGGCCACTGCGGCGCTATTGTGTCGCAACGCGAGCATCGCCGAGAAATTTTCCATCACACAGAAAATCAGTGCAGCTTGCATCGACCACCCGATGCCATGCAGCCGACACGCACCCGTCCAGCTGCCGTGATGCCGCCGTCTCAAGCTGCCTGGGCAACGACGCGGTTGCGGCCTTCCCGCTTCGCCGCGTAGAGCGCGTTGTCAGCACGTTTGAAAATGCTCTCGGGCGTTTCTTCCGGGCCTTCCAGCGTCGCGACACCGACGCTCGCTGTGACGTTCGCGAAGGTCGTCGCGTTGATCTTGAATGGCTCGGCCGCGATCATGGCGCGGAGACGTTCGGCCACCTGCTGGGCGCGCTCCATCTCCGTTTCCGGCATGATAACGACGAATTCCTCGCCACCCATCCGGCAGGCGAGATCGATGCCGCGGGTGTTACGCTTCAGGCGAGCCGCGAACTCCCTGAGCACGCTGTCGCCGCCGTCGTGGCCGTAGGTGTCGTTGACCTTCTTGAAGAAGTCGATGTCGGCAACCATCACCGACAGCGGCCGGCCGGTCGAAGCCGCCTCCTCCACCAGTGTGCGCAGGTGGCCTTCCATATAGCGGCGATTGTGCAGGCCGGTGAGGGCGTCGGTGACAGCGTGCTCGACGCTTTCTTCGATCCGGGTGCGCAGGAAATCGCCATGGCGCTTGCGGCGGATCTGCGTCTTGCAGCGCGCCAGCATCTCGTTGCGATCGATCGGACGGAGCAGGTAGTCGTTGACGCCCATATCAAGACCACGCAGCAGGCGCGCGTCGTCGCCGGGCTCGACCAGAATGATGATCGGCAGATGGCGCGTACGATCGAGCGAGCGGACCTGGCTGCAGAGGCGCAGACCATCCGCACCCTGAAGCGAAAGACTGACGATCAGCAAATCGAAGCTGTACTGCGTCACCTTCATCAAGGCATTCTGGATGTCTCGCTCGACGAACGCGTCGTGCGACTTCGTCAATGCCTCGAGAATACGCGCTGCCGAACGAGGGTGATCGTCGACCAGCATGATGCGGCCGCTTTCACCACGAAGGGCCTTGGCCAGCGCCTGAGGTCCGAGACCCAATTGCTGCGTGGTCGAGGCGCGCATCGTCATCTCGTCGTGCAGCGCCTTGAGGCGCGCGAGATTCTTGACGCGCGTGATGAGCGCGATGTCGTCCACGGGCTTCGTCAGAAAATCATCGGCACCGGCCTCGAGGCCTTGTACCTTGTCGGATGGCTGATCGAGTGCCGTGACCATGATCACTGGAACATGGCTGGTCGCCGGCGCGGATTTCAGCCGGCGACAGACTTCGAAGCCGTCCATGCCCGGCATCATCACATCGAGAAGCACCACGTCTACGCGCTCGCGCGCGCAGATATCGAGTGCAGCCTGGCCGCTGTTGGCGGTCAGCACCTCGAAATATTCAGCCTGAAGCCTGGCTTCCAGCAACTTGACGTTGGCCAGAATGTCATCGACCACCAGTACACGCGCCGTCATTACAAACCCTCACTGCCGGGCACAACCGCCCTGCATCACCAAATCCGGCATCACAATTTCAGGCATCACCGATGAACCGGCGCACAGTATCGACGAAGCTCAATACCGAGATGGGCTTCGACAGATAAGCTTCGCAGCCCCCCTGACGGATCCGCTCCTCGTCGCCCTTCATCGCGAACGCAGTCACTGCAACGACAGGGATGCCGCGCAGATCGTCGTCCTCCTTGAGCCACTTCGTGACCTCGAGACCGGAGACCTCGGGAAGCTGGATGTCCATCAAAATGAGATCAGGACGGTGTTCCCGGGCGAGCTTCAGAGCGTCCATGCCGTTGCGCGTCTGCAGGGTTGCATACCCATGCGCGTCGAGCAGGTCATGGAACAGCTTCATATTCAGCTCGTTGTCCTCGACAATGAGGACAGTCTTCCCCGCCCGGCGCATTCCGGGTCGCAGTCCATCTAAGGTACCGGTGCGATGCTGAATGGTCATGGGTGGCTCGACTCTAGGTGCCGCCAGTTGTGCACCGATTCGAATGGCGGCTGATATGTGCAGTTTGCTCACGAAGCACTAACCAACAGTTTATGGTGTATAGCCCAGGCCACTTTTCGACTGACGTATCGACAGACGGAGGCGAATAAATGCAGCGACAGGAATCCGGTGCCCGCGTCGATGCCGAGTCGATCGGGCTATCCGCCCTCGTATTCCTGACGGAAGACGGCGAAAGACTGGGGCGCTTCCTCGCGTCGACCGGCATTTCGCCGGCCGAGTTGAAGGCCACCGCCGGCAGTCCCGAGGGACAGGCCGGCGTGCTCGACTACCTTCTTTCCGACGAATCGTTGCTGATGGTCTTCGCGGCAGAGGCCGGGATCGATCCGGGAGCCATTGCGCCGGCACGCGAAGCACTGGTCGGGGGCGGCGATGCGAAGCGGTTCGCGGCCGAGAACTACACATCCGGCAATACTTCGGGGCGAATGTCGTCGAAGCGCGCATCGAAGCGCTGGCCGGGGCCCGGAGCGTGAAACCTGGAACCTGAAACCTGGAGCCTGGGCGATGGACAGTCTGCCTTCCACCGCGCACAGAATCGGGATCGACCTCGGCGGCACCAAGATCGAAGGGGTGATGCTGGGGCCGGACGACGCCGTGCTGTCGAATCGGCGAGTCGGTTCTCCGCGCGGCGACTACGCGGCAAGCATCGAGGCTATCGCTGAAATGGTCGCGGCGATCGAGGCCGATGCGGGCGTGCGGGGCAGCATCGGGATCGGCGCTCCCGGTTCGATCTCGCCGGTCACCGGGCAATCGCAAGGCTCCAATTCGACCTGGCTCAACGGCCGCAACATCCTCACCGACTTGACGGCACGGCTCGGCCGCCCGGTGCGGATCGCCAACGATGCGAACTGTTTTGCGCTTTCAGAGGCTTGCGACGGTGCCGGCGCGGGTTCGAGGTCGGTGTTCGGGATCATCATCGGCACGGGGTGCGGCGGCGGCGTCGTGTTCGACGGCAAGCTGGTCGACGGTCCGAATGCGATCGGCGGTGAGTGGGGTCACAATCCCTTGCCGTGGGCGCGCGGCGACGAGCATCCGGGACCGGTGTGCTGGTGCGGACGGGCGGGGTGTCTCGAGCAGTGGGTGTCGGGAACCGGACTTGCTGCCGACCACCTGCGCAGGACGGGCGAGACGACGACCGCGGATGCGATTGCGGCGCTCGCTGCAGCCGGCGACGTTGCGGCCCGGGAAACGCTGGCCCGGCATGCCGACCGCCTCGCTCGCGGGATCGCGCACGTCGTCAACCTCATCGACCCGGAAGTGATCGTGCTGGGCGGCGGGCTGTCGAAGCTCACAGGGCTCTATACCGATCTTCCGAGGCTTGCAGCACCGTTCGTATTCGCCGCAGCGCCCCGGATCACCATACGTCCTCCGCGATGGGGCGATGCGAGCGGCGTCAGGGGGGCGGCAAGGCTCTGGTAGGTCGAAACGGTAGCAGGCTTTGGCTGGGCGGAAGATGCGCGACTGCCGAAGCCTTCTGTTCGGCGGACTGGCTCTCGTCAACCGGCATGCTGCTTCACCCAGACCACGTAGCGGTCCATCCAGCCTTGCAGGAACTGGCGGCTCGCTGCGCCGATGCTGCCGTCTGCCTCGAACAATCCATCCTTGGCTTGAATGAACGCCTCCGGTTGACCCATTGCCGGAGCATCGAGGTAGGCAAGGATATTGCGCAGATGCTGCTGGGCCAACGCTGTGCCGATCGCGCCGACCGATACGCCGATCACGCCCGCAGGCTTGCCGCTCCACACGCTCTGGCCATAGGGCCGCGACGCATGATCGATCGCATTCTTCAGCACGCCGGGAATTGACCGATTGTATTCCGGCGTCAGAAACAGCAGGCCCTGCGCCGACGCGATCTCGGACTTGAGACGCTTCACGGAAGCGGCCTGATCGGCATCGTCGTCTTGATTGTAAAGCGGTAGATCACCGATCTCTACCTGTCGAAACTCGAATTCCGGCGGCGCCAACTTGGCGAGCGCTCCGGCGAGCTTTCGATTGAAGCTGTCGCGACGAAGACTGCCGACGATGACGGCGATCTTGTACTGACTCATGACGATGTTCCTTGCCGGTTGGTTCGCCCTTAGATGTGTAGCGCCGGGGTGCGCCGCAAGGCTTCGACGTTCCCGGTCGTGAACGAAGTCAGGACAAAGCGGCTCAACGTCATTGCAAATGCCCGGCGAGTTCATAGACTGCGCAGCATCAATAATAGAGATGATCGGAAAGCCGCGATGCCCCCCTTCAAGCTCACAAGCGCGATCATCTCGTGCGCGGCGCTGCTCGCCACGATGCTGCCAGCCGCGGCGCAGACCTATCCATCGCAGAACATCAAGCTGATCGTACCGTTTCCACCGGGCGGCGGCGCGGACACGCTGGCGCGCATCCTGACGAAGTACATGAGCGACGATCTCGGCCAGAGCTTCGTGATCATCAACCAGCCGGGGGCCGGCGGCGCACACGCCTTCGCAGAGGTCGCGAGGTCCGCGCCCGACGGCTACACGCTCGTCTGGACGTCGGCTGCCTATCCGATCATGGCGACCACGATCAAGTCGCTGAGCTTCGATCCGGCCAAAGCATTTGCGCACGTCACGCAGATCGGCCAGAACCCGCTGGTGCTGTCGGTCAATCCCGGCGTGAAGGCCTCCAGCGTTGCAGAACTGGTGGCACTGGCGAAGGCCGAGCCCGGCAAGCTCACGTTCGCGAACAACGGTCGCGGCACGCTCACCAACCTCGTCATCGAGCTGTTCAAGATCCGCGCCGGCGTCGATGTCGCGCAGGTCGCCTATCGCGGTGACAACTTCTCCAGCAACGACGTGGTGGCCGGTCACGTGTCCGGAATGTTCCTCAACAGCACGGTGGCGTTTCCCCTGCTCGAGACGGGCAAGTTGCGCCCGCTGGCGGTCACATCACCGAAGCGGACGCCATCGGCGCCGAATATCCCGACGATGATCGAGGCGGGAGTTGCGGATTTCTCCGCTGTCGTCTGGCAAGGCCTCAGCGCGCCTGCGGGAACGCCGCGCGCCATTCTCGGCCGGCTGCACGAGTCGGTGAAGAAGGGGCTGCTCGTTCCGGATGTAGCGGACCGGTTCAAGAAGCTCGGCGCGGATGCCGTCGGCGGCTCGCCGGAGGAATTCGAGGCTCTGATCAGCCGCGAGCTGAAAATCTGGGCCGACGTCGTCCGGCAAGCGGGAGTAAAAGTGGAGTGAGCGCAGCGCCGCGTTCATTCAGTACTGCCGCCCGGGTTCAACCGGGCTGCATACCCTTTGCTTCGATGACGGCGGCGGCTGTGGGCATACGCAGGTAGTCGATCCATTGCTTCGCGCCGTCTGCATTCTTCGCGGCCGTCGAAATTCCAGCCGAGAAAACCGTATCCAGCTGCAGCTCGGCGGGGATCGGTCCGAGAATGTCGATACCTTCGACCGCCATCAATTCCGGCATCTGCTGGAGGCCGAACTCCACCTCTTTACGCAGCAGGTACTTTCCGATCAGGCCTTCCGGGCCGCCAGGACCGTACGTCGCTTTGATCTTCATCGCCTCGGCGATCCCGAGGGTCTCGAATACCTTGGCGAGATGGGCGCCGCTCTGACCGCCGCCGACGGGATTGCTCATCCCGATCGTCTTTGCTGCGGAAAGCGTGCGCTTGAAGGCGTCGACCGAGGATATGTCCGGCCGCGGCGCACCCTTCTGGACGGCGGCTCCGATTTTCGAGCGTGCGATGTCGGCTCTCGTGCCCGGCATGGTGCGCCGTTTTACGACGAGATCGTCGATGCCTGCTCCGGTGACGATCGCAAGGTCGTTTGCTTCGCCGTCGCCGACACGGTTTGCCATTCGGCCGGATGGTCCGAAATGGAACGTGAGGCGGTAACCGGTCGTGCGCTCGAACGCTGGAGCAAGGGCTTCGAGCGTCGTTTGCAAGGCCGTCGTGCTGAGCACCACGATCTCGCGTGCAGCTACCGTCATCTCGGATTGCCTTTCGTTCTGGTCACTCGATCGACTTGAGAAGTTCGCGTGCGATGACGAGTTGCTGGATCTGCGTCGTTCCCTCGAAGATGCGGAACAGGCGCACGTCGCGATAGAAGCGTTCCACCGGATACTCCGCCATGTAGCCGGCGCCGCCGAAGATCTGGACGGCGCGATCGGCGATACGGCCGACCATCTCGGATGCGAACATCTTCGCGCACGCTGCCTGCCGCGTCGTATTCGCGCCGTCGTCGCGCAGCCTTGCCGCGTCGAGGATCATGCAACGCGCCGCATACGTATCGGCTTCGCTGTCGGCCAGCATCGCCTGGATCAACTGGAACTCGGCGATCGGCTGGCCGAACTGGCGGCGATCCTTCGCATAGAGCACCGACTCGCGGATCAGACGGTCGCCGATACCGACGCAGAGTGCCGCGATGTGGAGCCGGCCCTTGTCGAGCACCTTCATCGCGGTGCGAAAGCCGTTGCCTTCCTTTTCGCCGAGCAAGGCGGACGCGGGCACCCTGCAGTCTTCGAAGACCACGTCACAGGTCAACGCACCGCGCTGGCCCATCTTCTTGTCGGGCGTGCCGACGCGAATTCCGGGCGTGCCAGCTTCGACAAGGAAGCACGAGATCGCATCGGCCTTTCGCTCCGGCGCAGTTCGCGCCATTACGGAGAACAACCCGGCAGAAGGTGCGTTGGTGATGTAGCGCTTGGTGCCGTTAAGGATGTAGTGGTCGCCATCTTTTTTCGCGGACGTGCGCAACGCCATGGCATCGGAGCCGGCATCGGGCTCGGTCAACGCGAACGATCCGATCAGATCGCCCGATGCGAGAGCCGGCAGATACCTCGCTTTCTGCTCATCCGTTCCGGCCATGACGATCGATTGCGAGCCGATGCCGATATTGGTTCCGGCCACCGAGCGGAATGCTGGCGACGCGCGGCCGAGTTCGAACACGACCTGGACCTCTTCAGACATGGTAAGGCCGAGGCCGCCGTATTCTGGCGAAATCGACAATCCGAACAGGCCCAGCGCTTTCATCTCATCGACGACATCGGCTGGAACGGCATTGGTCTCCACGACCTCGGCCTCACGCGGGATCAGGCGCTCCGTGACGAAGCGCGCGACCGTCTCGCGAAGCAATCGAAAGGTTTCTGGATCGAGCGCCATCCGTCACTGCTCCGCGTCCCGGCATAGGTGGAGCGCGCATCCTGCCGCGATGCAAGGAGGTTCGACAAGGTCCTATCGAACTGGTCCTATCGAACTGGTCCTATCGAACTGGCGCCCAGCCCGATGCCTCAGCCGATGGCGGCCGTCTTCGACGACTTCGAGGCCGCTCCCCAGACGCAGTCCACGGCATCGCCGAGCCTCGTTGCGGCGGACCCCGATCGGGCGCTGCGCGAAGACTTCACGCCGATCGGGCGCAGGGAGAAGCGCCGCCCGAACACTTGCTGCACGGCCTCAGTTCGTCTCAATCGGGGCTGACTGCCTGCTTCGTCAGCTCTACTATGTCCTTCGGGGTAGCGATCACCTTGCGGGCCAACTCTTGCAAGTATTCGCCGGTTTCGGGGTCGAATTCTACCTGCGCCTTGGCGACGTCGGCCAGCAGGCCTGCGTCCTTGGCCGTCGCGTTGAATGCGTCACGAAGCGCTTTCACGCGCTCGGGGGGAATGCCCGGGGTGGCGAACAACGACCGGCTCACGGCAGCCGAACTCGTGTAGAATTGGAGTGCGGCCCTGGACTTCTCGTCCTTTCCGAATTCGACGAGAGTAGGAATGTTCGGCAACGTTGGACTGCGCTCGAGCGCCGCCTGCACGAGAATCCAGAGCTTGCCGGATTTCAGGTCTGCGGATCTGGTTCGAACGATGGTCGCCATCGAGTTCTCGACGGCATCGATCTCACCGCGGTCCATCGCCAGCATGATGTCGGTGGTGCCCTTGTATCCCGAAACGATCCGGAACTTCGCACCGCCGAACTTGTTCAGCAGCCGCGGATAGCCTTCCGTCGGAGAGGCCGGCCCCGTGCCGCCAGCGATGGTTTCGAATTTCGTGATCTCCTCCGCATTCGTCGCTTTTGCTCCGCTGCGGATGACCATCACCTCCAGCACGGCGGTCATGCGGCCGATCCACGCGAACTCCGCGGATTTATACTTCACCGCAGAGCCGCCCATCGCCTCCTCGACCATCATTGTCTGCGCGGCGACGCCCATCGCCGTGCCGTCCTTCGGAGCGACATTGTAGAGGTAGTTGGCGGCGAGCATGCTGGCCGCGCCGGGCATGTTCTGGACGGTGATCGTCGGATTGCCGGGGATGTACTTGCCCATGTAGCGAGCGAAGGCACGCGGGTAATAATCGTAGGAGCCGCCCGGACCGAAACCGACATAGATCGTGATCGACTTGCCCTTGTAGAAGTCCTCGACGGGTGACGATGCCTCTGCGGGCGAGAGCGGGCCGGCAGCAAGCATGGCGGCCGCGAGTGCGGCAAGCGCGACCCGTGCCCTTGCCGGCGACCGCATGGTCATGGCGAAATGACAATGCTCCTGCTCCGGCGTCTGCGCATTGAGCATGGAATGAACTCCGGTTCGTCGCGGCCGACGTGCTACAAGACACGTATCAGCGACTGTCGCTCGTCGCGACTGCCCTCGATGATGAATGGATAAAAACCTAGCCTTGCGGATGAACCCAAGTCAACACATCAAGCTGCTGATAATTCTTGCGGTTTGCTTGGATGTTGGGCGACGGGTCTGCAAGATGGAACTCCCTCGTGCCCAGCGCATTCCGATGCCTTCCTCTGCTCGGGCCGGCTCCCGCACCCCGCAGTTTGGTCGCCCACTAGATTGCCCGCTTGCTACCGCTCCCCCACGCCACCACTCCCCACTTCCCGCCCTGCCTTCCCCGGTCTATGGTCGGCGCGACTTTCGGGCGGCTCGGCTCGGTGGCCCGCTATTGCGGGCCGGCCGGGTTCGGCGTGCGCGATGCCCTTATTGACGAACTCTCACCACAAACGCTGACGGAGAACCCAATGGCAGAGCTTCCGCGCCTCAACGGCATCATCAAGGCACTGGAGAGCGGCAAGCATGCGATCACGTGCTTCCAGCCGTGCGAGATCGGCGTTGCCGTCGAGATGGCACAGTCGAAGTACGACGGCGTCGTGTACGAGATGGAGCATCTGGCGTGGGACGGCATGGCGCTGCGCCATACCCTGCAATACTCGCTGAACCGCGGGCAGATCGTGGCCTCGGGCTCGGTCGCGCCGCAGGTGACGCCGATGGTTCGCATCCCCGTCAACGGCGTGGAGAAGAACCAGTGGTTCGCCAAGCAGGCGCTCGACATGGGTTGCTACGGCATCTGCTGGCCGCACATCTCGACCGCCGACCAAGCCTACAACGCGATCTCCGCCTGCCGCTATCCGCGCATGAAGGACAAGCCGAACTACGAGCCGGCCGGCATCCGCGGCGACGGTCCCGTTCAGGCCGCGCGCTACTGGGGGGTCTCGCAGCCCGAGTATTACAAGCGCGCCGACGTCTGGCCGCTCGTGCCGCATGGCGAGATCTTCACGATCCTGCAGATCGAGGACACCGAGGGTATCGCGAACCTCAAGGAGATCCTCAAGGTCGGCGGCATCGGCTGCATCCTGATCGGCGAGGGCGACCTAAGCCAAGAACTCGGCTATCCGCGGCAGTACGAGCACAAGGTGGTGCTCGATGCGATGGCCGAGATCGTCGCCCGCTGCAAGGAAGCCAACGTCGTGGTCGGTCATCCGCATGTCGAAATCGGCAACGCGCAGCGCATCCTCGACGAGGGCTATCGCTTCCTGATGAGTGCGGCACCGCGCAGCTACGCCACGCTCGACAACACGCGCAAGCTGACGGGGCGTTGAGGAACGAGCGCGGGCGCGTCACAGGGGGGCCGGCGCATGGGACTGCTCAACAGCTCTGCCGGATACGGCAGCGCGACGAAAACCCTGCATTGGGCGATCGTCGTGCTTTTCGCGCTGCAGTATATCGGCGCGTGGGTCATGCTGCGGACGCCGGATGGCGCGACGTCTCTCGGAATCGGGCAGGCGACCTGGTACAACTGGCATAAATCGCTGGGCCTGCTGGCGCTGCTGCTGGCGGTTGCGCGCCTCGTCAACCGGCGGCTCGGCGAACTGCCGCCATGGGCGCCGACACTGAGCAGCCTCGAGCAGAAGCTGATCCACAGCGTCGAGCCGATGCTGTATACAGCCATGCTGGCGATGCCGCTGTCGGGCTTCATCTACTGCATGGCCGGCGGCTATGGTGTGATGCTGTTCGGCGCGTGGGAGATGCCCAATCCGTTGGGGACCTCGCCGCTGCTGGCCAGTGCCGCGCGCGCAGTTCATGTGGTAGCGGCATTCGCGCTGCTGCTTCCGCTAGGGCTTCACCTGGGCATCGTACTTGGCCACCATCTGCTCGCGAAGGACGGTCTCGTCCGCCGCATGCTGCCCGGCAGAAGCCGCTGAGCTAGAGAAACTCAACCACGTTCACACCAGCATCGAAGGCCCGCCCTGCTCACCTCAATGCGCCAGACACGCTCGCTCCGCATCAACGCTCCGCCGGCCAAGGTGTGGGAGTTGATCGACGACGACGACAAGGTACCGAAGTGGATGCCGCACATCGTTTCGACGCGGTATCCCGGGGGCCGGCCGAAGGGCGACCGCAAAGGCGCTCGCTTCGTGCAGGAGATGCGCCAGGGCGACGTGGTGTCGTCTTACGAAGGCGAGATCACCGAATACCAGCACGGCAAGCTGCTCGGCGTGATGACGCGGCCGGAGGCTTTCGCGATCCACGCGGTCTATCACGTGTCTGGCGACGAGGACTGGACGCGGCTCGACTACGGCTGCGACGTGAAGCCGATGACGTGGCGCGGCTATATGATGGTGTGGTGGGCGCGGAAGGTCTTGAACCGCATCCTCGACCAGCAACTGGCGCGGCTCAAATGGGTGGCCGAGGGCCGACAGGTGGACATATAGTCGGCTGACGCACCCCCATCCCTGAGGGCAGCCCCGCGGGGGCTACCCTCATCTCAGATCGAAATGTGCTGCACGATGTCAGGCCCTTAGAGCCGGACACCGTTACCGAAGCGAGGAAATTCCAATGGCAAGCCCAGTTCCGAAATCCGGCCCCGTGACGCTGCACGCGAACATCATGGAGTACGTGAACACCAAGGCGCTACGCGCGGGCGAAGTGGCCTCGGACCTCGTGAAAATCGAGTTCACCGGACCGAAGATCGCGAACCAGGGATTCAAGCCGCTGATCCGCGATGCCAAGTTCCACATCTCGGAACTGGCGGTCGTATCGTTCCTCCAGGCGCGCGAGGCGGGCAAGGCGCTGGTGCTCGCGCCCGCGCCGATCCTGTCGCGCTTCCAGCACCACTGCATATCCTACAACACCGAACGCTGCCCGGGCCTGAAGCCTAGAGATCTCGAAGGCAAGCTCGTGGGTCTGCGCTCCTACTCACAGACGACGGCGCTCTGGGTTCGTGCGATCCTGAAGCACGAGTACGGCGTGGACCTGGCCAAGATCCGCTGGTCGAGCTACGACCCACCGCATCCCGCCGAGATCAAGGATCCGGATTTTGTCATCCCGTTCGATCCAGCCGGCAAGTCGGTAGAGCAGATGCTGGTAGATGGCGCGTTCGATGCCGCGATCATCGGAACCGTGATCAAGGACGAACCGAAGGTCGCGACGCTTTTCGCCGATCCGGTGGCGACGGCGCTCGACTGGTACGCGCGCAAGAAGATCGTGCCGGTGAACCATTATCTCGTGATGGAGGCGAGCCTGCCGAAGGAGCGACCCGACGTGGTGCGCGAGGTCTATCGGATGATCGGCGAGAGCAAAAAGGCCAACCCGTTGACCACCGGCGGTGT
>LNFM01006985.1_pt1 | contig 18125 bp, 19 predicted proteins | sample 596031 | NCBI WGS metagenome assembly LNFM01 (sample SAMN04254537, study PRJNA301005) | activated carbon metagenome | isolation source: dual media filters at the Ann Arbor, Michigan drinking water treatment plant | place: USA: Ann Arbor | reverse complement strand
CTCGCCTTCAAGCTGCTGGTCAGACCGTCGTGCATATCGCACATGGCAATAAACTGTTAGGGCTGATCGCAATCGCCGATGCGCCGCGCCCCACTGCTGCCGCGATGGTGAAAGCGATGCGCTCCCGTGGCGTTGAAGTCGCGATGCTGACCGGGGACAACGCCGGCACTGCCAAGCGTATCGCTCAGGAACTGGGCATTGAAATCGTTCTTGCTGATGTGTTACCCGGCCAGAAGGCTGCCAAGATCAAAGAACTGCAGACACAAGGAAAAAAAGTTGGCATGGTCGGCGATGGTGTGAACGATGCGCCCGCGCTGACGCAGGCAAACGTAGGTTTTGCCATTGGCGCGGGCACGGATGTCGCAATCGAAAGTGCAGACGTGGTACTCATGAAGAGCGATCCCTACGACGTACTCGGAGCCATCGAACTTTCACGCGCCACACTGCGAAAGATGCACCAGAATCTGTTCTGGGCCGTGGGTTACAACGTGATTGCCTTTCCCTTGGCCGCGGGCGTGTTCTATCCGTTCGTCATCAGCCCGGAAGTGGCAGCGCTTGCCATGTCCGGAAGCTCGGCATTAGTAGCCATCAATGCCCTGTTATTGAAGCGAACCAACCTGTCGGGTATCCGCTCACCAATACAACAAACAATCCCGCATGAGGCCGCTCATGCCCAGTAAAAACCATAGCTTTGGCGTTGGTGCAGTCATGGCAACAAGCTACCCCTCATTTCTTGAGAACGGTGTCCGAGAAATGCGTTCAGGACGAAAGCCCGCCATGCACTGCCCTCTCCGAGATTCTCTGCATTATGCGGTCCACATTAATCGCACAAGCGTTTGGGGGTGATATGGCGCGTAGCAAAACCAAATCCACAAAGAAAAAAACGCTTTCGGGACATGCATCGGAAAAAGCTGCGCATGAGGCGATAATCCCCTTGAATCATGAAGCCCAGCCAATTGCAAAACAGGCTGAATTGGCGTGGGCTTACCAAGTCGACCTGTGGCAACGCAGTGCGCTGTTTCTCGACATCCTCCGTGAGAGAGCCAATAACATGCTGGTACACGAGCAGTCCGGCCTGCCGCCGCTGCTTGATTTCGAGTACGAAACCATACTCGACGCACGCCAGTTCGAACATCCGGCCAATTACGCGCTACTGCGGATTACCGGCTCAGGAAACGATAAATTCGAAGAGTGTGTCGATGAAAACAAGCGTCCGGTAATTGTCATTGATCCACGTGCCGGGCACGGCCCAGGGATCGGTGGCTTCAAGCGTGACTCCGAAGTCGGCATGGCACTGCACGAGGGTCACGCTGTTTATTTCGTAATATTTTTCCCCGAGCCCTGCCCGGGCCAAACGCTGGCCGACGTGCACCACGCGCTGGGGCACTTCATCAAGGAAGTCGGCCGCAGACATAATGGAACAGCACCCGTGCTCTATGGGAACTGCCAGGCCGGCTGGGCGGTCATTCTGCTCTCCGCCGACTGTGAGGGCATGGTAGGGCCCGCAGTACTCAACGGATCCCCCCTCTCCTACTGGGCGGGAGAAAGTGATGCCAACCCGATGCGCCTCGCCGGCGGGCTGACAGGCGGCGCCTGGATCGCACACTACCTGGCGGACCTTGGCAATGGCCGCTTCGATGGCGCATGGCTGGCGCAAAACTTCGAGAAACTCAACCCTGCCAACACACTGTGGGACAAGAACTACAAGGTATTTGCCAACGTGGACTCGGAACGAGAACGGTTTCTGGAATTCGAACGCTGGTGGACCGGCTTTTACTTCCTGTCCCGCGAAGAGATCACTTCCATCGTGGAGAACCTGTTCATCGGCAACAAGCTGGAACAGGGACAGATGCGCATCTGTGAAGGCTGCGTGGTCGATCTCAAACGTATTCGAAACCCGATCGTCATTTTCGCGTCTCATGGAGACAACATCACTCCCCCACATCAGGCATTGAACTGGGTGCCTGCGGTGTATCCCACTACGGAAGCATTAAAAACCGCAGGTCAGCGTATTGTTTATCTTATTAACTCACACGTCGGTCATCTCGGCATTTTTGTGTCCGCGAGCGTCGCCAAGCTCGAGCACCGGGCGATTCTCGAGAGCCTGGAGGAACTGGAAGCGCTGAAGCCCGGACTGTACGAGATGAAGATCAGCAACCCGACCAACGATCCCGACTGCCGCAAGCCGCAATATTCGGTGACTTTCGAGGAACGAAAAGTGGAGGACATCCGCTTCGATTATCCGCGCGCGGAGTTCGAAAAAGTGCGCAAAGTCTCCGAGTTCAACGAGAATCTATACAACACTTTCATCAGCCCGTGGGTGCGCGCGAGCGCGAATCCGATGACCGCAGAGTGGCTCAAATGGAGCCACCCCATGCGTACAAGCCGTTACCTGTTCTCTGAGAAGTTCAATCCCTGGATGGCCGGAATCGCGGCACTAGCGCCATGGGTCCGTGAACACCGCCACAGCGTTGCCGAAGACAATCCGTTGCTCGTCCGCGAGCGGGAATTTAGCCAGCAGATCTCGACCGGGCTGGACAGCTACCGCAAACACAGGGACGAAGTGACCGAGGCAGTCTTCAAGTGGCTATACGGTTGATGCTGGCTGCTCTTAATCATCTAGGACATAAATGCAGTTTTACCGAGCTTCGTCAAAACCCTTACGCATAGGAAACGAACCATCACTACTTACGACTCCGAACCCGATGCATCCGACCACACTCAGGCGTTTTCAAGGCCATCTGCTGACGCGCTGCGGTACCAAACAGATTGGCGATTTCATTGAACGCACCGCGCCAATCAGCGTAGCGTCGTGAGCCAGGAAATATTTTTGATTGTGATAACAGGCAATTTACGATAAAGGCGAAAAACATGGATACCACCCTCATAGTCATACTGGTTGTCGTCGCGTTGCTAGTTTTTTACGTGATAGCGATTTTTAACCAATTGGTCGCTCTTAAAAATAGATACCAGAATGCCTTTGCGCAAATCGAGGTACAGCTCAAACGCCGCTACGATCTGATTCCAAACCTTGTCGAAACCGCCAAGGGTTACATCAAGCACGAGCGCGAAACCCTGGAATCTGTGGTCGCGGCACGCAATGAGGCATCCAGCATGTTGTCCAATGCCGCCGCGGCGCCAGGCGACGCCGCGGCGATGAAGGGGCTAATCGGCGCCGAGGGCAAGCTGTCCGGCGCCATGTTGAACTTTAGAATGGTGATGGAAGCGTATCCGGATCTGAAGGCCAGTCAGAATATGCTGCAGTTAAGCGAGCAACTGACCAGCACTGAAAATAAGGTGTCCTTCGCCCGGCAGTCCTTCAATGACCAGGTGATGGCCTATAACATCTACAAACAGTCGTTCCCGCCGGTATTCTTTGCCCCAATGTTTGGCCACGCGCAGGATGCGGTGTTATTGGAATTTGAAGACAGCGCAGCCATACAGGCTGCGCCGAAAGTCTCGTTTTGACCATGGCTGACCGCCTGGCGGTTAAACGATGAATTTCTTTGAGTCGCAAGACCGTGTACGTAAGAACACGACGCTTCTCGTCGTCCTGTTTGCTCTTGCCGTGATCGCCTTGATCATCATGGCCAATGTATTGATCATGATCGTGTTTGGTTTTATAGATAGTCAGCAATTGCGTGATGGCGAGACATTGATCCGGCAAATGGATTGGCAATCCTTTGCCGCTGTAGGCGCCGGCGTCAGTGTTGTTGTTCTCGCGGGCAGCCTCTACAAGATCATGGCTCTATCCGCGGGCGGCAAGATTGTTGCGGAATCGCTCGGTGGGCAATTGATTCCTCGCAATACCCAAGATCTCAAGCAACGCAAACTGTTAAATGTGGTGGAGGAAATGGCCATTGCTTCCGGCACGCCCGCGCCGCCGGTTTATCTGCTTGCGAATGAACAAGGTATTAACGCCTTTGCCGCGGGATTGACGCCGCGCGATGCGGTCATCGGTGTTACCCAGGGGGCCATCGACCGTTTGAGCCGCGATCAGCTGCAAGGCGTTATTGCTCACGAGTTCAGCCATATTTTCAACGGTGACATGCGGCTCAACATCCGCTTGATGGGCGCGCTGAACGGCATCCTGATCCTGGGCATTCTTGGCTATTACCTGCTGTACTCATCGTCATTTTCGGGGCGCCGACGCGGCAATGACAAAGGCGGAGCTGCGATATTGGCACTCGCCGTCGGATTGATGGTCATTGGTTATGCAGGCACTTTTTTCGGCGCCCTGATAAAGGCCTCGGTGAACCGGCAACGGGAATACCTGGCAGACGCCTCCGCTGTTCAGTTTACGCGCAACCCTGACGGGCTTGCTGGCGCATTGAAAAGAATCGGAGGGTGGGAGTCTGGTTCAAAAGTGGAGAACCCCGGCGCGCCCGAAATAAGCCATGCCTTTTTTGCCGAGGGAATATCGGGTGCCATGCAGTGGTTGTCCGCCACGCACCCCCCCCTGACAAAACGCATTCTTCGAATTGATCCTCGTTGGGACGGCAAGTTCGATTACTCCGACCCGCCAGCTGCAGTTCCGGATGAGAAACATAGCAGTGCATCGGAGACCATTACGCGCCCGACCATTGCCAAAGAGGCCTTCGCAGTGACCGCTGGCGCAGCGATTGCCGATGTCATGACTGCGATTGATCAAATCGGCAATCCTAAACAGGAAGCAGTCGATTACGCCCGCTCGCTGCTGTCAGAGTTGCCCACGGTCATCAAGGAGGCCGCGCGAGAGCCCTACGGCGCCCGAGCTGTCGCCTATTCCATGGCGCTTGACAAGGGACAAGAGGTCCGCGCCAGACAATTGAAGCAACTACAAGCTCATGCTGATCCGCATGTGTACGCATTGACACTCACGTTAATGCCACAGACGGATGAGCTGGATAGCAAGTTTCGTCTGCCGATCATTGATATCGCCATCCCGGCGCTAAAGCAATTGGCGCTCAGTCAGTACCAATTGTTCCGGGGAAATCTGATCGCGTTGATCGAAATGGACTCCAGGGTTGACCTGCTGGAGTGGTCATTGCAGAAGATCCTGTTCAACCATCTCGACGGGCATTTTTTCAAACTGGAGCCCATGAAAGCGCGCTACTCCGAGCCAAGACAACTGGAGAAAGAAATTGCCCTGGTACTTTCGATGATGGCTCATGTTGGCGCTCAGGATCAAAGCGGCACGAAAAAAGCATTTGCTGCGGCCGTCGAAACCCTGGGGGCAGGCGAACTTGCGATGCTGGCGAAAGATCAAATAAGGATTTCCGATCTGGATGCGGCCTTGGAGAAACTGGATCAATTGAAACCTTTGGCGAAATCCAGATTGCTCAAAGCGTGTGTCGCAAGCATCTGGCGGGATCAGAAAGTAACGACGGTCGAATTAGAGGTATTCCGCGCCTTTGCAAGCGTTCTGGATTGCCCTATCCCGTTGGGGATGGTGTGACAAGAAAATGACTTTTGTCTGCCCAATCGCCGTTCTCCCGCCGAGTAACTACGACGCCGTCTTCTTCGACTGGGCCAATATGCTGGCAGGGGGCATTCGAGCGCCGCATCGACGGTCGGACCAGCGCTGTCCATTTGTTGCTTGAGACCATGGACATCCAAATTCCCCGTCAATTCGTGCCCAATTCTGCCACTGCGAGCGGTTGTCGCGTCACCCCTGTGAGCGATGCTACGGAGCAGCCGTCCGCGCCAACAAAGGTCGAGCTGTTCACGGAAGGCGATGCACTTTACGCGGCAATGCTCGCGTCAATTCGTACAGCCCGCCACGCGGTGCGCATGGAAAGCTACATTTTCGCCAGCGACGAGATTGGATGGCAATTCGCTGAGGCGCTGGCCGAGCGCGCCGAAGCGGGCCTTGATGTGCGGCTGCACCTGGACGCTGCCGGCGCATGGCGCAGCTCGTCGTTTGCGCTGCAGCGCCACCTGCGCGAACGGGGCGTACGCGTGCGATGGTTCCATCGCTGGAGCTGGCGCCAACCGCTGCGTTACAACCGCCGCAATCACCGCAAGCTGCTGGTGGTCGATGAGCGCGTCGCCTACGTCGGCGGATTCAATATCCACCGGGAAAGTTCACACCGACTTTACGGCACGGCGCGATGGCGGGATACCCACGCCGAAATCTCGGGCCCGCTGGTGGGCGACGCTGCGAAGTTATTTGACGCGTTCTGGCGAGGACATCGACGCTGGACACCGGCGCAGCACGGGGAACACGCAATCAGCCTGGTCTCGAACCACACGCGCAGTTGCCGGCGCCGCATCCGCTGCCTGTATTCGGATGCGTTCGCGGACGCGCGCGAACGCATCTATCTGACGACACCGTACTTTGTTCCGGACATGCTCATGCAGCAGCGCCTGATGAAGGCGGCGCGCCGAGGCGTCGATGTACGGCTGCTGGTGCCTTCCAGAAGCGACGTGCCGATCACGCGCTGGGCAGCGCGCGCCTTTTACGCGGCGCTGATGGCGGCCGGTGTCCGCGTCTACGAGTACCTGCCGCGCATGCTGCACGCTAAAACAGTCCTGATCGACGGGCAATGGGCGGCGCTCGGAACCGCGAATTTCGACTACCGCAGCTTCTTTGTGAATTACGAACTGGTTCTTAGCGTGTACGAGCCGGGCTTCTGTGCATTGCTAGAGCGGCAGTTTCATGCCGATCTGACCGAGTCATCCCTGGTTTCGGCTGGACGCTGGGCCGGGCGGCGCTGGTGGCAGCGGTTGCTAGAAGGTATTGGCTGGACGATGCGGCGCTGGCTATGACCGGGCAGATCCTCGCCGTACCCAATATCGGCCTTCTTTACCCGCCGTCTGGAGGAACTCCCATGCTTGACATCATTATCGTGTCCGTACTCGCTGTCGTTGCGACGTCGTTATTTCATTTTTCGGTGCTGAAATGGCTTTCCGGAGGCATGGCTCGCATCCGGATGTCGGCGGGGATCCGGACCCTAGTGATCGTATTGGCGGCAATGGCCGCGCACATCGCCGAGGTTGTGCTCTATGCCGTGGCCTACTGGATCTCGATCGATGTCTTCGCGCTCGGACGCTTCGGCGGTCTGGCAGTGGAGCGCCCTCTCGATTATTTGTACTTCTCCTCCGTCACCTACACCTCTCTGGGCCTCGGGGACGTGTTTCCGCTGGGTCACGTGCGCTTTCTGGCCGGCGTGGAGGCGCTCAACGGGCTACTTCTGATTGCCTGGTCTGGCTCGTTCATCTACTTGGCCATGGGCCGGCTCTGGCCGTGGCAGACATGCGCAGTTCCGGTTCGGAGTGCGCGTGGTTGACCTCGCGGCACCAGATGCAAAGCGAGCGCCGAATCGCGTTTCGCAACGGGCACACCTTCGCTTGTCTGGCGTTCGGTACGCCAAGCGGCGGCGCCACCTGTGTGATCGTGGTGTTCGCATGCGATGCGTTGCATCACTGGAGCTGGCGTCAACCGTTGCGTTGCAGCCGTCGCAACCACCGCACATTGCTGGAGAGCGTCGACTGGAGGATGGGCCGCGGGCTTTGAGGACCCAATTGGTTTTTGTGGAATATGAATGTAAGCGAAAGGCGAAACTTAAAGGAGTCAGAAATGAAACAACGAAACAACGAACGTAACTTCAAGGACCCAGTCTGCGGTATGGAAGTTAGCCGCCTTTCCGCAGTTGCGGATCTCATTTACCAAGGAAAGACCTACTACTTCTGCGCCGAGGACTGCCGGCAGGCGTTTGAGGCAGAGCTTGAGAAATTCATAAAACATCACCGCCAGCATGGAATGAAGCCAGATCATCTTGCTTAAGCGCATGTTGTCGCGAATGGACAAGTGCAGTGCAGAAATCCTTCATCGCGCCAAATGTCGTTCGCCGCTGTTCAATTTTAATCTTGATGGACGAACCGTTCTTGAGCGGAATTTATGACACATAGCCAGATTTCGCCTTTGAACACCAGGCCTTTTTTGTGGCTCATGGCTTCGGTGTTTGCGGTGGCGCTGGGCTATGGCGTCGCGCTGCCGGTATTGCCGTTCTTCCTGGAAAGCCTGCTTGGCGATTCAAGTCGGTTATCGCTGTCCTTGCACGTTGGAATAATAACCGGCGTCTACTCATTCGCGATGTTTCTGTTTGCTCCGCTGTGGGGCCAATTGTCCGATAAAGTTGGCAGGCGGCCTGTCATTCTGGTTGGCTTGGGCGGCTTTGTCGTGATGCTGGGAATGTTCGGACTTTCCCCCAACCTGTGGATTGCCTACGCTACGCGCATTCTGGCTGGATTATTTGCGTCGTCAATTCTGCCTGTCGCCTCTGCGTACATCGCTGACATGGGCGCTCCGGATTTGCGCGCTCGCCGGTTTGCCTGGATGGGCACGGCAGGCCTCTTCGGTTTCCTTGCGGGGCCGATGCTCGGCGGATGGTTGTCGGACACGAGCGGGCCATGGCTATCTTCTTTTTCCGGGCGTACAGGTATTGACCTGGTTTCAATGCCGTTCCTCGTAGCGGCAGCGCTGGGCGCGACGGTTTGGCTCCTCACCTACCTGGAGATGCCACGGCATTCGATGAATGCCGTCGTGCCCCCAGCTTACGACAAAGCCTTTAATGCGCATAACTCAAGAACAATCAAACTGCTCCTGCTGTTAACGCTTCTCATGATGTTCGGACTGGGCGCCTTCGAAGTCGGGCTCACTTTGCATGGGCAACAGTTCCTCGGATTCGGCCCGGACCGACTCAGCCAGATGTTCGTGGCATGTATGCTGGTGATGATTGCAGCACAGATGCTCGTCTTTCCATTTCTGATCAAGCGGCTGCCGATTCACTTCATCGCCCCCCCCGCCTTTGCGGTCATGGCAGGCGGGCTGCTTCTCCTTCCCGTGGCCTTGGACTTTGGCTGGCTCTTGGTCGCGGTTGGACTGGTTGCCGCAGGATCGGGACTGCTCGCGCCGATGATGAGTTACCGGATTTCCATGGCTGCCGGAACCACACAGGGCGCCGTCCTGGGCAGGCAGGCCGCAGCATCGAGCCTGGGCCAGGCAATCGGGTCAGTCGTCGCGGGTCTCGGATTCGGCCCGATGGGCGAAAATCTTTTCTGGGGTACCTCGGGGGCACTCCTGATTGGTGTGGTGCTTAGCACCGGGATTCCGCTGCGCACGGGGAATCCGGTAAAGAAGAACGGGGTTCGATTGTGAATGCGCCCTCCCGTAAACGTGACCTAGTGGGAAACTTCATATGACTGAACAGCAAAATCTCAAGGGAAAAAAAGGCCTGATTGTCGGTATCGCAAATGCAGAAAGCATTGCCTACGGATGCGCAAGAGCCATGCACTCGTCCGGGGCGAATCTCGCTATAACGTATTTGAACGAAAAAGCCGAAACGCACGTGCGCCCGCTCGCCTCCGAATTGAAAAGTGAAATTGTGATGCCTTGCAATGTTGAGAATCCGGGCGAGCTGGAATCGGTATTTCGAGAAATCGAGATGCGTTGGGACACGCTTGATTTTGTTGTGCACTCGATCGCCTTCGCGCCAAAACAAGATCTAACGAGCCGCGTCGTTGACTGCACTCAAGCTGGATTTTCCCGGGCGATGGATATTTCGTGTCATTCGTTCATTCGTATGGCGAAGCTTGCAGAACCACTGATGCGCAATGGCGGATGCTTATTGACCATGAGCTACTTCGGCGCAGAAGAGGTGGTGCCACAATACAGCATCATGGGGCCGGTCAAAGCGGCGCTCGAATGCACCGCACGATATCTTGCGGCTGAGCTTGGTCCTAAAGGCATCCGCGTACATCCGATTTCCGCAGGGCCCATGAAGACTCGCGCGGCCTCTGGAATACCGCAGTTCGATGAACTGCTGTCACAGGCCGTGTCACGCGCACCGATGCGCAGACTAGTCAACATCAATGACGTCGGCGCATTAGCCACCTTTCTTGTAAGCGACGCCGCCGCTGCGATCACGGGCTGCACCTTATATGTGGACGCCGGATCTCACATCGTCCACTGAATACGGAGTTATCACGTGAAATCTATTGTTTCCTGTATTTTCACAAACCCAAAGGAGCACAACATGAAATACATCACCACAATTGTTACACCATTATCCATTGCGTTGGCATTGGCTGTCACTGGAACACCGGCTCTTGCGCAGGGCATGTCGGGAAAAATGGAGTCCGGACGCACTACCGGTCCAGGCTACGAAGTAACTGCCGAAATGCAACGCTACCGTGAAATGGCGCCCCTCATGCGTGACATGTCGCAACAGATGAACAAGATGCAGGACGAAATGGGGAAAGGCGGAATGTCGTCAGAGCAACAAAAACGCATGCAAATGCAGCTGAGGGACATGTCAGACATGATGAAGCAAATGTCTGGACTTGCAGATCGCCCTTCAATGAATGATCAGGAAACAAGAAAACAGGTTGGAGAGATGCGCAAAAAAATGGATCGCATGATGCGATAGCGAGCATAACGGAAAGCTTCAGCAGATCCCAGCCATCAGTCGACGCATACCCTGCCATGCCCTGCGCACCCGTCCAATCGCGATGATGCGATGCTCGATCGAACGGATGCACAGTAACCTGGAGAAAGCATATGAAAGCAAAAGACGTTATGACCAAGACCGTAGTCTCAGTGAGACAAACTACGAGTGTTCGCGAAATCGCCCAGATTCTTCTTAAACATCGGATCAGTGCGGTCCCCGTCATCAACGAACGTGGTGGCGTAATTGGATGGTAAGTGAAGGCGACCTCATTAGTCGCCCTGAATCCGGAACTGAACATCAGAACTCCGGGTCCTGGTGGCTCAATTTAATCGAAGGCAATGAAGAGCGGTCTCGCAAGTATCTCAAGTCCCACGGGTTGGTTGCCCGTGACGTGATGACGCGAAAGATAATCACGGTAGACGAAAACGCCTCACTCGAAAAAGTCGCGACGCTGCTCGAGCACCATCACATAAAACGAGTACCGGTCATGCGGCGAGGCAAGATCGTGGGAATTGCAAGCCGGGCGAATCTTCTACATGGACTTGCCGCGCGCGGCAGCAAGACGGCAAAAACCTCCAAACCAAGCAAGGCAAAATCCGGGAGAGTGTGATTGCAGAATTCCGTCGCGCCGGCCTGCAGACAAACTTCGTGAACGTGGTGGTTTCCGGCAGCACCGTTCATCTTTGGGGTTTGGTCGAATCTTCCTCACAGCGAAATGCGCTCTCATTGGCTGCAAAAGGTGTGGCCGGCGTTAAAACCGTGGAAAACCATTTGTCGATTCAGCTGCTCAGGACAATGGGTTGGGAATAACCCAGTCTGCATGCCGCGCATCGCAGCACCTGACCTCCTCTGCGGTACCAATTGAATCGGAAATATAGATGAATGACACGCATCTCGAGAAATCCAATTAAATTGAAATCCGGCCCTGTAGCACTGCTTGAGCACTGACAACATGGAATTGCATGATTTTTTCTGGCTGTTGGCGATTGTACTGCTCAGTGCCCGTGTATTGTCAGAAGTAGCGGCCCGATTCGGCATCCCGTCCGTGATCGGCGAACTTGCGGCCGGCCTGATTCTGGGACCGTCGCTGCTCGGCTGGGTCTCCCCTACTCCAACTTTGGAAATCCTTGCGGAAATCGGGATTATTCTTTTGTTGTTCGAAGTAGGCATGAATACGGATGTATACCGACTCGCCAAGGCCGGCGCAAAGCCGCTAATCGTGGCGGGAGTCGGTTTTACGTTGCCATTCATTCTCGGAGCTGTTGTGAGCTGGTATGGCTTTGGCTTGTCGCTCATTGCCAGTCTATTCATTGGTGGCACGCTCACAGCAACCAGTATTGGAATAACTGTACGCGTATTAAGTGACCTGAAACGGCAATCCTCAGACGAAGCGCAGATCGTGATCGGCGCAGCCGTCCTGGACGACATTCTGGGTGTAATTGCACTTGCGTTTTTATACCAGTTTGCAATTGTCGGCCAAATCACGCCCGCGTCTATCGGACGTGTAAGCCTTTACATATTGGCATTCGTCGTGCTGGCACCGATTGCCGCAAAAATTATTGCCTGGGTCATTGACCGCTATGACAGCAGCAGCAGCACGCCTGGTTTACTTGTAACCATGGTAACGAGCTTGATTATGCTGTTTAGCTATCTGGCTCATCTCGTAGGAGCACCTGTAATTTTGGGCGGATTCGCAGCGGGCGTCGCGATGGGACAGCATTTTAAGGTGAGCATGACAAAGCGGCTGCACATCCCATTCACCGCTACGCTTAACCGAGTTCTGGCAGCAGCGCCGGCACTGACGGAACGACTGGAACAACAATTTCGACCATTAATCCATGTTTTTACACCGATCTTTTTCGTCATGGTTGGCGCATCTTTTAACCTTCGTGTCGTGGACTGGAGCTCCGCATTCGTCTGGCAGTTGGGGCTGGCTTTAATACTGATTGCGGTCGCAGGTAAATGGTTGGCAGGCTATAGCATCCGCGAAACGCGTCTGCGGCAAACGGTAATCGGGCTGAGCATGGTGCCTCGCGGTGAAGTAGGCTTGATCTTCACGCAAGTAGGACTCTCCAACGGAATACTAAATACTGATTTGTATGCGGCCCTGTTGATCGTAATTGCGCTAACTACAGCCCTTCCTCCATTTGGCTTAAAGTGGATCTATGCAAAGTGGGGACGCGATTCAATGTAACGACATCACGCCTCGAACATACCGATCCCGCGCGCGACCACAGAACGCCTTGTATCAACATGCTGGTTGCAGTCATTGCCGAGGGTGGGCGAATACACATCACACTGCCCTGCTGTTTCATGCAGACGCCGCTTTCGCAATCACAGATGCTTCTTGTAATAGGACCACTGCAGGCGCACCAATACGCCCAAGATTACAGCGCCAGGCACCCATATCCAGCGCGGATCAGCCGAAACAGCCTGGACAAGACTTAAGGCTGACCCCATTACCATTAGCACGACTTGCAGGTGCTTGGCGCGGTGATACATGCTGGCCGATTCCCGCCCGCCCGAAGCACGGCGTATCGCACGCTGCGTCAATCCGTCTGCGAGCGCGATAACGAAAACGAGTGCGAGCAGCGGCATCATAAAAATCAAATTCACAAGTCGAACACCGTATAACTGTGCCCCAATCATCATCACCTCGATAACTTCACCATTGGCCACATAGGTGCTGCGCACAATGGTATCCGGAATAGACAGCGCCTCCTGCTCTGCAAATCGCATTCCCATGTCGTGAATGCCGGTCGCTTTAAAAATAAGCTCGTAAACAAGATTCGCCGTTTCGGTCACCCTCTCGGGCGACACATCCCAGTACTGCGCAAACTGGAGTGCATGCGCCAAGTCAGCATTCAGGATGCCTTTCAACCGATCAACACCCTCCGGCCAGATTTTGAACACGAATACCATGTCAACCACCCAGGCAACAATCAGTATCCCGAGGAAAGTCAATAAAAGCAAAAATGCCAGCTTGATGGGTGCAAGCAGTACACCAATTAACCAATCTTCGTGGTACGAAGTATTCCTAGAGGCCAACACTGACCTGCCCATCAGTATCGCCATAACGCATTCCGCCTGATTGGTGGCCCATACGATTCATGATCTCGGTACCAATGACGTCAAGACTGGCCGGCATCAATGGATCTTGACTGGCATCCGGCAACGGCATCCGAATCTTGTACAACTGGCCGCCATGGATGAACGCGTAAGCCTGCCCTTTGGGAAGCTGAACCAGATCGCTCGGAGAGAGCATCGTGGCACTCTCGGTGGTGATGCGATCTTCGTTACGGCTGGCGAAGTCGGCGAAGTCGCCCGGATCATTGGTGTCGGAGACCGAGGACGAGACGAGGGTCGAGACGACACGCACTTCCGGGAGCTGGCTGGTTAGTAGCTCCGCCGTCGCGACTTCCTTGACGCGCAGCATGATCAAGGTATTGAAATTACCGGCGATCTGCCCTGCCTTGGCACGGGATCCGATGCGTGCCTCTACATCCGACCAGGTCTGCGTATATGCCGTCACCTGGAAACCTGCTCCGCCTGCCTTGTTAAGTAACGGAATGAATTCGTCACCGATCAGTTCATTGAACTCATCGGCATGGATGGCGATGCGTCGCCGCACAGTCTCCCCAGGAAGCCCTCTACCCGCACCGAACTTGTAGAGGCTTCCGGCCACGCTCGTGAGGTCGGCGAACATCGAGTTACCCACCGCGGCAGCCACTTCATAATCGGACAGGGAATCCAGTCCGATATAGACGATGCCACCCAGATTGATCACCGAAGCCCAATCAAATACCGGGCGCCAATCACAGGCATTGTCGAGATCCGGAGAGAGCAGCGATGCCGTGCGGCCGGTAGTGAGCTTTTCCATCAAGGGAAGGAGCGAGGCCACCAGTTTGTCGAAATAGCTCTTCTCATAGTTGAGCGTCGAGGCCAGCGCATGCGCAATCGGGTCGTAGAGCTTCTTGCGCCGTGCGTATTCAACCAGCGTCACCGCGCGGAATCCACGCGTCTGCAGCCCCTTGTCGAGGCTCTTCTTGTCGATTGCCATCGATTCGACCGCCTCTCTCCAGCCAGATGCGCCCTTCTCCTGGTCCAGCCAGTGCTCGAAATAATCGATCAGGAGCGGTTCGACATTGGAGGCATAACGATTGATCTGCTCGTAGTCGGGCTTGCGGCCCAGAGCCACCAGCGCACGGGCCATCACATTGACGAAGCGCCAGACAAACTCCTTGAACGCAGCCGACTGCCCCTCGGAGGGAAGTTGTCCGGCGATGCGAGTCGCCACCTCGGTGATTCGTGAAAAATTCCCCACCGGGTTGTAACGTGCCGACAGCTCAGGATGACCCAGGTGAAACATGAAGAACTCGTTGTGTCGTCCTGCGCGCTTGGCCTCGGCGTAGACGCGGCGCAGCAGATCAATATCGCCTTTGGGATCGAACACGATCACTACCTCGCCCCGGCGTATGTCCTGCGTGAGCAGCACCTCGGCCAAGCGGGTTTTACCGACACGGGTCGTGCCCAGGACCAGGGTATGTCCGACACGATCGCGAATGTCCATCCAGATGTCCGACTCCGAAGGCTCGACCCCGTGGATGGCAGGATCGCCGCCGACGGCGGACTGCTCGGGCGACGCAGGCTGCAGGAGTTCAGCGATACGACCTATCAGCCCAAGGCCCAGCAGGTCCTGTTTTTCAGGGAGCCTCGCTTCATGCAGTCGCTGCGTGTGGCGCTGGTCCCAATGAAATCCCCTCCCCAAAAACAAGCGTTCGGTCGACCACGGAATTTCTTCGGACGCCACCACGTAGCGGCGCTGGCGTCGCAGGTTCGCGCGGTAACGCAGGATTCCCCACCCGGCACGGCCTCGCCAAGCGGCATGACACACCAGAACGCTGGCAAGACCCCATGAAAGCTCCCCCGTCAGCAGAAAGGTCGATGGGCTCGCCAGCACCGCAACGGCGGCAAGGCAAGAGACAGCCGCCGCGCGCAGTTCGTAGGCGGGTCGCAGCAAGGCTTCGAGCGGGTAACTCATGGAATCACGCAGCCCCGGGTTCAACGGCCAGACGAACGAGCAGCGGATTCAGCGGAGGAAGCGGATCGATGAATCGTTCCGGTTCAGGGATGACCACCCCGGATAAATGAGACACAACGCGTTTGCCACGCATCACCTGGTAGGTGAGGAAATTGACTCCCTGATCAGCACGCTGGTGCCACCCAGCCCGAAGAACCTGACGCTGGATGAATAAGCCAATATCCGGTTCGCCGGCAGCGCCCGTCAACGCCCCGCCATGCCCGGGCGCGCCGTGTTGATCAGCAAACTCCCGAAAGATGCGCGGCGAAACCAGCAGCATGCCTTCGTCCACGAAATGCACCAGCGCACCCGCCACGTTGACACGTAGCGTCCCGCTGGAGATTCCTTGTTGCAGCCATTCGATAAAGCGGCGAGCCGCAGCAGGCACTTGCGCCACCCCGGGATTCGCCATCCAAGATTGGAGAGCTGCTCCGCTACGGTCTTCGTCGACATCCTCAAGATATTCAGTTTCCTGATCAGGAAGCCCCGGAACATCCTTGAACAAGGTAGTGGCCGGGATGGCCGCATGATCATCGACTTCGGGATTCACATTGGCCGGCGTCGCCTGCAGCACAGACTCCTCAACCGGCGAATCATCCATGCCATCAGATTCATGTTCACCGCGCCCCAATTCGGTGGCAGTGCGCAGCACCAGACTGCTGATTGCCCCAGCCCGCACCGAAAGGTCGCCAGAAAGAAACGCGGTCAACTCCCGCATGAGCCCCTGATCTGCGGCCAGCCAATTCAGCACCGGTGGCGGCACGATACAGTCCAGCAACGACAGCGGCAGACCTGCGTACAACGCGCCCTGCGTTTCTGTCTTAACCGGTAACTCGAGACGGTAGTACAAAGCTCCGCATGCAGACATGGAACCAGCGAGCGGATTCCAAGGCTCAAATGCACCTCGTTCGCCCCGTATCAGGACGCGCAGCCCTGCCAGGGCATGACCCGCGTCGTGAAGCAAGGCGGCAAGGAATACGGCGTACGTCCAGCAATGCGCATACGCTCCGATCACTTCCGGCGCCGCCCCTCGCGGCAGGATCTGGCCTCGCCGGTAATCAAGCGCGCGACTGGCGACCCTCAAGGACTGCTCGTAAAGGCCGCGCTGATGGATATGGTGTTGCGCTGCCAGAGCCGGCAGCAGTTGCACGAACTCTGCATAACCTGCAATGGCCGGTCTCACCGCACGATCGAACACTTCCCGGGGATACCCCAGCTTGATCCGCAGGAGTTCGACTAAGGCCGCGGTGCACGTATGTTTCACGAGCGCCGGGAAACCCAGAACCGGGAGTTCAGCAACTTGCCCGACGACCATCTCGATCTTCTGTTTCGCAGAGGTATCCGCGAGCACGCCATCCTGTGTCGGCGTATTTTCGTGTTGCATCACTGTTGTGATCAGCATCGGGTGAGTATTGCCGGTCCCTGGCGGCACATCCGCTGCCTTTGAGGCCCCGGCGAAACCTCAATAAGCCATTGACTCACGCATTGCCCTGTGCTCCAGGCCTCAAGTTCCCCAGTGCGCGAACCCGCCACGCACAAGCCGCCACCTGAATGCAAGCCGATTCGACGCTTCATCGAAGCCTCAAATCGGCCAGAAATGCCGGTTCCTCCTAATTACGATCCACCCAACGTTCTGCACGACAGCTTCAGCGCAACGCGAGCAGACAACACAACGGGAGAGCGACTTGCAGAAACAGTGTAAACGGGCATTACCGGCGAGAATGTGCGTAGTGATCATCTGTGCCGCAGCACTTCCGGCGCAGGCCTGCTGGGAAAAGGCAGCAACACGCTACCAGATCAGCAGCGCCCTGCTCTACGCCATCGCTCGCACTGAATCCGGCCTCAACCCGCGGGCCATTGGCCACAATCGCAACGGCTCACGCGACATCGGACTGATGCAGATCAACTCAAGCTGGCTGCCCAAACTGGCTACACACGGCATCCACGAGCGCGACCTGCTCGAACCCTGCACCAACATTCATGTCGGTGCCTGGATTCTCGCCGACAACGTCTCACGCCTCGGCTACACCTGGGAAGCCGTAGGCGCCTACAACGCAGCGAATCCCGCATTGAGGCGCGCCTACATCGAGAAAGTGCGCCGCCATCTCACACCGGATGCGCCGGCGCACCAGACCAAATCGCCCAAACACCCATGAGTTCCACCACCACACAACCCAACCACTGGAGAACACAGCCATGAGCAAGACCCGCCGCACAACCGTTGTTACCACCGCAATCGCCCTCGCCCTGACCCTTGCCGCCGGTACCGCGCTGGCGGGCACCACCGGTACCGAGTTCCAGTCGATGTACACCACGCTCCTCAACTGGGTGAATGGCTTCCTCGGCAAGTCGATCGCGATTGCCGCCTTCATCCTCGGCGCCGGCATCGGCATCGCACGCTCCTCGCCGATTCCCGCTCTGGTCGGGGTGGTCTTCGCACTGTTCATGGTTTACGTGCCGACCATCATCGACAGCATCATGACTGCCGTCATCTGAGCATCCCAGATGACCGATGCCTCGCTTGATATCCCGCGGCGCCTGAACGATCCGCCACGCATGTTCTGGTGGGATCTCGACATGTCGCTGCTGGTACTCGCCGCAGCCCTGGCCGG
>LNFM01006983.1_pt1 | contig 18128 bp, 10 predicted proteins | sample 596031 | NCBI WGS metagenome assembly LNFM01 (sample SAMN04254537, study PRJNA301005) | activated carbon metagenome | isolation source: dual media filters at the Ann Arbor, Michigan drinking water treatment plant | place: USA: Ann Arbor | reverse complement strand
GCGGGCTCGAACTCGACCGCCGCGTGGCCGCGGTGCGGGCTCGGGCGGCGCTTGGTCTTGTCGTCGACCATCCCGGGGAGGGGATCGTAGCACCTCGGGGTGCGTCCGCGATCGTCCTGGCCGCGTGGGGCTACCCGGTCGGGGATGATCCGAGAGCGGCGGTGGCTGCACCGATCCCCTTGCCTCCGTCCCCACCCCCGCCCTACCGTGAGCCCATGTTGGCTTCGCGCGGCAGCGCATCGTGGCGGTCGCTCTCCCTCCTCCTCCTGTGCAGCTGCGCAGCCGCGTGCGCCTCCGAGAGCCCCAGCGCCGACGCGCTGCGGCAGTGCCTCGTCGACGATCCATCCGACCGCTCCACGATGTCGTGCGGCACGGCCGAGTCGTCGTACATCTCGGCCTACGAGCAGGAGGCGCTCTCCCAGTGCACCCATGTCCCGGGGCGCATCCATGTCTCCGACGAGGGCACGATCGTCGACGCTGCACAGTTGTCGGCGCTGCGCCGGGTCGGGTCGCTGACGTTCTTCCGCAACGAGGCGATGACCAGCGTCGACGGCCTCGAGCAGCTGTCCGTGGCCGACACCCTCGGCTTCAACAACCTGCGCGCCCTCGACGACCTCGGGGCGTTGTCCGGGCTGTGCGAGGTCACGGACGAGCTGTACGTCATCGGTCTGCCGGAGCTGACCTCGCTCGAGGGCCTGCACAACGTCGGCTCTGTGGGCAACCTCGTGCTCGTCGGCAACGCAGGCCTCCGCGACCTCGATGGCCTCCGCGGGCTGCAGCGCGTCGCGGGCGACGTGCAGATCGAGGGCAACACCGCGCTCCCTGCCGCGGAGATCGAAGCGTTCGTGGCGGCGCTCGAGGTCGGCGGCGAGATCACGATCGCCGACAACGGCTGAGCGCAGGGCATCCGCACTGGGATGGTGCGCCGTAAGCAATGGCCGTGGCTGCCGTTGGACTGGCCATGGGGTGGCGGGGGATGGGACATGCGTGGTGGCTGATCGCGTTGGTGCTCGGGGCATGCGAGCTGGATGACACCGCGCTGGGGCGGACGACCCAGGGACGGGTCGATGGGCGGCCAGGGCGGCCGCCCGCGCGCGATGGCGATGACGAGATCGTGGCGCCGTGCAGCGGTGAGCGGCCGCAGTACGGCTGCCCTGGCATGCCGTGCGCCCACGGCTGGTGCTTCACCGGGACCTGCGAAGGCGCCGAGCACGACGCCGACGGTCAGCTCGTCGATCCGGGGGTGTGCTGCGCCGACGACGAGTGCGACGCGCGGTGATCGATCGGACCTCGTCGGGGGCGGCCGCGTCGTCTTCATCGACGAGGACCCGGGCAGCGACGGCCCCAATAGGCTGATCGTGTCGGGCGCGTGGGCCGAGCCCGAGATCCAGCCGTAGCGACCAGCCGCTCGCTGTCGCGGGTGAACGCTTCGCGTTCATCCGCAACACGGGTGGCACCGCCGGTCGACCTGCGGGACACTCGTGGCATGCGGACCCTCGCGGTGACGATCGTCCTGGCCGCGTGCGCGACCCCATCGCTCGCGCACGCCGCGTGTCCGTGGGGCTACCCGGTCGGTGACGATCCGAGCAGCCCTGCGCCGCTCGCCGACAATCATCCGGTCGGCGGCATGAACCTGCCGCAGTACGGATCGCACCTCGGCGGGGATTTCTGGAGCGGCGGTGGCTGCACCGATCTCGGCACGACGGTGTACGCGGTGGCCGACGGCGAGATCGTCGAGATCGTCGATGCGCTCGGGAGCTACCTCGACGTGGTGGTCATCCGGCACGACGATCCGCAGCTCGGCGCGGTGTACTCGATGTACGGGCACATCGCGCGGGACGACGGGCTCGCCGAGGGCGATGCGGTCGCGTTCCGTCAGCCGATCGGGAGCATCGCAGACGTGCTGGCCTACTTCAGCCCGTGCCACCTGCACTTCGAGCTGCTGAACCAGACCGCGTACGACCAGGGGCCGTTCTGCAACGGGTGCGCGAACGCGGGCTACCACGTGTCGCCGGGCTACGATCAGCAGGCGGGCGTCAGCGAGGGCGTCGCACCGTCGGGCGATCCCTACATCGAGGTCGACGACGCGATCGCGGGCAACTGGTGGTTCCGCGTCGACGAGTTCCTCGCGGCGCGCGTCGACGCGCAGTGCGGCGAGTGTGGCGACGGCGTTTGCGGCGGCGGCGAGGACTTCGACCACTGCGCGCAGGACTGTGAACCGTGCGCGTGGATCGGCCTGCAGGGCGCGACGCTCGAGGAGGACGGGCCGTGCTTCACCTACGGCGGCGATCCGCAGTACTGGAACGTGCAGGCCGACGCCGGGCACGGCGGCGCGCTGCGATGGACGCACACCACCGACTCGGCGATGGTCGACAACTGGGGCGACTGGTCGTTCGCGTTCGAGCAGGCCGGGCCCTACCTCGTCGAGGTGTGGATCGACGACACGTACGGCCAGAGCACGATGGCCGCGTACGCGCTGCAGCACGACGGTGTCGGCGAGACGATCGCGCTCGATCAGGCGGCGGCGTCGGGGTGGGCCGAGCTCGGCACGTTCGACTTCGCAGCCGGCGGCGCACAGGGGCTGCACCTGGTCGACAACACCGGCGAGCCCTTCGCGCAGATGATCCCCATCGCGTTCGATGCGGTGCGCGTGACGTGGGCGGGCGGCGTGCTCGACGACAGCGGATCGGCGGACTCGGGTGTCGCCGACGACGGCTCGATGGGCCCGGGCGGCGGCGAGGCGTCCGCGGGCGACGGCGTGCTCACGCAGGGCGACGACGGGGGCAGTGGAGCGGCCGGCTCGGGATCGGACGGGGGCCCCGCGCTGCCGCCCGGTCTGGGCCGCGGCGAGGGATCGGGCTGCGGGTGTCGCAGCGATCCGGGCGCGGGCGGTGCGTGGTGGTGGCTCGTGGTGCTCGCGTGGCGGCGTGGATCGTCGCGGCCGCGGTGCGGGCGCGTCGGGCCCCACGAATCCGCGGCGTCGCTGCGGCGTCCAAGGTAATCTCGACGGGACAACCGCATGCGGCGCGCTGATTCGACCCCCGGCTCCTCGGGGTGGGCGTGGGGCTCGTCGGCGCCGCCGGCCCGCGTTCCGCCGCCGCATCGCCCGCAGGGTGGCGGTGGGATGGCGGGCGTCTGGCTCGCCGCGGGGCTGTTCCTCGCGGTGGTCGCCGGTGGGGTCGTGTTCGTCGTGCGCGCCGTGCAGAGCGACGACGATCCCGCGACCGAGGCGGCCGTCGACACCGCCGTCTCGGCGCCCGTCGGCGGCTCGGCGCTCGCGCCCGTCGCGAACGCGCCCGTGGTCGCGGAGCCGACGCCAGCAGCGGTCGAGCCCGGCAAGCCCGCGCCCGCGAGCGACCCAGCACGAACGCTGGACAGGATCACGTGGACGATCGCCACGCCCTCGACGCTCGACGAGCTCGTGCAGGCGTGGTCGATCCAGCGCGACACGTTGGTCGCGCTGAACCCCTCGCTGCCGACGACCGAGCGCCTGGCCGCGGGCACCGCGGTCGTCGTGCACACGGGCTCGATCAACGGCAGCGAGTCGGTGGGTCCGCCGAACGACGGGCGCTTGATCGACGCCGTGCCGTTCCCCGAGGGACGAACGTGGTTGCTCGCGCCGGATCGCAGCCGAGCGTTCGGCACCGGCGAGACGATCGTCGCCGTCCTCGCGGCGTTGGACACCTACGCGGCGCAGTACCCCGACGCCGCGCCGATCCAGCTCGGCGAGTTGTCGGCGCGCCGCGGCGGACCGATCTACGGCCACCAATCGCACCAGGCCGGCCGCGACATCGACATCCGCCTGGTGGTCGACATCGCGGGCAACCGCTTCGACGCCGAGCGCAACTGGTTCCTGGTCAAGACGCTGATCGATGGCGGACAGGTCGTCGCGATCTTCCTCAACCGCTCTCAGCAGGTCTGGCTGCGCGCCGCCGCCGAGGCCGACGTCGGCGCGCCCGAGGCCGATCGCTACTTCGCCTTCATCAAGCACGAGAGCGGCCACACGATCCACATCCACGTCCGCTTCCGCTGCCCCGACTCGGACTATCGCTGCGTCTCGTACTCGCTGGGGGAGATCGACGAAGAGATCGCCAAGGTGGTCAGCAAGCTGCCTGGCGGCGGTGGGGGCGTGCTGCCGCGCAAGAACGGCAAGCTGCCGACGCTCAAGCCGAAGAAGCCCGCGAAGCCCAGTCCCGCGAAGCCCAAGCCTGGCAAGCCGACGCCGAAGCTCCCGCGATCGCCGACCAAGGGGCGGTGACCCGAGCGAAGACCGGGCCGGTGACGCATCGATCGCTCATGCGCCGCAGGTGCCACCCTCGAGCAGGTCGCAGTAGTGGGCAGAGAAGCTGCCCGCGATCGAGCCGTCGCCGAGGTCGATGACGAAGCTGCCCTCGACGAGCGGGACGGGTGCGTCGAGCGTGGTGATCGCGGTGACCTCGACGCTGCCGTAGGCGCTCATGTCGTCGTTCACGCGGAAGAACGCCTCCCAAGTGCCGGGCGCGAGCGCGCCGTCGGGGAGGATCAGGTCGATGCGGAGCAACGCCCCGGGCGGCGTGCCGAGCTCGACGAACGCCGACAGCGCGTCGGTGTCCGGCGCCACGGTCACATCGAACGAGACGGGACACTTGCCGCCGCCGGAGCGGGCGAACGTGGCGGCGCGCAGCGAGAGATCCACGAATGCACCGGTGCCGGTGATCTCGGCGTTGGGGCGCACGGGCAGCTCGCAGGTGTCCGGAGGCCCGCCCGGATCCACGGGGCCGGGCGGCCGCCCGGTATCCGGGCTCGGCGCGTCGAACTTCACCGGCGGTGGATCATCCGTCGTGACGTCGTCGTCGTCGCTGGATCCGCTCGAGGCCGGGCCGCTCGAGCCCGTCGTGCCCGTGCTCGCGACGTCGGTCGCACCGCTCGCATGGGAGCCCGCATCGCTCGTGCCCATGTCGGACGTCCCGACAGCGGGCCCGCAGGCGCACGAGAGCGCCACCGCACCCAACCACCCCGTGCTGCGACCCGACATCCACGTCATCTGAGCACGGGGACGCGCGTTCGTCGAACCCGGAGCTCTCGCTCCGCATCGCTCGCGCGCGGGCGCGTCGGCCGCCCCTGTACCGCCGTGCGTGGCGCCGCGTCCCGCCGTCGTCGTACGATGCGCGCGTGAGCGGATCTCACCCCGAGACGCAGCCGGGTGCCGGCGACGTCACTGCGCACGACGAGGCGGTCGGCACGGCGCGCGGCGAGCTGGGGCGTGGCGCGATGATCGGTCGCTACGTCCTGGTGTCGCGGCTCGGCGCGGGCGGCATGGGGGTGGTGTTCGCGGCCTACGATCCCGAGCTCGATCGGCGCATCGCGATCAAGTTCCTGCACCCCGAGCTCGGCAGCCGCGAGGCGTCGGAGCGGCTGCTCCGCGAGGCCCAGACGATGGCCAAGCTGAGCCACCCCAACGTGGTCATCGTCCACGACGTCGGCACGTTCGAGGGCCACGTGTACATCGCGATGGAGTACGTCGCGGGCAAGACCCTGCAGCAGTGGACCAGCGCCGCGACGCGGACGTGGTCCGAGGTCGTCGATGTCATGCGCAGGGCCGGCGAGGGCCTCGCGGCAGCGCACGACAAGGGCATCGTGCACCGCGACTTCAAGCCCGACAACGTGATGGTCGGCGACGACGGCAGCGTGCGCGTGATGGACTTCGGATTGGCGCGCCGCGGTGGCTCGGACGTCATCACCACCGCCGAGGGGCAGGCCGCGGTGGGCTCGCTGTCGTTGACGCGCAGCGGGGCGCTGCTCGGCACGCCGCGGTACATGGCCGCCGAGCAGTTCGCCGGTGCGCCTGCGGATGCGCGCAGCGATCAGTTCGCGTTCTGCGTCGCGCTCTACGAGGGGCTGTTCGGCGCGCGGCCGTTCGAGGGCGACGTCGTGGCTGCGCTCGCCGACGCCGTGGCCTCCGGCAGCATCGCCCAGACGCCGGCGGGGCGCGACGTGCCGGCGTGGCTGCGCGCGGTCGTCTTCCGCGGGCTGTCGGCCGATCCGACCCTGCGATGGCCATCGATGCGCGCGCTGCTCGACGCGCTCGACGATCGATCCCGACGCGGTCGACGTGGGTGGTGGATCGGGGCGGCGGTCGTCGCCGTCGCTGCGGGCGGCTGGGGTGTGCACGCCTGGCGCGAGCGGGCCGCGAGCGCCGCTTGCGTGGCCACCCGCGAGGCGATGGACGCGGTGTGGAACGACGACGCCCGCGACGCACTGCGGGCCGGGATCACCGGCACCGGGCTCGGCTACGCGACGGCGCTCGTCGATCGCGTGATGCCGATCGTCGATGCGCACGTCGCCGCGTGGATCGACGCGCGCGCCGCCGCGTGCGACGCCGAGCGCAGCTCGCCCCTGCCGCCGGAGTTCGCCGCGGCCCAGGCCGCCTGCTTCGACGAGGCCAGCGCGGCGCTCGAGCGCTGGCTCGCGGTGCTGTCGGGGACGCCGTCGCGCGCCGCGGTGCGCCAGTCGATCGTGGCGGCGAGCACCCTCGGCGACGTCGCCGCGTGCAACGATCTGCGCGCGCTCGGGCGCCGACCCGCGGCGCCCGACGATCCGACCCTGCTCGCGCAGGTTCGCGAGGTCGAGGCCGAGCTCGCGAACGTGGCGACGCTGCGCGACCTCGGCGAGCTCGCCACGGCGACCGCGTCGGCGCGGTCGTGCGTCGAGCGGGCCGACGACCTGCAGTGGCCGCCGCTGCGCGCCCGCGCCAGCCTCGCGCTCGGCTCGGTGCTGCTCGAGGTCGGCGACGACACCGAGGCGGTCGCCGTGTTCGACCAGGCCGCGGTGCGGGCCGGACTCGCGGGCGATCCCGACACGATCGTCGCCGCGCAGCTCGGGCGCATGACCGCGCTCGGCCAGCCGCTCAAGCGCCTCGACGAGGCCGAGCGCGCCGCGTTGCTCGTCGAGGAGGCGCTCGCGGTGCAGGGCCGCGAAGGGACGGTCGTCCACGGCAAGTGGCACCTCGAGTACGGCGCGGTGCTGCAGGAGCGCGACCAGCTCGAGCAGGCGCGCGCGCACTACGAGGCCGCCGGCGAGATCTGGCGCGCGACGCTCGGGCCCGGACACCCCGAGCTCACCACGGTGGTCAGCCACCTCGCGACGCTGGCCTCGGCGCGCGGGGACTACGAGGAATCCCGCGCGCTGCACCAAGAGCACGTCGCGGCCTGCGAGGAGACGCTCGGCCCCGATCATCCGCGCACGGGCATGGCGCTGGTGAGTCTCGGCGCGGTCGAGCACTCGCTCGGCCACTACGACGAGTCCGAGGCGATCACGCGCCGCGCGGTGCGGATCCTCGAGGCCGCCAGCGAGTACGAGAACCGCGTGCTCGCCCTCGCCTACGGCAACCTCGGCGGCGCGCTCATGGGCCGCGGCAAGATCGACGAGGCCGCGATCTTCCTCGAGCGCTCGCTCGCCGGCTACGAGGCGGCGCTCGGGCCGGATCACGCGTCGATCGCCCCGGCGCTCGACAACCTCGCGATGGTCGAGGCGCAGCGCGGCAACTACCACCGCGCGGTCGGGTTGTTCCGCCGCGCGCTCGTGGTCGAGGAGGCCGCGCTGGGGCCTGATCATCCCTCACTCGCGTTCGCGCTGACCGGCCTCGGCGACGCCGAGCACCGCCTCGGCCACGACGACGAGGCGGTGGGGCTGCTGCAGCGGGCGATCGCCCTGCTCGAGCGGGCGCACGGCCCCGATTTCCCCGATCTCGGTCATCCGCTCAACAACCTCGGCATCGTCTACGCGGCGAAGGACCAGCACGCCGAGGCGGCCGCGGCGTACCGCCGCGCGATCGCGGTGTGGGAGCGCCTCGGGCCCGATCACCCGTCGCTCGCGGTGCCGCTGGGCAACCTCGGCAACGCCGAGCTCGCGCTGGCGAAGCGCGACCCGGCGACGCGCACCGCCCGGCTCGAGGCGGCGCGCTCGGCCTACGCCCGGGCGCTCGCGATCGACGAGGCGACGCTCGGCGCGGACTCGATCGACCTCGTCGATCTGCTGCAGGGGCTCGGCGAGGTCGCGCTCGAGCAACGGCGCAGGGCCGACGCGGTGGGATTGCTCGAGCGGGCCGAGCGGATCGGGGTGGCGTTGCCGGCGGGGGATCCGGAGCACGCGGTGACACGCGAGCTGCTGCTGCGCGCGCGGGGGCGGTCCCGGTGAACCGCACGGACGCCGCGGGCATCCTGGGAGGGCCGACGACGACGGCGTCTTCTTTCGGCGTGGTGTGGATGTTCGGCGCCATGTCGTTGTTCGCTGCCTGCAAGCCGAACACGGGTGCGACGGCGCCGGATGGCGAGGTTCGACGGCCCACCTTCGACGCGGCGGTCATGGACGGTTGGACCTGCCGCGTCTCCCACGACTCGACCCTGGGTCCCGAGGAGGGCGAGTTCCACGTCACCACCACGGTCGACTTCACCGTCGTCGCCGAGCAGACTGGGCTCGCGCTGCTGCTGCACGACGTAGAGCAGGTCTATGGTGTGACGAGGAGCGCGCGGCGGATCTCGCTCGACGAGTCGCGGATCACCATCGTCAACGATGGCGAGGTGCAGTCGCAAGCGGCCTCGGAGCATCCCGACGTGCGCCGCGTGATCGAAGCGGTGACCGGCGCGCCGCGCCTCCGGCTCGAGATCGATGCCCGCGCGAAGATCGTGCGTCAGCGGGGCCGACTCGATCCGGTCGCGAAGGCGATGTTCACTGGGCTCGGCGACGTGGGCGCGGCGTGGATGTTCGGGTTTCCCGAGCTGCCGAGCGCGATCCAACCGGGGCGCACCTGGCAGGGGTTGCGATCGAGGGGAGGCAGTCCGCGAGTCGACGAGCGCCTCGACTATCGAGTGGAGCGGATCGAGGACGGTGTCGCCTTCATCTCGATCCACGCCGAATCGGACGATGACTTGCCCGCGGGATTGCGCGCCCGCCGAATCGTGGATGGCACCGCCCAGGTCCGCACGCGCGACGCCGCCTATCTCGGCTCGGACATCCTGATTCGGACGGTGTTCAGGGACGCGGCGCCCGACGGGGAACGTCCGGACGCACGCATCGGACTACGGACGCTCTCGCGGTGTGAGCCGGGGGCCCGAGGCGTCAGCCCATCCGCGGCGAGAAATCCGCCGACATCTCCACCGGCGCGACCGTGAGCCCGCGGATGATCGCGCGCTTGGGCGCCGTATCCACTGCGCGCAGGCGCGCGCCGTGGAGCAGCGTGGCGAGGACGATGCGCATCTCGAAGCGGGCGAAGGCCATGCCGATGCAGGTGCGTCGGCCGCCGCCGAAGGGGAAGTAGCGATCGGTCGACACCTTGTCGCCGTCGAGGAAGCGCTCGGGGCGGAACGCGTTCGGCTCGGACCAGAGGTCGGCCCGGCGATGGGTGACGTAGGTGCAGGGGAACAGGATCGTGCCCGCGGGTAGCGTCCAGTCGCCCAGCGGATAGTCGCGGGCGACGACGCGCGGCACCGCGGGCGCGATCGGGGTCATGCGCATCGATTCCTTGAGGCACGCCTCGAGGTAGGGCAGCTCGCCGCAGCGGCGGGGATCGACGCCGCCGTCGCCGAAGACGCGATGGAGCTCGTCGTGCAGCGCGGCCATGACGTCGGGCCGCGGGAGGATGTGCGACAGGGTCCACGTGAGCGTGTTCGCGGTGGTCTCGTGGCCACCCACGAGCATCGTCACGAGCTCGTCGATCGCGTGATCGATCGCCATCGGTTCGCCGTCTTCGTCGCGCGCCTCGGCAAGCATCGCGAGGATGTCGGTGCGCTCGCCGATGCCGTGGGTGCGGCAGTGCTCGAGATCGGCGCGGAGGTACGCGAGCACCTCGGCCTTGGCCGCGCCGACGCGATTCCACGGCAGGCGCCGCGCGAGCGCCCCGGTGCGACCCTGCAGCGCGCGCTCGGCTGCGCGATCGAGCAGGTCGCGGACGCGGCCCCAGCCCATGACCATCCCCGCGAAGAACGTCGCCGGCACGAACGTGCCCTCGAGCCAGCGCACGACGGGTCCCTCGATGCGCGCGCGCTGGGCCGGGTCGCGGACCCCGAACACGCAGCGCACGATGATCTCGAGGGTGATGTCCTGCAGGAAGCGGTGCAGATCGACGCGCGCGCCCGGCCGCAGCGTGGCGATCGCAGCCCGCGTCACCTCGTGCATCGTCGCTGCGTACCCATCGAGCCGCGCGCCGTGCAGCGGCGGGGTCAGCAGCGCGCGGTCGCGGCGGTGCGGCTCGCCGTCGAGGAACAGCAGCGTGTGCTTGCCGAGGTTGACCGGGATCCCCTCGGGGCTCGCCAGGATCTCGTCCTGCTTCATCGCGAAGATCTGCCGGATCAGCGCCGGCTCGCACACCACCACGCGCGGCGGATCGCCAGGCAGCCGCAGCGTGAACACCGGCCCGTGCGCCGCCGCGGCGCGTTCGAGGTAGCCGTACGGGTCGCGCCCGAAGCGGATCGCCTGCAGCAGCGGGGACTCGCTCGGGCCGGGCGGGAGCTCGGTTCGCACGCCGGGCACGATACGCGCATTCCACCGCCGCGGCCGCGGTATGATCCCCTCCGCCGATGCCGCCCGGGTCCCGCCAGATCGAGATGACGTGGCGCTGCTCGAGCTGCAGCCACCAGAACCTCGGGCGGCACACGGTGTGTCAGCAGTGCGGCAATCCCAAGGACGCCTCCGAGAAGTACGAGATGCCGGGGGACACGGCGGCGGCGCCGAGCGTGCAGGAGCCCGAGCTGGTGCGGATGGCGACGGCGGGGCCGAACTGGCGCTGTGCATATTGCGGCAGCAACCAACGCAAGCTCGACGACTCGTGCGCGCAGTGTGGCGCGGCGCCCGAGCAGCCGCGACCGAAGCGACCGGAGCCGCGCAAGCCACCGCCGGTGTGGTGGTTGCGCCTACGCACGTGGATCGTGCGGCACCCGTACGTCACCGGGGCGATCGGCCTAGCGATCGTGGTGCTGTCGATCTACCTGTGGGTCAACCGTACCCGCAACTTCGACGCGCAGGTGCTCGCGGTGAAGTGGCAGCAGGACATCATCGTCGAGCGCTACATGATCTGGGATCGCGAGGGCTGGCGGCAGGACCTCGTGGCCTCGGCGTTCGAGGTGCAGTCGCTGGGCCAGGCGATCCACCACTACGAGCAGGTGCTCGACGGCTACGACACGCAGCACTACACCGAGCAGGTGGCGTGCGGCGAGGACTGCCGCGACGTGCCCGAGCGCTGCACCGAGAGCTGCTCGGCCAATGACAACGGCTTCGCGACGTGCCGCACCACGTGCACCGGCGGCGGACGATCGTGCACGACGCGGTACTGCACCGAGTCGCGGACGCGTCAGGTGCCGCGGTACCGGCAAGAGCCGCGCTACGCCGAGAAGGTCCGCTATCGCATCTGGGACTGGGGCCACCACCGCACGGTGCCGGCGTCGGGCACGTCGACCGACGATCTGCGCTGGCCGATCGAAGAGGCCAAGGTCGGCCTGTCGCTCACCCAGGGCGAGCAGGAGCGCGAGCGTCGGGAGGGGCACTACTTCGTGACGCTCGGTTATGACGACGACGAGCGCGTCGAGGTCGAGGTCGCACCCGAGGCGTTCACGGGCTTCGGCGTGGGCACGTCGCACCAGCTCACCCTGCAGGGCAGCAATGTCGCCACCGATGGCGTCCCCGTGACGCGCGTCGGCGACGAGCGGTAGCGTCGCTGCGATCCTGCGGGTCTCGTCGGGCTCGGCGCTTGCACCACCGGCTGGTCTCCCCTTCGGCGTCTCCTCGCCGATCGGGTCGCAGCACCCATGCCCGAGCCCACCATCTTCTGGACGCCACCATCGCCGCGCGCGGTCGTGACGGAACCGCACGGGCCGTGGAGCGCAGGCGAGTCGGAGGCGCACGGTGTGCTGGCGGTGCGGCGCGAGGCCTCGCCGGTGCGACTGCTGCCGGGCGCGTTGGTCCCCGGCACGCGCTATCGCCTGCGCCGTTGGCTCGGCGACGGCGGCATGGGCGTGGTGTACGAGGCCGAGCACGTCGAGCTCGAGCGACCGGTCGCGCTCAAGATCCTCCGTGCGCAGATCGCCGAACACGAGGACGCGCGCGAGCGCTTCCGCAAGGAGGCCCGCACCACGACGCGCATCATCTCGCCCCATGTCGTGCAGGTGCTCGACTTCGGGCTGCTGCCGGACGGGCGGGTGTTCTACGCGATGGAACTGCTCGATGGTCGCCCGCTGTCGGCGGAGATCAGCGACGGTCCGATCGCGCCGGCCCGCGCGATCGGCCTGCTCCGGCAGATCTGCGCGGGCCTTGCCGCCGCACACCGCACCGGCGTCATCCACCGCGACGTCAAGCCCGACAACACGATGCTCGTCGAGGATCGGAGCGGTCGCGCGTGCGTCAAGCTGCTCGACTTCGGGATCTCGAGCTCGGTCACCGACCCGAACGCTCGACGCGCCAGCGGCACGCCCGACTACATGGCGCCCGAGCAGATCGAGGGCAAGCCGTTCGACGTGCGGCTCGACGTCTACGCGCTCGGGTGCACCGCGTACGAGATGCTGACCGGGGCGCCGCCGTTTCGTCGGGCCTCGACGATCGAGCTGATCCAGGCCCACCTCGAGGACACGCCCAGCGCCCCGAGTCGCGGAGACGATCCGTTCGCGATTCCACCGGCGTTGGCGGCGGTCGTCATGCGCTGCCTCGCGAAGGAACCTGCGGATCGCTTCGCGTCGATGGAGGAGCTCGAGGCTGCCCTGTGCGAGGCGCAGATCGACGCGGGGCTGCAGACCGACTGGGACGACCTCCCGCTGCCCGAGATCGCCCCGGAGGCGCGCGCCAGGCTGGCTGCCCGCATGCCGCAGGCCCGGTCGCCGCGGATCGCCCGTCGTCGGTGGATCGCGGGGGCGACCGCGGTGGCTGCGGCGATCGTCGCGGGACTGTGGCTGTCGTCGCCCCGCGTCGACGCCTCCGATCACGCCCGCGTCGAGCGCCTCGTGGCCATGACACGCGCGGCCGCGGAGCGCGGGATCTACGTCTATCCGCCGCCGGGCGAGCCGACGGAGACCGCGTATATCTCCGTCATCACGCTCGAGCACATCGAGGGCCCCGCGGCTGCGGCGGCCGACGAGCAGGCGGCCGCGCTGCGCCGGAGCCTCGCTGCCGAGCTGGTCGCGCTCGGCGACGGCTACTGGGACGACGCCGACGCCCGCGCCTACGCCCGCGACTACTACGCGCAGGCGGTGCTCTTCGATCCCGGCAGCGAGCATGCGCGCGAGCGGGCTGGGTTCACCCGCGGTGAGCTCACCGAGCTGCGCGCGCGCGCCGAGGCCCAAGACTTCACCGAGCCCGAGCTCGTCGCGACAGCGCCGTTGATCGCGCTGGCGCTGGTCGAGCCGGACCAGCGCGGTGACAAGGTCTCCGAGCTCGCGCGGGCCGAGACGCCGCGCGCATCGTCGAAGGCGACGCGGCCGACCGTGACGCCGACGCGGCGCACCGCGCCCGCATCGACGCAGCGCATCGCGCCCCGCGTGGCGGACGACGACGCGCACGTGGCGGTTCGGGCCCCGGGTGCGATCGCGGATCGCGAGGCGACGTCGCCGAGCGAGCGGACCAGCCTCCGCCGGACGCTGCGCAAGGCTCAGGGCGCCGTCGCGTCGGGCGACCTCGACACGGCGCAGCGCCTGTTCGATCAGGTCCTCGCCCAGGACCCCGATCAGTCCGCCGCGCTGCGTGGGCTCGCCGAGATCAACCTCGCGCGCGGCAAGCACGACCGCGCCGTGCACTACGCCCGCAGGGCCACGCAGCTCGATCCCGAGGACGGCCTCGCGTTCGTACGGCTCGGCGACGGGCACCGCGGGCTGAACCACCGCCTCGCGGCCCGCCGCGCCTACGCGCGCGCCGAGGTGCTCGGTCGCCCCGAGGCGGCGCCGCGGCTGCGCGAGCTCGACGCGGGGCGGTGATCGAACGGACCCGCGTCCCACTACGGCGTGGGGCGCGAGCGGATGCGGACCAGGTCGAGATCGCCGACGAACCCACGCGCGCCGTCGGCGAACGCGCCAAGGCACACCGCCTCGTCGTTCTTCACCACGCCGCCGACGGGCCAGGCGCTCGTCACCGCCGCGGTGTCGTCGAGGGTCAACACGAGCGTCTCGGCCGATGCGTCGCGCGACACGACGACGCGGTGCCACGCCCCATCGCTCACCGAGGCCTCGGACTCCACGCCGACGTTGCTGCAGGCCGTCAGCCCGTCGCACGCGCCCGGCACGACGCCGCAGTTGACCGTGGGTGCCTCGCAGGCCGCGGCGAAGAAGCGGACGCGGCCGTCCTCGACGCGCAACCACCACGCAGGCTCGGTGCCGGTCCGCGTTTTCCCGATCAGCACGCCCGAGTCCGCGCTGCCGCCCCCGTCGTGGCCCTCGGTGCGGAACACGACTTCGATGGTGAACGAGTCGCGCGCGCCGAAGTCGAGCGCGCTGTGCAGGTCGTTCTCCCCGAGGCACGCGCGCGCGTCGCCGTCGAGGTGGATCGCCGTCGAAGCCGCGCGACCGTCGGCCACCGACACGGGCCCGTGGGACTCCAGCGCGAGCGCGAACGGCCCGCCGTCGCCGAGGGCAAGCTCGGTGTCGCTGTCCTCGAACGACCAGCTCGCGAGCGTCGCGTCGTCCAGCGGTTGCACCGCGGCGCGCAGGAAGTCGATGCGCCCGTAGAAGCCCCCCGCGTCGGCGCCCGCCTCGAACAGTACTCCGACGTGGTCGTCGTCGATCGCGACCACGTCGGAGTACGCCGCCCAGTCGCCGGCCAGGCGCACGCCGTCGATCCAGCTCGCGCCGTCGTCGTGGCTCACCCACAGCCGCAGATCGTGGCGACGGCCGACGTTCGTGCCGTGTTCTCCGGCCGGCAGCGAGAACAGCAGTCGCCGGGTGTCACCGTGGCGGTCGCTGCCCGGCCACGCCAGCAGCGTGCCGTGCACGACCGGCCCACGGAAGGTCGCGACGCGCGTGAAGGCCGGGTCGCTCGACCACGCGTCGTCGACGCCCAGGATCGCCTCGCCGCGGAGCCCCGCGGCGACCTCGGCGGCGGTCTGATCCTCGGCGGCGAGCTGGTGCCGCGTGTTGACGAGCACGCGACCGTCCGCCAGCTCGGCGGCGCTGCTCTCGTTGACGTTGACGTCGCTGTCGGTCTCGCTGACGACGATCGTCCACGAGCTGCCGCCGTCGTCCGAGCGCAGGATGTGGCCGCCGCGCTTGCCGTCGCCGCTGCGCCGATGCATGGCCGCGACGACGAGGGATCCCGCGTGCGGGCCCGTCCCGAGCTGGATGCCGTGCGAGGGCCCGATGAGCAGGCTCGATCCCGACGGATCGACGACCTGGTCGGTGACGTCGATTGGCGCGCCGAACGACAGCCCGTCGTCGTCGCTGACGCGGATCTCGACCCGCGAGCTGCCGGGCACGCCCTCGCATGCGCAGCTCGCCGGGCTCGGATCGCACCCGGGGTCCAGCAGCTGGGTGGTCGACATCAGCACCACGCGATCGGCGGGCGCGTCGACGAACGGGATCGGGTTCCACACCCGGTTCACCCCGGGGTCGAGCAGGGTCTCGGGGTCCGTCCACGTGGCGCCGCCGTCCTCGGAGCGGGCGATCAGCAGATCGATGTCGCCGATGTCGCACTCGCCGTGCACGCGGCCCTCGGCGAACGCGAGCAGCGTCCCGCCGGGCGTCACCACCACGGCGGGGATCCGCACGTTCGCGTAGGTGCCACCGCCGGGGCGGGGCACGCCGCCGGCCTCGAACACGGTCGTCGTCGCGCGCCGCGGCCCGGGCACGTGCGGCACCGGGGGCACGCGGAGGAACCCGACGTCGTCGAGCTCGCCGTCGAAGCCGCGCGCGCCGTCGGGATCGGCGCCCGCGAGGATCGGATCGCCGCCGGCGATCGTGCCGAGCGCCGCCGTCGCGGCGATGCGGACCTCGTGCGTGCCGTCGACGGCGAGGACGATCTCGCCCGGGTCGCGGACGAACGCCACCGTCGCGCGGTGCCAGACGCCGTCGTCGACGCGGTGCTCCGTCACGCCGTCGAGCACCTGCGCGCCGTCGTCGAGGTGCAGCGAGAGGTGACCGTCCACGATCCCGATCCACCAGCCCGGCCCGTCGCCTGCGCCGCGCGCCAGCAGCGTGCCTGCGCCCGCGGCCCCGCCGTTTCCGTGGACATCGGTGCGGAACGTGACCTCGACGCGCAGCGCGTCCGGATCGAGCAGGTCCGCGGCGTGGACCTCCGGCTCGCCCTCGAGTCGCACGTGCGCGCCGTCGCCGTGGAACCGCAGCGCGGTCGTGCCGGGCCGGATGCCCTCGACGTAGCGCAGGCCCGGGCTCGCGGTGCCCGAGAGGCCACCGCCGTCGGCGTCCTCGATCGCGCCGGGCTCGGTGGCCGCGTCGGTACCGAGCGCCGCGCCTTCGAACGTCCATCGCCAGCCGTCCGCGCGCGCGGGCGCATCGCCGGTGTCATCGACGGTCGCGGTGGTCTCGTCGATCGCACCCGTGGCGGTGCCGTCGATCGTGCCCCCGCCGGCGCTGGACGTCGCGTTGCCACCGGTGTCTGCGGAGGTGCCGGTCGTCCGAGCGTCGTCGTTGCACGCGAGCATCAGGCCGGCGAGGGTCGAGGCGATCGCGATCCGAGTCGTCGTCATCGGCGTCGAGGATGACAGCTCGGATCGCGGGCCACCGCCTTCGGTGGCGGCCCGCGGGCGACCGATCGGTGCGCGGACCGACGAACGCCGTAGAGCGAAGCGCGTACGCGCGGAACTCGAGCGGGCGAAAAGTATGGGAAGCACGTTGCAACGCGGCTCACCCGCGCGCCCGAGGCGTTCAGATCTCGACGTCCCACGTCGCCGCGGCTGCGTCGAACACCCCTTCGAGCAGCGTGCCCCACAGCGCCTCGCGCACGCAGTCCTCGGTGGCGGCGTCGCCGTCGACGCGAACGGTGGTGATGTCGACGATCTCCGCGAAGGTGGTCTCGAGGGCCGCGCGGGCCTTGGGACCGGCGCCGCAGGCCTGACGCGCGGCGTCGAGGTGCGCGCGCAGCAGGGCGAGACGATCGGGCACGGAGCCGCGGCGGCCGAAGCCGATGGTGCTGCTGCTCGCGCCGCCGCCGCCCGAGCCGAAGCCCGACAGCCCGAGGCCCTCGCCCTCCTCGAGGCCCTCGGTCGACGGGCGCACGCCGGGCTCGATCGCGAGGTAGCTCGTCACCGGCGACACGGCGTGGCCGCGCACGGCGAGGACCATCATCTCGGCCTCGCTGAGCGACGCGGTGAGGTCGGTCCCGAAGGCGAGGGCCGACCACCGCTCGGCCTCGTCGGCGTTCGGCAGCAGGACCTTGCGCACCGGGGTGGCCCAGCGCAGGCCGGTCATGACGACGTGACGGACGCTGCGATCGGCGAGGAGCAGCGCCGACGTGCCCGATCCCTCGTCGAGGATCTCGGGCGCGCCGAGGCTCGCGGCGTCGATCCCCGGCGCGTCGATCCGGAGGTGGTGGACGCGGACCGGTCGCGCGAGCTCCTCGAAGGTGTTGACCTGCCGCGGGATGTCGGCGCTGCCGACCTCGACCTGGGCGGTCCACAGCACGCCACCGGTGCCGCGGGGCACGACGCTCCACGGGTCGTCCTCCCCGACGCGCTCGAGCTCGGTCTCGCCGACGGTCGTGTCGACGACGTGCACCAGCGCGCCGGTGCGTCGCGCGAGGGCCTCGATGCGCGCGACCGGCAGCGACCTCCGCATCTGACGATCGGTGAGCACGACGACGCGCCGCGCACGGCCCGGCTTGCCGCCGTCGAGCAGCGCCTCGGCGTGGGCGAGCGCGCCGTCGAGGTGGCTGCCGTTGCGTCCGACGAGCGTCGTGTGCTCGAGCAGCGCGACCGTCTCGCCCACCGGGACGAGCCCACCGGAGAGATCCTCGGTTCGGCGATCGAACGCGACCACGGCGGCGCGCGCGTCGAGCCCGGGGCGCTCGAAGTGTGTCAGGTAGCTCCGGGCCAGCGTGACCTCGGCGGAGAGATCCTCGTCGTCGAGCGATCGACTGCGATCGATCAGCACGACGACGTCGGCGTTGCGCGGCACCTGGGAGATCGTCGGCGCGGCCTCGAGGTCGTAGTGGAACAGCACGCGCCCCTC
>LNFM01006980.1_pt1 | contig 18129 bp, 17 predicted proteins | sample 596031 | NCBI WGS metagenome assembly LNFM01 (sample SAMN04254537, study PRJNA301005) | activated carbon metagenome | isolation source: dual media filters at the Ann Arbor, Michigan drinking water treatment plant | place: USA: Ann Arbor | reverse complement strand
CTTGATCGGCGTCGCTTATTCGCACCGTTATAAGGTGATGTCCAGTGCGCCCTTGTGAACATGGCATTGCGCCGCATCGCACCTTCGTCTGATCCGGTGAACCGGCGCCGGGGCTCTTCCGTAAGGGATGGCTCGTCGGGCATTCTGCGCGCATGATCCGCATTGCGCTGTACCAGCCCGACATCGCCCAGAACACCGGAACCATCCTCAGGCTCGCCGCCTGCTTGGGCCTCGGCGTCGACATCGTCGAGCCGGCGGGCTTTCCCGTCTCCGACAAGTCCTTCCGCCGGTCCGGCATGGACTACCTCGACCACGTCGCCTGGACCCGGCACGACGACTTCGCCGCCTTCGAGGCGCGGCGGCGCGGCGAGGGCCGGCGGCTCGTCCTGATGACCACCCGCGGCGCCCTCCCCTATGCCGACTTCACGTTCCGCGCGGGGGACATGCTCATGGCGGGCCGCGAATCGGCCGGCGTCCCCCCGGAGGTCCACGCCGCCGCCGATGGCCGCATCCTCATTCCGATGCAGCCGGCCATGCGGTCGCTGAACGTGGCCGTCGCCACCGCGATGGTGGCGGGAGAAGCACTGCGCCAGCTCGGGGGCTTTCCTGCCACCCGACAAGAAAAAGGGCTGCCCGAGGGCAGCCCTTTCACGTGATCGGCGCACGGGCGGCGATCAGTAGCGGGTCATGGCGCCCGGGCCGGTCGAGAACAGGTAGTTCAGACCGATCTTGACGGTGTGCACGTTGTTGCGGATGCGCGTGCTGTCGAAACCGGTGGGATCAAGCGAACCCGGGCCCGGCAGCTGCGTCGACGAGCCGAAGTCGTAGTACATGTACTCGAGCTTCGTCGTCACGTTCGGGGTCCAGGCGTACTCGAGACCGGCGCCGAGAGCGTAGCCGACACGCGAGTTGCTGAAGGCACCGACCTGGGTGACGGTCGCCGCATCATAGGTGCGGTTGCGGAACTGGCCGAAGGCGACACCACCGGTGGCGTAGACCAGCGTGCGGTCCCAAGCGTAGCCGATACGACCGCGGATCGAGCCGAGGAAGTTGGCACGCGAGGCGCAGGTGAAGGCGGCGTTCGGGCAGGCGCGCCAGCCGCTCAGGTCGGCAGCAGAGGCGTCACCCTCGATACCCATGACGAAGTTGTTGATCTGGTAGTTGAAGCCGAGCTGGCCGCCGCCGAAGACGCCGTCCATGGACGGCGAGACGGAGGTGCCCGACGGGCTGAAGCCCCAGTTGGAACGGCCCCAGCCGTAGCCGAAGTGGACACCGCCGTAGAAGCCCGACCAGGAGAAGGCGACAGGAACGACGACCGCGGTTTCAGCCACAGGCATGCGGGGCGACCCGAGATCGGCGGCGAGAGCACCGGACGAGATCGCGGTGGTGGAGAGAGCAGCGGCGGCGACGCCGGCAAGGAGCAGCTTTTTCATCTGTGTCGTCCCTTGAAGAGCGCGGGGACGAGACCCCGGCTACCAGAGTTCAGAACCCCTTCCCCCCAAGGTGGTTCCCGTTGCACGAAACAAATGCAGGGGTGACAGCGGCTTAGCGGCCGCGCAACCCGCCAATTTCGCGCCTCGGTAGCGAGGTATGGGAGGTCGGTACCGAGGTGATGGAAGGCCCGGTCGACGGGCCCGTCGGTGTCGCCTCAAAGCCACTCACGCAGGGTCAGCCGCCGGGCGCTCTCCGGATGCGGACGCCGGCACGGGAAACCCCGGGACAACGCCCGCCGGCGATTTGGGGCGGCGACGCCGGCATGCTTAAATGATGCTTAACCACGACCGGCCTTCCCGGCACCGCTTTCGCGAGGTTCCCATGGACCCCAAGCCAGCCTCTCCCCGCCCCGGCCTCACCGACACGATCCGCGCCATCCGGATCGAGGAGGCCGAACGCACCGGCGTCGTCGTCGCCCTGCGCGAGGCCGACATCGCCCGGCTCGACATCCTGCACGACCGGCTGAAGCCGGTGCTCGCCGACATTCCCCGCGGCGTCGACCTGTTCGACGTCGCGGTCACCCCCGGCGCGACCCCGCGCCTGTGGATCGACATGATCGCCTTCGTCGAGATGGCCCGCGACAAGCGCAGCTACCGCTTCCTGCAGGACACGCGCGAGGGCCGCCGGGTCATGGTCGAGAGCCCCGACCCGGCAGCGGTCGCCGAGCGGATCACCGCCTACATCGCCCGCCGGCTGATCGAGCGCGAGCGACTGCTGGCGATGCCGCCCGTCCTCGACTATCCGGCCCTGCCCCCGGCCGACCTGCCGCCGGTCTTCGCCGCCATGCCTGCGCCCGGCCAGCCGCCCGCGGCGGAAGCCGCCGCTGCGGCGGAAGCCGCCGCTGCGGCGGCCCCGGCGCCGGCGTCCACCGCACCTCCTTCGGGGTCTCCGCGCGAGGGCGTCCGCTTCTCCGGGCTCGGCGCCTTCGTCCTCTTCCTCCTCGGCATCGGCGTCGGGATCGGTGGCGTCCTCGGCCTCGCCCAGGTCGCCGCCCGGTTCTGACGGCGGTGCGTAAAGGCTCCCATGCGGCGCCCCCCTTCCGGAAGAGGGGTGCGGGAGGCTAGCGTGCGCGCCCGATTTGCCGCGGCCCGAGGCCGACGACCATACGAAGGGCCGAGAGCATGAGCACCCAGACCATCCCCGCCGCCGCCCGCGCCGTGGCGCCCCACTACCTCAACGTCGTCGACGGCCGCAGCATCGCCGCGCTCGGCGGGGCCACCCTCGACGTGGTCGGCCCGTCGGACGGGGCGGTCCTGACCCAGATGCCGCGCAGCGGCGCCGAGGACGTCGACCGGGCCGTGGCCGCCGCCCGCAAGGCCTTCGAGGAGGGACCCTGGGGCCGCATGACCGCCACCGAGCGCGGCCGCCTTCTCTGCAAGCTCGGCGAGGCCATCCTCGCCAACCACGACGAGCTCTCCTTCCTGGAGAGCATCGACACCGGCAAGCCGGCCCGCCAGGGCAAGGCCGACATCACCGCCGCCGCCCGCTATTTCGAGTTCTACGGCACCGCCGCCGACAAGGTGCACGGCGAGACCATCCCCTTCCTCAACGGCTACACGGTCGCCGTCGTGCGCGACCCCCACGGCGTCACCGGCCACATCGTGCCGTGGAACTATCCCGCCCAGATCTTCGGCCGCTCGGTCGCCGCCTCGCTCGCCTGCGGCAACACCTGCGTCGTCAAGCCGGCGGAAGACGCCTGCCTGTCGCTCATCCGCATCTGCGAGCTGGCCCTGGAGGTCGGCTTCCCGCCGGGCGTCCTCAACCTCGTCACCGGCCTCGGCGAGGAGGCGGGCGCCGCCCTCTCCTCCCACCGCGGCATCGACTTCATCTCCTTCACCGGCTCTCCGGAAGTCGGCACGCTGATCCAGTCCGCCGCCGCGAAGAATCACATCGGCTGCACCCTCGAGCTCGGCGGCAAGTCGCCCCAGGTCGTGTTCAAGGACGCCGATTTCGACGCGGCGGTGCCGACCCTCGTCAACGCCATCGTCCAGAACGGCGGCCAGACCTGTTCGGCGGGCTCGCGCATGCTGGTCGAGCGCGCCGCCTATGACGAGCTCGTCGCCCGCGTCGCCGAGCGGTTCAAGACGGTGCGCGTCGGCGCCTGGGACATGGACCTCGACTGCGGCCCGATGATCACCCCCGGCCAGAAGAGGCGCGTCGAGGACTTCGTCGCCCGCGCCCGCGCCGACGGCATCCCGGTCCTCGCCGAGGGCCAGCTCGCGCCGAACCTGCCGCCGAACGGCTACTACGTCGCGCCGACCCTGTTCGGCCCGGTGCCGCGCTCCAACCGCCTCGCCTGCGACGAGGTCTTCGGCCCCGTCCTCTCCGCCATTCCCTTCGACGACGAGGAGGACGCCGTCCGCCTCGCCAACGGCACCGATTTCGGCCTCGTCGCCGGCGTCTGGAGCCGTGACGCCAAGCGCTCCATGCGGGTGGCCCGCGCCATGCGCTGCGGCCAGGTCTTCGTCAACGGCTACGGCGCCGGTGGCGGCATCGAGCTGCCCTTCGGCGGCGTCAAGAAGTCCGGCCACGGCCGCGAGAAGGGCTTCGAGGCGCTCTACGAGTTCTCCGCCTCCAAGACCGTCGTCATCAACCACGGCTGACAGGCCGTCTGAACTTACAAGCATCCACGCATCAGGGGGAAACCATGCGTCTCAAGGACAAGGTCGCCATCGTCACCGGCGGCGCGCAGGGCTTCGGTCTCGGCATCGTCGAGACCTTCGCCAAGGAGGGCGCGCGCGTCGTCGTCCTCGACCTCAACGAGGAGGGCGCCAAGGCGGCGGCCAAGCCCTTCGGCCGCAAGGCCTTCGGTATGAAGTGCGACGTCTCCAAGGCCAAGGACGTCCAGCGCGCCGTGGCGAAGACGCTGGAGCGCTTCGGCAAGGTCGACATCCTCATCAACAATGCCGGCACCTCCCACCGCAACCGGCCGATGCTGGAGGTCGACGAGGAGACCTTCGACCGCGTCTTCGACGTCAACGTGAAGTCGATCTTCCACTTCGCCCATGCGGTCATCCCGCCGATGCGCCAGAACGGCGGCGGCGTCATCGTCAATGTCGGCTCCACCGCCGGCATCCGGCCGCGCCCGGGTCTTGCCTGGTACAACGCCTCCAAGGGCGCGGTGAACCTCCTCACCAAGTCGATGGCGGTCGAGCTCGCGCCCGACGGCATCCGCGTCTGCGCCCTCGCGCCGGTGGCCGGCGACACCCCGCTCCTCGGCACCTTCATGGGCGAGGACACGCCGGAGATGCGCAAGAAGTTCGTCGCCTCCATCCCCATGGGCCGCCTGTCGACGCCGAAGGACATCGCCGACGCGGCCCTGTTCCTCGCCGCCGATCCCGGCAACTTCCTCACCGGCGTGGTGCTGGAAGTCGATGGAGGACGATGCATATGACCGCCATCGCCCTCTCCTCAGCCACGACGCTGCCCGCCGACGGTACGGCGGGCACCCTGGTCGGCCGGGCCTTCAGGCCCGGTCTCGGCCCCTCGGTGGTCGCCATCCGCTCCGGCGGCGTCTTCGACGTCACCAGCGCCTTCCCGACCACCGCCGACCTGTTCGACACCGCCGATCCGGCCAAGGCCGTGGCGGCGAGTGAGGGCGAGCACATCGGCGATCTCGACGCCCTCCTCGCCAACACGCCGCCCGACGGCCGCGACGCCTCGCGGCCCTTCTTCCTCTCCCCCGTCGATCTCCAGGCGGTGAAGGCGGCGGGCGTCACCTTCGCCATCTCCATGGTGGAGCGCGTCATCGAGGAACAGGCCAAGGGCATCCCGGAGCGTGCCGCCGCCATTCGCGACGAGATCGGCGCCATCATCGGCGGCGAGCTGAGGGGCCTGAAGCCGGGCTCGCCGGAGGCCGCGGCTCTCAAGAAGCACCTGCAGGAGCGCGGTCTCTGGTCGCAGTACCTCGAGGTCGGCATCGGTCCCGACGCCGAGATCTTCACCAAGGCCCCGGTCCTCTCCTCGGTCGGCACCGGGGCGGATGTCGGCATCCATCCCATCTCCACCTGGAACAACCCCGAACCCGAGGTGGTGCTGGTCATCTCCTCGGCCGGACGCATCGTCGGCGCCACCCTCGGCAACGACGTCAACCTGCGCGACGTCGAGGGCCGCTCGGCGCTGCTGCTCGGCAAGGCCAAGGACAACAACGCCTCGGCCTCCCTCGGCCCCTTCATCCGCCTGTTCGACGCCACCTTCGGGATCGGCGACGTGCGGAGCATGAAGATCGCCCTCACCGTCACCGGCGAGGACGGCTTCGTGCTCGACGGCCGCAGCGACATGGCGGCGATCTCGCGGGACGTCGAGGACCTCGCCCGCCAAGCCATCGGCCCGCACCACCAGTATCCGGACGGGCTCGTGCTCTATTGCGGCACGCTCTTCGCCCCGATCAAGGACCGCGGCGAGGCCGGCAAGGGCTTCACCCACAAGCTCGGCGACATCGTCACCATCGCCAGCGACAGCCTCGGCAGCCTGACCAACCGGGTGCGTCTCTCGACCGAGTGCCCGCCCTGGACGGAGGGCATCCGCAGCCTGATGGCGAGCCTGTCGCGGCGGCGCCCCTGACGTTGACGGCGAGGGTCACGCCCTCGCCGCCTCCGCTGTGATGGGCCCGTCACGGAGCCCCGCTAGGGTTGGCCTCGCACCACAGGAGGCACCCCATGACGTTCACACCCGGCGACATCGTCACCCTGAAGTCCGGCGGCCAGCCGCTCACGGTCACCGCCATCGCAGACGACGAGGCCACCTGCATCTGGCTCGGCGAGGAGGGTGACCTCTTCCGTGAAGCCATCCCGCTGGTCGCTCTCCAGGCCCTCGACCTCGAGGACGAAGAGGGCGAGGACGAGGAGGACGGCGACGACGAAGACGGCGAGAAGGACGAGGAAGAGGAAGAGGCTGCGGCCTGAAGGGTCCTCAGTCCGACGTCGGCAGGCGGCGCATCGTGAACTCGATGCGTCCGTCCTCCAGTTCACGCCAGAACTCGACTTCGGTCAGATAGGCGGCGCGGGGAAACCGGTCGAGGATTTCCCGCGCCTTGATGCGGGCCGCATCGCGCGGCAGCACGAAGGTCTCCCGCTTCCAGCCGTCGGACTCGCGGCCCCCCGACCCCGGCGCCCGGCGGAATGCGTCGAAGGGTCTGCGGCCGCCGGATCTCATGGCCCTCGCCTCTCGGGTTTCAGGCCGCGGCCGCCGCTCCGGCCACCGCCACCTTGCCCTGGCTCCTGCGCGGTCCGAACAGGCGCTCCTGCTCCTCCCGCGTCGACGCCATGAACGGATAACGCTTGTAGACGCTCTGCCGCATCAGCGGAAACGACACGCCCATCAGGTTGATCGGGTTCTTCAGGTTCGGATAGTAGCGCGCCTCGCCGACCGGTTCCATGAACAACAGGCGGCGGTAGAAGGCCCTGTGCTCCGTCCTGACCGTGGCGAGCGCATAGTCGGCGTCGGCATGCTCGGAGGCGAGCATGCCCATGCGCACCGTCGCATAGGGCAGGCCGGGATGGAGCCGGGAGAACTCATGGTCGACCACGAAGCGGGTGGGATCGACGATCGTCTCGCCGGCGGCGATCCGTGCACCAAGAATGTCCCCGAAGACGGCGAGCGCCGGCGCGATCGGCTGCTCCGGCGTCGCGACATGGACGCGGATCGAGCTCGCCAGTTCGCCGTCGAGGTAGAGGCCGAAGATGGAGACGTTCGGCGTGTGGTCGAGGTCGTCCTCGAACAGGCTGGACTCGTTTTCCGCGATGGCCCCTTCCCGGAGATAGCAGTCGTAGCGCAGGCGATAGACCGCCCGGCGGTCTTCTTCCGTCTCGATGCGCCGATAGGTCACCCGGGCGACCAGGTCAGCGACGTTGCGTGAGAACGAGCCTTCAGCATTCACCGTTGTCATATGCCATGCCTCACGAGACGCGCTGAATTCGCCGCTACAGTGAGGATGATGTTAATGCTTTTTTAACGGGTGGGAAGCGTTTGGTTAAATCATCGTTAACGCGCGCGTCGAAACACAATTAAATACACCAAACGTTATGATGATACCGCCCTGCCGCCGTCGCTTTTACTCTGCCGTAGCGTAAGGTCCTCTCGTCCCTGGCCACGGCTGCCGAACGGCGATTGAGGGCGGAGCCCACCAATTCGACAGGTTTTTGGAGTTGTTTGGGTCGCCAGCGGCGCTTTTTTGCCGCCCTACATGCGGCAGACAGCCCGATCGCGCGCACTGGCTGGTCTGCCGGCCTCGCAAGCGCTCAGCAGTCATTCCCGCGAGTATAGATGACGTAACGTCAGTATAGCGTCGGTCAGGCGGCGCGGGCCAGGAGGTCTTTTCCGGAGCGGCTCATCAGGCCCCTCAGCTGATCGTCCGGAATGGCCGGGCTGAGGATGAAGCCCTGCACCTCGCTGACGACGCCGGGTGCGTCGATCAGCTTCAGCTGTTCGAGCGTCTCGACGCCCTCGACAACCACCGCAAGGCCGAGCTCCGCGCCGAGACGGGTGACGCCGCGCAGCAGCTTGGCGGCCTTCCGGTCGGTGGTGACGCTGCGCACGAAGGAGCGGTCGATCTTGACCTTGTCGAGCGGGAACTTGTGCAGGTAGCTGAGGCTGGAATAGCCGGTGCCGAAGTCGTCCAGCGCCAGGCGGACGCCCATGGCGCGCAGCCGGGTGAGGCTGTCGAGGACGGCGGCCGAGTCCTTCAGGAGCAGGGTCTCGGTGATCTCGAGTTCGAGCCGGTCGGGCTCGAGGCCCGTCGCCTTCAGGGTCTCGGCGACGAGCGCCACCACGTCGTCGCGCTCGAACTGGACCGAGGAGAGGTTGACCGAGACGCGGACCTTGTCGGGCCAGGCGACGCAGGCCTGCGCCGCCTTGCGCATGACCTGCCGACCCAGTTCGATGACGAGGCCGGTCTCCTCCGCCACCGGGATGAAGTCGGCGGGCGAAATCATTCCCCGCACCGGATGCGGCCAGCGCACCAGCGCCTCGCAGGTGGTGATGGTCAGTGACTTCAGATTGAGCATCGGCTGGAAATAGACAGCCAGTTCCTCGTTCTGGATGGCCTTGCGCAGGTCCATCTCGATCGCCCGCCGCGCCTGCGCCTGGCGATCCATTTCCTCCTCGTAGAAGTGGAGGATGCCGCGGCCGCCGGCCTTGGCGCGGCTGAGCGCCATGTCGGCGCTCTTCAGCAACTGGTCGGGATCCCGGCCGTCGCGGGGCGCGAGCGCGATGCCGACGGAGGCGCCCGTCGCGATCGGCTTCTCGTCGATGTGGGAGATGTCGGCGATGGTCTCGATGATGCGCGCCGCGAGGCTCGTGACGTCGTTGACCGTGCGGCTGCCGCTCTGCAGGACGACGAACTCGTCCGCGCCGAAACGGGCGACGACGTCGCTCTCGCCGACGGCGAAGCGCAGACGGTCGGCGACCTCCACCAGCACGGCGTCGCCCACCGTATGGCCGAGCGTGTCGTTGACCTGCTGGAAATGGTCGAGATCGACGAAGAGCACGGCGACCATGTCGTCGTCACCGGTCATGGCGAGCGCCGCTTCCAGGCGCTCCTGGAACAGCGAGCGGTTCGGCAGGCCGGTGAGCGCGTCGTGCCGCGCCATATGGGCGATCCGCGCCTCGGTACGACGCTTCTCGGTGATGTCCTCGATGGCGACGACGAGGCCGCCGGTCTCCATCGGCTGGAAGGTCAGGTCGACGTTGCAGCCGTTGGCCTGCAGCTCGAACTGCTCGCGGTCGAGCCCGTGGACGCGGCGGGCCACGGCGTCGAGCACCCGGCCGCCGTCGCGCTCGCTGAGGATGCCGAGCTCGACATAGGCGGCGACGATGGCTCCCGCCTGCGCACCCGGCGCCAGGCTGTCGGGATCGAGCGGCAGGATCTGCGCCCAGCGGCGGTTGACCACCACCAGCCGGCCCTCGGCGTCGAACATGGCGAGGCCGTGCGGCATGTTGTTGAGGGCGGTGTCGAAGCGGTCGGCCAGCAGCGACACGTCGCGCTTGGCGATGATGGCGTTGAGCAGGATGTCCCTGAGGCGCCGCGCGATGCTGCGCACGCTGCCGAAGAAGGGCACAGCGAAGCAGGCGAGCACGAGATAGTCCCAGACGCCCGTCATCACCATGCCCAGCACCAGCGGCGCGCAGAGCAGGGCGATCTGGTTGTCGACGAAGGGGCCGTTGGCGAAGTTCCGTCCCGTCACGCCCACCATGTAGGACAGCGCCACCGACACGCAGAAGAGGTGCGCCGCCATGGACTGGGTCAGGTTGAAGGTCGCGAAACACCACAGGCCGATGGTGAAGACCAGCAGGTTGGCGCCGAGCGTGTATTCACGCTCCCAGCGCAGCGCCTGGTCGTAGGTCTCGACCTCCTTGCGCACGCGCCGATAGGCCATCATGCGCAAGGTGCGGACGGCCCCGATGAGGATGATGGCGAAGGGAAAGGCGACGAGGACAGGGTGGCCGGTGAGGTAGGCGGTATAGGCCGTGCCGGCGAGGGCGGCGACGATGCCGAGCAGCAGCGAACGCACGTCCTCATAGAGCGAGTCCACCATCGAAACGTAAATTTCGACGGGCAGCTCGCGCATCGTGTCGCTCGATGACTTGCCCTGCACGCGCGTCATATCGACAGAGGTACCAACCAGAGGGCCTCATCCGGGAGGATGGGCTTACCGATCGAATCAACCAAAAAAAACTTGCCTATCAATTAATTGGCGCGAGATGGTTGCTTCTACTCGCGTGCTGATCGCACCCCCGCCGGTTACTCACCCGTTACACCTTCGGCCAGCGCCTGATCGATCAGCGCGCCCACCGCGGCCCGGCCGACGGGGAAATCGGCGGCCATCCAGCGTTCCCGAATGTCGGCGAGGACGGCGCCGATCCGAGGTCCCGGAGAGAGCCCCCGCCGTTGCAGCTCCTCGCCGGAGACGGGGAAATGCGGCGCCGCCCAGCGGTCGGGGAGGCCGACCAGATCGCGCCAGCCGGGGTCGTCCGCCGGCGCGCCGGAGCGCGCGAAGCCGACCAGAACCCGGTCGCGGAAGCCGCGCGGACCGACCGCATAGAGCAGCCGCTTGGCGGCGGCGGCGCCCGCCCCGGGGTCGATGCGCCAGCCGTGGCCGATGCCGTCGAGGCGGCGGAACTCGGCGTTGGAGAGGGCGAGACGCTCGCGCAGGCGAAGCGCGTCCTCGCGCGTCAGCACCGCCAGCAAAGCCAGGCGCTGCACGGGGTCGGGGTCGATGGAGAGGGCTGCCTCGACCGCCGCCAGCCGGTCGATGCCGGCGGCCGTGGTCACGCCCCCGACCACCCGGCCGAGGAGGCCGCAATCGGCCATGGCCTGGCACGTCGCGCCCGCGCGCGGGGCGACGACGAGCTTCATGATCTCCGCGCGCAGGCGCTCGCGCGAGAGGTCGGCGAGCCCCTCCCGCTCGGCGATTGAGGCCGAGAGGGCCTCGGCGTCGATCTCCCCGCGCGCGTAGGTGGCATGGAAGCGGAACAGGCGGAGGATGCGCAGCCGGTCCTCGCGCACGCGCGCAAGCGCATCGCCGATGAACCGCACCCTCCCCGCCGCGAGATCGTCGCGGCCGCCGAAATAGTCGAAGAGCTCGCCCGCGGCCGTGAGGCTCATGGCGTTGATCGTGAAGTCCCGCCGCGCCGCATCCGCGTGCCAGTCGCGGCCGAAACGCACGACAGCCCTGCGTCCATCCGTCGCGATGTCCTCGCGCAGCGTCGTCACCTCGTAGCCGGTCCCCTCGACCACCACCGTGACGGTCCCGTGGTCGATGCCGGTCGGCACCACCTTGAAGCCGGCGCGGCTCGCCCGCGCCGCGACGACGCCGGGCTCCGCCGTGGTGGCGAGATCGACGTCGCCCGGCGGCAGGCCGACCAGCCAGTTCCTCACCGCGCCGCCCACGGCGCGCACCGTGTCACCCCCGACGCCGATCACGCCGATGAGCCGCGGCACGGCGCCGGCGGCGAGCCAGTGCGGGGGCGCAGGCAGCGCGCTCATCGCGGCGCCGTGTCGCCGCGCCGCTCCATCTGGGCGGGATGATAGACGCCGTTCTCCACCCGGGCGGGGCGGTAGATCACGTTGGGGTCCCGCACCTGGTAGGCGAGGTGGTAGAGGAAGTAGCCGCCCCCCAGAACGATGCCGAACAGGCCGAGCCAGATCACCGGCTGGCGGTCCCAGTGCTCCTTGAGGAAGGGGCTCTTCTCCTTCAGGTGCAGCCAGCCGACATAGAGCGCGAAGGGCAGGACGAAGAGCGCGAGGTTGAGGACGATCCTCATGCGCCCTCTCCGACCGACGCGTCTTCGCTGAGCCGTTCCCAGAGGTTGCGCAGGATGCCCGCGGTGATGCCCCAGATGTAACGGTCCTCGAAGGGCATGGCGTAGAAGTGCCGGGTCTGGCCGTTGAAGTCGCGCGACTTCTTCTGGTGGTTACGCGGGTCCATCAGGAAGGCGAGCGGCACCTCGAAGGCGTCCGTGACCTCCCGCGGGTTGAGCGTCAGCTCGAAGGGGGGCGAGACGAGCCCCACCACCGGCGTGATGAGATAGCCGGTCCGCGAGTGGAAGGGCAGAAGGTAGCCGAGCGGGCGCACATGGGCCCGCGACAGCCCCACCTCCTCCTCCGCCTCGCGCAGGGCGGCGTCGAGGGGTGTCGCGTCCCCCGGTTCGATCTTGCCGCCGGGAAAGGCGATCTGGCCGGAATGGTCCGGCATGTCGCTGGAGCGCTGGGTGAGGAGGATGGTCGGCACCGGCCGCGCCACCACCGGAACCAGCACGGCCGCCGGGCGGGCCGGGCGCCCCTCGTTCACCGTGTGGTCGCCGAGGTCGGGTCCGTTGCCGAGCCCGCCGAAGAGGTCCTGCCGCACCGAGGGCACGGTGAGCGACAGCCGCCGGGTCACCACGGTGCTGAATTCGTCGGACGACAGGGGAATCACGTCAGGCCCTCGATCTCGGTTGCTTCCACCATGGGATAGAAGCGCCCCGCGATGAAGACTCCGAACCAGTCCCGCCCCTCGTGCGGGGCGACCTCGCCGAGGCTCGCGAGATCGTGAAAGAGGGCGCGCGAGACCAGGGCCCAGAGGTCGCGCCGCACGTGCAGGTAGGGCTTGACTCCCTCCGTCCCGGGCTCCTTCTCGAAGCGCAGCGGATGGTCCTCGCCCACCTCGATCCAGTCGTCGACCTGGGTGCGGAAGGCGAGGCGCCGCGCGCGGCCCTCGCCCTCGGCCCGCATCTCCACCGCCGTGAACGGCGCGTCGTCGACGACGATGCCGATCTTCTCCACGGGCGTGACGAGAAAAAATCGCCCCTCTTCCCGCTTCAGAACGGAGGAAAACAGCTTCACCAGCGGCATCCGGCCGATCGGCGACTTCATGTAGTGCCAGGTGCCGTCGGCCGCGATCCGGATGTCGAGGTCGCCGCAATAGGGCGGATTCCACAGGTGGACCGGCGCCCCTCCGCCACCCCGTTTCACCTGGGCGGCGATGGCGTCGAGCCCGGCCGGCGGGGTCATGGCGGTCGTCACCCTCTGCACCTCACGATTGAGTGAAAGACTTCTCAAAAAGGCCCGAGTTTCGCTCGAAGCCTGTGACGAACGTAAGTCTCGACTATCCCCGTCGCAACGCATGGGCCATGATGCACTGCGACGAAAACGCAGCCTCGAAGGGAGTGACCATGACCGCCGAGACCGCCGAACGCATGGAAGACGCCATCGTCCGCGCCGCGGAAACCACCGCCGCGCAGGTGCGCACGGCGCGCGGGAACATCTCCACGGTCATCTTCGGCCAGCAATCGGTCATCGACCGCGCCCTCATCACCGTCCTCTCCGGCGGACATGCGCTCCTCGTCGGCCTGCCCGGCCTCGCCAAGACCAAGCTGGTCGAGACCATGGGCACCGTGCTCGGCCTCGACGCCCGGCGCATCCAGTTCACGCCCGACCTGATGCCCTCCGACATTCTCGGCTCCGAGGTGCTGGAGGAGGCCGCCGGCGGCCGCCGCGCCTTCCGATTCGTGAAGGGCCCGGTCTTCGCCCAGCTGCTGATGGCGGACGAGATCAACCGTGCCTCGCCGCGCACCCAGTCGGCCCTGCTGCAGTCCATGCAGGAGCATCACGTGACCGTCGCCGGCGAGACCTACGAGCTGCCGCGGCCCTTCCACGTCCTCGCCACCCAGAACCCGCTGGAGCAGGAGGGCACCTATCCCCTCCCCGAGGCGCAGCTCGACCGCTTCCTCATGCAGATCGACGTCGACTATCCCGACCTCGAGGCGGAGCGGAAGATCCTGTTCGACACCACGGGTTCCGAGGAGTCGCGCCCCAAGCAGGCCCTCACCGCGGAGGATCTGATGGCCGCCCAGCGCCTGGTGCGCCGCCTGCCGGCCGGCGAATCGGTCGTCGAGGCCATCCTCCAGCTCGTCCGCTCCGCCCGCCCCGGTGCCGCCAAGGGCGAACTCTCGGGCGCCATCGCCTGGGGTCCGGGTCCGCGCGCCTCGCAGGCGCTGATGCTGGCGGTCAGGGCGCGCGCCCTGCTCGACGGGCGTCTCGCCCCTTCCATCGACGACGTGGTGGCCCTCGCCGAGCCGGTCCTCAAGCACCGCATGGCGCTCTCCTTCTCCGCCCGCGCCGACGGGCTGACGGTGGAGAAGACGATCGCCGCCCTGGTCAAGCCGATCGGCTGATCCATGGCCCTCTTCGACCTCGGCCGGACGGACAGTCGCGAGGATCACGCCGGCCGCCTGATGCGGGACGGCGAGATGCTGGCGGCCGCCCTGCCGCGGCTCGTGCTGGAGGCGCGGCGCGTCGCGTCCACCGTCGTGCACGGCCTTCACGGCCGCCGCCGGGCCGGGTCCGGCGAGAATTTCTGGCAGTTCCGCCGCTTCGCCAGCGGCGAGCCGGCGAGCCGCATCGACTGGCGCCGCTCCGGCCGCGACCAGCACCTCTATGTCCGCGAGCGCGAGTGGGAGGCGGCCCACACCGTCTGGATCTGGCCTGACTGCTCGGCCTCCATGCAGTTCGTCTCGCCGCTCGCCTGGGAGACCAAGCGCGACCGCTGCATCGTCCTCGCCTTCGCCCTCGCCGAGATCATGGTGCGCGGCGGAGAGCGCGTCGGCATTCCCGGTATCCTCCGCCCGACCGCGAGCCGCGCCATCATCGACCGCATGGCCGATGCCCTGCTCGCCGTGCCCGACCTCGCCGCCGCCAGCCTGCCGCCGCGCGCGCCGGTCTCGCACCTCTCCGAGGTCGTCATCCTCTCCGACTGCCTCGTGCCGGTGGACACGTTCCGCGACGAGATCAAGAGCCTCGCCTCCGCCGGCTCCCGCGGCCACGTGCTGATGATCAACGATCCGATCGAGGAGACCTTCCCGTACAAGGGCCGGGTCGAGTTCGAGGAGCTGGAGGACAGCCTGACCATCACCGCGGGCCGCGCCGAAACCTGGCGGGACGACTACGTGGCGCGCCTCGCGGCGCATCGCGGCGCCCTGCGCCAGGAGTGCGACAGCCGCGGCTGGAGCTTCGGCATCCACCGCACCGACCAGCCGCCGGCCACCGCCATCCTCGCCCTGCACCAGCGTATGGGTCCCGGCTCGCGCGATGCCGGCCCCCGGATCGGGGGCGCCTGATGCTCGGCCTGCCCCTCGCCTTCGCCTCGCCCCTGGTGCTCTTCGCCCTCGCCGCCTTGCCGGCGCTGTGGTGGCTGCTCAGGCTCGTGCCGCCGCGCCCGCGCCGGGTGCGCTTTCCCCCGACGCGCATCCTCATGGACATCGCGCCCAAGGAGGAGACGCCTGCGAACAGCCCCTGGTGGCTGACGCTGCTGCGGCTGCTGCTGGCGGCCATCATCATCCTCGCCATGGCCGGCCCCCTGTGGAACCCGCCGGCGGCGACCTCCGGCGGCCGCGGGCCCGTTCTCCTGATGATGGATGACGGGTGGCCGTCGGCCTCTTCCTTCGAGCAGCGCCAGCGCGTGGCCGGCGAGATCGTCGCCTCCGCCGAGAGCGCCGGGCGCGCCGTCGCCCTCGTCCCCACCGCCCGCCCCGTCATCGACATCGCGCTGGAGACGCCGAGCTCGGTGCGCGAACGGCTCCGCTCGCTCGAACCGCTGCCGCATACCCCGGACCGCGCCGCCATCCTGCCGGCGCTGCAGAAGTTCCTCGCGGCACAGCCGGAGGCGGAGGTCGTCTGGCTCACCGACGGCACCGACACCGGCCGGGCCGAGACCTTCATCGCCCAGCTCGCGCCGCTGGTGCGCGGCCGCAGCGTCACCGTCTTCTCGGGCGGCACGCAGGCCCCGCTCGCCCTCACCGGCGCCACCAATACGGCCGGCGGCTTCACCGCCAAGGTGCTGCGCGCCGAGGGCGGGCCCGCCCAGCCCGGCCGCGTCAGGGCGCTCGACAGCCGCGGCCTGCCGCTGGGCGAGGCGGCCTTTGCCTTCGAGGACGGCAAGACCGAGGCGGACGTGCGCTTCGAACTGCCGGTGGAGATCCGCAACGAGATCACGCGGATGGACATCCTCTCCGAGCGCTCGGCCGGCGCCGTCCAGCTCGTCGATTCCCGCTGGGCGCGACGCACCATCGGCGTCGTCTCCGGCGCCACGGCGGACACCGCCCAGCCGCTGCTCTCGCCGACCTACTATCTCGGCCGCGCCCTCGATCCCTTCGCCGACATCCGCACCGTCGAGGGCGTCTCGCCCTCCGAGGCCGTGCTGCGCTTCATCGAGGGGCGCGTGCCGATGATCGTGCTGACCGACGTCGGCACGGTGACGCCGGCCGCGCGCGACGCACTCAACCGCTTCATCGATGGCGGCGGCATTCTGCTGCGCTTCGCCGGCACCCGGCTCGCCGGCGCCCAGAACGACGACCTCGTGCCTGTGCGCCTGCGCCGCGGCGGCCGCCAGCTCGGCGGCGCCCTGTCCTGGGAGACTCCGCAGGCGCTCGCCCCCTTCGGCCGCGAGAGCCCCTTCGCCGACATTCCCGTGCCCGCCGACGTGAGGGTGCGCCGACAGGTGCTGGCCGAGCCCGACGGGCTGCTGGCCGACAAGACCTGGGCACAGCTCGCCGACGGCACGCCGCTGGTGACCGCCGAGAAACGCGGCCAGGGCCTGCTCATCCTCTTCCACGTCACCGCTGACACCTCCTGGTCGGACCTGCCGATCTCCGGCGCCTTCGTCGACATGCTGAAGCGCATCGCCGGCCTCTCCGCCGCCGGGCGTCCGGCCGCCGAGGGCCTCGCGGCCGTGCCCGGCCAGCCGAGGGCAAGCGAGCGGGTCGCCCCGACGCGGGTGCTCGACGGCTATGGCGGCTTCGTGCGCCCGCCCGCCACCGCCCGTCCCATCCCCGCCGACTGGCGCGAACCCGCGACCTTCGACTATCCGCCGGGCTTCTACGGTCCCCAGGAGGGCACCATCGCCGTCAACACCCTCGGTCCGGACGAGCGGCTGAAACGGCTCGACGTCGGTCCACTCAATGCCACGATCGAGCGCTATCGTCTGGGTGAACCCGTCGATCTCCGATCCCCACTGGTGGTGACCGCCCTGATCCTGCTCCTCGCCGACGGCCTCATCGTCCTCCTGATTGCCGGCGGCCTCGCCCGGCTGACGGCCGGCCGCCAGGGTCGCACGGCGGCCTGGCTCCTCCTCCTCGGCGGCGCCCTGGCGCTCACCGCCCCCGCCGCGGAGGCGCAGACCCGGCGCAGCCAGGAGCGTCCGATCGTCTCCACCGGCAATGCCGCCGACGACGCCGCCATCCGCGCCACCCAGTCGACCCGCCTCGCCTATGTCGTCACCGGCTCGCGCGAGGTGGACGACGTCTCCCGCGCCGGGCTCGAGGGCCTGACCCGCTTCCTCTCCGCCCGCACCGCGCTGGAACCGGCGCAGCCGCAGGGCGTCGACATCGCCCGCGACGAGCTCGCCTTCTTCCCCGTCCTCTACTGGCCGGTTGTGGCCGGGGCCGGGGAGCCGGCGCCCCAGGCCCTGCTCAAGCTCGACGCCTACATGAAGCAGGGCGGCATGGTCATCTTCGACACCCGCGACGCCCTGACAGCGCGGCCGGGACAGACGAGCCCGGCCCAGGCGACGCTGCGGCGCATCCTCGCCGGCCTCGACATTCCCGAGCTCGAGGCGGTGCCGCGCGACCATGTGCTGGCGCGTGCCTTCTTCATCCTGCGCGAGTTTCCCGGCCGCTACACCGACGGCGTCACCTGGGTCGAGGCCATTCCCCCGGCGAGCGAGGAGGAGCAGGCGCGGCCGGCGCGGGCCTCCGACTCGGTCTCGCCCATCGTCATCACCTCCAACGACCTCGCCTCCGCCTGGGCCATCGACCGCCAGGGCAACCCGCTGCTGCCCGTGCAGGGCGAGGCGCGCCAGCGCGAGCTCTCCTTCCGCTTCGGCGTCAACCTCGTCATGTATGCCCTGACCGGCAACTACAAGACCGACCAGGTCCACGTCCCCGCCCTGCTCGAACGGCTGGGGAACTGACGCCATGACCCTCGGCATCGTCTGGTCGCCCATCGTCCCGCTCTGGGCCCTCGCCCTCGCCGCCCTCGCCGCGATCATCGTCGCGGGCCTCCTCGTCGTGTCGCGCTCCCGTGGCGCCTGGTGGCGCGTCGCCGCCATGACCCTCGCGCTGATGGCGCTGGCCAACCCCGTCTTCACCCAGGAGGACCGC
>LNFM01007757.1_pt1 | contig 18130 bp, 18 predicted proteins | sample 596031 | NCBI WGS metagenome assembly LNFM01 (sample SAMN04254537, study PRJNA301005) | activated carbon metagenome | isolation source: dual media filters at the Ann Arbor, Michigan drinking water treatment plant | place: USA: Ann Arbor | reverse complement strand
GCGCGGTCGAGCAGCACGGTCCGGCGCGGGTCGAAGCCTGAGGGCCACTGGCCGGTGGCGAGGATCGCGTCGAAATCGGCGGTCTCGGCTTTCGTTACCAAGAGCACGCGGGGCAGCGCGCGCGGGTTCTCGTAGACATAGGCGTCGGGCGTGCGGGCGATCAGGGTCAGGTCGCCGGGCTTCAGCGCCTTGTCGATCTGCTCGACGGGCACGCCGGTGGCGATGAAGCGCAGGCCGAGCATGTCGGCGAGCAGGGAGCGGTAGCCCGGCATCAGCGGCGAGAAGGTGCGCTGGTCGGGCAGGGCGACATGATCGCCGGCGCCGGTCGCCTTGCTGTAGATCCCGAGCCGCAGCGGGTTGTAGCCGAGCGTGTTGTCGAGCCGGTGGACGAGGCTGGCATTGGGCCAGTGGAAGCCGATGCCGGCGAGCTCGATGCGGTCGCGCCGGTCGGGGCCGGCGGTGCCGGCGGTCTCGCTCTTGAGCAGGGCGATGGTCTCGTTGCCGCTGTCGGCCCGCAGCACGTCGTAATCCTGCGCGGGCAGGGCGGTGGATTCGCTGGGACCATTGTTGACCGAGAGGTCGATGGTTAGGGTCGCGGCCAGCACGATCGCCGCCGCCAGCCCGGCCCCGCGCAGCGCAAAGCCGCGCGCGGCGACGAGTGCGCCAATGGCGAGCACGCCGCAGAGCAGCGCGGTGACCAGCGGCACGGCCGCCACTGAGAGACGCCCCACCGTCCAGGCCAGCCAGAGCGCGAGGCCGAGCGCTCCGGCGAAGATCGCGACCTCGAGGATACGCTGCCAGGGCCTCGCGCGCGGCGCGGCATCGGTCATGACCAGATCCGAGGATGAAGAGCGCGTCGGCGGGGCGGCGGTAGAAGGAGATTCCGGGAAGTTCGAACAGCAGGCGGAAACCCGGGGTGAAGCGCCCGAGCGTGAAGATCAGCACGAGCAGGGCCGCGACGCTGAGCGCGACGATCTCGCGGCGCAGCAGCGCGCCGCGGACGATGCCGATGGTCAGGATGAGCCCCATCGGGATCAGCCCGAGATAGAGCTGGCTCATGTTGCGGGCGAGATAGAGGTCCTGCGGGCCGAAGCGGGCCTCGAAGGCGGGGCTCGGCGCGCCCCAGAAATTCTCCAGCGGGCCGGCCGCGCCGAAGAGATTGGCGAAGAGCCCCGTCAGCAGGGCGGCCGGGTGCAGCGAGCCCTTGCCGGCGCCGATCAGGTCGATCGCCGGGCGGTTCGAGCCCTCCGCCAGCACGGCCGTGAGCAGGATCGGCACGGTCGCGACCAGCACCGCGCCGAGCCCGCCGGCCAGCAGCGGGAGCAGGGCGGTGCGCAGGGCCTGCCAGGGCTGGCGCGCCATGGCGATGGCGGCGATCACCAGCCCGGCCAGGACATAGACGCCGAGCAGCGCGACCTGGTCGCGGCCGAGCACCATGAAGCCAGCGACGATGCCCGCGGCAAACCCGTAAGTCACTGAGCCGCGCTCCAGCGCCCGTGCGATCAGCGCGAGCGTGATGGCGAAATAGCCCAGGCTGAGCACCTGGCCGATATGCTGGATGCGCCAGGCGGCTGCCGCTCCGAAGGCGAAGGCGAGCGCGGCGACGACCGCGCCGGCCGGGTGCCAGTCGCGGTCGCGGAAGATGACGACGAAGGCGAGCGCGCCGGCCAGCAGGGTGCCGAGCACCGCCCCGTCTCCGAGCCGGAAGCCGGGAGCGGGTTCGAGCGCGGCGATCAGGGCGAAGGGCGGCGAGAAGATCAGCGATTGCGGATCGGCGATCTGCGGCGAGCCGGCGAAGACGTAAGGAGTCCAGAAGGGCGAGCGGCCGCTGTGCCAGGCTTCCGCCAGGAACTGCAGCTGCGGCTGGAAATGCGCCTTGGCGTCCCAGGGAATGGTGACGACGCCGGAAAGCCAGGGCCAGGACAGCGCGATCCATGCGAGGACGACGATGGCGGCGACCCGGGCGAGGGGCCAGGGCGCGGCCGGGACGGCGGATGGCGGGCTCGGCGGGGGCGACATCAGGCTGCGGTGCCCGAAGTCGTCATCGCGTTCAAGTCCTTCTCGCAAGCCCGCGTCGGCGCCATGGCGCGCGCTCTGGCGCGGCTCAATCCTTCGGCGCGGCCCGCGCCATCAGCGCGTCCATGTCGATCGAATGGCCGGCGCGGTCGCGCTTGGAGGCGAGATAGCGGACATTGTGGACGTTGGGCCGCCCGAGCACGCGCTGCGTGCCGACGACCTCGACACCGGCCGCCTTGATCGCGCCGACCTTCAGCGGGTTGTTGGTCAGCGCGGTAACGCGGGTGACGCCGAGCTGCTTGAGCATCGTCGCGGCGAAATCGAACTGGCGCTGGTCGAGATCGAAGCCCAGCACCTCGTCGGCATCATAGGTGTCCCAGCCCTGGCTCTGCAGCTTGTAGGCGCGCATCTTGTTGGAGATGCCGTTACCGCGGCCCTCCTGGTCGAGATAGAGCAGAATTCCGCCCTCGTTCTCGGCCATCCACTGCACGGTCTCGCGCAGCTGGTCACCGCAGTCACATTTCAGCGAGCCGAACAGGTCGCCCGTCAGGCAGGCCGAATGCAGGCGCACCGGCACGGCGGCGGTCAGATCGGGATTGCCGACGATGATCGCGACCTGGTCGCGCAGGCCCTCGCCGCCGCGGAAGACGACGAACTCGGTCTCGGCCGCGCCCTCGAGCGGAACCGGCGCGCGGCCGACGATGGCCAGCGTCGCGGCCTGTGCGGCACGGTAGCTGTTCACGGCCTCGATCGCGACCTCGATCAGGGGCTCGCCCGCGACCTGGGCCGCGCTCACCGGGACGATGATCGTCGCCGGAAGCACGAGCGACAGACGGGAGAGTTCGAGCGCGGCGTCGTCGAGCGCCGAGGCCGGAGCGACGGGCGCATCGACCTTGCCGTCGATCTTGAGCGCCAGCATCTCGATACGGGCGAGATCCAGCGTCGGCATGGCGAGGATGCCGGTTTCCGTGCGGTTCTTCGCGCCAAGCCGGCGCAGACGTGCCGGGGTCAGCGCCAGAGACGCCTTTCCGCCCGCGAGCGCCTCGAGCCGGGTCACGAGCTGGGCGTCCGCCAGTTCGGCCGAGAGGGCCAGCACCAGAGCGTCGCCCGCGCGCAACAGCACGGGTCGCCCGGCGCGAAATTCGGAAATGGCCCGGTCTACCGCCACGAGGCTCGTCTCGAGCGGGCGTCCGAACAGCGTACGCGACTGAAGCATCGGATTGTCCGTCAGAAGGGGCCGGCTCGGAGAGCACGCCCGGCGGTGGGTTAGGCAGTTACGGGCACCAAGGCGATATAGATCAGAGCTGCACAGATTTCCATCAAACGTGCTTGAGGTGACGGCAGTTCCATCGCGCATCCATTTCACGCGGTTCGATCCGTGACGTCATGCAATCGCGTGACAGGCCCTGTCGCAGCAAGGCATATAGGAGCGCGACTTTGAACGCGGGATGAATGTCGAAGCCGGCGTCACGAGCGGCAGGCCAAAAGGGAGGCAACGATGACGCAGGCGAACCGCGAGCCGAGCCCGGCCCCCGTCTACAGCGCCGCTGCGCGCCACATGCACTGGGTCACCGCCGCTGTCGTTCTGGCGATGATCCCCGCAGGCCTCGCCATGACCTATCGCGGCAACACGCTGAACATCTGGGACGGGCTGACGAACGCGATGTACAGCTCGCACAAGCTGCTGGGCTTCCTCGTGCTCTGGCTGGTCGCCGGGCGGCTGGCCTATCGCCTGCTCAAGGGCGCGCCGCCCGACGAGCCGACGCTGCTGTGGTGGCAGAAGGCCGGCTCGCATCTGGTCCACTGGCTGCTCTACGGGCTGTTGCTGGTCGTGCCGCTGCTGGGCTGGGTCGGCGTCTCGCTCTACCCGTCGCTGACGGTGTTCGGCCTGTTCAACCTGCCCGCCCTGGCCTCGCCGAACCAGGATCTCGCCGGCAAGGTCCTGGACATCCATGGCACGCTCGCCATCGTGATGGGACTGCTCGTCTGCGCCCATGTCGGCGCCGCGCTCTACCACCATCTGATCCGCAAGGACGGGGTGCTCAGGCGGATGCTGCCGGGCTTGAGGTGACCGTATGGAACCTGCCAAGGGGGGCGCTGTGCTCACGCTCTATTTCGCACCCGGCGCAAGCTCCATGGCACCGCATATCGCGCTCAACGAGATCGGCGTGGAGTTCACCGCGATACCAGTCTCGTTTGCTCGACAAGAGCACCGTAGTGCCGCCTATCTTGCGCTCAACCCCGAAGGCAAGGTGCCAACTCTGCTGGTGGAGGGCCGGCCGCTGACCGAGGTCGCGGCCATATTGTTCTATCTGGCCCGGCGGTTTCCGGCGACCCGGTTGTTACCCGCAAATGACGACGAGGCCGAGGCGCAAGTTCTGTCGTGGATGTCTTTCATCGCCTCGACGCTGCACCCCGCCCGGCGGCAAGGCCTTGATCATGCCCGAACCATCTACGCTCTGGCGGATCGCCGACTCGGTGGCCGCTATTGGGCGGCCCGGACGTATTCTGTCGCGGATATCCATCTCTTCCGGTTGTTCTGGCGTTTTCGCAGCAGCTTCCCGCGGGCAGCCGACGAGATGACCAATCTGTCCTGGCATCACGACCGCATGATGGAGCGCCCGGCCGTCAGGCGAACCTGCGAGACCGAAGCAGCGATCGGCTACGAGCTGCCCGCTTAAGCGAGGCTTAGACCGGCCGCGCCCAGAGGTCGTGATGCCCGACGAGCGCCGTGGCCTCGGGCGTCTTGGCCGCGAGCCAATCGGCGACGGTGGCGGGATCGACCTGGCCGGTTTCCAGGACGGCCTCGGCAATGCCCTTCGCCAGCACCTGCGCCAGATCGCCGCTGCGGGCATCAAGGCGCCAGGCGCTGTCGCCGATCGAAACCGCGAAGCCTGACTTGCGGAAGGCCTCCGCCATCACGTCCGTGGCCTCGGGGCCGGCGGCCGGGCCGAAGCCCTTGTCGCCGCGCTGATGGTGCTTGAACGCGGCCAGCATTGGCGCATCGGCGGGGTGGGGCGGCTGCCAGATCTCGCGCCCGTCATAGGTCAGCACCGTATACAGCGGCAGGCGCAGGCTGGTCAGGCCGGCGACGAAGCGCTCGAGCCAGCGCCGGGAGGTCAGGTCGAACAGCGCGGCGGCGGTGACGAGATCGGGCTGCCAGCCGAGGACCCATTCGAGATCGGTGTTGAGATCGGCCTGGCGGGTATCGACGGTGATCAGGTGCTCGCCCTTGGTGAGGACGAGTTCCTCGCCCTGCTCGCGGGCTTCGTCGGCCCAGCCCGACAGTGTCTCGCGAGTGGCAGCGAGCAGGCGCTCGTCGTGATCGACCAGCGTCCAGTGCTGGCGCGCCGGCAAGGCGGCATAGGTGCCGCGCAGGTTCGAGCCCGCGCCGCAGCCGAGATCGACAACCGTCAGCGAGCCGCGGCCGGCGAAATGCGCGCCCACGGCCCCGAGCACCTGCGGATTGCGGGCGGCGTGATCGGCCGGCTCGCGCAGGCCCAGCCACTCGGGAGAAAATCCGGCCATCAGTCCCCCTTTTGCCCGAAACCGGGCAGACACACGCCAGCGACGATCGCCGCCGTGTCGCGCCAGCGTGGCAAGGCATCGGCGGCCGCCCAGGCCGCGTCTGCCATGGCCCGGCGCTGCGCCGGCGCATCAATCAGGCTTGCCAGGGCCTTGGCAAGGGCCGTCGCGTCGCCCGGCGCCACTTTCAGCGCGGCATCGTCGGGGGCGGTCTCGGCGGCGGCGCCACCGGTCGTGCAGAGGATCGGCAGGCCGCGCGCCAGCGCCTCGGTCAGCACCATGCCGTAGCCCTCGAAGAGCGAGGGCATCACGAAGAGGTCGGCGCGGGCATAGGCCTCCGCCAGCGCTGCGTCCGGGATGGCGCCGAGAAGGTCGACCCGCCCGCCCAGATCCGCGGCCGCGATCGCGGCGATGAGGTCGCGCGTCGTCTCCGGTGTGCGATCGGTCGCGCCGACGATGGTCAGCCGCCAGTCGCTCCCGCGCAGGCCGGAGAGGGCTTCGACAAGGACGCGGTAGCCCTTGCGCGGGACGACCGAGCCCACGGCCAGAAGGTGCAGGGGCTGATCCTCCGCCGAGCCCGTGGCGCGTGGCGCCGGATCGACGCCGGGCAGCGCGACGGCGATGCGCGCCTCGGGGACGCCGAAATCGGAGACCAGCAGCCGCTTTGTCGCCGGGCTGGTCGTCACCACCGCACGCGCATAGCGCAGCGCCGCGCCCTCGCGGGCGAGCAGAGCCTTGGCGGTCTCCGGCGCATGACCCGTCTCGAGCCCGAGCGGATGATGGACCAGCGCGACGACGCGTCCGGCGAGACCCGCTGCGATCCCTTCGGGAAAGGCGCCATAGGCCAGCCCGTCGATCAGCAGGACGTCGTCATAGGGTTGCGAGAGGATCGCGCGGCCGGTCGCGGCCAGGTCATCCTGCGTTGGAAACGGGAAGGAGCCCGGCAGGGCGACGTGCTGGGCCGGGATGCCCATCGCGCGCCACTCCGCCAGCAGCCGCCGGTCGTAGCCGTAGCCGCCGGTCGGCAGGTCGATGTCGCCGGGGATGGCGAAGGCGATCGCGCTCACGCGAGCGCGCCCTCGTAGCTCGCCCGGGCGAGATCCGTCTCGTGCAGCGTCACGCGGATGCGGGCGAGCCCCGCGCCGTCCTGCCCGAGCGCGCCGGATTTCGCCGCCGCGGCCATCGCGTCGAAGACGTATTTGCAGAGGAACTCGGTGGTCGTCAGCACACCGGCGAATTGCGGCAGTACGTCCAGGTTCTGGTAGTTCAGCGGCTTCAGCGTCTTGTTCAGCACGTCGAGCGCGGCGCCGATGTCGACGACCACGTTCTGCTTCGTCAGCGTCGGCCGGAAGAAGGCGACGTCGACGACGAAGGTCGCCCCGTGCATGTTCTGGGCAGGGCCGAAAAACGGATCGGGCAGGGAGTGGCCGATCATGATGCGGTCGCGGACTTCGACGGAGAACATGGGCATTCCTTGGGGTTGGCTTCAGTGAAGGCTAGGCGGAGACCAGCCTGCGGCCGAGCGATTGCGAGAACCGCAGCAGATAGCCATCGGGATCCTGAACCAGAAATTGATGGACGCCGGTCTCTTCGGACCCGCTGACCCGGTACCAGCGCTCCTCGGGGCCGAAGAAGAGCGGCCATGCGGCCCGCTGCAGGGCCGTCAGGAGGGGGGCGACGTCGACGACCGTGATTTCGAAATTGATGCCGCGTCCGTAGGGTTTTTCGCGCGCGCCGGTGTCCCAGCAGCGCTCGGAGGGGCCGGTCTCGTATTCCTCCAGCATGAACTCGACGCCGTCGCGCTCGATCGCGGCGAAACCCTGCTCGGGGCGGTCGTAGAGCACGCGGAAACCGAGCAGGTCGCGCCAGAAGGCGAGGCTCGCGGGCAAGGCGGTGACATACAGCTCGGGCACCAGTGCCGGGCGGGGATGCGAGCGAGGTGCGGTCATGCCGCGTTCAATAACAGATGGCGGCCGTCAGGCCACGCCAGGAGGGATCGAGGATCGCGGGCAGCCGCTCGGGGGCCTGCGCGAAAGGGATGTCTTCGCTGATCAGCGCGTCGAGCCTGTCGTCGGCGAGGAGCGCCATGGCGGCGCCGGCGCGCCGGGCATAGTCCCAGCGCGGCCGGCGCGAGGGCGCGATCCCGCCGACCTGGGTCGAGACCAGTTGCAGCCTCCGGGCATGAAAGGCGCCACCGAGCGGGGCGGGCACCGTGCCCTGCCCATACCAGCTCAGCTCGACGATGCGGGCCTCGAAGCCGGCGGCCGCAATCGCGGTGGCGAGGCCCGGCGCCGAGGCGCTGGCGTGAAAGACGAGATCGGCCTCGCTCGGCGCGTCGGCCGGCAGGGCGAAGCTGAAGCCGAGGTGGCGCGCGAGTTCGGCGCGGGCGGGCTCGACATCGACCAGCGTCACCTCCGCGCCGGGCAGGCGTGCCGCGAGCCAGGCCACGAGCAGGCCGAGCACGCCACCGCCGACCACGACGATGCGGTCGGCCGGGCCGGAGCCGGCGTCCCAATGGGCGTTCAGCGCCGTCTCCATGTTGGCGGCGAGGATCGCGCGGCGGGCCGGCACCTGCGGCGGGACCGGCGTCAGCCGGTCGGCGGCCGCGACGAAACGGTCCTGATGCGGATGCAGGCAGAAGACGGTCTGGCCCAGCCTGTCGGCGGGGCCTGCCTCCACCACGCCGACGGCGCAGTAGCCATATTTGACGGGGAAGGGAAAATCGCCCTGCTGGAAGGGGGCCCGCATGCGCTCATACTCGCCCTCGGGCACGCGTCCCTCGCAGACGAGGCGCTCGGTTCCGCGGCTGACGCCGCTCCACAACGCGCGGACCAGGCAGTCGCCCGCGGCGCGCGCCGGAAGCGCCTCGGCGTTCAGGGCGCATTCACGCGGGCTCACATACCAGAGGGCCGTCGCTGAGGCGCTTGCGCCGGACGGAAATGCCGGCTTTAGCTCCCCGGCCATGTCGTTCGGCGCCATGTCTTCCGCCTCTCCCGCCCGCTCCGTTTCACCGGCCCCGCCTCGATCGCTCGCATGACAGAAACAGCCATGAACCAGCGTCCCGCTCCGACCACGTTCCAGCCGGCGGCGCAAGGGCTCACGATCGAACCGGCGCCACAGCCGACGCCGGGGCAGACGCCGGCCGGGCTGCAGTCGCAGGCCGTGTTGTCGCGCCGCCGCTGGCTGGTGCTGGGCCTCAACCTCGCGACCCTGGCGGCGCTGCTCTACGGGCTGGCGACGGTGCTCGGCAGCGGCGGCTGGACGGTGGCCGACGGCGCCATCCTCGTCGCCTTCCTGTTCGGCGCGCCCTGGACCGTGCTGGGCTTCTGGAACACCGTGCTCGGCTTCTGGCTGCTGCATGGCGTGAAGGACGGGCTCGACCGCGTCGCCCCCTTCGCGGCCGCCGGTGATCTGCCGACGCCGGTCGCGGTCCGCACCGCCATCCTGATGACGCTGCGCAACGAGGATCCGGCCCGCGCCTTCGCCCGGCTGCACGTGGTCAAGCAGAGCGTCAACGCCACGGGCGAGGGCGGCTGGTACGACTATTTCGTGCTGTCCGACACCAACGATCCCGAGGTCGCCGCGGCCGAGGAAAGGCTGGCCGCCGCGTGGCAGGCCGAGGCGGGCGAGGACTGCCGCATCATCTATCGCCGCCGCACCGACAATGCCGGGTTCAAGGCCGGCAATGTCCGCGATTTCTGCGAGCGCTGGGGCGCCGGCTACGAACTCATGCTGCCGCTCGACGCCGACAGCGTGATGTCGGGCGAGGCGATCGTGAAGCTGACGCGGATGATGCAGGCCTATCCGCGGCTCGGCATCCTGCAGAGCCTCGTGGTCGGCATGCCCAGCCAGTCGGCGTTCGCGCGCATCTTCCAGTTCGGCATGCGCCAGGGCATGCGCCCCTACACGATGGGGTCCGCCTGGTGGATCGGCGATTGCGGCCCGTTCTGGGGCCATAATGCGATGGTCCGCATCGCCCCGTTCCGCGATGGCTGCCACCTGCCGGTGCTGCCGGGGCGCCCGCCGCTGGGCGGCGCCGTGATGAGCCACGACCAGGTCGAGGCGACGCTGATGCGCCGGGCCGGCTACGAGGTTCGCGTGCTGCCGGTCGAGGGCGGCAGCTGGGAGGAAAACCCGCCGACCATGCTCGACTTCGCCAAGCGCGACCTGCGCTGGTGCCTCGGCAATCTGCAATATCTCAAGCTGATGGACATCCCCGGCCTGCTGCCGATGAGCCGCTTCCAGCTGTTCTGGGCGATCCTGATGTTCCTCGGCCTGCCGGCCTGGACGCTGATGATCGCGCTGCTGCCCTTGAAGGTGATCGAGGACCGCTGGATCGCCGACTATCCCGCCGGCCTGGCGGCCGGGCTCTATCTGCTGTTCCTGGGGATGTATCTCTCGCCCAAGCTCGCGGGCTTTGCGGACATCCTGCTCGCCCCCGGCGGTGCCCGCAGCTATGGCGGACGGCTGCGTTTCGTCGCGTCGGCGGCGATCGAGGTCGTCTTCGCCTTCCTGCAGGGCGCTGTGTCGAGCTTCCGCACGACGCTGTTCATGATCGGGCTGCTGTTCGGCCGGTCGCGGATCGGCTGGGGCGGTCAGGCGCGCGACGCGCATGCGCTCTCGCTGGCGACGGCATTCGCCGGGCTGTGGCCGCATCTGCTCTTTGCGGTCTATCTGTTCGGCACGCTGGCGGTGATCTCGCCGACGGTGCTCATCTGGTCGCTGCCGCTGACGGCCGGCTACCTGCTGGCCGTGCCTTTCGCGATGGCGACGGCGCTGCCGGCGCTGGGCGCCTGGTTCGCGCGGCAGGGGCTGTGCGGCATCCCCGAGGATTTCGATCCGCCGCCGGTGCTGCAGGCGATCCGGGCGGAGGCGAATCGATGAGCGCGGCTCTACACGCTCCGGGTACGGCCAGGGCGATCGGCCGGTCGCTGCGCGTCTATCACGGCGACAAGTCCCGTCATGGCGCGATGGATGCGCTCTATGGCCGCTTCCTCAAGCCCGGCGACCTCGCCTTCGACATCGGGGCGCATGTCGGCGACCGGATCTCCTGCTTCCGCCGGCTCGGCGCGCGCGTGGTTGCGCTCGAGCCGCAGCCCGGCCCGGCGCGCGCCTTGCGGCTGATCCACGGCCGCGACCCGCAGGTGACCCTGGTCGAGGCTGCCTGCGGCGATGCCGAAGGCGTCGTGCGGCTGCGGATCAACAGCGCCAATCCGACGGTCTCGACCGCGTCCGATGCCTTCATCGGCGCGGCGAGCGGAGCGGATGGCTGGCTGGAACAGGTCTGGGACCGCGAGATCGAGGTGCGCAGCACCACGCTCGATGCCCTGATCAGCCGGCACGGCCTGCCCGCCTTGCTCAAGATCGACGTCGAGGGCTTCGAGGCCCATGTGCTCGCCGGGCTGACGCGGCCCGTGCCGGTGATCTCCTTCGAGTTCACCACCATCCAGCGCGATGTCGCCGAGGCCTGCCTTGCCCTGCTGGAGACGCTGGGGCCCTATCGCTTCAACGTCGCGCTCGGCGAGAGCCAGCAGCTCGAACTGGGCGCCTTCGCCAGCGCCGAGGCGATGGGCTGCTATCTGCGGGAGCTTCCCCATTCCGCGAATTCGGGCGATGTCTACGCCGTCCTGCCGGGCTGATCGCGGGGCCGTTCATGTCCCGACCTCGCCGAGCCAGGTGAGGATCGCGGCCAGCAACAGGCCGATCCAGCCCGGATGCCGGCCCTTGGTCGCGAAACACACCAGCGCTGAGCAGGCGAGCGTCGCGATCAGGGCGATGCGCACCAACCATCGTGCCGGGAATGGCTGGCCCGGCGGCAGCGCGAGCATGATCAGCATGCCGCCAAGCGCCCAGCCCAGGATCGTGACGAGATGCCAGCTCGCCCACAGGATCCTGACATGGCGCTCCTTCAGGATCTCGCCGCCGAGCGTGGGTACGATCCCGCTGCTGCGCTGGCGCCGGAAGATCAGGATCTCGCCGAGGATCGAGTGAGACAGGCCGATGAGAAACATCAATATGCCGGCCCACAGAAGCAGCATCTGCATCGCTCGCCCCTTCACGACAGGATCGACAGCCTTTCGTGGCCATCGATTGATATCAGCGTTGCGGCTCGCGAGAGAAGCTGCTTGGCTGACGCCAACTCATGCTGGCCGTATCGGCCGTGGGGATCTCCCGTCAAGGATCGTCATGTTCAGTTTCGCTCGCCCGCTCATGCTGTCACTCGCATTTCTCGCCGCCTCGGCGCCGGCCTTCGCGGCCAGCGATGTCGCCGTCGAGGTCAAGAACGAATCCGAGCCGGTGCTCTGCGCCGAGAAGGACAACGTCACCATCAAGGCGATCTCGCCCGAGGTGCGCCGCTTCCAGATCGAGGCGGCGCATCCGGCCTACATCGCCGGCCTGATCCGCGACAACTGGGAGGCCGACTGGACGGCCTGCGACATGACGGGCGACCCCGTCTTCGCCGCGGCCACCCCGCCGCGCCGCGTCACCTTCTACGAGAGCATCGAATACTGGCTCGTGGGCTACACCTTCCCGACCTTCTGGCGCCCGTCCGACACGACCTTCAAGGTCGGCGACAGGGTCGAGAAGGGCCTGCATCTCGTCCAGCTCTGGAAGCTCGGCAAGGACCGTTCGCATGAGCTGCTCGTGGTCTATCCGCAGGATGGCTACTGGCGCGCCCGGCCGATGCCGCCCTCGCAGCTCGCCGCCACGGCCTATGGCTCGTCCTTTCTGGTCGGCCCGATCGTTCAGGATGGCGCGCGACCGGTCGTCAACATCAGGGAGATCGAGTTCGACCCCAAGACGACCTCGTTCAAGCTGAGCTTCAAGGACGGTTCCAACGGCACGCTGAAGCTCGAGGGCGTCGACGAGAACCGCATGGTGCTGGATGTCGTGCTCGACAGGCCGGTGACTGGCGGCAACGCCTTCGTGGCGCTGCGCTCGATGTATGTCACCGAGGGCAACAACGATGTCGCGCACATCGCCCTTCGCGAGCCCGGCGCCAAGGGCTGGCGCGAGGAGAAGCTGATGCCGTTCACGGGCGGCAAGGCGACCGACATCTGGATGGGCCGCACCACCCATTCGCGTCACAACACCTCCTCGCCCGACATGGTCTTCCGGAACTTCTCCAAGGACCCGAACCCGCCGGCCCGGGCCGACAAGAAGTAGGCCGGTCCCGCCTCGACAGGGAACGCATCGCGGCGATGCCGCGTTGCGGCATGACGCGGGCCGCTCCGCGCGCTAGCTTCGCGGCAGTTCATCAGCCTCCGGGACCGTCATGCCTCGCTTCGCCGCCAATCTCTCGATGATGTTCAACGAATGGGCCTTCCTCGACCGCTTCAAGGCGGCGGCGGATGCCGGTTTCGAGGCGGTGGAGTTCCTGTTCCCCTATGAGCACCCGGCCGAGCAGGTCGGGCTGGCTCTGGTGGGTGGGCATCTCCAGCAGGCGCTGTTCAACCTGCCGCCGGGCGATTTCGCCAAGGGCGAGCGCGGCATCGCGGCGCTCGCCGGCCGGGAGGCGGAGTTCCGCGCGGGCGTCGAGACGGCGCTCGCCTATGCGCACGAGACCGGCGTGAAGCGCCTGCACATGATGGCGGGTCTGGCTGATCCCGACGACGCGACCGCGCAGGCGACCTACCGCGCCTCGCTCGCCTACGCCGCCGATGCGCTGGCCCCGCATGGGATCGAACTCCTGCTCGAGCCGATCAACGGCAAGGACATGCCGGGCTATTTCCTGAATGATTTCGACCGGGCCGCAGCCTATGTGCGCGAGTCAGGGCGGGCCAATGTCAGGCTGCAGTTCGACATGTATCACTGCGAATTGATCCATGGCGACGTGGCCGGCCGGCTGAAGGCGCTGTTTCCGCTCGTCGGCCATGTCCAGATCGCCAGCGCCAACGGCCGCCACGAACCCGACGATCAGGGGCCCGACTATCCGAAGCTCTTCGCCCTGCTCGACGCGCTCGGCTATGACGGCTTTGTCGGCTGCGAATACCGGCCGCGCGCGGGCACGCTCGAAGGGCTCGGCTGGTTTGCCCCCTATCGCCGGCACGACCCGCGGCCGGACCCGCTGGACGCGGCGTGATGCCGCCCTTCGCCTGGCCGGTCCTGGTCGCCGACATCGGCGGGACCAATTGCCGCCTGGCGCTGGTCGAGCACGCGGGCGCCCAGCCCGTCCCTCTCGCCCGCATCGCGACCGGCAGCCAGGCGACGCCCGAAGCCGCCCTGGAGAGCGTGCTGACCACGCTTGCCCAGCGCCCGCGCTCCGCGATCCTGGCCGTGGCCGGCCCGCTCGAAGGGCGCGTCGCAAGGCTGACCAATGCGAGCTGGACCTTCGACGGGCCTGTTCTCGGCCGGGCGCTGGGGCTGGAGCAGGGGCTCCTGGTCAATGATTTCGAGGCACAGGCCGCTTCGCTCGCCGTGCTCGGAGACGGCGATGTGACCACGCTGGTGGCCGGCGATCCGGAAGCCGGCGGCACCCGGCTCGTCCTGGGGCCGGGCACCGGCTTCGGTGCGGCGGCTCTCGTCACCCGGGCGGGGCGCAGCGTGCTGGTGCCGACCGAGGCCGGGCATATCGGCATCGGCCCGGAGGATCCGACCGAGGAGAAGATCTGGCCGGCGCTGGCGGCCGGCCTGCCGCGCGTCACGGTCGAGGCGCTGCTCAGCGGCGATGGGTTGGTGCGCTTCCACCGCGCCGTCGCCGCCAGCTCCGGCCTGCGCGAGCCCGATGTCAGCGCCGCCGACGTGACGACCCTGGCGCTCGACGGGGAGCCGGCCGCGCTGATGGCCGTGATCTGTTTCTGGCGGCTGCTCGCCCGCGTCGCCGGCGATCTCGCGCTCGCCTTCAAGGCGACGGGGGGCGTCTATCTCTCGGGCGGGATCGTGCCGCGGCTGCTCCCGCTGGCCGAACGCGGCGCGATCGCGACCGTCTTTTCGGCCAAGCCGCCGATGGAAGATCTCGCCGCGCGTTTTTCGCTGCATGTCGTCACCGCCCGCGATGGCGCCGAACGCGGCATGGCCGCGATCGCTGCCGCGCCGGCGCGCTTCGGCCTCGACGATCCCGCGCGCTTGTGGTTTGGCTGACCACGGCGCGCCGGCCGGCGGGCTCGAACGGACCGCTCGCCCCCGCCTTGTCTGCTATTCTCCCGATCCAGGTTCTGCGGGCGCTCGCGGCCTTCATGGTGGCCGTGCATCACGTCCAGCCCGATGCCGCGGTGCTGGCGCGGCTGGCGGGGCAGCCCTTCGCCGGCAGCGATCTGCTGCCCTGGATGGCGGGCGTCGACATCTTCTTCGTCGTCTCCGGCTTCATCATGGTCCACGCCTCTGCGACCCTGTTCGACCGGCCGGGTGGGTCCGCCCTGTTCCTGAAGCGGCGGCTGGTGCGGATCGTGCCGCTCTACTGGGCGGCGACGACGCTGTTCCTGCTGATCGGGCTCGCGCTGCCTGCGACGCTCAATTCGCCGGCGCCGAGCGTCGGGCAGATCATGGCCTCCTACCTGTTCTGGCCCGCGGTCTCGTCCAGCGGGCTGGTGCAGCCGGTTTATTCGCTCGGCTGGACGCTGAACTACGAAATGCTGTTTTACGCGCTGTTTGCGGCTGCGCTCGCCCTGCCGCGGGGCCTCGTCGTGCCCGCGGTGACGCTCGCGCTGGCGATCCTGGTCTGGGGGACCGCCGCGCTGGGGCCGCTGCCGCTGCCCTTCGGCTTCTGGGGCCAGCCGATCGTGCTCGAATTCGCCGCGGGCATGGGGATCGCGCTGCTGCATCGGCGTGGCTTGATGCTGGGGGCGAGCCCGCGCGTTGCGCTGGTGGCCGTCGCCATCGGCCTGCTGCTGTGGAGCCCGCATGCGCCGTTGTTGGCGGGGCCTTGGCGCGATCTTGCCCTGCACGGATCAGCCGCTGCGCTGCTGGTGCTGGCGGCGGTGACGGGCTCCCGCGAGCCGGTTGCGCACTCTGTGCTGACGACGGCGCTCGCCCGCATCGGCGACGCTTCCTACGCGCTCTATCTCGTCCACCCCTTCGTGATCCGGGCGCTGCGCGAAATCTTCGCGCGGGTCGGGCTGCTCGAGGCCTGGCTCTTCGTTGCGGCTGCCCTGGCCAGCGCGGTGATCGCGGCGCTGCTGGTGCACCGTCTGTTCGAGGCCCCGGTGACGCGCGCGCTGCGGCGCTGGACGGGCGCCTGAGGCGAGGCCTTCAATCGAGGCGACGGCCCTTCAGCGATTGGCCGACGACGCCTCCGGCGCGCCGCCGCTCCGCCCGCTTCGCCTTGATCCCTGCGACATGCTCGGGCTGGGGATGATAGCCGCGCTCCATGATCTCGAGCGAATATTCCTCATAGGTCAGGCCGAGAGCCTCGGCCTTGTCCTCGCGCCGCAGCGCGATGTCGCGCGGCTTCTTCCACGCTTTGCGGTGGGCGAAGCGCCAGTCGAAGAAGCGGCCGATCCGGCCCGTCCCGGTCTCGGACCGGCGCCTGCGTTCCTTGAGTGGCGGCCCGCCATTGTGACCGATTCCGATGGGGCGCTGGCGAGACATCGCGGCTCTCTTCGTCCTGTGCGACTGCGAAGTTAGCAAGTGCGCAGGGCGGGGCAAGCACCGTGCCAGGGCCTGCGGGCGTGACATCGGGGGGCTGCCGGTCTATCCCGCCATCCATCTCCCTTCACGGACACGCCATGGCCCCCTTGCTGCATCTGCGCGACGTCGCGCTCACCTTCGGCGGACAACCGCTGCTGGAGGCGGCCGAGATCGCGGTCTCGGCCGGCGAACGCGTCTGCCTCGTCGGCCGCAACGGCTCGGGCAAGTCGACCCTGCTGAAGATCGCGGCCGGCCTCGTCGATCCCGACAAGGCCGAGCGCTTCGTCCAGCCGGGCTGCACCGTGCGCTATCTGCCGCAGGAGCCCGATTTCACGGGCTACAAGACCTCGTTGGCCTATGTCGAGGCGGGGCTGGGGCCGGGCGACGACGCCTATCGCGCGCAGTATCTGATCGACGAACTCGGCCTCACCGGCGAGGAGGACCCCGCCACCATGTCGGGCGGCGAGTCGCGTCGTGCCGCGCTGGCGCGCGTGCTGGCGCCCGAGCCCGACATCCTGCTGCTCGACGAGCCGACCAACCATCTCGACCTGCCGGTGATCGAATGGCTCGAGCAGGAGCTGAAATCGCTGCGCTCGGCGATGGTGCTGATCAGCCATGACCGGCGCTTCCTGACCACATTGTCGCGCGCCACGATCTGGCTCGATCGCGGCCTGACACGGCGCATGGACAGGGGCTTCGGCGAGTTCGAGGCCTGGCGCGACGAGGTGCTGGCGCAGGAAGAACTCGACCGCCACAAGCTCGACCGCAAGATCGCCCGCGAGGAGGACTGGCTGCGCTACGGCGTCAGCGCGCGGCGCACCCGCAACCAGCGCCGGCTCGGCGAACTCCACGGCCTGCGCGAGCAGCGCCGCACCGCGCGCTTCGCCGTCGGCAGCGTCAAGCTGGAGGCCAGCGAAGCGCAGACCTCGGGCAAGCTGGTGATCGAGGCGGTCAATGTCGCCAAGGCCTTTGGCTCGAATGTCGTGATCAAGGATCTGTCGCTGCGCGTCGCACGCGGCGACCGGATCGGCATCGTCGGCCCCAACGGCGCCGGCAAGACGACTCTGATCAACCTGCTCACAGGCCAGCTCGCGCCCGATTCCGGCACGGTGAAGCTCGGCGTCTCGCTGGAGATGGTGACGCTCGACCAGCGCCGCGAGAGTCTCGATCCGGCGACGCCGCTGGGCGATGCGCTTACCGGACGCCGCGCCATGTCATCGCCTATATGAAGGACTTCCTGTTCCAGCCGCTGCAGCGGCGCACGCCGGTCGGTGCCCTGTCGGGCGGCGAGCGCGGCCGGCTGATGCTGGCGCGCGCGCTGGCGAAGCCCTCCAACATGCTGGTGCTGGACGAGCCGACCAACGACCTCGACCTCGAGACGCTCGACCTGCTGCAGGAGCTGCTGGCCGACTACAAGGGCACGGTGCTGCTGGTCAGCCATGACCGCGACTTCATCGACCGCGTCGTCTCGGCGACGCTGATCTCGGATGGCGACGGCGTCTGGACCGAGTTCGCCGGCGGCTACACCGACATGCTGGCGCAACGCGGGCGCGGCGTCGGCGCGAAGGTCAGGGTCGCCTCAAAGGCGGGTGTCCCTGCGACGGAGCCGGCCGTGGCCGCGCCGAGCGCGCCAGCCGCCCCGACGTCGAAGCGCAAGCTCTCCTTCAACGAGAAGCATGCGCTCGAGACGCTGCCGAAAAAGATCGCGGTGCTGCAGGCGGAGGCTGCCAAGCTCAACCAGGCGCTCGCCGGCGATCTCTACACCCGCGACCCGAAGCTCTTCGCCAAGGCGACGACACGGCTCGAAGAGGTGACCCGCGAGATCGCCGGGCTCGAGGAGCGCTGGCTGGAACTCGAGATGCTCCGCGAGGAGATCGGCGCGTAACGGTCGCGACGCGCGGCCTGCTGGCAGGGGAAAGACGATGAGACTGAAGGGCAAGACGGCGCTGGTCACCGGCGCGGCGCAGGGGTTCGGCTTCGGCATCGCCGAGACCTTCGTGCGCGAGGGGGCGCGGGTGGCGCT
>LNFM01006977.1_pt1 | contig 18130 bp, 16 predicted proteins | sample 596031 | NCBI WGS metagenome assembly LNFM01 (sample SAMN04254537, study PRJNA301005) | activated carbon metagenome | isolation source: dual media filters at the Ann Arbor, Michigan drinking water treatment plant | place: USA: Ann Arbor | reverse complement strand
CGCTGACGCTGCGCATCGCGAACGACAGCGGCGCCCGCGTGCGGGAGCTGCCGGGCACGGGCTGCGAGGAGCTCACCGACGTCGCCGTCGTGCTGATCGCGGTCGCGATCGATCCGGAGTCGACGCTCCCACCGCCCGCGCCACCCGAGGGCGAGCCGCTCGAGGGCGAGCCTGCGCCCGCACCGATCGCGCGACCGGACGCCACGACCCCGCGCGAGCCGACGACGCGACCGACGACGGGCGCGCCGCGACTCGGCGCGGCGATCGGCGTCCATGCAGCGCTGGGCTTCGGCGCGTTGCCCCGGATCGCCGGCGGCCTCGGCCTCGATGCCGCACTGCTGCGCCGACGCCTGCGCGTCGAGCTCGGCGGCACCTTCTGGTTGCCGCGGGACACCGCGACCGACGAGCCCGCGCCCGGGGCCGTGCGCCTGTGGCACCTCGACGCGCGAGCATGCGGCGTCCCGGGCTGGCGTCGCGTCGAGCTGCCACTTTGCGGCGGCGTGCAGGCGGGGGCGATGGCCGGTCGGGCGCAGGGCGTCCTTCGCCCGCGCTCGGCCCGGCTCCCATGGCTCGCGCTCGAGGCCGGCGCGGGCGTGGTCGTGCTCCCCAGCCCCCGCGCCGGCCTGCGCCTCGACGTGCGCGGCGCGATTCCGCTGGTGCGCCCGGGCTTCGCGATCGACGGGCAGCAGGTCCACCGCGCCCGCGCAGCCGCCGTCGTCGCCACGTTCGGCGTCGAACTCCGCCTCCCGTGAGCCCCTGGGCGCGAACGCCGGCCGTGCGCGGCCCTCGTCACGGATTCGCACCCCGGCGTGCCAATATGCCTCCGTGGGCGACGAGCACACGCCGGACCGCGGGGAGCGCCTGTCCGATCTCTCCGCGCTGTACCGCGAGCACCACGCGTACGTCGCCCGCGTGCTGCGGCACCTCGGCCTCGACGCGGCGCTCGTCGACGACGCGGTCCAGGAGGTGTTCCTGGTCGTGCACCGTCGGCTGGCGGCGTTCGATCCGAAGCGGTCGCTCCGCAACTGGCTGTTCGGGATCTCGCGGCGCATCGCGAGCGACTATCGCCGCGGCACCCGCAAGGGCAGTCGACCGCTCGTCCTCGTCGCCGACCCCAACGGCTCGATGCCCAGCCACGACAACGGCATGCGCATGGAATCGGCGCGGCTGGTCGAACAGTTCCTCGCCACCCTCGACGACGACAAGCGCACGGTGTTCCTGCTCGCCGAAGTCGAGGGCATGACCGCGCCGGAGATCGCGGAGGTGCTGCGGCTCAACGTCAACACCGTGTACGCGCGGCTGCGGGCCGCTCGCATCGCCTTCGAGCGGACGATCGCCGCCGCCGAGCCCCGGAGGGCGCCATGGACCGGCTGAGCGACGCCGCCCGCGAGGCCCTCGGGTCCTACCGCGACACCCTCGCGCTCGAGGGCCGACGCGTCGATCGCAATTGGTCCGCGATCGAGCGCCGCGCGGCGTCCGAGCTCGACGCTGGGCTGTCGGACGCGGCGGACACACTCGACGCGCCCGCACCACGGGACGACCGGGCCGTGCCGGCTCCGCGGGCGCGCAACACCGTGGCGATCCTCGCCGCCGCGGTGGCCGTGGCCGCCGCGATCGTCGCGGTGGTCGCGGTGGGGCCTGGCCTCGCCGACGAGCACCGCAACCCCGTCGATGGCGCGGCGGCGTACGAGGTCACGGACCCAGAGCCCGAGCGGATCGAGCCGACGATGGCACCGGCGGGCGCGCGCGCGGGCCGTGCGAGCGTCGAGGCCCCGAGCGTCGCGACGCCGAGCAACGAGGCCCCGAGCGTCGAGGCTCCGAGCGTCGAGGCGCCGAGCCACGAGACTCCGAGCAACGAGGCCCCGAGCGTCGCGACGCCGAAGCTCGATGCCGCCCGCGGGGCGACGCGTCCACCCAAGCGCAGCGCCCCCGCGGCGGCGCCCTCCAGCCCCGCGCCGACGCTCGAGCGCGATCCCACTGCGGTGCTCCTCGCCGAGACCGCCCTGCTCCGGCGCGCCCGCACGGCGCTCCGCGACGGAGATCCCTCGGCCGCCCTCGCGGCCACGGACGCGTACGCGCGGCGCTTCGCGGGCGGTACGCTGAGCGAGGAGATCGCGTTCGTTCGACTGACGGCGCTCTGCGAGTCGGGCCGCATCGACGAGGGCCGCGCCGCCGCCCGCAGCTTCGCCGAGCGCTACCCCGACTCGCCGCTGTCCGCCCGGGCCGCAAAGAGCTGCGGGCCGTCGTGATGCGCACGGTCACCGCGGCACGCCTCGCCGGGGCGCTCGCGCTCGGATGTCAGCCGACCGCGTCGATCGGCGTCACCGCCGGTGAGGGCGGCGCGGCGACGACCACCGGGTCGAGCACCGCGATCCCCACCGACACCGACGCGACGACGAACGCCACGACGGGCCCCGCGGAGACGACCTCGAGCGCGCCGGATCTCGGCGACGGCACCGACGCGGGCACCACCACCGATCCGACCACGGGCGGCCTCGAGCCGGCATGCATGCCCGCGCCCTTCGACGTCCCCTGCATCGAATGTGCGAAGCACGAGTGCTGCGAGGCGTTCGCCGCGTGCGCGGCCGACTTCAATTGCTCGTGCACGTTGGGCTGCATCCAATACGCGGGCCCCTTCGGATGCATGTGCCCGCCGAGCGCCCTCGGCGGGTTGTTGTACGAGTGCATGACGCCGACGTGCAACGAGGCCTGCGCGCCGCCCTGAGGCCCGCCGCCGGCGCAGAGACGGCTCGGTTCCGCGCCGACGATCGCGATCACGGATCGGCCGCCGCCGCTCCAATACGGGCCGGACCGACGGATCTGCCTCGGACCGCCCCCTCTTGAAGGACCGACCATGACCTCACTGCGCCTGCCCCGATTCCTCGTCCTCGCCCTCATCGCCGGCTGCGGCACCGCCGACGAGGCCGGCACCGGCACCGATGCCAGCTCCGGCTCCTCGGAGAGCAGCGGTGGCGGCACGGTGAGCGCGAGCTCGACGACGATGAGCTCCGCGTCCGCCTCCGCCAGCGCCTCGGCCTCGGCCAGCGCCACCGACTCCGCGAGCGCGTCGGATTCCCTCAGCGCGACGGACACCGACTCGGCCAGCGCCACCGACTCCGCGGGCACGGACTCTGCGGGCACCGACTCCGCGACCACGGCCGTCGACAGCTCCGGCACCGACCCCGGCACCACCACCGACGCGACCAGCACGACGGGCGATCCGCCGGTGGACTGCGCCACGTTCGACAACTTCCAGGACTGCAACGACAACCAGTGCTTCTGGAACGGTGGCTTCGGCGGCATGGGCACCTGCGAGACGCCCCCGGACAACGACACCTGCGAGATGTACGCCGATCCGTTCGAGTGCGGCCAGAACGGCTGTGCGTGGACGGGCGAGGCGTGCGTCACGCAGACGGGCTTCGGCTGCGTGGACATCGTCGACCAGCAGACCTGCGGCTTCTATCAGTGCGACTGGGTCGACGACGCGTGCGAGGAGGCGCCCGAGGTCGACTGCACGCAGTACGACAACGCGATGGATTGCTTCGGGAACTTCTGCTTCTGGGACGGCATGGCCTGCTCGTGAGCCGGGCGTCCTGACGCGACGTGACGCCGGCGCATCACGCCGGCGCCGTCGCCCGCAGCAACCGACGCAGCGCGACCACGGCGTCCTTCGCCGACTCGCCGCACATCTCCGGGCTCGGCTGCAGGCTCCCACACACCGCCGGTCGCAGCGGCGAGCCGAACAGGCCGCAGCGACCGTCTTGTCCCAGCTGCACGCACCGCGTCTCCGCCGGCTTGGGCCGGGCCGGTCCACCGTCCCGCGCCGGGATCGGCGTCGAGATCGATGGGACCATGCAACACGCCCCGCAGCCGGCGCGGCACCGCATCACCGCGGTACCGCCCTTCGCGACCACATCACTCCGCCGCGAGTTCTTCGCTCGGGCGTGCGAGCTGCCCCGGGCGGATGCCCTCGGCCTGCATGCGCTCGGTGAGGTGCTTGGCCATGCGCGCCGCCGTGCCGCTCACGCCCTCGTAGTGGGGGATGTGATACATGGCGCGGTTCACCTCGGGGTTGCGCTTGGCGTAGGCCCGGATCTCCTCGATCGAGTACGGCAGCGACTCGAGGATCGTCGCGAACTCGCGCTTGCACTTCGACTTCGCCTCGCCGAGCGCCATCTGCACGCGGCTGTGGGCGTTGATCTCGCCCTCGCCCGAGGTCTCGATGGGCAGGTAGATCATGTCCTTGAAGTGGTTGATGACGGCCGACTGCGCGCCGTCCGACTGCGTCGACGGCATGCACCCGAACGGCTTCAGCGACAGCACCATGTGGGCGATGCCCTTGACCGTGTAGTAGATGTTCTTGGCGACCTCGAGGTGGCCTTCGCCGCCCTCGGAGCGCGAGTGGTAGAACTGGTGGGCCAGCTTCTCCATCTCGAACATGTCCACGATCTCGTGCGTGGTCCCGCCGAGCGCCTCGCGCATGCGGTCGTACTCGCGACGGTAGACCTTGTCGGCCACCTCCATCGCGGCGCGCTTCTTCCAGAACTTGCTGTCCAGGGCGAAGCGCTTGCGGACCTGCCACCACTTCAGATCGCTCTCGGTCTCGTCGATCATGCGACGGTCGCGAGCTTTGATCTTCTCCTGCCACATCATGTAGGTCAGCCAGGTCGCGATCGGCTCCGTGATGATCTCGGCGCCCTCGGTCTGGAGGAACCGGAACATGTTGAAGTTGCCGTCGCCCTCGGTGGTCTGGGCCCAGAACTCGCCCGTGACCTTGACCACCGGCTTGGGCTGGAGGCGATCGAGCTCGATCGCGTCGAAGCGCCGCGAGACCTCGCGCAGCGGCGCGGTGTAGTCCTCGCTCGTGAGCATGTCGACGAACTTCATCAGCGTGTCGACCTTCTCGACGGCGCCGGACGTCTTCTTGGCCAGGACCTCGCGCAGCTTGCCCTGCAGGGCGGCGGGCCGCTTCTGCTTGATCGCCTCGCCGAGGAAGTGCATCGACTCGCCGAGCACGCGGTCGGTCTCGCCGGGGACGACCTCGAACGGGCGCATCTGGTTGGCCAGCTCGTTGAGCAGGTCACCCATGTTGATGGCGTTGACCAGGCCCATGAAGAAGTCGGCGTTCATGTTGAGGCCGGCCTCGACGTCGGCCTGCTTGAGCCCGCCCTTCTGCTGGAACAGCAGGACGCGGAAGCCATCGAAGCCCGCGTTGCGCAGCGCGAGGCGGTACTCGGCCTCGTACATGCCGAAGCGGCACGGCCCGCAGGCGCCGGCGGTGATGAAGAAGTAGCGGTCGAGGATCTGATCGTTGGTCAGACCCTTGTCGTCGCGCAGGTGCTGCAGGAACTGCACGAGGTTGCCGACGGTGAAGTACGTCGGGTTGCACTGCCCGTTGTTGCCGTACTCCTTGCCGGCCTGGAAGGCGTCGGTGTTGGGCGTCGGCAGGACCTCGACGTTGTAGCCGAGGCTCTCGAACGAGCACTGGATGAGGTACTCGTGGCGGAACGTGAAGCCGCCGAACAGCAGCGTGGTGCGGTCGCGCTGCTCACCGGTGAAGTCGTGCTCGACCGGGCGCTGGAACTGCAGGTTCACGGACCGGAAGCTGACGCCCTCCTCGGCCGAGATGCGCCGCTGCTCGTCGTCGAGGAGCTGCTGGACGGCCGGTTGGCGGAGCACGTGGAGCAGGTCGGAGCGGTGTTCGATGGTCGTGGCCATGGGGTCCTCGGGGGCGCTCGGTGCAGAAGACACTTTTGTCAGTGACACGAGTGTCAGTCAAACTGCCCGCAGTTTCTCCCACGCAAACGGGCGAAGATCAAGGCCCGCGGCCGTTCCCGGTCGCGGGCCGAATCGCCCACCAAGGCCACCTGACGGCGGTCAGCTCAGGATTCCGCGGACGGCGGAGATCACGCGCTCGACCTCGCGGTCGGTCAGCTTCTGGGTGAGCGGGATCGACACGGTCCGCTCGCCGACCCAGTAGGCGTTCGGGAACTGCTCGGGCACGTAGCCGAAGCGCTCGGCGTAGTACGGGTGCACGTGCAGGGCCCGGTAGTGGACGCCGGTGCCGACCTTGCGCTGGTGCATCTGGCCCATGAACTCGTCGCGGGTCACCTTTGCGTCGTCGCGGATCATCAGCGTGTAGAGGTGACGCGCGTGCACGGTGTCCGGCTCCTCGGGCGCGGGGCGGACGACCGGCAGGTCGGCGAACGCCTCGTCGTACTGGGCCCAGATCTCGTTGCGACGCCGCAGCCACGGATCGATGCTCTGCATCTGCACGATGCCGATGCTCGCGGCGAGATCGGTGAGGTTGTACTTGAAGCCGGGGAACACCACCGCGTAGTGCTTGTAGCCCTTGTCCGAGAACCGGCTCCACGCATCCGCCGACATGCCGTGCAGACCGTAGGTCTGGATCTTCTTGGCCAGCTCGGGGTTGTTGGTCGTGACCATGCCACCTTCGCCGGTGGTGATGTTCTTGGTCACGTAGAAGCTGAAGCACGTCAGATCGCTGATCGAGCCGACCTTCTTGCCCTTGTAGACGGTCTCGATCGCGTGCGCGGCGTCCTCGATGACGAGCAGGTTGTGCTTCTTCGCGATGGCGCCGATGGCGTCCATGTCGCACGGGCGACCGGCGAAGTGGACCGGGACGATGGCCTTGGTCCGCGGCGTGATCGCGGCCTCGATCGCGGCGGGGTCGATGTTCATCGTGTCGCGCTGGCAGTCGACGAACACCGGGGTCGCGCCGGTGTGCACGATCGAGTTGGCGGTGGCGCAGAAGGTCATCGCGGTGGTGATGACCTCGTCGCCGGGCTGGACGCCGGACACGACCATCGACAGGTGCAGCGCCGCGGTGCACGAGCCCACCGCGAGCGCGTGCTTGGCCCCGGTGTACTCGGCCATCTTGGTCTGGAACTCGTGGACGCGCGGCCCGGTGCCGATCCAGCACGTCTCCATCGTCCGCACGACCGCGTCGATCTCGGCCTGGGAAATCACGGGGCTTCCAAAGATGATGTAGGGCTCGTCGGTCATGCGGGCTTTCGTGGGGGCCGATTGTGCCCGAGCGCGCGGGCACCTCAAAGGGTCAGCGCCACGGCATCGTGCGGGACAGCCCAGACCGAGGCGGACGCGCGGCAGGGCGGCCACCGGCGGCAGGCGCGAGGTCGCCCGCGTCGACCCGGCTTGCTATGGTGCGCGCCCCCATGACCACCGCTCGGGCGACCGCCGCCTCGTACGGCACGCTGCTGCGCCTGGCATGGCCGGTGGTCCTGTCGCGCGCATCGCAGGCGGTGATCGGGTTCACCGACGCCGCGATGGTCGCCCCGTTCGGCGAGGACGCGGTCGCGGCCACGACCACGGGCGCGTCGAACACGATGAACCTGTTCATCCTGCCGATGGGCGTCGTGTTCATCGTGCAGAGCTTCTCGGCCCAGCTCGCCGGGGGTGGCGACGTCGCGGGGGCGCGGCGCTACGCGTGGTACGGCATGCTCGTCGCCGCCGCGACGGCGGTGCTCTCGGGCCTCGGCGTGCTGGGCATCCCGCCGGTGCTCGCGACCCTCGGCTACAGCCCGAGCGTCCGCGATCTGTTGGCCGAGTACATGATCATCCGCCTGCTCTCGGCCGGCGCGGTCGTCGGCACCGAGGCGCTGGGCAACTGGTACGCGGGCCTCGGCAACACCCGACTGCCGATGCTCGTGAACTTCGCCGCGATGGTCACGAACGTCGCGCTCAACTGGGTGTTCATCTACGGCAACTTGGGCGCCCCCGCGCTCGGGGTCGCCGGTGCGGCGCTCGCCAGCGCCCTGACGAGCTGGCTGACCTTCGCGATCCTCGCGGCGCTGTTCCTGCGCGGCTGGGGCATCTCGCCCGCCGGCCACCGCGGCCCGCTGCGCCTGGCCGAGTTCGGTCGCATGCTCCGCTTCGGCCTGCCCAGCGGGATCAACTGGTTCCTCGAGTTCGCCGCGTTCAGCTTCTTCATCAACGCCGTGGTCTCGAGCCTCGGCACCACCGCGGTCGCGGCGTTGATGGCGGTGGTGCAGGTCAACTCGATCGCGTTCATGCCCGCGTTCGGGGTCGCGTCGGCCGGCGCGATCCTCGTCGGCAACGCGATCGGTCGCGACCGCCGCGACGAGGTCCCCATCGTGGTGCGGCGCACCTGCGTCGTCGCGGGCGCGTGGCAGGGCTTCGTCGGCCTGGTGTACGCGGTCATCCCCGCCACGGTGATGGGCGTGTTCGGCAGCGACACCGAGAACTCCGCGGCCCTGGTCGCGCTCGGCACGTCGATGCTGCTGGTCAGCACGCTGTGGCAGCTGTTCGACGCGATCGCGATCACGCTGTCCGAGGCCCTGCGCGCCGCGGGCGACACGGCGTGGTGCATGTGGGCCAGGGTCGTGTTGGCCTGGGTGCTGTTCGTGCCGCTGGCCGCCTGGGCCGTGCTGTACGCCGACGTCGGCCCGATCGGCGCGATCGCCTGCTTCGTCGTCTACCTCGCCGCGCTCGCCGGTCTGATGGCGTGGCGGTTCCTCGGCGGCGCGTGGCGGTCGATCGACCTGACCGGCCACACCAGTGGGTGACCGTTCGCCGTCGGCTACAGCAGCTGCGGCGAGGCGATGCTCTTGATCTGCGGGATCGCTTGCTTCAGGCGGCGCTCGATGCCCTGCTTCAGCGTCGCCTGCGAGCTCGGGCAGCCGATGCAGTTGCCCGACAGGGCGACGTGGACGACGTCGTCGACGATGTCGAGCAGCTCGAGGTCGCCGCCATCCTGCTGGATCATCGGGCGACACTCGGCGAGGACCTCGCGCACGCGCGCGATCAGGGCGTCGCCCTCGAGCGCATCGGCGACGGCGCCCGCGTAGTCGCCCGCAGCCTCGAACGGCGAGCGCTCGGGGTGCAGCACGGTGAGCTTGACCCGCGCCGTCTTGGTGCGCGGCGCGACGGCCCCGAGGCGCACGGTCGGGCCGCCCGCGGCGAGCCAGGCGTCGATCCCCCCGCGGAGGCTGACCACGCTGCGGAAGCCCTCGGCGCGGAGGATCTCGACCGCTTGGCGGCTGCGCGAGCCCGAGCGGCAGTAGGCGATCCACACGGCGTCGCGCTCGAGCTCGACGGCGCGGGGCTCGAGCTCCGGCAGAGGGATCAGCGCGGCGTGCTCGATCATCCCGGTCTCGTCGGCCTCGGCGTGGGAGCGAACGTCGAGGGTCAGCACCGCGACGCCCTCGTCGATGCGCGCGCGCAGATCCTCGACGGTGATCTCGACGTCGTCCTCCTCGGCGGAGGCGGCGTTGGCGGCCGCGGACGTCGGCGTCACGCGACCGAGCAGGCGGTCGAGCTCGCCCGACGCGTCGAGCGTGCGCAGCTCGTCGTAGCCGCCGATCGGCTTGCCGTGGATGAAGATCTGCGGCGTCGTCTTCTTGCCGGTGACGATGCCGAGCCACTCGAGGGTCTGCACGTCGCCTTTGACATCCTGATCGAGGAACGGGATCTCGCGCTCGCGCAGCAGCTCGATCGCGGCGCGGGCGTAGGGGCAGCCGCGCTTGTAGTAGACCTTCAATGCGTCGGCCGGTGCCGCGGCGACCTCGGCCTTGGGCGCGGCGGCCTCGTCCTTGGCGATGCCGGTGTCGAGCTGCCACTTGCGCAGCTTCTTGCGATCCGAATCCCACATCGGCCGCTCGGGCTGCACGCGGCTCCACTCGGGGAGCTCGGCGTCGCGCCGGACCTGATCGAGGCCGACGATGCTGCGCGCGCGGTGCAGGGCGACGGCGGCGAGTCGAACACCGCCGAGCTCCGAGCGCTGCCCCCGGTCGATCACGGAGTCGAGCACGCGGACGGTGATGCGCTGCGCGAGGGTCATCAGCATGGCGAAAGGGCGTAGCCGCGTTGTCCCTCCCGCGTCAAGGCCGAGGCGGCGGAGCCTGCGCCCGAGGCCCGTCCCCGCGCCGTAGCGACCCGTTGGCCCCCGACCCACCGCACCGGTCCGCGTCCATCGACACCGGCGGGTCGCGCGGCCTCACACGACGCCCGCGGCATGCACCGCGGGCGTCGACGCTCACCTCAGCACTCGATCTCGGCGACCTCGGCGGTGGAGCAGCCACACTCGTCGCACGAGAACACCTTGCACATGGCATCGAGCTCGGCCTCGCACGCGGCCTGCCCGGCCGCCGCCGCCATGTCGAAGTCGGTGCCGCAGACCTGCCACGCGCTGTCGACCGGCACGCCGTCGCAGTCGGTGACGCACGAGCAATCGAACGCCTGGGGCGGGAACGTGCACTCGCCACAACCGAGGCTGTTGACCTCCATCGCGCAGTTGGCATCCCACTCGGTCTCGCAGCAGAACGCGTCGAGCTCGCAGACACAGTCCTGGACCTCGACGACCTCGCAGCCCATGCTGCCGTCGGGCTCGCAGCAGTTGCCCAGCGCGTTGCCGCCGGTGGTGCCGTCGGTGCTGTCCGCCGCGGTGGTGTCGCCGGTCGCGTCGGCCGTGCCGCCGCTCGAGTCGGCCGAGGTCATCGTCCCGGTGCCCGCGCTGTCGGTGTCCGTGGCGGTCGCGGTGACCGTCGCGCTCGCGGTGCCCCCGCTGGTGCCGTCGGTGCCGGCGGTGTTCGACGCCGAGGCGCTGGCGCTGGCACCGGTGTCGTCGTCGCCGTCGGTGATGACGCAGGCCGAGGCCGTGACGAGGGGCGCGGCGAGCATGGCGGTCAGGGCGAAGAAACGTTCAGCGTTGATGTTCATGGGAGCTTCCAGTTCAGGTGGAGGGCGCCGCCGACGATCCGGCGACGCACCCATCATAGAGGACGCACGCGGCGGCGCGCAGTCGCGTCCCCGGCATGTGCCGGTGCAAAGTGGGCCGGCGTCGGCTACCGCCCGGCTTCGCTCGGAATCAGCACGGCCTCGACGTCCGCCCCGTCGCCGCGGGCGATCGTGAACGTCAGCCGCGTCCCCACGCCACCGAGCTGGGTGCGGTAGGCGACGTCCGACACGCGCCGCACCGGCGCTCCTTCGATCGCGAGCACGACGTCGCCGGTCTGGATTCCCGCGGCCGCGGCCGGTCCGGCGGGATCGACCGCGGTGACCTGCACCACCCGACCGCGCCCCGCCAGCACCCCCTCGTCGGCGTTCTGGGCGTTCATCCCCAGCCGTGCGTGCCGGACCCGGCCGTACGTCCACACCTCGTCGAGGAACCGGCGCGCCATCGCGGCCGGCACCGCGAACGCGAGGCCCTGCCCGTCGTTGCGCACGGCAGTGGTGATGCCGACGACCTGGCCGTCGGCGTCCACGAGCGGACCGCCCGAGTTGCCGATGTTGATCGACGCGTCGGTCTGGATGAAGTTCCAGATGCCGTCCTCGCGCAGCCCATCGGGGCGGCCGAGGTCGTCGTGATCGCGGCCGAGGCCCCCGATCACGCCGACGGTGACCGTGTGCCCGAGGCCGAAGGGCTGCCCGACCGCCATCACCCACGCCCCCGGCGTCGGCGCGCGCGTCGAGAAGCTGACGGGCGCGAAGGCGATCGGGGTCGAGGGCGGAGACGCCACGAGCTCGAGCAGCGCGAGATCGAGGAGGTCGTCGGCGAACGCGACCTTCGCGGCGAACCGCTCGCCCGACGCGAGCTCGATCTCGACCGCGCTGGCCTGGGCGACGACGTGCGCGTTGGTGAGGACCTGGCCGTTGGCGTGGACGACCATGCCGCTGCCGACCCCGCGGACCCCGCGACCGACCTCGCGCACCGACGCGATCACCGTCACCACCGACGGCGCGACGCGGGTGGCGACCGCGGCGAAGTCGGGCACGACGAACGTCGTCGTCGTCGTGGGCCGTGCGACCTCGGGTGCCGCCCGCTCGATCGCGACGGGCCCGGGCTCATCCCCGTCGACGCGCCGACAGGCGCTCGACGCGAGCGCGCCGAGCATCGTCACCGCAACGGTGGCGGCGCGCATCGCCGGCACACCGATCAGCCCTCGGCGTCGCCCGGCTCGTCGGCCTTCTCGCCGTCGCCCTTGTCGGCGTCGGCCTTCTCGCCGTCGCCCTTGTCGGCGTCGCCCTTGTCGCCGTCCGCCTCGTCGTCGTCGTCGTCGTCCTCGTCGTCGTCGAAGTCGTCGTCGTCGTCATCGTCGTCGTCGTCGAGCTTCGGCCGCACGAACATCGCCGACAGCGGCAGGCGCCGGGGCTCGTTCGCCGCGGCGACCGGGCGATCGTAGCCGTCCTCGTCGCCGCCCTCTTCGCGCGGCCGCACGTTCTCGGCGACGTCGACCAGCGACTCGAGGTGGGCGTCATACTCTTCCTTCTCGAGCCGGCCCGCGCCGATGTACCGGTGGACGACCCGGAGGTCGAACATGCGCTCGTTCTTCGGAGGATTCGCCATGAAGCCGAGCTTGTAGACCACGCTCGGTTGGCGGTCAAACGCCCCACGCCCCGCCGCGATGCCTCCGTACCCGGCGTCGGCGCCCCTCGTCGACCAAGGGGCCGAAAGCCGCGCCCATCGCGGGCAACCGCGGGGACTTGCGTGGGCTGGGGGCCGTGGGAATAATCCCGCCCGTCTCGCGGTCGGCGGCGCCCCGCCGTCCGCGCGAGAGGCGACCGCCGCGGGCGACCGCGATGCGGTCGGGGCGAGGGCGGCGGCCTCCCGGGGCCCGACCGCCGCATCACCGACCGAGTCCCCGGCGCGCCCGACGACGCCCCTTCTCCGCTTTCGGAACCCAGCATGAGCCTTGCAGCCTACGACATCCGAGTGGTGAGTGAACTGGTCGAGCGCGAGTCCGCGTTCCTCGAGCGACTGTACGCCGAGGTCCACAAGGTCATCGTCGGGCAGAACGACATGATCGAGCGGCTGCTCATCGGCCTCTTGTGCGGCGGCCACGTCCTGCTCGAGGGCGCACCGGGCCTGGCCAAGACGCTCACGGTCAACACGCTCGCCCAGACGCTGCAGCTGCAGTTCAAGCGGGTGCAGTTCACGCCCGACCTCCTGCCGTCGGACGTCATCGGCACGGTCATCTACAACCACCAGAGCGGCACGTTCACCAACAAGCAGGGCCCGATCTTCACCAACCTGCTGTTGGCCGACGAGATCAACCGCGCCCCGGCCAAGGTCCAGAGCGCGCTGCTCGAGGCGATGGCCGAGCGCCACGTCACCGTCGGCGACACGACCTATCCCCTGCCCTCGCCGTTCCTGGTGCTGGCCACGCAGAACCCGATCGAGCAGGAGGGCACGTACAACCTGCCCGAGGCCCAGCTCGATCGCTTCATGTTCAAGATCAAGGTCGACTACCCCAGCTCGGAGGACGAGCTGAAGATCATGAAGCGCATGGGCACCGGCGCCCACACGACGCGGCCCAAGGCCGAGGCCGTGATCGGCCCCGAGGACCTCGAGCGCGTGCGCAAGACGATCGACGAGATCATCGTCGAGGAGCCGGTGCAGCGCTACATCGTCGACGTCGTCGGCGCCTCGCGCCGCCCCGGCGCCGCCGGCCTCGCCCAGCTCGCGCCGTTCATCGAGTTCGGCGCCTCGCCGCGCGCCTCGATCGCGCTGTTCCAGGCCGCCCGCGCCCACGCGTTCCTGCGCCGCCGCGGCTACGTCAGCCCCGAGGACGTCAAGGCGATCGCCCCCGACGTGCTCCGCCACCGCGTGATCCTCTCGTACGAGGCCGAGGCCGAGGGCAAGACGGTCGAGCAGATCACCCGGCAGATCCTCGAGCACGTGCAGGTGCCGTGACGCTGGCCCACCCGAGGTCCACGCCGTGAAGGGGCTCAGCAACGAAGAGGCGAAGGCGCGCACCACCGAGCTGCTGCGCGAGATCCGTCGCATCGAGATCCAGACCTCGCGGCTGGTCGAGCAGCACATCGCGGGCTCGTACCAGTCGGTGTTCAAGGGCCAGGGCATCGCGTTCAGCGAGGTCCGGGCCTACGAGCCCGGCGACGACGTGCGCACCATCGACTGGAACGTCACCGCCCGCACCGGTGCCCCGCACGTCAAGCTGTTCACCGAGGAGCGCGAGCTGACGGTGATGCTCCTGGTCGACATGTCCGCGAGCCTCGATCTGGGCTCGCGCGACTACGACAAGCGGCAGCTGGTCGCGCGACTCGCCGCGACGTTTGCGTTCTCGGCGATCAGCAACAACGATCGCGTCGGGTTGCTGGGGTTCACCGACAAGGTCGAGGCCTTCGTGCCGCCCCGCAGCGGCCGCAAGCACGTGCTCTCGGTGGTGCAGCGCGTGCTCACCCACGAGCCGACCAGCCGCCGCACGCGGCCCTCGGTCGCGCTCGAGTACCTGGCCCGCATCGCCAAGGGGCACTCGGTCGCGGTGCTCATCTCGGACTTCGTGGATTCCGTCGACGAGAACGGCGCGAGCTGGGACCCGCGGTTCGAGCACGCCCTCAAGATCGCGCGGCGCCGCCACGAGGTGATCCCGATCCGCGTCGAGGATCCGATCGAGCTGGCCCTGCCACCGCTCGGGCTGGTCGCGATCGAGGACCTCGAGCTGCTCGAGCTCGGCGACGACGAATTCGTCGATCTGGGCCGCGGCGCCGCTGCCCGCTACGCCGCGCAGGTCGCCCGCGAGCGCAGCGCGTTCGAACGGCTGATGCGCAAGCTATCGCTCGCCACCGTCAACGTCCGCTGCGGCGAGGACTGGCAGCGGCCGCTGGTCGCGTACTTCACCGGTCGCAACCGGAGGATGCGCCATTGATCGCCGTCGCCGCGCTCTGGGCCCGTTGGGTCGTCGGCGCAGCCCTGCTCGCCGCGCCGGCCCCGACCGAGGCCGAACCCGCGGCCGGGCCGGTCGCGTCGGCCGAGCCCACGTCGGTCGAGTCGCCGATCGCCGTGACCACGCGGCTGTCGCCCGATCCCTCGCACGTCGGCGACATGCTCACGCTCGAGATCACCGCGGCGTTCGCCCGGGGCTACAGCGTCAACCTGCCCATCGGCGTGAAGTTCGAGCCGCTGCACCTGGTCGACGTCACCGAGGGTGAGCCCGAGGTCACCGGCGAGGGCCTGCGCAAGACCTTCTCGGTGCGGCTGCAGCACTTCGCACCGGGGCCGGCGCAGACGCCGAGCATCGCGCTGACCTACGTCGATCCGCAGGGCGCGATCCAGACGGTGTCGGTGCCACCGGTGGCGTTCACCGTCGACGCGCTCCTGGCCAACGAGGCCGAGCCGACGCGCAAGCTCGAGGATCCGCCGATCTCCATCGAGTACCCCAACACCCTGGCCGAGACGATCCTCTATTCGGTGCTCGCGACCCTGGTCGGCGGGCTCCTGTTGTGGCTGCTGCTGCGGCGGTTCCTCGGGCGGCGCAAGCCGGTCGTCGAGATCCCCGCGATTCCCCCGCACCTCGTCGCCTTCGAGGCCCTCGACGACCTCGAGCGCAGCTCGCTGCTCGCCGACGGGCGAGTCCAGGACTACTACGTGCAGCTCACCGAGATCGGCAAGGGCTACGTCGAGCGGCGCTTCGGCATCGAGGCGCTCGATCGCACCACCGACGAGATCCGCCACGTGCTCGTGCGCGAGCCCGATCGCGTCGCGCCGCTGGGCGCCGACGACATCGTGCTGTTCCTGCAGCGTAGCGACCTGGTGAAGTTCGCCCGCATGCGGCCCGACGACGACGAGGCCAAGGACGCGCTCGGCTTCGTGCGCGGCCTCGTCGAGCGCAGCGTGCCGACGGCCGCCGAGCCCGCCGCGCCCGCCAACGCCGAGCCGCCCGACGCCGACTCCGCACCCGCACCCGCCGACAAGGAGGCCTCGTGAAGGCCGTGCTCCCGACCCTCGGCTGGGCCCTCGCGGCCCTGCTCGGCGTCGCCGCGATCGAGGCGGCGATCCTCCGCGACGGCGTCGCCCACGTGCTGTTCGACGAGCCGTGGTGGGGCCTGCTCGCGGTCCTCCCGATCGCCGCGATCCTCGGCCGCGCGTGGGTGCGGCCGCGCCCGGCGACGATGCGATTCTCGCGGTCGAGCAGCATCGCGCGGGCCGGTCGCGGCTTCGCGGTGCACTTCGTGGACGTGCCCGACGGCCTGCGCCTCGCCGCGGCGATGCTGCTGTGCGCGACACTGATGCGGCCGCAGTCGACCCGCGGTGCCGATCGGATCCAGCGCGAGGGCATCGACATCGTCATCGCGTTCGACCTCTCGGAGTCGATGGAGACGCCCGACATCCCGCCCAGCCGCATGGTCGCGGCGCAGGCCGTGATCGACGCGTTCATCACCCGACGGCCACGCGACCGCATCGGCCTCGTGGCCTTCGGCTCGACGGCGTCGACCGTCTCGCCGCTGACGATCGACCACGGCGTGCTGCGGGCGATGGTGCGTCGCCTGACGCTGCGCACGATGGACGGCAGCACCACGGCGATCGGCGCCGGGCTCGGCATGGCGCTCAACCGCCTCGGCGAGTCCGAGGCCGCGAGCAAGGTCATCGTCCTGCTCACCGACGGGGTCCACAACGCCGAGGGGCTCGACCCCGACACCATCGCGCAGGAGGCCGCGACCCGCGGCGTCGTCATCTACACGGTGCTGATGGGCCAGCACGGTCGCAACGACGGCAACGTCGATCCCGCGCGGCTCGAGCGCGTGGCGGCGACGACCGGCGGCTTCGCGTACACGGCCACCGACGAGGCCGCGCTGTCGGGGAGCTTCCAGGATCTGCTCGACAAGCTCGACACCTCGCAGATCGAGGGGCAGTCGGTGCTGCCCGAGCTCTACGCGTGGCTGCTGTGGCCGGCGCTGCTGCTGCTGCTCGGCGACGTGTTGCTGCGGAGCACGCGGCTGCGGAGGTTCCCATGAGCGCGACGACCCTCGGCTGGATCCTCGCGGCGGTCGACCCCGCCGCCACCGACACCGTCGGCACCCTCGACGCGGTGGCGTGGGGTCGGCTCGACTGGTGGTGGGCCGCCCTCGCCGTGCCGGTCGTGATCGCCGCGATGCTCTGGGCCGACCGCGCGCGCAAGCGGGCCCGCGCCGCGCTGGGCCGCCCCGAGCTCGTGTCGCGGCTGCTCGCCTCGGTGCACCACGGCAACCGCCTCGCCCAGGCGATCCTGGTGACGCTCGCGGTCGCGTGCATCGCGGTCGGCCTGCTGCGCCCGCAGTACGGCGGCAAGGCGAAGGTCATCCCCGCCAGCGGCCTCGATGTCGTGCTCGCGGTCGACTACAGCAAGTCGATGCTCGCCGCCGACGTGTACCCGAGCCGCAGCGAGCGGCTCGAGGCCGAGCTGACGCGCTTCCTCGACGACGCATCTCGACGCGGCGATCGCCTCGGGGTGGTCGTGTTCGCCGGGGCCGCGCGCGGCTTCCCGGTCACCGCGGACGTCCGCCTGCTCAAGACCTACCTGCAGGCCGCCGACCCGCGCACGGAGAACCCCGGCGGCACCGCGATCGGCCGCGCGCTCAAGCTCGGGCTCGAGTTCCTCGTCGACGCGCGCAAGGGCGACGCCGACGACGCCACCGCGACCGACCTCGACGCCCTCCCCGACGGCGAGGGGGCCGGCGCGATCCCGGCGGCCGAGAACGACCAGGCGATCATCCTGCTGACCGACGGCGAGGACACCGAGAGCCGCCCGCTCGACATCGCCAAGCAGGCCGCGCAGCTCGGGGTGCGCGTCTACACGGTCGGCATCGGCTCCAAGTCCGGCGAGCCGGTGCAGAAGTTCGACGCCGAGGGCAACCCCGACGGCTTCGTCACCGACGAGCAGGGCAACTACGTGATGACCCGGATCGACGCCGAGCTCCTCGAGGAGATCGCCAAGACCACCGGCGGCGCGTTCGTCCACGTGGATCCCGACCACTTCGGCCTCGACGAGGTGCGCACGATGCTGGAGGGGCTGTCGCGGTCGCGCCGCGAGGTCGCGATCGAGATCCTCCGCGACGAGGGGTTCTCGTTCTTCGTGATCCCGGCGCTGTTGCTGCTGGTGATCGCGCTCGCGCTGCCCGAGCGGCGCAGGAGGGTCGAGGCATGATCGGCCTGCGTGGCATCGCGGGCGTCCTGCTCGCTGGCTGGCTCGCCGACAAGCTCGCCAGCACCGACGCGGACGTCGAGGCCGGCATCGACGCCTACGAGGCCGGCGACCACGACGGCGCCCTGGGCCACTACGACCGCGCGGTCGAGCGGCTCGGCGAGCGCCCCGAGATCAGCTTCGATCGCGGCCTGGCGCTGCTCGCCAAGGGC
>LNFM01006976.1_pt1 | contig 18130 bp, 18 predicted proteins | sample 596031 | NCBI WGS metagenome assembly LNFM01 (sample SAMN04254537, study PRJNA301005) | activated carbon metagenome | isolation source: dual media filters at the Ann Arbor, Michigan drinking water treatment plant | place: USA: Ann Arbor | reverse complement strand
CGTTGAAGATCACCAACTCGACCCCGGCCGCATCCGCCGCCTTCTGCGCGCCTTCGTTCATCTGGTTGAAGAACAGCGCCTGCTGGTTGATCTGGACCAGGGCAAACTTCTTCTTGTCCTGCGCGAGGCCCGGCACGGCCGCCAGCATCACGGCCGAACCAAGCAGCACCCCAAGACCCCGGCGCGAAAGGGCAGTCATTCTGGTAGCGTTCATTTTCAGTCCCCTATGTTGGACGTTGCGGTTCATGGCCGGATCAGCGGTGCAACGGAATTCCGCGTGATCAGGGTGACAGGCATAATCTCCTCTGGCGGGAGGTTGGTCGGATCGGTCCGGTCGGTATCGAGAAGAAGCGCAAGCGCCCGGATACCCAAGGCACGGACCGGCTGGCGCACCGCTGTCACAGCCGGTGCGAAAAGATGCAGCGGGCCGACATCGTCGAACCCGACAAGGGAAAGATCCTGCGGCACCCGAATGCCCGCAGCATTCAGCACCTCCAGCACCCCGATGGTAATTTCGTCCGAGGTGGCAAAGACTGCGGTGGGGTTGAGTTGCGCGTCAACCATGCGCCTGGCAGCCATGCGCCCGAACGCTGTCGAATACTCGCCTTCGTAGCGTTCGATCTGGGCGTCGCCCCCCCAGACCTCTGTCATGGCACGTCTGAAGCCGGCAAAACGGCGCGTGCCGCTTAACATGGCGTCAACGCTACCGATGAACAGCACCCGCCGGTGGCCAGCCTCGGCCAGATGACGCCCGGCAAGATAGCCGCCCTGTTCATTGTCGCAGAACAGTTTTGGAACCGAAGTTCCCGCCACGTCTTCGTCGAGGATGACCACCTGGCCGCTGGCGTTGATCGCCGCAGCAAGGGTGCCGTCATCGGGGTGATTGGTGACGAAGATCAACCCATCCACCTGATTGCGGCGCACCGCCTGCAGGTAGGACAACTCGCGTTCCCGCCGGTTCAAGGTGGCATGCAGGGTCAATCCCAGCCCGCGCCGATCAGCCTCGGCTTCGACAGCAGCGACGAGCGTGGCGAAGAACGGTGTCGCAACATCAGGAATGACAAGCCCGATGGTATCCGACCTGCCCCGGCTGAGCCTGCGTGCGTGCGGGTTGGGCAGGTAATTCAGTTCGAGGATCGCAGCTTCGACGGCTGTCCGCGTGCGGTCGGGCAGGTCAAGCGATCCGTTCAGAAAGCGCGAGACGGTTGTCACGGACACCCCCGCCGCCTGCGCCACATCCCTCAAGCTCGCCACTGACATGGGCCAATCCCGCCAAGTGAATCGGTTTACTAAACCGATTTACAACGTCAACACGGAAGAATGTCGCAAGTCAACTGCGGTGATGTGACAGGCTTGCCGGAGAGGGCCAGCCTGACCGCGCGCTTGGCCGCTTGACCATCCTTGTCGCTGCGGCCACCTTGGCCGCCCGGATCAAACAGTTCGAAATGGATGCCCGCATGTCCGACAGCTTTGCCAGATACCCCAGCCTTGCAGGAAAGGTCGTTTATGTCACAGGCGGCGCGTCGGGCATCGGCGCCGAGATCGTGATCGCCTTTGCCAACCAGGGCGCGAAGGTCGGATTTGTCGATCTGGACGCCGACACCAGCGCGGCCCTTTGCGCGGCTTATCCGAATGTCACGCATGAAATCTGCGACCTGCGGGACATCGAAAGCCTGCGCGCCGCATTCGCCGCGCTGAAATCAAGGATCGGCCCGGCGGACGTGCTGGTCAACAATGCCGCGCGTGACGACCGACATTCCTGGACCGAGGTCACGCCGGAGTATTGGGACGACCGGATGGACACCAACCTCAGGCATCAGTTCTTCGCCACGCAAGCCGTGGCACCGGACATGATCGAAATGGGCGGCGGGTCGATCATCAACATGGGATCGAACAGCTGGTTCGAGGCTGGCGGTGGGTTTCCCGCCTACGCCACCGCCAAGGCCGCCGTGCACGGGCTGACGCGCACCATGGCGCGGGATCTGGGAAAACACCGCATCCGCGTCAACGCCGTTGTTCCCGGCTGGATCATGACCGAACGGCAGAAGACGCTCTGGGCAATACCGGACGCCATCGCGGCACATCTGAAACGGCAATGCCTGCCTGATCTCATCGATCCGGTCTATGTGGCGCGGATGGTCCTGTTCCTTGCCTCGGACGACGCCGCCATGTGCACCGCGAACAGCTACATGGTCGAAGCTGGGTCGATCTGACGACGCTTGCCCAGATCGGTGCCACAGCGTTTGCCCTGCTGGTCGCAAGAGCCTTTGAACAAGCCTGGGGATCATGCCTGTTGGTCTTTCCAAGGGGAGCGACGAGGCAGAACGCCTCGTCGCGCCTGCTCATGCGATGGACGTCCAGAGCTGGAACAACAGACCTGAGGCAAAGGCACCGGTCACTGACAACCCAATGTAGAGCGCGAAGACCCGTGGTTTGGCCAGCGCCCAGACGGCCATTGCCGCCGGTATCGAGGTGACGCCGCCCGCGACAAGGAAGGCCATGCCTGCACCCGGCGCCATGCCCTGGTCAATCAGCCCGGCGACAAGCGGCAAGGCTGCGTAGCCGTTGAGATAGGCGGGGATGCCGATCAGCGTCGCTGTCAGGATGGGAAGCGGGCCATCACCGCCAAGCGTGGCTGTCACCATTTCCGCCGGAACCCACGCCACCATGAGGCTTTCGAGGATGAAGGCCAGCGTCAGCCATTTGGCCAGGAACAGCGTTGTGGACAGGGCGGTCTTTGCGAATTTTGCCCGGCGGGAGGGATCTTGCCAGAAGCGCCATACTACGGCCTTGGGTGCGCGGACGCGTGCGCCGCCGCAGCCGCCATTGCCGATGCCGTCTCGCAGCGGGTCTGCCAACGCGCCGCTGCGCGACAGCACCAGCACCACCAGACCGCCGAATACCCCCAGGCCGATGGCAGCAAGGGTCTTGGCCACCGCAAATTCAAGATCCAGCACGCCCGTGGTCAGCACGAACATCGACGGGTCCATGATCGGCGAGGCAAGCCAGAACGCCATGACCGCCGACAAAGGCACTCCCATCGTCAGCAGGGCGGCGATCAGCGGGATAACTCCACAGGAGCAGAACGGCGAGATGCCCCCTGCCAGCGCGCCCAATCCGATCATCAGAAGTGGCGCGCCGGTAAACGCTTTGGCGATCAGGTTGTCCGCCCCTGTGGCGCCCGCCCATGCGGCGATGGCGATCGAAAGGACGAGGAAAGGTGCGGTAGTCAGAAGCGCTTGTCCGGCGAACCGTGCAGACTCGGCAGCCTGTCCTGAATCCAGGATTGCGAGAGCTATGAGGATGCTTGCCGAGGTGAGCCATACTCGCTGGTCCTGCCAGAGATGTCTGAGCGTTGCCCGGAGGCTTGCCGTGGAAAAGGTCGCGTCAGTCATACCTAAATCTCCGGACTTATAGTTTCTTTAGCGCGAAAAGAGCGAACAAAGACGTCACGCTACATCCGCCTTGGTGTGGATCGCCACGCCTGAGCAGCATTCGGACGTCAGAAACCCAACCACCCGGCGCATCGCCGGATAATCCACTTTGTTGAACACCTCGCGGCCCTGCTTGTCCTGCAACACAAGCTCTGCATCGACCAAGGTCGACAGGTGATGCGCGAGGGTTGAGGGAGCGAGGCCCAGATGCTCGCCGATATCACTGACCCGGAGACCCTCGTCCCCAGCCTTCACGAGCAGGCGAAAGATCGAAAGGCGGGCATCATGGCCGAGAGCGGCAAGCGCGCGTGCATTGGGGCTGATCGTTGTCATGCGGCAAAAATAACTAAAATACTAGTTTTGTAAATGATTCGATCTGTCTGATCGTTTCGCTGGGCCGGTTTGCGTGGCGCGGAGTTATGTTGGGACGCAAGCGTAGCGGGCTTCAGGCCGTGATCGCCCCGACGATCAGTGCGGTCTGGCTCCGAACAGATGCGCGGAGAGTATGGACTTCCATGTTCTCGGATTTCACAAACTCGATGAACATTTGGTTCAGGTTGTTGAATACCACCTCACCAACCACTTTTGCCGGCACGTCGTGCCGCAGCTTCCCCATCCGTTGCAACGCACGGATCAACTCGCAGACCTGCTCAGTCAGCATCCGGTCGAGATCGGTGTACCGCTGGGAGAAAGGCGTATCCGGCGCCTCGATCGAAAGCGCCATCGCCGTGCGCCAGGTGGCTTTCGACAGGTAGACGAGCGAATGGTCATAATAGCGTCCGATCAGCGCATCCAGCGCCTCGATGGGATCGTCGGGCGGGTCGGCCAGCACCAGCGCGCCCTCGCTGAGCACCTCCTCGACCTCCATCGACACGATGGCCAGCAAGAGATCACCCTTCGTCTTGAAGTAATTGTAAAGAGTGCCGACCGATACATCGGCCGCCGCAGCGATGTCTTCCATCCGAGCGGCGCCGTAGCCCGCCTCGCGGAACAGCCCCGCCGCCGCTTCCTGCATGCGACGTGTGCGATCCGCCTTGTGCCGCGCCCTCAGTCCGGTCATTTGCGCCCGTTTTCGTAGTCTATGCCAAATTTCACATTGACTTCAAAAATCGTCGAACTCAATTCTTTTCCATCAGGCCCGCCAGAGGCCCACCCAACAGGAGAATCGCATGCATCGCCCTCTTACCGCCATCGCCCTCTTGGTCCTTGCTTCGCCCAGCCATGCCCAGGAATTGAATGCCCTCGTCTGGTGCGACCACACCGACCCCGCCCTGATTGCACCGTTCGAAGAGAAGTTCGGCGTCAAGGTCAACCTCAAGGAATACGAAGGCACCGCCGCCGGCCTGACCATCCTCGACCAGTCGCAGCCCGGCGATTGGGACGTGCTGGTGATCGACGCCGTCGACGTGCGCCGCGCCGTCGAAGCGGGCCATCTGGCGGAACTGCCCGCCGACAAGCTGGCGACGGGCGATTTCTTCCCCGAACTTGTGATGGCCGAAAACAACACTGTCGATGGCAAGACCTACGCGGTGACCGAAAAGTTCGGCTACAACACCATCGCCTACGACAAGACCAATGTCGACCCTGCCGACATGGCCGACATGGCAACGCTGACCTCCGGCAAGTATGACGGGCGCATCGCGATCTACGACTACTACCTGCCGGTCCTCGGCCTTGTCGCGCTTGGCCAAGGCACCGCGACCGCCGACATCACCGCCGACACGCTTGCCGGGCTGAAAGAGCCACTCTTTGCGCTGAAGAAAGCGTCCAAACAGGTGACCGACGTCGTTTCCGCCCAAACCGCCCTTGCGACGGGTGAGGTCGACATCATGGTTGGCGGCGGCGAGTGGGTAACGGCGGTGCTGATGGCCGACAACCCCAATCTGGACTGGACGATTCCCAAGCAGGGCGGTCTGCGCTGGGCACAGTCGATTGGCGTCGTCGCTGGCAGCACGCAACCCGATCTGGCTATGGAATTCGTCAACTACATCACTTCGCCCGAAGGTCAGGCGCGGCTCGCGACCTCGTCCTGCTACTGGGGGATGCCCGCCAACGCCAAGACCGGCGATCTTCTGACGCCGGAGCAGAAGGCAACCCTGCGCTGGGACGAACAGCCCGACTTCCTTGCCCGCGCGCAGCTTTATCCGATCCCGGACGCAGCCCTCGACACCGCAATGCAAGACCTGTGGACCGAGATGTTGCAGCAGTGACCCTCGCCGCGCGCGAACGCCAGCTGGGCTGGGGCCTCGTCGCCCCGGCCCTCGTCTGGACTTTTGCGTTCTTCGTGCTGCCGTTCGTGGCGATGCTGGCGCTGTCCTTCGCCCGCATGGAGGAGCGCAAGGTGGTGCCGGGCTTCGACCCCGGCAACTACATCCGTTTCTTCTCCGACTGGACCCTCTTCAAGGCGCTGGTCACCTCGCTTGAAATCACCGCCGTCGTGACGATCGTATCCCTGATCCTTGCCTACCCTCTGGCCGCGATCATTGCCTTTCGCGTGCCGCCGCGCTGGCAACGGCTGGCGCTGCTCATGGCCGTGTTGCCGTTCTGGACGTCTTACGTCGTGCGGTCCTATTCGTGGCTTCTGGTCCTTGGTCAGAACGGTGTGGTGAACAAGACGCTCCTGTGGGCCGGTGTCATCGCCGAGCCGCTGGAGATTGCCGCCACCCGCACCGCCACCATCATCGGCTTCGTCCACTTCTTCGTCATGCTCCTGACCTTGACGATCTACGCCAACCTGATCCAGCTTTCCCCGAACTACGCCCGTGCCGCGCAAGACCTTGGCGCCGGGCGCATCGCCACCTTCGTCCACGTCATCCTGCCACTGACCCTTCCCGGCGTGGTGACGGGCGCGTTCCTGACCTTCGTCCTGTGCATCGGCGATTACATCACGCCGCAGATCCTTGGCGGCAACAACGAGCTTACGCTGCCGCAACTCATCATGCTGCAACTGGGTCGGTCGGGGAATTTCCCCCTCGCCTCGGCCCTGTCGGTCATTCTGATGGCGGTGGTCACGCTGGCCTACGTCGCCTCGGCCCGCTGGCTGCGATTGGACCGGGTATGAGGGCGCTTACCTGGGCCTACATGGCCGCGCTTTACGCGTTCATCTTCCTGCCCGTCGCGGTCTTGGTGACCTTTTCGTTCCAGGATGGCCGCCTGCCGGTGCCGCCCCTGCAAGGCATCAGCCTGCGCTGGTATGAAGCAGTCCTGTCCGACCGCAACATCATGGCCGCACTCGGCAATTCGCTTCTGGTCGCGGTTGCCTCCTCCGCCGTGGCCCTCGTCCTCGGCTTTCTGGCCGCCCATGCGCTGGCCCGTGTGCGTTTGCCAGGATCGGTCCTGATGCGCGGCCTTCTGATCGCGCCGATGACGGTCAGCTACCTGATCATCGCGCTGGGCCTTCTGACCGTGTTCAATCAGACCGGCGTCCGTCTGTCGCTGTGGACTGCTGGCATCGGCCACGTCGTCATCAACCTGCCCCTGTGCTTTGCCATCACTTACGCCGCGATGGGCGACCAGCAGCGCAACGCCGAACGCGCCGCGCGCGATCTTGGCGCGTCCGACTGGCAGGTCTTGGCGCATGTTTCGGCCCCAATGCTGGCACCGGCGCTTGCGGCCGCTTTCTTCCTGTCCGTCACCTTTTCGTGGGACGAGTTCATCATCGCCTTCCTGCTTACCCGCTTCGACGTCACGTTGCCCGTCGAGATCTGGTCGATGCTCCGCTCTGGCCTGTCGCCAGCAACCAACGCCATCGGCTCACTGGTTTTTTTGGTCTCGGTCAGCCTCGTGGTCATCCTCGAACTCACCATCTTCAGGAGGGCGAAATGACCGCCGCCGTCTCGATCCAGGCCGTGTCGCAGCGCTACGGCAACGCCACGGCGCTTGACGCCGTCAGCCTCGAGATCGCGGCGGGCGAGTTCATCGTCCTCCTTGGCCCCTCGGGCTGCGGCAAGACCACGCTTCTGAACCTGATTGGCGGCTTTGCCGAACCGACCGACGGCAGCATCCTGATCGGCGGGCGCGACATGGCAGGCGTGCCACCAAAGGACCGCCCCACCACGACCGTGTTTCAGGATTATGCGCTTTTCCCGCATATGACGCTGATCGACAACGTCGCCTTCGGCCTCAAGATGCGCGGCATCCCGTCGCCCGCCCGCGCCGCCAAGGCAGAAGCGATGCTGACCCTTGTCGGTCTCGCAGGCAGGGGCGACCGCCGTCCGCATGAACTCTCCGGCGGCCAACGCCAGCGTGTCGCCCTTGCCCGCGCTTTGGCCGTGGACCCCGACGTTCTCCTCCTCGATGAACCCCTCGGCGCGCTGGACATGAAGCTGCGCCGACAGATGCAGGACGAGTTGAAGGCGATCCAGGCCAAGCTTGGCACCACCTTCATCCACGTCACCCATGATCAGGAAGAGGCGATGGCCATCGCTGACCGGATTGTCCTGATGAACGCCGGCCGGATCGAGGACGCCGGCCCTCCCGCCGATGTCTACCTCCGCCCGAAAACCCTGTTCGCCGCCAGCTTCATGGGCGAGGTAAACCGCATTCCTGTCACTGACGGCCAATCCCCCCTTGGCCCGCTCGTTCCCGGCACCGGAACGCTGGTGATCCGGCCGGAGGCAATTGCAACCGCTGGCGCGCTGCCCCTTGGGCCCGCGCGCCTCGTTGATCTGGCGTTTTTCGGAGGTTTCCAGCGCGCTCGCTTTGCCCCCTTGGCAGCCCCGGACCTTTTGCTCACGGCGCATTTGCCGCAAGATACCGATGCTGCGCTTGGCAGCGAAATCCCGCTTTTCGCGGCCAATCACGTCCTATTGGAAAGCGATCCATGAACCACGCCAACCCCGCCGACTGGTGGCGCCTTCGCAAGCTGGATGACGATGTTACCCATATCGACGAACCCCATATCCGTGAGTTCTACCGCTGCAACGTCTGGCACGTCCGCGGCCGTGACCGCGACATGCTTGTCGACAGTGGCATGGGCGTCGTTTCCTTGCGCGACATGGTCCCACTGGTCACCGAACGCCCGCTTGAGGCGGTGGCCAGCCACACCCATTTCGACCACATCGGCTGCCACCACGAATTTCCCTGCCGCTCCTGCCACGGCGCTGAGGCCCATCTGATGCGCGCGCCCACCCGCGAAAACACTCTGGCCGCAAACTACGTCAGCGACGACATCTTCACTCAGTTGCCCCCCGCGCCCTATTCGTCGGCCCACTACGCCGTCCCCGCCGCTCCGGCGACACGGCTTTTGTGGGACGGCGACGTGATTGACCTGGGCGACCGAAACTTCGAGGTCATTCATACCCCCGGGCATTCCCCGGGCGGCATCGCGCTATGGGAAGCAGCTACCGGTCTGCTGTTCTCCGGTGACATCGTCTACGACGGGGAATTGGTTGAGACGTCGGATCCGGGGGAACAGGAACAGTACGTCAAGTCGATGGAACGCCTGCTTCGGTTGCCAGTCCGAACGGTCCACGGCGGCCATTTTCCAAGCTACGGAGGCCAGCGCCACCGGCAGATCATTTCGAACTGGCTGGAGCGGAAAGGCCGCTAGAACGATCGAGCGCTGGGGGTGGGACGGGTGCTTCAGGGTGACAGCGCCGGCATCATGGCCGACCGCTCGCCCCCGAGCAGGATGACACCGGCACAGTCGGCAGTATTTCGAATATGGCATTCCATGGCCCGTCTGGCCGCTGGCCCATCCGCAAGTGACAAGGCATGGATGATTTCCCGGTGCTCGGCCAATGAGGCGCGCATCCGGCTTGGGTTGGTTCTTGGGATGGGCTGACGCTGGGTTTCAGTCAGGAGGCTCTGCACCGTTTCATAGAGGGACTGCAGCATCCGGTTCCTGCAGGCCAGCGTGATGGCACGGTGAAAGCGCAAGTCGGCTTCAACATTTGACAGCAGATCTCCTGCGTCCCAGCAGCGTTCCATGTCATCGGTCGCTTCCCGCAGGGCCAGAAGGGTCTGGGCATCAATGGTGCTGGCGGCGGTTTCGACGATCTGGCCTTCCAGCATCTGCCGGGTCTCGAACACATCCTGCATCGGGAAACTGTCGGAATAGCGCCACTTGGTTTCCGCGCCTGTATCAGGCCGCCCTCCTGTGACGAAGGTGCCGCGGCCGGGCTGGGTCTTGACCAGCCCGAGCGTTTCCAGCGTCAGCAGGGCTTCGCGAAGCGAGGCGCGGCTGACACTGAACTGTTCAGACAGGATGCGCTGCGATGGGATCTGGTCACCTTCGCGGAGTTCCCCGTCAAGGATCATCTGCTGCAGGCGGCGGGCGACAACCTGCGGCAGGGGCGTCCATCCGGGCAAGGGCACATTCATCCGCGACAAGTCCACCTCCTGTTAAAACGGCATCCAGCCATGCAGGGCCGTACGCTACTCTCTTTGCCCCATAAGTGCCTTGCCTTCCAAGACGCCTCATGGTTGGTTTGAAATCAACTGGTCAGACCGGTCTGACCAGATAACTATGACACCAGCAGGAAAGGAACACAGATATGATGAGAAAGATATTCGCCGCCGCAGTTCTTGGGTCGGCTCTCAGCTTCGGTGCGGCCGCGTCAGCGGAGGATCTGACCGTTGGTGCCAACGTCGGCAACGTTCCGTGGGAGTTCCAGGACGACACCGGCGCGATCGTGGGTTTTGAGGTTGATCTGGCAACCGAGGTGGCAAAGCGCCTTGGCCGCGAGATCAAGATCGAGAACATTCCGTTCAACGGGCTGTTCTCGGCCGTGCAATCGGGCCGCATCGATATGGCGATGTCCTCGATCACCATCACCCAGAAGCGCCTTGCTGAAGTCAGTTTTGCCCAGCCGTATTATGACAGCGACCAATCTCTGACAGTCACGGCGGCCAGCGGGCTGAAGGGTCTGGCTGACATGACGGGCAAGGTGATCGGCGTCGATACCGGGTCGACTGGCGACATGTGGGCGACCGAGAATCAAGCGAAGTATGGCTTCGCCGAGATTCGCCGCTTCGAAGGTCTCGCCCCCGCCATGCTGGACCTTGGGAATGGCCGCCTCGACGGCTACATCAGCGACATTCCGGCCCTGCAATACTACGCCAAGGACAAGCCCGAGTTTGCCGTGGTCGAGCGTATCCTGACGGGTGAACAGTATTCGATGATGTTCGCGAAGGATGCGCCGCTGGCTGCCGAAGTCAGTGCTATCCTGACCACGCTGAAGGAAGAAGGCTTCGTCGCCGCGACCCACAAGAAGTGGTTCGGATCGGACCCCGAGGCCACCACCTCGACGGCCACGGTCATGGACATGCCGGCCCTGCAATAGCAATCATGGCGGCGGCGGGTTAGCGCCCGCCGTCGCGTTCGCTCAGATCTCGGCAAGGGCCCATGGACCTTATTGATACCTTCTTCAACGTGCCGGTCCTGATCCGCACCTTTCCGCTGCTGATGTCAGGGCTGTGGATCACGCTTCAGATCGGTGTCGTGTCAATCATCGCTGGGCTGGTACTGGGACTCGGGCTTGCATTGGTGCGGCTCTACGGCCCCGTCTGGCTGCAACTGCTGGCCCGCGCTTACATCAATTTCATGCGGTCGATTCCGCTTCTGGTGCTGTTGATCATCATCTACTACGCGCTGCCCTTCGTCGGCATTCGGCTTTCGCCGTTCCTGTCTGCGGTCTCGGCCCTGTCGCTGGTGTCCGCTGCCTACACCGCCGAGATTTTCCGCGCCGGGATCGAGGCGGTTCCGAAAGGCCAGTTTGAGGCGTCGTCGGCACTTGGCCTGAGCTATCGGCACATGATGGTGGACGTGATCCTGCCGCAGGCGATCCGCATCGTCATTCCGCCGCTGACCAACAACTGCATCAACGTGATGAAGGACACCGCCCTTGCCTCGGTCGTGGCGATGCCAGACCTGCTGAAGCAGGCGACGCAAGCGCAGGCGCTGGCGGCAAACCCCACTCCGTTGATCGGGGCTGCGATCATCTATGTGGCGTTCCTTCTGCCGCTGGTCGCCGCCGTATCCCGGCTGGAACGCACCTACGCAAAGGCCGACCGCTGATGACCGGGTTCATCTCGATTACCAACCTGCAAAAGCGTTTCGGCACGTTTACCGCGCTGCACGGCATCGACCTTGAGGTGGCTGAGGGCGAGGTGGTTTGTGTCATCGGCCCGTCAGGATCGGGCAAGTCGACGCTGATCCGCTGCATCAACCTGCTGGAACCGTTCGAGGCCGGCAGCCGCATTGTCGTGGACGGCACGCCGGTGGAAAAGGGCCGCAATCTGGAAAAGGTCCGGGCTGAGGTCGGGATGGTGTTCCAGTCTTTCAACCTTTTTCCGCACCTGACCGTGCTGCGTAACGTCATGCTTGCCCCGATGCGGGTGCGTGGCCTGCCAGTGCCGGACGCCGAAAAGCGTGCGCGCGAATTGCTGGCGCGGGTGGGGATTGGCGAACAGGCCGACAAATACCCCGGCAAGCTTTCGGGCGGCCAGCAGCAGCGCGTCGCCATCGCCCGCGCCTTGGCCATGGACCCCAAGGTGATGCTGTTCGACGAGCCTACCAGCGCGCTTGACCCCGAGATGGTGGGCGAGGTGCTGGACGTCATGAAGTCCCTTGCAGGCACCGGCGTGACGATGGTCGTCGTGACGCATGAGATGGGCTTTGCGCGTCAGGTCGCCGACCGCGTGATCTTCATGGACAGCGGCCGGATCATCGAATCCGGCACACCTGCCCAGATTTTCGACACCCCGAAAGAAGACCGGACCCGCGCCTTTCTTGGTGCCGTCCTCAATCATTGATGCCGAACCGGAGAGACCCATGCCAACCCCCGCGCTAGACCTGCCATCCGTTCGCAGCCAGTTTCCCGGGCTGGCGCGAGGCTGGACCTTGTTCGACAACGCCGGCGGATCGCAGATCCTGAAAGGCGCCGTCGAGCGGATGACAGAATTCCTGTACGAAAAGAACGTGCAGGTCGGCGGCAGTTACGAAGTGTCTCTTGCCGCGGCTGAAGCGCTGCGCGACGCCCGAGCGGCCGCCGCCACGCTGATGAACGCTGGCCGGCCTGAAGAAATTGTCTTCGGTCCCTCAACCACCGTGCTTTTGCAAAACCTCTCCCGTGCGATGCGCCGCCAGTTGTCGCCGGGAGACGAGGTGATCGTGACCGTGTTCGATCATGAATCGAACATCGGCCCCTGGATGTCGCTGGAAGAGTTCGGCATCGTGCTGAAGGTCTGGCCGCTGAACGCCCGCACACAGCAGCCCGAACTGGACGATCTGGCGGCGCTGATGACCGAACGAACCAAGCTGGTCTGCGTCACCCATGTGTCGAACATCCTGGGGCAGATCAACCCGGTCGCCGACATCGCCGCCTTCGTGCACGAACGCGGCGCCCGGATCTGTGTCGACGCCGTGGCCTATGCCCCGCACCGCGCCATCGACGTGCAGGCGTGGGACGTGGATTATTACGTCTTCAGCCTCTACAAAACCTACGGGCCGCATTATGCCGTCATGTATGGCAAGTTCGACCATCTGCTCGAACTCGACACGCTTTATCACTATTTTTACGGCAAGGACAAAGTCCCCGGCAAGTTGGAGCCGGGCAACCCCAGCTATGAATGCGCCTATTCTACCCTGGCGATACGCGACTACTTTGCAGGTCTCGGCGGCGCCGCCAGCAGCCCGCGCGCAGCTTTGGAACAGGGGTTCGCCGCCGTTGCACAGCAGGAAGATGCGCTGGTCGAAAGGCTGCTCACGTATCTGACGGCGCGAAACGATTGCCGGGTGATCGGTGCCACCGTCAACGAAGGGTCGCGGCGGATTCCGACTGTGGCCTTCCGCTTCGATGGCCAGGATTCCGCGGCCGTTGCGAGGGCGATGGACGCGCACCGCATTGCCATTCGACATGGCGATTTCCACTCGCGCCGGCTTGTCGAAGCCTTGGGTGAGATGGGGAATGGCGGGCTTTTGCGGGTGTCGATGGTGCACTACAACACGCTGGACGAGGTGGACCAACTTTGCGCCGCCTTTGACAGCATCCGGCGCAAGGCAGCCTGACGATGTTCGATCTGGTCATCCGCAACGGCACCGTGGTCACCGCCAGCGATGTGACCCGATGCGACATCGGGATCCGGGGAGACCGCATCGTGATGCTGGGCGAAGCGCTTCCCGAGGGCCGCGAAGACATTGACGCCACCGGGCTTTATGTCCTGCCCGGGGGCATCGACAGCCACGTGCATTTCGCTCAGCCTTCGGGCGACGGCATTGTCATGGCGGATGGTTTTGAAAGCGGCACGCGGTCGGCGCTCATGGGCGGCAACACCACCGTAATGCCGTTTTGCCTGCAACAGAAGGGCCAGACCCTGCGGGAGGCGCTGGCCGCCTATCACGCGCTTGCCGATGGCCAGTGCCTGACCGATGTCAGCTTTCACCTGATCATCACCGATCCCACTGCGGGCGTGCTTGGGCAGGAGATCCCGGCCCTGGTCGAAGATGGTTACACCTCGCTGAAGGTCTTCATGACCTACGAGGGCCTGCGTCTGCGCGACGACGAAATCTTGTTGACGCTGGATGCCGCCCGCGATGCTGGCGCCTTGGTCATGGTGCATTGCGAGAACGAGGATGCGATCCGTTTTCTGATCGGCAAGCATGAGGACGCAGGGACCGTCGCGCCCTTGGCCCACGCCACCACCCGCCCCATTGCCGCCGAACGCGAGGCAACGCACCGTGCGCTGTCGCTGGCCGAGATCGTGGACGTGCCGATTGTCATCGTCCACGTTTCGAACCGCGAGGCGATGGAAGAAATCGACCGCGCCCGCAAGCGCGGCGTGAAGGTGGTGGGCGAGACTTGCCCGCAATACCTGATGCTGACCGCCGACGATCTGGACCGCGACGGCTGGGAGGGCGCCAAATATGTCTGCTCGCCGCCACCCCGCGATGAAGAAAGCAAGGCTGCCTGCTGGCAGGGGCTGGAGCAGGGCATCTTCGACCTATACTCTTCGGACCATTGCCCGTTCCGTTTCGACGATCCCGCCGGCAAGCTGAACGAAAAGGGCAAGACCAACTTCCGCTGGATACCGAACGGTATACCCGGTGTTGAAACGAGGCTTCCGATCCTGTTTTCGGAAGGCGTGATGAAAGGCCGGATCGACCTGTCGCGCTTTGTCGCCCTGACCGCGACCAACCATGCAAAGCTTTATGGGCTTTATCCAAGGAAGGGCACGATTGCCGTCGGGTCGGATGCCGATCTCGCCCTGTGGGACCCGAATGCGCGTCGGGCAATCAGCAACGACGCCCTTCACCATGGCGCCGACTACACGCCCTATGAGGGGCTGGTTGTCCAGGGTTGGCCGACCACCGTCATTCTGCGCGGCCAGGTCCTGGTGCGGGACGGCGCGCTGAAGGGTGCACCCGGCGCGGGCAGCTATCTGGCCCGAAAGCGCAGCCCGGGCAGTTGCAGAACCTGACTGGCGCACCCTCCTACAGTGGCGGACCAAAGCCAGAAAAGACCATGAATCGGCGAGGCCGCTCGATGCACCCTGCCCGACGGCCGTGATACCGCTGCAGAGTTGGTTCACTTTGGCGCAGGCGGCGAATACTGGCGCTTCTCGCAGGGCTGGTAGGAACCTGCTAAGGAAAACCGCGCCTTTGGGCATTGGCGAAAGTGTGTCGCTCCACTGTGCCGGAGGCCCCGAACGTGATCTATATAACATATTGCTTTCTATGGCTTATTTTGGTCGGAGCGAGCGGAGCTCCCACCATTGCCAGAAATTGAGAGCGCTTGAACCGCTGAGTGCCGGTTAAGTGTCGCGTCGCACCTCATTGTAGTATTTAGCGTAGAGCCGTGTAAGGGGGGCGAAAAGTACGGTCCTCCTTGATGCCAGAGAAGGGGTTTGCGGCGCGGACCACTGGATCACCTCGTCCATCTTGCCGAGAAATCTCTGGTTATGCAGCCCCCAATTTCGGGGCGATTACCCCTCCACGTCTAAGAAACTCCCCAGTATCGATTGATCTAGTAGGTTGACGACTGACTGATGTTGCATTGGTCACAAGCGGATGGCACAAAACTCGGTAAAATCTTGTGCTGAGGTGCTTAATGGTCACTCATTCCATCATTATCCCGACGTACAATCGACCCCGGCTTCTTCGCCGCGCAGTCGCGTCTGCCATGACAGCCATCGGAGCCTCAGGTGAGGTGATTGTGGTAGACGATGGAAGCGATACCCCTGCAGAAGAAACGATTTCTGACTTTGCGTGCCCGCGCCTAACAATTCTTCGCAACCCATTTACCTTGGCAGGGGGTGGATCTCCGTCCCGCAACAGAGGCGCTTCGGCTGCAAAAGGCGGCACCCTTTTCTTTCTCGATGATGATGATGAAATTCTCCCCGATTACTGCGCCAATATTCTCCGTAGTGCCATTGGGGAGGGTGCATCCTTTGGGTTCTCTGCGCGCCTTTTCGTGAGAGGATCACCAGAGCGCGAGACTGAGACAGTTATAGAGAAAAGGAAACTTCAGAATGGAATAATTCCGAGCACAGCCCTCTTCCACGAACGGACGTTTCCGTTCAGCGCTGCTTTTTGGATGTTAAAGGAGACCTTCCACGCCATTGGACCCATGGAAACGGAACTGAAAACGAACTCAGATACCGAATACTGCTGCCGTCTCTACTCTAGTCGACGCAAAGGGTGGTACTGTGCGGCACCTAGCGTCAGAGTTTACGATCAAAGAGATAGTCTGGGCGGCGAGATCGATAGCGTTACACGGCGTACAAATTCCAAAGAACGCGCCACGGCTTTCCGCTTTATTGCTGAAAAGCACGAACAATTCCTTTCGCAGAACCCGAGCGCAGCAGCCTTTGTTTTTTCAAGGCTGATGAAGCATTCATTCCGCGCAGGGGACAAGAGACAAACGGTGTCAGCGGCTTTAAGGTGTACTCGTGCACGGATCCGGTTATTGATTTCCCATTCATCTTCTTGACAAAGTCTTCATACAACCAGCCCGCTTAAACTACCTAGATGACGGTGAACATTGAAAGAAGCCCAGGGCGTTGATGTGTTTTCATCCAAAATGATCTTTCAACCAATCAAACCGAGACTGTGGACCCAATTGTTGCGACACAGTTCTTCGGCGATGAAACTTATAGACAGGCGAGTGAAAGCCCAACATGTCATTTTTGAATGTCTCATCAACCGGCAACCCAAGACTCTTGCTATATTTCAAGGCGGCAGAAGCTGACATCACTCCAGATTGTTCCCAGATCGCCTGATACTTCTCGTCCTTCATCAGGATGGCTGCGAAATGATAGTGAAATATATAATAGGGGAAGAATCCAAATCGCGAAATGAAGCTTGAATGTCCCATCTTGGCGCTCAAGTATGGGTTCCTTCTAAGGAACCACAGGATGGGTCTCTTGAAAACTTTCAGCGGGTTCCGTTTTTGGGCTGAAGCAAACGCAAGCAAATTCAAGTGCGAAGTTGAGAAGGTTGAAAAAATGTGGTTTCCAGGTGTACCTGCAAAGAACCAGTTCGCCAGAATTCTATCAGTTTTTCGAGCCAGTAGCCGCTGCGAGAGGGTCAAGGACCCATTCAAAAGCCAGCGATCAGAATCAAACCGGAATGCGAAGAATCCAGACTGTGCATTTACATCAATCCAATCTTCTAGGGGCCGCGCACAAAAACAATCGGCATCCACCCACACGCCACCGTGGCGAGCCATAAGCTCAATACGCACAATATTGGCAATCTTCTGTGGTGAAAGATTGTTTGAAAATAGACGATCGCAGAAGTCGGCACCAAGATAGCGTGCCAAATCCTTCTTAGCCAGAAGTCTCACTGACCAACCGGGATTTTTCCTTATCCATGATTTGACGCAGATGTCCACAAGTCGCGGCGCGCTTTCGAACCCCTGTAGCCAGAGGATCCAGACGACTCGAGGCACCACTTTGTCTAAGCAAGCGGTCTGACTTTCGAGATTTATCTTCTGTTCCAAAGCTTGGCCCACGATAAGATTACATCAATTGCACTGATCATTTCTCTTCTAGGAAAGCCATCAGATGGAGCGCTCTGCGAGTAAGTGCCCCGGGGCCGTTTCTCTAGAATCGCGTTGCATAGATCCTCTTCCACCAAGGGGCTTCCATCACAAACTGAAGCTTTCTAAGTCGATTTGTGTCGATTTCAAGAAAATCGGAGACCTTTTCAAAATCACCGGTCGGCTCCACAAACCGGCCTATCTGATCGTAGTCAACAGTTTCAAATGAGATCTCATGCTGATCTCTTAGCCAAAGAAGATCCGACGAACTATTGTCAATATATTGGATCAATTCAGAATGGAGTTTTGGCTGCATCCGGGGCAGTATCTTGCTATCAAATCTACTTAATTTCCTGCGAAATCGAAACTTTTCGCGAGTTGGTATATCATCGCTGTTTGGTTGATGCACCGATTGGTAGTGCTGCATCATAGCGGCAGCTTCTGCAGACATCGTTTCGTTGGCCTCTACCGCGGGTTTCAGTTCAACGTTTCTCATGCCGAGTGAGTGCAATAGAAAGTCTTCGACTATGTCGTTCGACTCGAGCGCAGTACGTTCATATTTCCTTAGAATGAGTCGTCCGGGGAATTGGCTCTCCCATTGTTCGATATACTTGCGATAAGATCCCACATTCTCCAAGTAAGTCGCTGATTTCGCTGTCGTAATCGTGATATTTCGCATATAAATCATGGCGTTGACGGCTGCGAGGGGCGCGT
>LNFM01006975.1_pt1 | contig 18130 bp, 18 predicted proteins | sample 596031 | NCBI WGS metagenome assembly LNFM01 (sample SAMN04254537, study PRJNA301005) | activated carbon metagenome | isolation source: dual media filters at the Ann Arbor, Michigan drinking water treatment plant | place: USA: Ann Arbor | reverse complement strand
GTGCTGATCGCCAAGGCGCTGGCGCACGAGCCGCGCATCCTGTTCCTGGACGAACCCACCGCCGGCGTCGACGTCGAACTGCGCCGCGACATGTGGGCGCTGGTGCGCGGCCTGCGCGACCAGGGCGTCACCATCATCCTCACCACGCACTACATCGAGGAGGCCGAGGAGATGGCCGACCGCATCGGCGTCATCAACCACGGCGAGCTGGTGGTGGTGGAGGACAAGCACGTGCTGATGCGCAAGCTGGGCAAGAAGCAGCTGGCGCTGCAGCTGCAGCAGCCGCTGGAGGCCATCCCCGCGGAGCTGGCGGGCTTGCCCCTGGAGCTGTCGGCCGACGGCCTCACGCTCACCTACACCTTCGACGTGCAGGGCGAACGCACCGGCATCGCCACCCTGCTTCGCAAGCTGGCCGACCACGGCATCGACTTCCGCGACCTGCATTCAAGCGAGAGTTCGCTCGAGGAGATCTTCGTGAACCTGGTGTCGAACGGCAACAAGGCGGGCAACGCATGAACTGGCATGCCGTGAAGGCCATCTTCGGCTTCGAGATGGCGCGCACCTTCCGCACCCTGGGCGAGTCGATCATCTCGCCGGTGCTGACCACCTCGCTGTACTTCATCGTCTTCGGCGCCGCCATCGGCGCGCGCATGGGCGAGGTGGGCGGCGTGAGCTACGGCGCCTTCATCATCCCGGGCCTGATCATGCTGTCGCTGCTGAACGAGTCGATCAGCAACGCAGCCTTCGGCATCTACATGCCCAAGTGGTCGGGCACGATCTACGAGGTGCTGTCGGCGCCGGTGGGCTGGGGCGAGGCGGTGCTGGGCTACGTGGGCGCGGCGGCCACCAAGTCGGTGATGCTGGGCCTGCTGATCCTGGTGACGGCGCGCTTCTTCGTGGACTACGACATCGCCCATCCGCTGGCGATGGCGCTGTTCCTCGTGCTCACCGCGCTGAGCTTCAGCCTGTTCGGCTTCATCATCGGGCTGTGGGCCACCGATTTCCAGAAGCTGCAGATCATCCCGCTGATGGTGATGACGCCGCTGACCTTCCTGGGCGGTGCCTTCTACTCGATCGACATGCTGCCGCCGTTCTGGCAGAAGGTCGCCCTGTTCAATCCGGTGGTCTACCTGATCAGCGGCTTCCGCTGGAGTTTCTTCGGGCAGTCGGACGTGAACGTGGTGGTGAGCTTCGGCGCCATCTGCGGCTTCCTGTCGCTCTGCCTGCTGGCGGTGTGGTGGATTTTCCGCACCGGGTGGCGGCTCAAGAACTGATCGGCGCCGCCGATTGCAAGTCGGCGGCCGCTGGCTTACAAGGAGGCATCATCGAAACCGGGGGTTGGGGATGCGTCACGCGACGCCGATTGCCTTGCTGGCCGCGCTGTGCGGCGTGACCCAGGCCCAGGCCCAGGCGCCCGCGGCCGAGAAGTTGGCCGTGGCCTATTGCCAACCGGGCCAGGGCTGCGACGTCTGCCCCACCAACTACACGCACAAACAGGCGATCGACCTCGGCGTCGTCCGCGAGTACCACGATGGCGGCAGCCTGGTGGTCTGGCGCGAAGCCGCCGCCAAATGGCGCAGCGAAAGCGTCGCCCGGGCCACGAAGGAGGGCCTGGTGCAGCAGTTCGGCGCCACCGGCGCCGAGGGCGGCGTCACCTTCCACGCCAACTGCGCGGCGCGGCCACCCCTGCCAGGCGCCATCCAGCCGCGCGAGGGCGAGTGGCAGGTCACCTCCGAGGCCAGCCCGATGGACGGCTGTGCCGCCCCGATCCGCCAGCTGGCCGAGGGTGCCACCGGGACGATGCGCGACCGGATGCGGTTTCCCCGGCCATTCCTCGGCGAAATCCCCTCGGTGACCCCCGGGATGATCCAGACCGGGCCAAACCAGTTCGAAGGGATTGCGGTCGAGGGCGCGGTACACGCCTGGCTCTACCTGGTGGTGCGCAGCGAGGACGAAGTCCTGGTCTCGATGTCGCTGGTCGAGAACGGCGAGATCGACCCGGCCTGCGACGCCCGCGTGCAGCAGACGTTCAAGCGCGTGGGCGACTGACCTTCACGCAGCCGGAAACCCGGGCATTGCTACCCTCGGGGCTGATTCGCGCCCGGGAACCGCCATGGCTCGCCTCACTATCCTGCTGCTGCTCGCGGCCACGCTGTGCTCGGCCCCTGCCTTCGCCGCCGTGCCGGTGCGCGTCGTGGTGCCCGGGGCCGCCACCTTCGGTGAACAGTTCCAGCTCACCGGCACGCTGACCGCCGACCGCGCCGCGGCGCTGTCGCCGCGCGTGGATGGCCTGGTGCGCGAGACGCGAGTCGATGCCGGCGCACGGGTCAAGCAGGGCCAGGTGCTGGTGCAGCTCGACGACGCGGTCGCCAGGCACGCGCTGGCGCGCAGCCGCGCCCAGTCGGCCGAGGCGGCGGCCAGCGCGGCGGAAGCCGGGCGCCTGCTCGCGGAAGGCCGCCGGCTGGCCGCGGACAAGTTCATCCCCAGCAGCCAGGTCGGCACGCTGGAAGCGCGCCTGCAGCAGGCGCAGGCGGCGCTGGCCTCGGCCCGGGCGGCCGAACGCGAGCAGCAGGAGCTGGTCAACCGCCACGCCATCCCCGCGCCCTTCGCCGGCGTCGTCGCCGCGCGCCACGCCGAGCCCGGCGAATGGGTGCAGCGTGGCGACAACGTGCTCGACCTGGTGGCCACCGACCGCGTGCGCCTGGACGTGCAGGTGCCGCAGGAGCGCTACGCGGCGCTGGCCGGCGAGGCCAAGGTGGAAGTGATGCCGGACGCGCTCGACGGTGTCGCCCTGCCCGCCCGCATCGAGGCGCGCGTGCCGGTGACCGACCCGACCGCGCGCACCTTCCTGCTGCGCCTGCGCGTGGACGATCCCGACGGCCGCCTGCTGCCAGGCACCTCGGCGCGTGCGCGGGTCTCGCTGCCGGCCACCGAGCCGGCGCTGGCGGTGCCGCGCGACGCGCTGCTGCGCCAGCCCGACGGCGGCTACAGCCTGTTCGTCGCGCTGCAGGAAGGCGACGGCTGGATCGCGCGCCAGCGCACGGTGAAGGTGCTGCGCGACCGCGGGAGCCTCGTCGCGATCGCCGAGGGCCTGGAGGCCGGCGAGCGGGTGGTCGTGCGCGGCAACGAGGCCCTGCGCGACGGCCAGCCGGTCCGGCCCGAGGGGCAGTAAGCCATGGGCTTCGAGACGCTGCTGCGCCACGGCACCCTGATCGCCGTCTCGGTGCTCGTGCTGTGCATCCTGGGCACGGCGGCGGCGCTGCGGGTGCCGGTGCAGATGATCCCCGACCTGGAGGTGCGCACGATCACCGTGCAGACCCGCTGGGCCGGCGCGACGCCGCAGGACGTGGAGCAGGAGATCCTGCTAGAGCAGGAGCAGTACCTGCGCACCCTGCCCAACCTGCGCCGCATGGTGTCCAGCGCCTCCACCGGCTCGGCCAGCATCGAGCTGGAGTTCCCGTTCGGCGTGGACATCAACGAGGCGCTGATCCGCACCTCGAACGCGCTCAGCCAGGTCTCGAACTATCCGGAGAACGTGGACCAGCCCAGCCTGTCCACCAGTTCGTTCTCCGACAACGCCTTCATGTACTTCCGCATCGGTGCGCGCGCCGACAGTCCGATCGAACTCGACCTGGACATGATGCGCGACTACGTGGAGGACTTCGTGCGCCCGCGGATGGAGCGCGTGGAAGGCGTGGCGCTGGTGCAGGTGGGCGGCGGCAGCGAGCGGCAGGTCCGCATCGAAGTGGATCCGTCGCGGCTGGCCGAGCGCGGCCTGACCCTGGCGCAGGTGCGCGACGCCGTGCGCGCACGCAACCGCGACACCTCCGGCGGCGACCTCGACGCCGGCAAGCGCCGCTACCTGCTGCGCACCGTGGGCCGCGTGCGCGACGTGGCGGCCCTGGAGGACCTGGTGGTCGCCAGCCGCGGCGACGCGCTGGTGCGGGTGCGCGACATCGCCAGCGTCCAGCTCGACCACTTCGAGCGTCGGGAACTGAGCTTCAACAACGGCAAGCCGGCGCTGAGCCTGTCGGTGCGGCGCGAGCCCGGCTCGAACGTGATCGCCATCAAGCGCGCCATGCTGCCGGCCGTGGACGGGATCAACCGCGACCTGCTGGCGCCGCTCGGACTGGAGCTGGTGCTGAGCAGCGACGACGCGCGCTACGTCGAAGACTCGGTCGCCAACGTCTGGACCAACCTCGCGCTGGGCGCGCTGCTGGCGACGCTGGTGATGTTCGCCTTCCTGCGCTCGCGGCCGCAGACGCTGACCGGCGTCATCGCCATCCCGATCTCCACCATCGCCGCCTTCGTCGGCCTGCTGGTGGCGGGCCGCACGCTGAACGTGATCTCGCTGGCCGGCGTGGCGTTCGCGATCGGCATGACGGTGGACAACACCATCGTCGTGCTTGAAAGCATCGACCAGGCGCGGCGCCGCGGCCTGGGCCGCATGGAAGCCGCCATCGCCGGCGTGCGCCGGGTGTGGCCGGCGGTGCTGGCCTCGACGCTGACGACGGTGATGGTGTTCGCGCCGATCCTGTTCATCGTCGAGGAAGCCGGCCAGCTTTATTCCGACATCGCGATCGCGATCTCGGCCTCGATCCTGGCCTCGCTGGCGGTGGCGGTGACGGTCGTGCCGGCGTTGGCCGGTCGCCTGGCCTTCGGCCTGCAGGACCAGGCACAGGTGCCGGGGCAGGCGCTGTTCGACCGCATCGGTGCGCGGGTCGAATGGCTGTGCGACACCGGGCGGCGGCGCGTGCAGGTGCTGGCGGGCACGGTGCTGTTCTGCGGCGGCGCGCTGTGGTGGCTGACGCCGCCGGCCGAGTACCTGCCCGAAGGCGAGGAGCCCAAGACCTTCGCGCGCATGATCGCGCCGCCGGGCTACAACCTGGCCGAAATGGAGGGTATCGCCCGCGAGCTGATGGCCGAGCTGGGCCCGCACGTGCAGGCCGACCCGGCCGCGTTCGAAGCCGGCGACACCGACATGCCGCCGCTGGCCTACTACAACCTGTCGGCCAGCCCCGGCGGGCTGCGCATCATCGCCGAGCCGGTGGACCCGGCCAACATCGAGGCGACGATGGACGCGCTCGACCGGCGCTTCCTCGCCTACCCCGGCATGCGCGCCTTCGCCTCGCGCGGCTCGATCATCTCCAGCAACGACGGCGGCTCGCGCAGCATCAACCTCGACATTTCCGGCGTCGAGCTCACCGACCTGTACGCGGTGGCCGGGCGCGCCTACGCCCGCGCGGAGCAGCTGTTCCCGGATGCGCGCATCGGCTCCGACCCGTCCAGCCTGACCTTGGACCAACCGCTGGTGGAACTGCACCCGCGCTGGGAGCGCCTGGCCGAGGTGGGCTACGACGCCGCGGGCTTCGGCTTCGCGGTGGCGGCGCTGAGCGACGGCGCCTACGTGGATGAGATCATCCTGGGCGACGACAAGGTCGACATCTACCTGTTCGGCGGCAGCGGCACCCAGCAGCTCGATGCGCTGAGGGAGCTGCCGGTGGCCACGCCCTCGGGCGCGGTGCTGCCGCTGTCGGCGCTGGCCGACCTGCGGGAGAGCGCCGACACCGACACCATCCGCCGCCTGGACGGCCGCCGCACGGTGACGCTGAACATCGTTCCGCCGCGCGGCGTCGCGCTCGAGACCGGCGTGCAGCGCGTGCGCGACGAGCTGCTCGAGCCCATGCGCCGCGCCGGCGAGATCCCGCCGGAAGTGGCGGTGGAGATCAGCGGGGCCAGCGACCAGCTCGAGGCGACGCGCGAGGCGGTGTCGGGCAACTTCGCCATCGCCCTGCTGCTGTGCTACCTGCTGCTGGTGGCGATCTTCCGGCACTGGGGCCGGCCGCTGTTCGTGCTGGCCACGGTGCCGCTGGGCATCGCCGGCGGCATCATCGGGCTGGCCGTGCTGAACCTGTTCGTGGCCCAGCCCTTCGACATGATCACGCTGCTGGGCTTCCTGGTGCTGCTGGGCACCGTGGTCAACAACCCGATCCTGATCGTGGACGAGGCCTACCAGCGCGTGGCCGAGGGCGCGGCCTCGGCGGCGGAGGCGGTGGCGGGCGCGGTGCAGTCGCGCCTGCGGCCGATCCTGATGTCGACCACGACCACGCTGTTCGGCCTGGCGCCGCTGGTGCTGATTCCCGGCGCGGGCACCGAGCTCTACCGCGGGCTGGGCGCGATCGTGCTGTTCGGCCTGGCGTTCTCGACGCTGGTCACGTTGACCTTCCTGCCCTGCCTGCTGGTGGCGGTGCTGGGCCGGCAGGCGCGCGCCGGCTGAGTCAGGTGCCGCAGAACGTGCGGGTGACGCGCTCGTCCAGCGCCGGCGGCGCCATGAAGGGCGCCTGCCCGGGGCCGTCGTCGAACGGGCGCCGCACCGCCGCGAGCAGGGCGTTGAAGGGTGCGAGGTCGCCCTCGGCCGCGGAAGACAGCGCCGCTTCGACGAGATGGTTGCGCGGGATGACGGCGGGGTTCGCCGCGTCCATCGCGGCGATGCGTGCGGCCGGATCGCCGGACTCCCGCGCCAGCCGCTCGCGCCAGCGCGCCAGCCACGCGTCCATGCCGGGCGATTTCGGCAGCCCGGCAGCGTCGTCGCGCGCCGCGTTCGACAGCGCCCGGTAGGACAGCGTGTAGTCGGCCTCCACGGCCTGCAGCGCTTCGAGGAAGTCCTGGGCCAGCGACTCGTCGCCCGCGTCTTCCGTCGCCAGCCCCAGCTTGCGCCGCTGCCCCGCGAGCCAGTGCGCGCGATACGCCGGCGCGAAACCTTCGATCGCGGCGCGCGCCATCGCCACCGCCTGCTCGCCGTCTTCGTGCAGCAGCGGCAGCAGGCACTCGGCGAGGCGCGCCAGGTTCCACTGCGCGATGCCGGGCTGGTTGCCGTAGGCGTAGCGGCCGCGGCGGTCGATGGAACTGAAGGTCTTGGCCGGGTGGTACTCATCAAGGAAGGCGCAGGGGCCGTAGTCGATGGTCTCGCCGGAGACGGCCATGTTGTCGGTGTTCATCACGCCGTGCACGAAGCCGACCTGCAGCCAGGCCGACACCAGCCTCGCCTGCGCCTGCACCACGGCTTCGAGCAGGGCCAGCGGCGGGTTGGCGTGGCCGGCCAGCGCGGGGTAATGGCGCGCGATGACGAAGTCCACCAGCGTGCGCACGGCGGCGTGGTCCTCGCGCGCGGCGAAGAACTGGAAGGTGCCCACGCGCACGTGGCTGGCCGCGATGCGCGTAAGCACCGCGCCCGGCAGGGCACCGTCGCGGAACACCGCTTCGCCGGTCGCCACCGCCGTGAGCGCACGCGTGGTGGGCACGCCCAGCGCGTGCATCGCCTCGCTGACCAGGAACTCGCGCAGCACCGGGCCGATCGCGGCGCGGCCGTCCCCGTTGCGTGAGTAGGGCGTGGGGCCGGCGCCCTTGAGCTGCACGTCGAAGCGCCGGCCCCGCGGGTCGGTCACTTCGCCCAGCAGGATCGCGCGGCCGTCGCCCAACTGCGGCACGAAGTTGCCGAACTGGTGGCCGGCGTAGGCCATCGCGATCGGGCGCGCCTGCGCGGGCGGCGCATTGCCGGAGAACACCGCCGCGGCGCGTGCCTCCAGGGCCGGGTCGAGGCCGAGCGCATCGGCCAGCGCCGTGTTCCAGGCCAGCAGCCGCGGCGCAGCCACCGGCGTCGGTTCAACGGCCGACCAGAAGGCCAGCGGCAGGGCGGCGTAGCTGTGCTGGAAATCCATGGCCAGATCAGGGCTTGGCGGGCAGTCGCACCTTGGGCGCGTCCACGAACGGCCGGATGCCGAACTCGGGGTAGATCTCGGCCGGGTAGTAGACGACGCCGTCCTTCACCACCGCGCGGATGCGCTTGATCTCGCGCAGGTCGCGGGTCGGGTCGCCGGGCACCAGGAAGAAATCCGCCAGCTTGCCGCGCGCGATCGAGCCGGTGGACTGGTCCTGGCCGAGGTACTTCGCCATGTCCCAGGTGGCCAGCTTCAGCACTTCGGCCGGCGTGTAGCCCAGCTGGCCGAACAGCTCGAGCTCGCGGTGGAAGTTGAACGAGCCGCCGAGGTCGGTGCCCGGCACGAGCAGCACGCCGCGGGCCTTCATCTGGCGCAGCGTGTCCATGATCTTGCCGTAGGCCAGGCGGTAGGCCTCGGCGTCGCCGGGCGCCGACATGTCGGACCAGGCGCGCTTGCTGTCGCGCTGCACGCCCACCGGCAGGTTGTCGATCACGTCCACCGAACCCGCCGGCACCTGGCCGTCCTGGTTGAGCAGCAGGTTCTCGTGGATGGCGATGGTGGGTTCGACCGCGACGCCCTTGGCGACGATGTTGTCGAGCGTCTTCTGCACCGGGCCCGAATCCAGGTCCAGCGTGGCCAGGCGCTTGAGCGCGGTCAGGCGCAGCAGGGTGCGGGTGTCTTCCTCCGGCGCCAGCACCCAGCCCAGCATGATCTGGTTGATGTGGGTGAGCTCGTCGTAGCCCGCGTCCACCATGGCATCGGCGTTGGAGAACGCCGGCACGTGGCCGGCCACGCGCAGGCCCAGCCGGTGCGCCTCGGCCGCGGCGGCCTTGGACCACTCGGGCTTCATGCTGTTGTAGAGCTTGACCTGGTGGAAGCCGCGCGCCGCGTAGAAGCGCACCGCTTCCAGCGCCTCGGCCTCGCTGGACACCAGGTAGCCGTTGTTGGAGTTGAACGGGCTGCGGCCCTCGATGAAGCCGCTGCGGTGCACGCGCGGGCCGGCGATGCGGCCGGATTCGATGCTGGCCACCAGGTCGTCGAGCACGGCGTTGTTGTTGCCCATGTCGCGCACGGTGGTGACGCCCGCGGCGATGTTCAGGATGGCGCCGCCCTGGCTCGTGTGCGAATGCATTTCGTGCAGGCCGGCGACCAGGGTGCCGCCCTCGCCGTCGATGCGCACTTCGCCCGGCGAAGGCTTGGCGTCGAGCGGCTGGATGCCGGCGATGTGGCGGCCGTGCACCACCACGCTGACGCGGTCGGAGAGCGCCAGCGTGGCCGGGTCGAACACGCGCACGTCGTGGAAGCGGACCGGCGCGCCGTAGCGATGCGCGGTGCGCGCCTGCAGCGCGACCAGGCGGGCCTCGCCGAGGTCGGCGGCCAGCTTGCGCAGGCGGGCTTCCTCGGCCTCGTAGCCCTTGCGCACCACCACGTTGCCGGGCGAAACGACGGCGAACATCCCGCCGCGTTCGTCCAGCAGCACGTACTCGGGGTTGAGCTCGAGGCCGGACACGGCGTAGGTGCGCACGGTGATGCGGTCCTTGCCGGCGCCCACCTGCAGCGGCTCGCCCGGGTCGAGGCTCACTTCGCCGGCGGGCAGGGCCGCGATGCGGCGGTCGGCGTCGTCTAGCAGCACGCGCGCGTACAGGCCCAGCGACCAGGGGCTGGCCGACTGGCCGATGTAGAGCGCCGGCGCCGACAGCGCCTGCCGGCCCGGGCCCACGGCGTCCTTCCAGGCGGCCTGGCCGTCCGCGAGCGCGAACGACTCGTCCACTTTGCTGCCGAAGGTGGTGCTGCCGGTGATCGTCCAGGCCACGGGCAGGCCGTCGGCGCCCAGCGTGAGCTGCTCGGTGATGGTGGGGCCGCGGCCGTTGTTCTTGACGTCGTAGTCGATCGCAACGCGATCGCCCTCGCGGGTGGCGACCAGGTGGCCGACGGTGTTGCCGCCGGTGATCACGGTGTAGTGCTCGGCCTGGCCGGCGGCGAGGGCCGCATTCGACAGCAGGCAAAGGGCGGCGACGGCGACGGTCCAGCGCATGGCGTGCTTCCTGTTTCCCCGGGGAGGCCGCCACTGTCGGTCATGCGGGGCGGCGGTTCAAGCCGGGCGCGCGGCGCGAAGAAACGAAGCGGCCAGGGAATAAACCGCCCCCTTCGCTCGTAAGTCTGGGTCAGGAGACCGCGGATTGGCCGCGGCCGGCGATCCCCAAGATCGCCCAGCAGAAGGAGGTGCCCATGAAATCCACAGCCCTTGCCAGCGGGCTCGCCCTGCTACTGACCGCCGGACAGGCGCTCGCCGAGGACGCATTCACGCTGTCGGCTGGCGTCCACCACAGCCGCGGCGATTACGGAACCGATCGCGACACCGAGATCACCACCGTGCCGGTGACCGCCAGCTACGACACCGACCGCTGGCGTTTCCGCGCCAGCCTGCCCTGGACGCGCGTCTCGGGCGATCCGAATGTGCTGCCGGGCACCGGACCGGTCCTCAACCTCAATCCGCTGGGGCGCGGCCGCATCGGCCTGCCGCTGGATCCGGAGGAAGGCGACGTCGGCCGCACCGGCGGCAGCGCGTCCGGCGTCGGCGACCTGGGCCTGCGCGTCGGCTACGCGCTGGCGGCCAGCGGCCCGGTGCGGGCCGAGCTCAGCGCGACCGCCAAGGTCGCCACGGCGGACGAGGACAAGGGCCTGGGCACCGGCGCCAACGACTACGGCGTCGCGCTCGACCTGGCCGGCGAGCTCGGCGCCACCACCGTGTTCGGCGGCGTGAACTACACGCGGCTGGGCAACTCGGACTTCATCGATGCCCGGGACGTACTCGGGTTCAACGTCGGCGCGGGCTGGCAAGCCGGTCCGGGCCAGCTCGGCCTGGCCTACGACTTCCGCGAATCCGCCGCCACCGGCTTCGACGACCGCCGCGAAGTGACCGGCTACTACCAGCTCGACACCCGCCGCGGTAATCCGTTCCAGGTTTACGTTTCGGCGGGCATCGGCGACGGCAGCCCCAACTGGGGCAGCGGCGTGAGCTACGGCTGGACCTTCTAGCGGAACCACGCGAAAGCCTCCAGCGGCTTGCGCTGGATGTCGGGCACCCGGCAGCCCGGCGCCGGGTGCCCGACCACGAGCAGCAGGTAGGGCACCTCGTTGCGCGGGCGCTCGAGCAGTTCGTTGAGGAAGGCCATCGGGCTGGGCGTATGCGTGAGCGTGGCCAGGCCCGCCTGGTGCAGCGCGGCGATCAGCATCCCGCAGGCGATGCCGGTGGATTCGTGCGGGTAGTAGCGCTTGGCCTTGTGGCCATCGATCTCCGGGCCGGTGCGCTCGTAGAAGACGGCGATCAGCCAGGGCGCGATCTCGAGGAAAGGCTTCTGCGCGTCGGTGCCCAGCGGCGCCAGCGCGTCGAGCCATTCCCCGGGCGCGCGCCGTTCGTAGAACTCGCGCTCTTCGGCCTCGGCGGCGAGGCGGATGCGCTGCTTCAGCGCCGGGTCCGACACGGCCACGAACGACCACGGCTGCTGGTTCGCACCGCTGGGCGCGCTGCCCGCGGCGCGCAGGCAGGCTTCGATCACTTCGCGCGGCACCGGCGTCGGCGCGAAGTCGCGTACGGTGCGGCGACGGGACATCGTGTCGGCGAAGGCCTGCGCGCGCGCCAGTCGCTCGGCGTCGTCGTAGGCCGGGGGCGGCGGTAGCGGTCGGGTCTGGGCGTCGGTCATGGCGATCCGGGGGGCGTGCGCATAGGCCCTTTGTAAGTCGCCGCGCGCCGGACTGGCAATCCGGCGGCCCCGCCCCGGCCACTGCGCGGCACGCCGCCGGGATGGGTGTTGATCTCGAACAGCCACGGGCCGTCCGGACCCCGGTGGAAGTCGAAGCCCAGCAAGCCGCCGGGCGAACCGTGATCGACGTGCGCGATGCCGGCCGACCGTTCGCGCACCGCGCGGCGATGGGGTTCCGTGACCGCCACGCGCTCGATCGATTCGATCTGCGCCGTCATCGCCCGCACCTGTCCCGCTCCCGGTTTGGAATCGGCGCCAGTATGCCAGCGCGTGTCGTCCGGCGAGCTTCCATGGACCGGCGTATCAGCGGGGCGACGGTCTCGGGCCGGCGGGACCGTCGGCGCGCTCATCGCGGAAGGGCGCAGCGAGGAAAGGCACCAGCATCGGCACGCGCTGGCGGTAAGCCAGGTAGCGATCCCCCAGCTGGCGCGCGAGGTCGCGCTCCTCGAAGCGGATGGCGACCAGGATGTAAGCGGTCAACGCCCCCGCGAACAGCGCATGACCCACCGTCATCGTGGGCCCACCCCACAGCGCGAGGATGAAACCGAGGTACAGCGGGTGGCGCACGAGGCGGTAAAAGAGGGGCGTTACGAACTGATGTTCGCGGTCGGCGCGACCCACGAACTGCTGCCAGACCTGGCGCAGCCCAAACAGGTCGAAATGGTCGATCAGGAAGGTCGACAACAGCACCAGCCCGAACCCGCCCGCGAAGACCGCCCAGCCGACGCCCTGCCCCAGCGGCGTCTCGGCCGACCACAGCAGCTCCGGCAACGGCCGCCACTGCCAGAACAACAGCATCAGCATCAGGCTCGCCATCAGCACGTACACACTGCGCTCGGCCGGAGCCGGCAGGTGCTGTTTCAGCCAGGCCTTGAAGCCGGACCTCGCCATCACGCTGTGCTGCAGGCCAAACGCCAGCACCAGGCCAAGGTTGACCAACACCGCGACGACGACGGGGCTGGATTGACCCCCGAGGTCCACCGAGTGCGGCACCAGCGCCGGAAGCCCGGGCAGCCAGTCCGCAAGCGCGGTGGCCTGCAGGTTGCCGGTGAAAGCGATCAGGTAGAGGAACGTGGCGAAGAAGACCCCGTAGCTCAACAGACCGAACAGCAGGATGGCGCTTCGTTTCATGGCGAGGATCCCGGGGAGCGGTGACCCCCAAGCTACTGCGACCATCGCGCGCCGACCATGGGGCGGCTGACCCGGATCAGCGGCCGGCCGAGCAGCGCCCCGGGACATTTGTCCCGGTTGTCAGGGCCCGCCATCCGCCGCTGACCCACGCACTATGGCCTGCGCGCGGCTACCGACGCCCAACTTCCGGTAGAGGTTGGAGAGGTGGTTACGGACAGTCTTTTCGCTGATCGAAAGCCTGCGGCCGATCTCGGCATTGCCCAGCCCCGTGCAAAGCAGGCGCAGCAGCTCGCGCTCGCGCCGGCTGAGCCCGGCCTCGCCGGGGGCGGGGCGTTCGCCGGGAAGGATGCCCGCGAAGTCCAGCACGGCCCGCTGGAACATCCCCCACGCCGGCTCGTGCTCCAGCAAAACGTGGTTGCGCGACTCGAGTTCCACGAACTCGGCGTCGGGGATCTGTGCGGCCAGGCGTCTGCCTTCGTCGAAGGGAACCACTTCGTCGTTCCGCGCGTGGATGACCAGCGTCGGCACCCTCACTTGGGGCAGCAGCTCGCTAATGTCGGTGAAGGCGCGGACCGACAGCAGCTTCACGGCCATTTCCGGCGAGCAGGTCTTGCGACACAGCTCGCTGTACCAGTCGAGCTGCTCGTGCGTGCCCCCCGGCAGGAAACGCGCCGTGAACGCCTGTCGGAAGACCGGGTTGTCGCTGCCCCAGCCCAGGCGAACCATTTCCGACACGGCGCGGTAGTGCTGGGCATCGCGATCGCCGCGCCTCGCCCAGCCGCGCGCGTAGCTTCCGTACAAGACCAATCCCGACACGCGATCAGGATGCTTGATGGCGTAACGAATCGCCGCGGCGCCGCCTTGGGAAATACCCAGCAGCGTGAGCGGCGGTCGCGGCTTCGCGGCTTCGATCACGGCCTCCAGGTCGGACAACCAGTGCGATTCCTCCACGTCGGCCACGTCGCGGTCGGACAGCCCGCAGCCGCGCTCATCGAAGCGAAGCAAGTCGAAGTGGTCGGTGAAGAACCGCAGCCAGTGCCGCCAGACCGGGCTTTCCACGTCATCGCGGAGGTGCGTCATCCAGTTCGCGGCCTTCACCATCGCCGGACCACGACCAGCGCGCGTCCAGGCCAGGTGGACACCGTTCGGGGTTCGCACGAGGTGGATGGGATGGCGCATCGGGCAGGACGGCAGGGTGGGTCAGCGAAGGGTAACGCCAGAAGCCGGCGACCCCGGCCTCGGGGCGCGATGGCCGACCAGGGTAGGGCCGACTGTGCCGCCGCCTAGCGGTGCTGGTCGAGCAGGATCGGATTGCCGTCGGGATCGACCACGATGCAGTGGCCGCGCCCGGTGGTGGATTCATCCACTTCCTTCACCGGCGTGATGCCGCGGGCCTTGAGCTGGCGCTGAAGTTCGCGCACGTCGGTGAAGGGGTCGATGTCCTGGCCGTTGTTGTCCCAGCCCGGGTTGAAGCAGAGCATGTTCTTCTCGAACATGCCCTGGAACAGGCCGATCACGGTGTCGCCGTTCTTCAGGATCATCCAGCCGTGCTGGGACTGGTCGTGGAAAGCGGTGAAGCCCAGGGCCTCGTAGAACTTGCGCGAAGCGTGGATGTCCTTGACCGCAAGGCTGACCGAGAAATTGCCGAGGTTCATTGCCGTCCTCCAGGGCCGCCACGCGGCCATCGTTGCCAGGAACGGGGTCAGGTTAAGTTCCTGACCCCACCATTTATTTTCCCGGGTGCGTGCCGTCGATGACCCACGCGCGCAGCTTGGCCAGCGCTGCGGACTCGGCCTCCGGCCCGAAGCGGCAGTGGCCGTTGCCCACGGGCGGGAGTTCGAAGACCTGCTCGCCGCGACCCGCGTTACGCGCGAGGTTGAGGTAGCGCGAGGACGTCTTCGAAGGAATTATTTCGTCGGTTTCATTGGCCATCAGCACCACCGGCCGCGCGGTCGCGCCGGTCAGGCGCAGGCGCGCGTTGGCATAGGCGACGGCCGCCGGGTCGCCGGCGTAGCGGCGCACGCCGGCGTTCACCGCCGCGTCGTCGCCGAAGCCGCTGTAGGTCACCTTCGTGTTGTCCACCGGCACGCCGCCGGCACGCTCGGCCAATTCGTTCAGCACGGCGAAGCGCAGCATCAGGCCGCCGGCCATGCCCTCGCGCGGGATGCCGAAGGCCTGGCCGAAGCGCGCGGCAAAGGCTTCATCGGCGACCAGCGCCGCTTCGATCTTCTGCGCATCGGGCCAGCGCGGCGTGCCCGCATCAAACAGGCCGCCGGGCGACAGCACGCCCGGATGCCGGTGCGCGAACACCGCCAGTGCGCCCAGCACCGGACCACTGAAGAGTTCCTCGGCCGGCGCGTTGGCGCCGCACAGCGCCAGGCCGCCGTCGTAGGCCGCGCCATGCGTTTCCAGCGTGCCCAGCACGATGTGCGCGCCCATCGAGTGGCCCATGGCCCAGGTGCGCCAGGGCTGGCCGAGCAGGCCCGCCACGTGCTTGCGCATGGCCTCACTGTCGGCCAGCGCTTCGGCCACCGACCAGCCGCGGGCGGAGTAATCGGACTGTGCGATCGCGAAGCCCTGCGCCAGCAGCCAGTCCTCGTAGCCGTTGCGCGGCATCACTTCGGGGATGGGCTGCTCCTGCGGGGCGTAGCCGTGGAAATAGACCACCAGCTCGCCATTCCACTGCTCGGGCACATCGAGCCGCCACGGCGCACCAGCAATCGTGCCGGTGTGCTCGCTGGGCTGCACGATGGCGGGCTTCGACGCCGGCGCGGCCACCGCGGGCTCGGGCGGCGGGGACGAGGCGCAGGCGGCCAGGGCCAGGAGCAAGCCAAGGGATAGCAAGCGCATGCATGGGCTCCGGTTCGGTTTCGCCGGAGTGTGCCAGCTTTCACCCGACCGGCGAAGCCGTCGTGCCGTTCTCCGCGGGAGCGGGCAGAGGACATCGGCCCGCCCTGGAAATTGCGGACGCCATGCGCCCCCGATACGCTCGGGACATGCGGCTTCTCAAGACCCTGCTGATCGTAGTGGCCGCCCTGGCCTGCGTGCCGGTGCTCAATCTGCTCGGCGGCGCCGTGGCCGGCGCGCTCGGCCTGCCGTCCGGCGGCGCGGTGCGGCTGGCCTGGGACCTGGGCTGGCTGTTGCTGTCGGCGTTCGTGACCGTCTGGCTGCCTGCACGCTGGTCGCCGCATTGGCCGCGCGGACTGGCGGTCGGCCTGGCCGGCTTTTGGATCGGGGCAGCCGCCTGGGCCGCCTGGAACATGGGATCCGATTTCCCAGCGTGGTTTATCGCGGCCGTGCTGATCGGGCTGCCGGTGGTCGCGGGCGCCGCCGCGTGGCTGGGCGGTAGCCGCCGAACGCGTTAAGCGGCTACGTCGACGTACTCGACCCGGACCGTCGGCGACGGAATGGAGTCGCCATCCTCGCGCATGCCCGCCAAGTGAAGCGCAATCGCTTCGCGAATCCGCCTCTGGACGACTTCCACCGACTTGCCGGTGGCGACGCAGCCGGGCAGATCAGGCACCCAGGCACCAAAGTTGTTCTCGGACTGCTCGATGACGATGGCGTATCGCATGGGGTTCATTTCCGGAGTCCTGCCTGGCGAAGGATGCTCTTGTGCAAATCGTGTAGCAAGTCGTCGCTCCGGTGGCCATTGACGGTTACACGCCCGGGCTTGCTCGGATGGCGGAACTGGCGATGGCTGCCTTTCTGGCTGACCTGAACCCAGCCGTCTCTCTTGAGCAACTCGAGAATGTCGCGAATCTTTGGTGGCATGGGGCGGCTCCACACGGAACCGCCCTACCTTCATTCGTGGCAAACCATGCCGGAATCAGGATTCAGCGCGAGCGTGGGTCAGCCATCACGCCGCGCGCAGCAGCGCCACCTTCGGGAAATCCACCGGCACGTCCAGCGCCACGTTGACGTAGTTGGTGAACAGGTTGAGCGCGATGTGCGCCAGCAGCTCGACAATGCCTTCGTCGTCGAACCCGGCGTTGCGCAGGGCCTGCACGTCGTCGGCGCCGACGTTGGCGCGGTGTTCGACCACCTTCAGCGCGAAGGCGAGCGCGGCGGCGGTCTGCGGGTCATCGCTGTGGCCGGACTGGGCGGCGGCCATCGCCTCGGCGCTGGCACCGGCCTTGCGGCCGAGCGCGGTGTGCGCGGCCAAGCAGTACTCGCAGCCGTTGCGGTTGGCGATGGCCACCGCGACCTGCTCGCCCAGCTTGGCCGGCAGCGTGCCGCCGCCGAGCGCGCCGAAGGCGGACCACATCTGCTGCAGGGCGGCGGGCGAGTTGGCCACGGCGCGGAACATGTTCGGGGTGGCGCCGAACGCCCCCTGCACCTGGGCCAGCAGCGGCTGGCTGGCGGCGGGGGCGGTGGCGGCGGTGTGCAGAGGGACGCGGGACATGGGGTGACTCCTGATGGGGTAGCGCCGATTGCGCCAACACAGGATCGGGCCTAGGCTCGGCTTCTTGGTGACGAATCGTCCCGATTAATTGATGGAGCGTCCGAAATGGCCGTCGACCGCCTGCAGGGCCTGCTGAGCCGCTTTTCGGTCAGCGCCCGCCTCTTCCACAGCGGGCCGCTGTGCGGCATCAACGATTTCGCCGACAACGGAATGGGGCAATTGCACCTGGTGCGGCGCGGCCCGCTAGAGGTACACCACGCCGGCGAAGTAGTGCCCATCACCGAACCCAGCCTGCTGTTCTACCCGCGCCCCCTGGCGCACCGCTTCGTCAGCGACGCCACCGTGGGCGCCGACATGGCCTGCGCCAACCTCGCCTTCGGCGGCGCGGTGTCGGCCAGCGTGGGCGGCGGCGTCCCCCACCCGATCGCCCGCGCCCTGCCCCGCTTTGTCGGCCTGCCGCTGGCTGCCCTGCCCGGCGCCGCGCCGGTGCTCGAGCTGCTGTTCGACGAAGCGTTCGCGCAGCGCTGCGGCCGGCAGATCGTGGTGGACCGCCTGTTCGACGCGGTGGTCGTGCTGTTGTTGCGCCATTTGCTCGACAGCGGGCAACTCACCGAAGGCCCGCTGGCGGGGCTGGGGCATCCGCAGCTGGCGAAGGCGCTGGTGGCGATGCACGACGATCCCGCTACGGCGTGGACGCTGGAGACGCTGGCCTCGCGCGCCGGGATGTCGCGCAGTCGGTTCGCTGAGGTTTTTTCTCAGGTGGTCGGCGAGACGCCTGCGGCTTACCTGGCGCAGTATCGGATTACGTTGGCGCAGCAGGGGTTGTTGCGGGGCGAGGGCCTGGAACGAATCGCGCAACAGGTGGGGTACGGGAGTGCTGCGGCGCTGTCGCGTTCGTTCAGTGCAGTGTGTGGTGTCTCACCGAGGGCATGGCGATTGACCCAAGAACTACGGCCGGGCGAATGATGTCAGCGCAGACCATACATACGGACGATTCGCCCGATTACGACCCGAAGCGGGGTTCTACCCCGTTTCCACGGACGGTTTGGTTAAGGTCTGAAACTCCCGATCGCGCCGGGCAACTCTACGACGCATTCTCGGGTTGTGGGACC
>LNFM01010355.1_pt1 | contig 18131 bp, 15 predicted proteins | sample 596031 | NCBI WGS metagenome assembly LNFM01 (sample SAMN04254537, study PRJNA301005) | activated carbon metagenome | isolation source: dual media filters at the Ann Arbor, Michigan drinking water treatment plant | place: USA: Ann Arbor | reverse complement strand
TTCAAGGTGCAGGCCAACATGGACCCGGCGCACCGCGACCGCGTGGCGTTCTTCCGCGTCTGCTCGGGCCGCTTCGAGCGCGGCATGCAGTTGAAGGTGGTGCGCAGCGGCAAGCTGATCCGCCCCACCAGCGTGGTGTCGTTCCTGTCGCAGCGGCGCGAGCTGCTCGACGAGGCCTACGCCGGCGACATCATCGGTATCCAGAATCGCGGGACGCTGCAGCTGGGTGACGCGCTGACCGAGGACGAAGACCTGCAGTTCACCGGCCTGCCGTTTTTCGCGCCGGAGATGTTCCGCGAGGTCGAGCTGGCCGATCCGATGCGCTCCAAGCAGCTCAAGCTGGGCCTGGCGCAGCTGGGTGAAGAAGGCGCGATCCAGGTGTTCCGCCCGCACACCGGTGCGGCCCTGCTGCTCGGCGCCATCGGCGTGCTGCAGTTCGAGGTGGTGGCGCATCGGCTCACCAGCGAGTACGGCGTGGCGCTGCGGCTGGCGTCGTCGAAGTACCAGGCGGCCCGCTGGATCACCGCCGACGATCCGGCCGAGCTGCGCCGCTTCATCGACGCCAACGAAATGCGCGTCGCCTACGACGCGGTGGAGGCGCCCACCTATCTCGCCGCCAGCCAGGCCGAGTTGAACGTCACGCAGGACCGCTGGAAGAAGATCCAGTTTCACGCGATGCGCGACCACGCCGGGCTGGTGTTCCAGAAGTCGCTGCAGGCGGCCTGACAGCGCTGTCGCATCTGGCAGCGCAGCGCGCCGACGCGAGCGCGTGTTCCGTGAGGTCGGACACGCACTCGCGCGCCGCCCGCATGACGCCGCAGGTGCCGGGCTAAGATCGCCGCATGCCCTGGTTACTGCGCTGGCGTCGTCGCACCGCCGGGATCGCCCTCTTCGCGATCCTGCTCAACGCGCTCGCCCCGGCGATCACGCATGCGCGCGCTGCGCTCGATCCGGCCGACGCCGCGATGGCGCAGCTGTGCACCGCGTCCGGCGCACTGTCTTCTCCGCGCACTTCTCCGCTGTCTGCCGCGCTGACCGATGCACGCGCGGGCTCGGCACCGGAGACCGGGCAGGCCTCCGCCCACGATGACGGCTGCCCGTTCTGCGGCAGCCATGCCGGCAGCTTCCTGCTGCTCGACACCCGACCGGCGCTCGCACCGCCGGTGCCGCAGCGGCAGACGTATCGTCTGCTGCCCCGGCTGCCCGACCGGCACCTGGCCTGGTCGGCACACCGCACGCGCGGCCCGCCCGCGGCGTGACGGCGGCCGCGCGCGGCCGCCCGTTCCCCTGAATCGCTGCGCCGGTCGATCCGGCGCGCTCGTCGCTCGCCGCGCGCCCGCTTGCATGCACGCGTCGAGCGGCGCACCCACAACACGAACATCCTGGAGAACCTCATGCATCGACTGCTGTTCGCCCTGCTCGTCAGCCTCGCCTCGACCGCCTTCGCGCAGAGCCCGACCAAGGTCGGCACGCTCACCCTCACCGACCCCTGGGCACGCGCCTCGGCCGGCGGCCAGACCTCCGGCGCCGCCTACCTGTCCATCACCAACGACGGCGCCACCGACCGCATTCTCAGCGCGGCCGCACCGGTCGCCAACGTGATCGAACTGCACACCCACACGGTCGAGGGTGGCGTGATGCGGATGCGCCAGGTGGACGCAATCGACGTCACCGGCGGCACCACCACGCAGCTCAAGCCCGGCGGCCTGCACATCATGCTGATCGGGCTGAAGGCGCCGCTGAAGGATGGCGACAGCTTTCCGCTGACGCTGAAGTTCGAGAAGGCGGGCGAGGTCAAGCTCGACGTCAAGGTCCGCACCGCGCCGGCGGGCGGTGCGCATCGCCACGGTCACAAATAGCGATGAACACAACCTGCATGAGTCGCGGGTCGGCGGCGCGGCGGCGGTTGCTCGCCGCCGCTGCGGCCGCCAGCGCGCTGGCCCTGATTGGCTGCCGCGACGCGCCGCCGCCATTTAACTCGATCGACATCACCGGCGCCGCTTACGCCAACGACCTCGACGCCGTCGATACCAGCGGCCGGCGCTGCCGGCTGGCCGATCACCGCGGCAAGCTGGTGCTGGTGTACTTCGGCTTCGTCCAGTGTCCGGACGTGTGCCCCACCGCCTTGTCGCGCCAGGCCCAGGTGATGGAGATGCTCGGTGCCGATGCCGACCGCGTGCAGTTGCTCTTCATCAGCGTGGACCCGGAACGCGACACCGACGAGATACTGCGTGCGTACGCCGGCGGCTTCGACCCGCGCTTTGCCGGCTGGCGCTTCGACGCCGACACCACCGCCCGGCTGGCGCGCGATTTCAAGGTGCATTACGCCAAGGTGCCGATGAAGGACTCGGCGATGGGCTACACGGTCGACCACACCGCGCTCACCTTCGTGTTCGATCCGCAAGGCCGGATCCGCCTGGCGATCCGCCACGAGCAGAGCGCGGAGTCGGTCGCCGCCGACCTGCGCCGCCTGCTGCAGCCATCGGGCTGACATCGCAGCATCGGCGCCGGCGTCACGCACGTCGGCGCCCGCGCTGCGTGCAAACACAGCGCGCACAAAGCGCCGTCCGCGCTAGTGCGTAAGGCACCACCTCTGCGGCATGCCGGGTCAACCGATCTGGCGCAGCAGCATTAGTTGAGCTGCAGCGTCGCGGCACGTTGCGGCGTTCATCAACGTCATGCAACGAGGTTCACCGGCACCTGCTGGTCGGCCGCCTGTCGACTTTCGGAAGCCGACGAGTTTGTCTCCCCACCCACGTCCCCTGCGCTACCTGTTTGCCATCGCCATCACCGCGGCGATGCTGGCGCTGCGCTACGCCGCGGGGCCGTGGCTGGGCACCGCGGTGCCGCTGATGCCGCTGCTTGCCGCACCGGTGCTGGCCGCGTTCTACGGTGGCTTCGGGCCGGGACTGCTGGCCACCGTGCTGGCGGGCCTGGCCGGCGTCATGCTCTTCGTACCGCCGTACGGCGTGCTGTTGCCGCCCAATCTCAAGGAGTGGCTGCGACTGGCGGTGTTCATCGGCATCGGCGCGCTGGTCAGCTGGGCCGTAGCCGCACGCCGCCTGGCGCTGGTGCAGTTGGAGGACGAGCACGAGCGCATCAGCCAGGTGCAGGCGGCGCTGGCCGCACGCGAACGGCGCATTCGCGACCTGATCGACGGCGCGCCGCTCGCGATGCTGCTGCTCGACGGCGACCGCATCGTCTTCGTCAACGGGCCGGCCGAGCGGCTGTTCGGCTACACGCGGGCCGAGTTCGATCGGCTCACCATCGAGACGCTGATCCCGACGCGCTTTCGGGCAGGCCACGCCGCCCTGCGCGAGTCGTTTCGGCGGGCGCCGGCGTCGCGACCGATGGGCGCCGGACGCGACCTGTACGCGCTGCGCAAAGATGGCAGCGAGGTGCCGGTGGAGATCGCCCTGAACCACTTGCCCGGGGAAGGCAGTGCGCTGGTGCTGACGTCGATCACCGACATCAGCGCACGCAAGCTCGCCGAGCATGAGCGCGCGCACCTGGCCGGCATCGTCGATGCCTCCGCCGACGCCATCGTCAGCCAGACCTTGGCGGGCACGGTCACCTCGTGGAACGCGGGCGCCGTGCGCCTGTTCGGCCACACGGCCGAGGCCATGGACGGCCGGCCGATCGATCCGCTGATCCCGCCCGAGCTGCGCGCCGCCGAGGCGCAGCTGCTCGCGCGCCTGGCGCGCGGCGAGGCGGTCGACGACCACGAGACCGAGCGACTGCACGCCGACGGCCGCCGCATAAGTGTCAGCGTTGCGCTGTCGCCGCTGCGCAATGCAAGCGGTCAGGTGATCGGCGCGGCAAGCATTGCGCGCGACATCACCGACCGCAAGTACGCCGAGCGCGCGCTGCGCATCAGCGAAGAGCGTTACGCGCTGGCCGCCCGCGCCAGCTACAACGCGATCTGGGACTGGGACCTCGCGACCGACGCGCTGCACTGGAACGACGTCATGTACGAGCTGTTCGGCTACCCGCCCGAGGGCGTGCCGGCGCACATCGGCTGGTGGGTCGACTCGATTCACCCCGACGATCGGGCGCGCGTTGAACGCAGCATCCACGCCGTGATCGACCGGCAGCCCGGCGCGGCCGGTGACGGCCTGCAAGACGGTTTGCAATGGGCCGATGAGTACCGCTTCCGCCGCCACGACGGTTCCTACGCGGTGGTCACCGACCGCGGCCTGGTGGCGCGCGACGCGCAGGGGTGCGCGCTGCGCATGATCGGCGCGATGAGCGACGTCAGCGCCGAACGCGAGGCGCTTGCCACGTTGCGCCGCCAGGAGACGCATCTTGCCGCGGTGTACCAGCAGACCGGCGCGGCGCTGGGCGAGGCCGATGCCGACGGACGCTTCGTCGAGGTCAATGACCGCTACTGCGAACTGGTGGGTCGCACGCGCGACGAACTGCTTGAGATGCGCATGCAGGACATCACGCACCCGGACGACCTCGCGTGGAACCTGCCGCTGTTCGAGCAGATGATGGACAGCGGCGCGCCCTTCTCCGCCGAGAAGCGCTATTGCCGGCCCGATGGCAGCGTGGTCTGGGTCGCCGTCAGCGTGACGCGCATGCTGGCGCCGGGGGAGCCGCCGCGCGGTCTCGCGGTGGCACTGGACATCACCGCCCGCAAGGAAGTGGAGGCACGCCTGCGCGAGAGCGAAGCGCGCTTCCGTACCGCGGTCGATGCCGCCAGCGACATCCTGTGGACCAACGATGCGAACGGCCGCATGACCGACGTGCAGCCCAAGTGGGCGGCGTTCACCGGCCAGTCCTTCGCGCAGTACGCCGGCTTTGGCTGGTCCGCCGCGCTGCATCCGGACGACGTGTCGCCCACGCTGGCACTGTGGCGCACGGCGGTGTCCACCGGCACCCGCTTCGCCTGCGAACAGCGTGTGCGCCGGCACGATGGCGAGTACCGGCGCTTCGCCGTGCGCGCGATGCCGGTGCGCGAGGAGTGGGTCGGCGTGCATACCGACATCACCGACCTGCGCGAGGCCGAGACCCAGCTCAAGCAGGCCGACCGCCGCAAGGACGAGTTCCTCGCCACCCTCGCGCACGAACTGCGCAACCCGCTGGCGCCGCTGAGCAACTCGCTGCAGATCCTCGAACGCACCGACGACGTTCAGGTGATCGCCCCGTTGCGCCAGATGATGAGCCGGCAGGTGGCGCAGCTGGTGCGGCTGGTCGACGATCTGCTCGAGGTCTCGCGCATCACCAGCGGCAAACTGAAGCTGCAGCGCAGCCGGGTGCAGCTGCGCCAGGTGATCGACGCCGCCATCGAGAGCGCGCGCCCGCAGATCGACGCCCAGCATCACCGGCTGGTGGTCGACTGGCGCCTCAGCGACGTGACGATCGACGGTGACCCGCTGCGCCTGGCGCAGGTGTTCACCAACCTGCTCAACAACGCCGCCAAGTACTCGGAGCCGGGCGGCACCCTCACGCTGCGGCTGCACGCGCCGCGGCCCGACCGCGTCAGTGTGCGGCTGCGCGATACCGGCATCGGCATCGACCCGGCCTCGCTGCCGCGCGTGTTCGACCTGTTTGCGCAGATCGACAACGGCGCCGACAAGGCGCAGGGCGGGCTGGGCATCGGTCTGTCGCTCGCCCGTCGGCTGGTGGAGCTGCATGGCGGGCGCATCAGCGCGCACAGCGACGGCGTCGGACGCGGCGCCACCTTCACGGTCGAGCTGCCGGTCACGGCGCACCACACCCCCGCCGAGCCGGCCGCGCAGTCGCCCGTCAACGGCAACGCGCGCTGCCAGATCGTGGTGGCCGACGACAACCGCGATGCGGCCGACAGTCTGGCGATGATCCTCAAGCTCGGCGGCCACGAGGTGCACACCGCCTACGATGGCCGCGAGGCGCTGCACGCGGTGCGTGCCTACCGGCCGCATCTGGCGATCCTCGACATCGGCATGCCGGAGCATGACGGCTGCGACGTCGCGCGCCAGTTGCGCGAGGAACCATGGAGCAACGGACTGGTGCTGATCGCACTCACCGGCTGGGGCCAGGACGTCGACCGCCAGCGCACCGCTGCCGCCGGCTTCGACCACCACTTCACCAAACCGGTGAATCACATCGAGCTGGAGGCGCTGATCGATCGGCTCGACGTCTGCGAACGCACGCCAGCCAACGCGCGCTGAGGTGCGGGCCTGGCCTTGCCGCGCGCCGTACTTCGCCCGAGGTAAACAACGGATAAGCCCAGGTGAACCCGACCAGCTTGGCGGATCACCCCCAGGGGCCCTTAGGACAATATCGACGTCCCCTGTCGCGCCCATCCAGCGCACAGCCTGCCCTGCGCGACCTTCTTCGCCCCGCCATGAACACCCTGATCCGCCTGGTCTTCTCGAGCGACATCAACGGCACGCTCGACGCGCCCACCCGCAAGCAGATCGCCATCGCCTCCGAACGCAACAACTGGCGCGACGGCATCACCGGCGTGCTGCTGATCGGTCCGAGTCGGTTCGTGCAGGTGCTCGAAGGCGACCGCACCGATGTGTCCGCCTGCTTCACCCGCATCGCGGCCGATGCCCGCAACAGTGGCTGCCAACTGCTCAGCCTTACCTACCTCGCCCGTCGCCGGTTTGCCCGCTGGACCATGCACGAGATCGCCGTGACACCCGAGACCGTGGCGGGTATGGATGCGCTGCTCGATGACCTGGAACACAGCGCCGTGACGGCCGCCCAGGCGCAGTCCGACGAACGCCTGAGCCGGCTGCTGCAACTGGTCGGCGTGGCTGCCGGTGATTCAGTGCCCGCCGAACCGGACCGCGCCGCCACCGCCTGACCGCGCCGCGCCAGCACGGCGACCCGCCAGCAGCGCCCTTGCGGCGCCCTCGCCATACTGTTGCTCGGCTGCAAGACCCAGGCCATGCGCCAGCGCCGAAGGTTGACAATACAAATCACATTAATTGACAATCTTCGCCGGAAAGGTTGTCAAAACATGGTCAAGGTACGGCAGCGCGGCGAGGAGATCCGGCACTTCCTCATCAACAACATCGCCGATCACAGCAGCGACATTGTGCGGCTGGCGAGCGAGCAGTTCGGCTGCTCGCGGCAAGCGATCAGCAAGCACCTGCAGCGCCTCGTGGCTGAAGGCACAGTGCTCATGGATGGCCGCACACGCGGTAAGACGTACCGGCTCGCGCCGCTGGTGACGTGGAGCAAGGACTACGCGCGGGGCTCGGGACTGTCGGAAGACAAAGTCTGGCGCGAAGACGTTGCGCCCCAGCTCGGCGCGCTGCCGGAGAACGTGACGAAGATCTGGCACTACGGCGTCACGGAGATGGTCAACAACGTGATCGATCACTCGAATGCCGCACAGCTGCACATTGCGATCGAGAAGACCGCGGCGTCGGCGCAGATCGAGATCTTCGATGACGGCGTCGGCATCTTTCGCAAGATCAAGGAAGCCGCGGGCCTTGATGACGAGCGACACGCCGTGCTTGAGCTTGCCAAGGGAAAGTTCACGACCGACCCGGCCAACCACTCGGGTGAAGGCATCTTCTTCACGTCGCGGGTGTTCGATGACTTTTCGATCTTGTCCGGCGGGGTTTGCTTCTCGCACGAGTTCGGCAAGAAGGAGGACTGGATCCTGCGCAGACACAGCATGGCGCAAGGCACCCTCGTCACGATGCGTCTGGACAATCACACGGCACGCACGCTGAAGAAGGTGTTCGACAAGTTTGCGACCGGCGACGACTACGGGTTCAACAAGACGGTGGTCCCGGTGAAGCTGACCGAGTATGGCGACGACAACCTCGTATCGCGCTCGCAGGCCAAGCGGCTGCTCGCCCGCTTTGACCGCTTCAAGACGGTGATGCTGGACTTCGCCAACGTGTCGTCGATCGGCCAGGCGTTCGCCGACGAGGTCTTTCGCGTGTTCCCGTTGCGGCACCCGGACGTCGAACTGCTCGACGTGAACGCCAATGCAGAGGTCAAGCGAATGATCTCGCGCGCACGGGCGGCGCGGGCCTGATCCGAGCGATGCACTTTGCGCGGGGCGCGGTTGCGCCCAGCCGCTCTCCCAAAGCTCGAATCGGTTGGGCGTCGCGTTAATCCGCCGTTAAGTCGGTCTTGCCATGCTGCGGCCGATATCAACCTTCCGCACGCCACGCAGCCCGTCCGGACGTTCCGCGCGGCCGCTGCGCACAGCGAGGACCTGATGACCGCTGCCGATATGACTCCCCCTGCTTCCCGCCCGCTGATCTGGGACCTGCCGACGCGTGCGTTCCACTGGCTGCTGGCCGCCTCGTTCGCAGGCGCGTATGTGGTATCCGACAGCGATCGATGGATCGTGCTGCACGCGGTGCTTGGCTACACCGCTGGCGGGCTGGTGGCGTTCCGGCTGGTGTGGGGGGTGCTCGGCACGCGCCATGCGCGCTTCAGCGGGTTCGCCTGGTCGCCCGGCGCAGCGATGCGTTACCTGCGCTCGCTGCTGGCGGGACGGCCGCAGCACTACGTCGGTCACAACCCGGCCGGAAGCTGGGCCGTCGTCGGCCTGCTGGCCCTGGTGAGCCTGACTGCCGCCAGCGGCTGGGCCACATTCAACGAGGTCGGGCCGCACTGGATGGAAGACGTGCACGAGGCCTGCGCAAACGCCACCCTGGCACTGGTGGTCGTGCACGTGCTCGCGGTGATCGTCAGCAGCCTGCTGCACCGGGAGAACCTTGTCGCGGCCATGCTCAGCGGGCGCAAGCGCGCCAGCGCCGGGCAGGCGGCCGAAGGCCCGCGCCGGCTTCTGGCGGCGGCGCTGGTGGCGGTGGTGGTGATGTTCTGGGGCGGCTGGATCGGCGCGCCTGGGCTGGAACGCGGCACCGGGTGGGCGGCGCTGTCGTCGCCCGCGCCGCGCGGCAAGGCGCTGGCCACTGGAGAGCATCGAGACCAGTCGCGCCAACGCGGCAAGCACACCGATGACGACGACGATTGACCGCGACGGACGACACGATGCGACGCGCGCTTAAGCTTGGTCGGCCACGCCGGCGGTCCGGCGGGAAGGTCGGCGCAGCGTGAAGGTGCTTCTGGTCGAGGATGACGATCTGCTCGGCGAAGGCGTGGCCAGCGGCCTGCGTTCGCTGGGCTTTGCCGCGGACTGGTTTCGCAGCGGCGGCGAGGCCGACCACGCGCTGCGCCATGCCCCGTATGACGCGGTGGTGCTCGATCTGGGCCTGCCCGACCGCGACGGCCTGCACTGGCTGGCGCGCTGGCGGCGTGATGCGCAGACGGTGCCGGTGATCGTGCTGACCGCGCGCGACGGGCTCGACCAGCGCGTCGAAGGGCTGGATGCCGGCGCCGACGACTACCTCGTCAAGCCCGTGGCGCTGAAGGAACTGGCGGCGCGGCTGCGAGCGCTTGCCCGCCGGGTGCGCGGCCAGGCCGATCCGGTGTGGCGCCATGGTGCGCTTGCCTTCGACCCAGCCGCGCGCCGCGCAACCTGGCATGACGACCCGGTGGAGCTGACCTCGCGCGAGGCGGCGCTGCTCGAAGTGTTCCTGTCGCAGCCCAACCGCGTGATGTCGAAGCAGCAGATCGTCGAAAAGCTGTACGGCTGGGGCGAGGAGTTGGAGAGCAACGCGCTCGAGGTGTTCGTCCACCATCTTCGTCGCAAGTTTGCGCCGGGCCTGATCCGCACCGTACGCGGCGTCGGTTACGCGCTGGGCGCGGCGGACATCGGCGGCGCATGACGCTGCGTCGCCGCCTGATGTTGCTGCTGCTGGCGACGACGCCGGTGTTGTGGCTGGCCATGCTGCTGCTGACCCTGGCGACCACGCGCAAGGAAGTCGATGAGCTGTTCGATACGCGCCAGGTGAAAATGGCGCAGCAGCTGCTGGTGCTGCTGCCCACCGACCCGGCCACGCTGGCGGCGCGCGGCCCGGCACCGTTGGTCACACCCGGCACCGATGTCGGCGCCGCCGATCTCGACGACATGGCGGTCAGCGTGGCCGCCGCGGACGGCAGTCTCGTGCTGGCCGATCGCGAGGGGCAACGGCTGCCGCGCAACGCCGAACCTGGCTTTCGCACGGTCAGCATTGGCGACGACGAGTGGCGCGTCTACACGCTGGTGAGCGAGGACGGCCGTTGGCGCATCACCATCGGGCAGCTGGCCGAAGAGCGCGCCGAGCTGATCTGGGACCTGCTCGCCAGCCACTCGCTGACGATGCTGATCGGCCTGGCGGTGCTGGTTGCCGGCCTGCTGTGGGCGGTGCGCTCCGCACTCGCGCCGGTGGAGCAGATGCGGCGCGCGCTGCTGGCGCGGCCGGCCGATGACCTTCGGCCGGTCAACACCACGGATGTCCCGGCCGATCTGCAGCCGCTGCTGCAGTCGATCAATACCCTCCTCGGGCGCGTCGACGATCTGCTCGCGCACGAACGGCAGCTGGTTGCCGACGCCGCGCACGAGCTGCGTACCCCGCTGGCGGCGTTGCGCGCGCAGTGGGATGCCGCGCGCGAAGCCACACCGGGCCCCGGCAGCAACAGCGCGGCGGGGGACGCCGCGCGCGCACAGGTGCGCGAGCATGCGGTACGCCAAGTGGGGCGCGGCATCGAGCGGCTGACGCGGCTCGTCAACCAGCTGCTGGCGTTGGCACGCGTGGAAGGCGAAAGCGGCGAGCAGGTTGCGCGCGGCGGACCGATCGACTGGCACGGTGCGGTGGAAGACGCGCTGTCGGACTGCCTGCCGCTGATCGACGCCACCGACGCCGAGATCGACGTGCGCTGGCCGCCGCCAGGCGTGGCGCCGCTGCCGATCGATGGCAACGCCGCCCTGCTGACGACCGCGCTGCGCAACCTGATCGACAACGCGCTGGTCTATGGCGGACACCGCACGCACGTGCAGCTCGACATCGGCGAAGACGCGATTTCCGTCGAGGATGACGGTCCGGGCGCGCCGCCGGAAGTGCTCAAGCGCATGGGCGACCGCTTCTATCGCGGTTCGCCGACCACCGCGGCCGGTGCCCAGCTGCCCCGGCCCGACACCAACGGCAGCGGACTGGGGCTGTCGATCGTCAAGCGCATCGCGCGGCTGCACGGGCTCGACGTCGCACTCGCCAGCCCGCCGCCCGGCCAGCCGCGCGGATTGCGTGTCACCCTGCGCCGGAAGACGGCCTGAGCAGGCATCACAGCGCGATCTCAATCAGGGCTTGCGCACACGCGCGAGCAGCTGACGCGCTTCTTCCCGCCGGCCGGCGTCGGCGACTTCGCGGCCTGCCCGCGGCGGCGCCGCAATCGCTTTCTCCAGGAACGGCACCGCCTCGGCGGCGCGATCGGTCTCGACCAAGTACTCGGCGTAGAAGTAGTTGGGATCGATGCCATCCGGGTTGATCGCCAGCGCCTTCTGCAGAAGTTCCTTGGCCTTGGCCTTGTTTCCGAAGCCGATCGGCCAGCCCGGCACCTTGTAGTAGAGGACGCCGAGGCTGTTGTACGCCGAGCCGGCGAGCGCATCGGGAGCGATCTTCAGCGCTTCCTCGTACTGCGCGCGGGCCTGCTTGACGAGCCCGAGTGCGCCCAGTCCGCCCCGCGCGCCGGCCAGCGAACTGACGATGATCCCGTGCCAGATCAGTGGTTCGGCCTGGCCCGGATTGGCCTTGACGACGTCCGCCGCCTGCTGCGCGAGCTGCTCGTAAAGCTTCTCCTGCTCGCTGGCTGGCTTGCGGTACTTGATGACGTCCCAGGCCTGCTGCAGCTGCCCGACGTCCTGTTCGACCGGGGCCGCCCAGGCACCGACGCAGAGCGTCAGGCCGATGGCGGCGGCGACGAGCGGTTTGATTCGATTCATGCGTGACCTCGTTGGTATGCGCAAAGGGGGTGGTCGATCGACCGCTTCAGCTGGCAGCACGCAGCGCGGCGCCATGACTCGTAAACGCGCCATCCAGCAGCGACGGCACGAGCCCATTGAGACGCACCGCCCATTGCTCCGGAAAGCCGATGAAGCGTTCCGCCGCGCCCGACTGCAGCAGTTGCACCGCGGCGCGCGCGACACGGACCGGTGCGTCCGAGCGGGCGCCGGTGGCGCGGTTGTAGGCATCGACGCGCCGATCGTTGAAGCTCGTCTGCGTGCTGCGCGGGCCAAGGTACTGGACGCGGACCGCGCTGTCGGCAAGCTCGCGGCGCAGCGCTTCGGAGAAGCCGCGCAGGCCGAACTTGCTCGCGCTGTAGATCACGTAGCCCGGCAGGCCGAGGCGACCGAGTGCCGAGCCGATGTTGAGCAGACGCGCGTCGGCCTGCCGGCTCAGATGCGGCAGCAGGCGTTGGGCGAGCTGCATCGGCGCCACGAGGTTGGTGAGCAGCACGCTCGCGACCAGGGTGTCGCTCTGCTGGTCGAACGGGCCGAACGCCGGCGCGCCGGCCGCCTGCACCAGCGCGTTGACGTCGAACCGGCTCGCCGCACTGACGAGACGCGCCTGGTCTTCGTGCGCGGTGACATCCGCCGCCTGCACGAGTACCTGCGCTCCCTTTGCGCGCAACTCGTTCGCGAGTTGTTCGAGCGGTGCCAGCGTACGCCCGGCGAGGACGAGCGCGGCGCCTTGCGCGGCAAGCTCGCGCGCGATCGCGCTGCCGATGCCGCCGCCGGCGCCAGTCAGCAGCACGCGCATCGATGCGACCTTCACGCCGCCTCCGCGACCGACGCAACCGCCTGCGACGTGATCTGCACCGGCATCGGCAGAGTGCGGAACACGTCCCCATACAGCCGATAGAAGACGCGCGCGGCATGGATCAGGTCGTCGCGATCACGCGGATCGTCGATCGCGTTGACCAGTTGCTCGAAGTGCGCGGTGTGCTCCAGATCGAGCGTGCCGTGTGACCGCAGGTAGCTGAAGGCGTTGTCGGGCAGTCGCAGGCCTGCCTGGATGCGGTCGGCCGCGGCCAGCGCGAGATCGACGCTGGTGCCTTCGAGCACGTGCACCATGCCGAGGAAACCGACCGGGTTGCGACGCGCGATGGTGTCGTAGGCGTAGGCCACCATCACCTCGGTGGCGACCGCAGCGCAGCCGTGCCTCACACCCTCAACGTGGCCGCCCGCCGCAGCGATGTCGTTCAGGATCCATTCGTCGTGACCGGCTTCCTCGTCGACGTACTCATCCAGTGCAGGACGCATCCAGTGCAGATGCGCGGGCAAGCGGTCGCGACAGGCCTGCAGCAGCGGCACCGTATGCCGCACGTGGTGATAGGCCTCGGTCAAGAACGCCACATAGCTCGGCACCGAGACCTGGCCAGCCATGGCCGCCTGGATGATCGGTGCGCCGATCAGCCGCTGCCGGTCGGCAGCAGTCTCCCGACGCAATCGGTCGAAGCAGCTTTCCGTCGAGTTCTTGGGTCGCGTCGTCATGTTCGTTTCCATTGGCTTGAGTGATTGATCGCGTGCGCGCAGCGTCAGGCCGTGCGCCAGCACGGCGGTGCGTTGCGGGCGGCCATTGGCGGTCGCCAGACCGCTCGCCGGCGAAAACGGCTGGTCGGCTCGCAGCCAGTGCTGAACGCGGGCGTAGTCCGGCAGGCTCGCGTTGGCCCGCGCGACCGCACGGTCGAGCGCGCCCGTGTCCTGTCCCAGCGGACTCGGCCACAGCACCGCCCACAGGGCAGGCTCACCGTCGCCGAACACGGCGGCGGTGGCGATCTCCGGCTGCGACTGCAATGCCGTCTCGACCCACTCGGGCGAGACGTTGCGGCCGTAGCCCGTGATCAGCACGTTCCTGCTGCGCCCGGTGACGTGGAGAAAACCGTCGGCATCGATATGACCGAGGTCGCCGGTCGGCCACCATGACCCGCTGCGCGCGGGCGCGCCGACATAGCCCAGCATGAGTGCGCCGCCGATCTCGACCTCGCCGTGTTCGTTCACGCGCAGCTGCGCATGTGGCAGCGCGCGACCGGCGCTGCCCGGCCGATCGGCGCCCGGCAGATTCAGCGTCTGCACCGAGCCGCCTTCCGACAGGCCATAGCCCTCGTAGGCCGGCAGGCCCACCGCGCGCGCCTGCTGCACCCCCTGCGCGCCGACCGCGGCACCGCCGACGGCAACGAGCCGGAGCGAGCCGTGCGCCGGCAGCGCCGCCGCATTCACCTGCCGCCAGCCAGCCCACAACCGCAACATCTGCGGCAGCACGATCACGCTGTCGGCACCTTGCATATCGACGGCGCGCTGGAGCAGCATGGGATCGAAGCACGACGAACCGCGCAGGCCGGTGGCTGCCTGCGGCAACAGGATCGCCGTCGCGCCCGCGCACAACGGCGCGTACAGCCCGGCAATGTTCTCGAGCAGCAGCGGCAACGGCAGCGCACACAGATGCCGGCGGATGCCGAGCGGTTCCAGTGCTCGCGCGAGGCCGTCGGCCACGGCCAGCATGCCCGCGGCAGACAGGCACACGCCTTTGGGCGTGCCGGTCGTGCCCGACGTGAAGGTCACCTTGGCGGTGCCGGGCTGGAGCGCCGCGGCGTCGGCACGGGTCCGCGTCAGTTGCAACGGCAGGTCGGTGATGGCGAGGCCGGACGTGGCATCGAGCACCGAGTCGGCGGCTGCGAGCAACGCGTCGGCACCAGCGACCTGCATCGCATGCCGCGACTGCTCTGGCGTGAAGAAGGACGGGAGCGGCACGTGGACGATGCCGGCGCGCAGCGCAGCCAGATCGACAACGGCCCAGTCGAGACCGTTGTCGAGTCGAGTCGCCAGCACGCCGACGCGCTCCCAACGCAGGCGCGCCGCGATCCGATTCACCGTGCGCAGCAGGTCGGCGTAGCTCAGGTGAACGCGACCCGTGGTCAACGCAATGTCGGTCGCAGGGCGCGCCTCGAGCGACGTGAAGAAGCGCGCCGACGTCACGGTGTGGCGCCCGGCGCGAAGCGCACCAAGTTGCTGCGGATTTCCCCGGCCAGCACGAGCGGCGCGTGCTCGTAGTAGCTGCCCCAGTCGGCGGCGGACGCCCCGAGCAGCGCCGGATCGGCGCGCCCGAGTTCCAGCGTCCCCAGACGCAGGCGGCGGAAGATCAAACGCAATTCCTCGGTGGCGGTGCTGACCACCCACTGATGACCGGCAGCGACCAGATGACGGCCGAGCCATGCCATCAGCCGCCGTCCGGCGCCCGGCTGGGCCGACGAAAAGTGACCGACCTCGACCACCCCACACCGTGACACCGCCGCACCCACCCGCTGCGCGATCGCCTGTTCCACCGGCTGGCTCAGATAACGTTCAAGGAACAGCGGTGCATGTGCGATGCGGTACCCGGCGGCGGCCTGGATGCCGTCGTCGTCCTCCAGCGTCACCAGGGTGTGCGCCCACGACCGGATGGTGGCGCCGTAGTGCGCCCGGTAGATGTGCTGGATGAAGCGCTGCGCGCGCTCGCGACCGATCGAGCCGTCGCGGTGAACGGCAAAGCGGGGGGGCGCGGCGACCGGGCGGCAGACGAGCGGTGGTTCAGCGAGGTTCAAGGCGGGCTCCATCAACATGGAACCCACTGTAGGAAGCGCCGATTAACCGTCCCTTAAGGCCGGCCTCATGCGAACGACCGAACCTGGCGCAGGCCGACCTGCTCGCCACTAGGGACCGCAGGCGGTTGACGCCCCCCAATAGACCGACCCTGCGGCACGCCGATGCCGGGGCGGCGCCGCCCTGACGCGGCTGTGCGGTCGGCGCCACCGGGCGGTCAACGACGGCGTGCCGATCCAGCGTGCCGTCAACGCCGCGCCAGGTTCGCCCGCGTCAGCGCTCAGCCTGCTCCACGCCGATGCACTTCGATCGTCGCGTGGACGATCTCCTCGTGCACGGCCAGCCTCTCGCGCAGCGCATCAGCGGTGAGGTCGGGATCGGTCGACACCACGGTGAGCGCGCAGGCGTAGACCTGCTTGCCCACGCGCCATACGTGCAGGTCGGCGAGACGGGTGTCGAACGGGCTTGCGACGCCCGTCGTGCCGGCCGGCTGCTCCACCACCTCGCGTATCTCTTCGACCACCGGGTGATCCATTTCGCGGTCGAGCAGCACCTTGGCGGTATCGCGGATCAGGCCACGCGCCCAGATCGCCACCAGCGCGGCGCCGACGATGCCCATCGCCGGGTCGAGCCAGTCCCAGCCGTAGAGCATGCCGCCGGCCAACGCGATGATCGCCAGCACCGAGGTAGCGGCGTCGGCCACCACGTGCAGGTAGGCCGCGCGCAGGTTCAGATCGTGGTGGCCGCCGTGCCCATGCTTCGTATCTGCGGCGTGGCCGTGACCATGGTCATGCCCGGGGTGATGATGGTCATGCGCGCGGCCGAGGATCAGCGCGCACACGACTTTGACCGCGAGCCCGACCACGGCGATGACAATTGCCTCGCCATAGCCGATCGGCTGCGGGTTGAAGAAGCGCTCGACCGAAGCCACCGCCATCAGCACCGCCACGCCGAGCAGCAGCACGGCACTGGCGAATCCGCCCAACACCTCGATCTTCCAGGTGCCGAACGCAAAGCGCCGGTCGTGCGCATACCGGCGCGCGGCGGCATAGGCGAACGCGGACAGGCCGATGGCGAGCGCATGCGAACTCATGTGGAAGCCGTCGGCCAGCAGCGCCATCGAATTGAGCCACTAGCCGGCGCTGATCTCGACCACCATCATCGCGAGCGTGATCCACATGACCAGACGCGTGCCGCGCTCGGCGGCACCGCTGCTGCGGTCGAAGACGTGGTCGTGGGTCCAGCGGTACAGATCGTCCGGCCCGCCCCGGCTCACCTCGTGTGTCTGCACCTTGTGTTCTCCTCGTGTTCTCCCACGGCGCCGCTGGTTCGCGATCCGCGCGCCAAGCGCGAGCGGCCGCCTCCAGCGGAGGCAAACCCTGCTGCATCCCGACGTTCGCGTGATCCGCTCCACGCCGACGCGCACCGGTCACTGACTAGGCACCGTCTGCGTCAGATGTGGGCGAACCGATAGGCTCGATGGTGGCGGCCACACGGCGGATGGTGGCGCCCTCCATGGCGACGACGGTCAGCCGGATGCGGCCGAGGCGCACGCTGTCGCCTTCCACCGGGACGCGGTGCACGCGGCAGATCGCATCGGCCAGCGAGTCCTCGGGGGCGGCGGTCGCACCGGGCGCGTACAGGGCCAGCACGTCGGCCAGCGATGCCGCGGCATCGAACACGAAGTGCAGCGTCTGCGGTGCATGGTCGGCGCCGGCGCCGAACAGATCGCACAGGCGGTCGACCTGCTCGGGCGGGCTGGTGAACCACAGCGCGTCGTCGACCTGCAGCGTGGCGGCCGCCGAGGTCGACAGCGCGTGTCCGGCGCGCCCGATGGCAAACAGGTCGGTATCCGGCGTGAGTTGCAGGCTGTCGGCGCGCGCGCCCACCCAGGGGTGCTCGGCCGTGAGAGCGAACATCACCAACTCGCGCTGGCCACTGGGATCGAGCGGCGTGCGCAGCGCCGGCTCGGGGCGCGGATGCAGCGCCACCTCGAGCCAGCGTGCGGCCGGCGCAATGCTCATGCCCTGCACCACAAGCGAGGCCAGCACCACCACCAGCACCACGTTGAAGATCAGCGATGCCTGCGGCACGCTGCCCAGCAGCGGAAAGAGCGCGAGCACGATCGGCACCGCGCCGCGCAGCCCCACCCAGCTGATAAAGGCCGTCTCCTGCGGCCGGAAGCGGAACGGCAGCAGGCACAGCGCGCACGCCAGCGGGCGAGCGACGAACATCAGCGCACCGGCCAGCGCCAGCGCCGGCAGCAGGATCGGCACCAGCGCGCTCGGCGTGGCGAGCATGCCGAGCAGCAAGAACATGCCGGCCTGCGCCAGCCAGGCCAAGCCGTCCATCGCCTGCAGCACGGGGGCCGACGGCGGCACGCGCCGGTTGCCGACGATCACGCCGGCCAGGTAGACCGCCAGGAATCCGCTGCCACCGGCCAGGTTGCAGGCGCCAAAGATGACCACGCCCCCGGCGGTGATCAGCAGGGCCATCAAGCCCTGGTTGACCTGCACCACGCGGAGCAACCAGGCAAGCGCGACACCGAACACTGCACCAAACACCAGGCCAAGGCCGATCTGCTGCACGAACATCAGCGCCAGCGGCAGCGCCGATGGCTGCATCGATCCGGTGATGAGCCCGATCAGCGTGACGGTCATGAACACCGCCATCGGGTCGTTGATGCCCGATTCCACTTCGAGCGTGGTGG
>LNFM01011038.1_pt1 | contig 18133 bp, 19 predicted proteins | sample 596031 | NCBI WGS metagenome assembly LNFM01 (sample SAMN04254537, study PRJNA301005) | activated carbon metagenome | isolation source: dual media filters at the Ann Arbor, Michigan drinking water treatment plant | place: USA: Ann Arbor | reverse complement strand
ACAGCTACGATCAAGCCGCGCGACGCGAAGGAACTGCGGCAGGCGGTGGAATGGGCGCTGAACGAGGGCGTCACGCTCGACGTGCGCGGCGAGGCCAGCAAGCTCGCACTCGGCAAGCCGATGCAGTGCGATCAGGTGCTCGATCTTTCGGGCATTTCCGGCATCGTCGACTACGCGCCGGAGGAACTGGTTGTCACGTTGCGCGCCGGTACGCCGATGCGCGAGGTCGAGGCGCTGCTGGCGCAACGCAACCAGATGCTGGCCTTCGAGCCGCCCGATCTCGGTCCGCTGCTTGGTCGCGAACCGGGGCGGGGCACGCTGGTCGGCGCCGTCATGGGCAATCTCGCGGGCTCGCGACGACTCTCGGCCGGCGCGGCACGCGACCATCTGCTGGGCTTCAGCGGCGTCAACGGGCGCGGCGAGGCCTTCAAGTCGGGCGGCCGGGTGATGAAGAACGTCACCGGCTACGACCTTTCCAAGATGCTGGCCGGTTCCTGGGGCACGCTGGCGGTACTGGACGAGGTTTCGGTCAAGGTGCTGCCGGCGCCGGACCAGACCTCGACGCTGCTGCTGCTCGGCCTCGACGACGCGTCGGCGGTGCGCGCCATGTGCGCGGCAATGGGGAGCCCGCACGAAGTCTCGGGCGCCGCACACCTGCCGGGCCGCACGGCGCTCCGCCTCGAAGGCGTGGCGCCGTCGGTCGAGGCGCGGCTGAAGGGCCTGCGCGAGCTGATGGCCGACAGCGGCGCGAAGATGGAGGAACTCGGCACCCTGGAGAGCCGCGCCTTCTGGCGCGAGGTGCGGGACGTGACGCCGCTGGACGCCGCACCCGATGCCGTGGTGTGGAAGATCTCCTGTCCCCCGACGGAAGGTCCTGCGATCCTGGCGCGCATCGAGGCGCAGCGTCCCGGAGCGCAGGCCTATTACGACTGGTCGGGCGGCCTGATCTGGCTGGCGCTGCCGCCCTCGAATGACGCGGACCATGCGATCGTGCGCGGTGCGCTCGGGACGACGGGCGGTCATGCGACCTTGATCCGGGCGCCCGATTCCATGCGTGCCGCGGTGCCAGTGTTCCAGCCGCAACCTGCGGCGCTCGCGGCCCTTGCCGTGCGGGTCAAGGAAAGCTTCGACCCCAAGGGTCTCTTCAATCCAGGCCGGATGGGCTGACGTGCAAACCAACTTCACCCTGGCCCAGCTTGCCGACCACGAGAACGCGCGCAGCGAGCACATCCTGCGCAAGTGCGTGCATTGCGGCTTCTGCACCGCCACCTGTCCGACCTTCGTGCTGCTGGGCGACGAGCGCGACAGTCCGCGCGGCCGCATCTATCTCATCAAGGCGATGCTGGAGGGCGACCGGGCGCCCACGCATCAGGAGGTGCGGCACGTCGATCGCTGCCTGTCGTGCCTGTCCTGCATGACGACCTGTCCCTCGGGCGTGAACTACATGCACCTGGTCGACCATGGCCGGCATCGCATCGAGGAGAGTTACACGCGGGCGCCGGCCGATCGCTTCATGCGCGGGCTGCTCGCCTGGCTGATGCCGCGGCCGGCGGCGTTCCGCTGGGCCATGGTCCTGGGCCGCCTCGCCAAACCGCTGGCGCCGCTGCTGCCGGCGACCAGCACTGATCCCGGCGGCGCCACCTTCCTGCGGCGCCTGCGCGCCATGCTGGAAGCGGTGCCCGACATCGTGCCGTCGCCCTCGTCGGTCGATCGTCCCCAGACCTTCCCGGCCAAGGGGCTGCGCCGCAAGCGCGTGGCGCTGATGCCGGGCTGCGGCCAGCAGGTGCTGGCGCCCGAGGTCAACGAAGCCACGGTGCGGCTGCTCACGCGCCATGACATCGAGGTGGTGAACGTCGCGGGTTCGGGCTGCTGCGGCTCCTCGGTCCTGCATGTCGGACAGAACGAGCAGGCGATCGCGCTGGCCAAGGCCAACATCACCGCCTGGCTGCACGAGATCGACGGGGCGGGGCTCGACGCCATCGTGATCAACGCCTCGGGCTGCGGTACGACGGTCAAGGATTACGGGAACATGCTGGCCGACGAGCCCGAGTGGCACGAGAAGGCGCTGCAGGTGGCGAAGCTCGCCAAGGACGTAAGCGAGATCATGCTCGAGGTCGGCCTGGTGAACGTCGAGCCCAAGGGGCTGACGGTGGCCTACCATTCGGCCTGCTCGATGCAGCACGGCCAGAAGGTGATCGAACAGCCGAAGAAGCTGCTGCGCGATGCCGGCTTCGTCGTGAAGGACGTGCCTGAAGGCCATCTCTGCTGCGGCTGGGCCGGCACCTACCAGGTGCTGCAGCCCGAACTGTCGCGCCGCCTGCGCGACCGCAAGGTGGCGAACATCGAGAGCGTGAAGCCCGACGTGATCGCCGCCGGCAACTTCGGCTGCATCGGCAACATCGCCTCGGGCACCGGCATACCGATCGCCCATACGGTCGAGTTGCTGGACTGGGCAACTGGCGGACCGAGGCCTGCCGCGCTCGGCTGAGCGGTAATCGATGGGAGCGCCATGACGGTTCTTCGCGCTTGCCTTGCTGCCTTGCTCGGCGTGATCCTCGGGGCGAACATGATGGCGCAGAACGCCGGGAGCGGCACCGTGCTCGATACACTCTTTGCAAAGCTGCAAGCCGCCACCGATCCGTCCGCGATCCAGTCCCTGGAAGCGGCGATCTGGGAACAGTGGGTGATGGTGCCCGACATGAGCCAGCGCGCGCTGATGATGCGCGGCATCGCCGAGATGCAGCAGCAGGAACTCAAGACCGCGATCGAGACCTTCACGCGCCTGATCGGCGTTGCCCCCGATCTGTCCGAAGCGTGGAACAAGCGGGCGACGGCATACTGGCTGATGGGCAACTTTCCCGCGTCGCTCGCGGACATCTGCGAGACGGTGAAGCGCGAGCCGCGCCACTTCGGAGCCTATTCCGGCCTAGGCATGATCCGCGCCGAAATGGGCGAGAATGCGCGCGCGGTCGCGGCTTTCGAACTTGCGCGAAAGTGGAACCCGCACATCGCCGGTATCGGCGGCGAGATCGAGCGGCTGAAGTCGCTGGGCGGAGATGGCAGCGCCGGTGCCGATCCCCTGGGCTGCGGCCGGCCCTCCACCTGATTTCAATGCACCGGCCGCGTAAGGCCTGGGCAACGGTGCTTCTTGCCCATGCGCAAGCCGGGAGGCAAAGTCGTTCCACGTTTCAAATCGGGGGTAACTCATGGCCACGCTGTATGTCGGCGGCCGTCTGTTCGACGGCGAGAAGGTGCAGGACGGGCAGGCGGTGCTGGAGGAAGGCGGCCGTATCAAGCGCGTGGCCCCGGCGGGCGAGTTCAAGGGCTTTGCCGGCGAGCGGATCGACACGTCCGGCGCCACGCTGATTCCCGGCATCATCGACTGCCATGTCCATTCGCTGTCGGGCGCCGAAGGAAACCCCGGCGCCGTGCAGGATCGCTTGAGCGCGGCCCAGCTCACGGTGCGCGGCATGGAATTCATGCGCCAGACGCTGGAAGGCGGCGTCACGGCCGTGCGCGACTGCGGCGGCAAGGACTATATCGAGTTCGCGATCCGCGACGCCTATAACGCGGGCCGCTTCCTCGGTCCGACCATGCGTTGCGCCGGCCGCATGATCTGCATGACCGGCGGCCACGGCAATCGCACCGGCCGCGTCGCCGACGGCGTCGACGAGGTCGTGAAGGCGGTGCGCGAGCAGGTCCATGCCGGCTCCGACCTGGTCAAGATCATGGCCACGGGCGGCGTCATGACCGCGGGCGTCAATCCAGAGGACGCGCACTACAGCGCCGAGGAAATGAAGGCTGGCATCTCGGAGGCGCATCGCTTCCACAAATGTTGCGCCAGCCACGCGCAGGGCGCGCTGGGCATCCTGAACGCCGTGCGCGGCGGCATCGACTCCATCGAGCATGGCATCTTCATGGACGAGGAGTGCTGCCGCGAGATGAAGGAGCGTGGCGTCTGGCTGGTGCCGACGCTGGCGGCCGTGAAGAACATCCTCAAGGGCTACGACGAGGGTGACCGTTCGATCCCGGACTATGTGATCGAGAAGAGCCGCCGCGTGTTCGACCGGCACATCGCCGCGACCAAGATGTACTATTCGGCCGGCGGTCGCATCGCCATGGGCACGGACGCAGGAACCCCGCACAATCGACATGGCGAGAATGCGCGTGAGCTGGAATTCATGTGCGACATCGGCATTTCGAGCCGCGATTCGCTGTTCTTCGCGACCGGGCCGCATCAAGGAAGGCAACGTCGCGGACCTGGTCGTGTGCGACGGCGACGCGCTGGCCGACATCAAGCGCGCCGCCCGCAAGGAGAACCACCTCCTGGTCGTGAAGCGCGGCATCGTCGCCCACGACAATCGCGCGGCCTTCGCCTCGCAGTCTGCCCGCGTCGCGGCGGAGTAGGGATTAGGGCAGGGCGTTCCCGGAGGCATCGTGGAAGAAATCTTCCTCATCCTGGTCGGGATCGCTTGGGCGCTCGGCACGCCGCTGATCGCCATCATGGCGCTGGTCCGCACGTCGGGCCTGCGCGCGCAGAACGACAGGCTCGCGTCGGAACTGGCAGGCCTGCGACGCCAGATAGCGTCGATGGGGTCGCAAACTTCTGCCCCGCCTGCCGAGTCTGCGCCCGTTGTGACGCCGACGGTGGAGGCAACGCCGGCCGAAAGCGTCATGCCGCCACCACCGGCGCCCCCGTTCGTGGTCGAGCCCGAAGTCCCACCGAAGGCCGAACCCGAAACCATCGTTATTGGATCCGGTTTGCCGGCGTCTCCTGCTGCGCCACCGGCGCCGCCGTTTCTTCAGGGGCCGGAACCGGTCAATGCCGGCTGGGAACAGCGTCTCGGGGCGCGTGCCTTCCTGTGGGTGGGCGCGATCACCCTGGCGCTCGCCGCGATCTTCCTCGTCCGCTACTCGATCGAAGAGGGCTACCTCTCGCCCGAAGTGCGCGTCATCCTGGCAGCCCTTTTCGGTTTCGCACTGATCGCGGGCGCGGAGCGGTTGCGGCCGCGCGACGATCGCGTGTCGCAGGCGCTGGCCGCTGCCGGTGTCGCCGCGCTTTACGGCTCCCTTCTGTCGGCAGTGGCGCTGTACGGGATGATCTCCAAGGTTGCGGCGGGCGGCGGGGCCGCGGCGCTCACGGCGTTCGCCATCACGCTCTCCTTGCGCTACGGCATCTTCGTTGCGGGCCTGGCCTTTGTCGGTGGCTTCCTCAGTCCCGCAATCATCGGCAGCGAGCAACCGAACACGCCCGTACTGTTCGGCTATCTGCTCGCCATTGCCGCCGGCACGCTGACGGTCATTCGAGCCCGCGGCTGGTGGGTACTGGGCTGGGGCGTGCTCGCGGGCTCGGCGCTGTGGACCGTGATCTGGATGCTGGCCGATCCCGACCTGCCGGAACTGCACTGGGTGGGGCTATTCCTGGTGGCGCTCGGCGGGCTCTTCGTCTGGGCGTCGTGGCGACGCATCCAGGAGCACGAGAATCCCCCGAAGGACGTGCTGGCTCTCGTCTGGGCCTCGCTGGCGGTTACGGGCGGCCTGCTCGTCCTGGCGATTGCGCAGGATGCCGGCCAGCAGACGGCGGGCTGGCTTGCCCTGGCGGCACACGGCATCGGGATTCTGGCCTTCGCGCGGTGGACGCCGCGCTTCCAGTTCGTGGCCGGCCTCGCCCCGGCGCTGTCGCTGGCGGCGGGCGTGCCGGCGGACTGGAACGACGGGCGCTTCGGCTGGCTCGTGACGGGCTTCGGGGGTCTCTACGCGGCGGCGGCTTTCGCGCTCCTGTGGAACGCCCCGCGGCCGGGCTTCTGGGCGGCGCTGTCAGTGTCGGCGGCGCTCTCGCATTTCCTCTTCGCCTGGTACGTTCTGCGCGGCACGCCGGGTGTGCCTTGGGGCCTGATCAGCGTCGGCCTCGCGGTGCCCTTCTTCGTGGGTGCCGAGCGTCTCACCCGCTGGCGCGAGACGATGCCGGGCGCCACCGAGGCGCTGGGTTTCCTCGCGGCCGGCGTCACCTTCTTCATCGGCGCGGCCATTCCGCTCGAACTCAATCGCGAATGGATCACCGTCGCCTATGCGGTCGAGCTGGCCGCCGTCGCGGCCATTTCAGCACAGCTCGGGCTGGTGGCCCTGCGTCGGCTCTGCTGGCCGCTGCTCGCCATCGTGGTGGTGCGCTTCGTCGTCAATCCGGAGATACTGAAGTATCCGATCGGCCTCACGCCCATCTTCAACTGGATGCTGTGGGGCTACGGCATCTCGATCGCCGCCCTGGTCGTGGCGCTGCGCTTCCTGCGGCCCGCCGGCGACGTGCGCCTCGTCCGTTCGGTGGAGGCCGCTGCCGCCTTGCTGGTCTTCGTGCTGCTGACGCTCGAGGTGCGCAGCCTTTTCCAGCCGACGAGCATGATGACGCTGGGCGCGAGCTTCATGGAGCGTGCTTTCTACGTGCTGGTGTGGGGCGCCTTCGCCCTGGCGGCGCTGTGGAAGACGCGGCTCGACGGCGACGTCGTGGCGCTGTGGGCGTGGCGCCTGAGCAGCGCGCCGGCCGCCGCCGTCGTGCTCTTCCTGCAGGTGCTGGTGGCCAGTCCCGTGGTCCAGCCGGCGGATGTCGGCCGGCTGCCGATCCTCAACGGACTCCTGCTCGCCTATGCGGCGCCGGCGGCCCTGGCGGCACTGGCGCGGCGCTGGGTGGCGGACGTGGAGCCGGACCGGCGGCTCGTCATGGTCGTGGGTGGCGTCGCCTCGATCCTGGCCTTCGCCTATGTCTCGTTCGAGGTGCGCCACTTCTTCGATCCGGGCTTCGAGCGGCTTGGCTTCGAGGCGCAGGGGCTCGAACTCTATGCCTACTCGATCGTCTGGCTGCTGTTCGGCGTGGCGCTGCTGGCGCTGGGCTTCCTGCGGCAGGCCGCGGCGCTGCGTCATGCCGGCATGGCGCTGGTCTGCATCGTCGTCGCCAAGGTGTTCCTGATCGACATGGCGGGGCTGCAGGGCCTGTTGCGCGTCTTCTCGTTCCTGGGCCTCGGCGCGGCGCTGATCGGCCTTGGCTATGCCTATCGCCGCCTGGGTTTCGACAGCAAATGACTGAGCCACTGTTTCCCGAACTCGCGATGTCGCTGGACGCGTTGCGGAAGCTTCAACTCGACCGGCTGCGCGCCACGCTGCGCCACGCCTACGACAACCAGGTGCCGTACCGCGCCAAGTGCGACGCGGCGGGTGTCCATCCGGACCAGCTCAGGAGCCTCGACGATCTCTCGCGCTTTCCCTTCACGGAGAAGCGCGACCTGCGCGACGCCTATCCCTACGGGATGCTGGCGATCCCGCGCGAACGCTGCGTGCGGGTCCATGCCTCGAGCGGCACGACGGGACGTCCGACTGTGGTCGGCTACTCGGCGAAGGACATCGCCACCTGGGGCGAGCTGATGGCGCGCTCTCTCTATGCTGGCGGCGCACGGCCGGGCGACATCATCCACAATGCCTATGGCTACGGCCTCTTTACCGGCGGGCTCGGCGCTCACTACGGCGCGGAGCGGCTCGGCTGCACGGTCGTGCCGATGTCGGGCGGCTTCGGCGAACGACAGGTCCAGCTCATCCGCGAGTTCGGCGCGCGCGTCGTGCTGATGACGCCGTCCTACATGCTGGCGATCGCCGACGAATTCGAGCGCCAGGGGATCGACCCGCGCGACACGGCGATGCGCATCGGCATCTTCGGGGCCGAACCCTGGACCGAGGGGATGCGGGCGGAAATCGAACGCCGGCTGGGCATCGACGCCGTCGACATCTACGGCCTCAGCGAAGTGATGGGACCGGGCGTCGCCTGCGAGTTCGTCGAGACCAAGGACGGCCCCACGATATGGGAGGATCATTTCTATCCCGAGATCGTCGATCCCGCGACCGGCCGGCCGGTGGCCGATGGCGAGCCGGGCGAACTGGTATTCACGACGCTGTCGAAGGAGGCGATGCCGGTGGTCCGCTACCGCACGCGCGACCTGACGCGGCTGATGCCGGGCTCGGCCACGGCGATGCGGCGCATGGCCAAGATCACAGGCCGCAGCGACGACATGCTGATCGTGCGCGGCGTCAACCTGTTCCCGAGCCAGGTGGAGGAGCAGATCCTGCGCGACCCGGCGCTGAGCGGCCACTATGTCATCGAACTCTCGCGCAGCGGCGCGCTCGACGACCTGCTGGTGCGCGTCGAGGCCCGTGAGGCTCAGGCGGAAGGTGAGAAGGTGCGGTCCGTCGCCGGGCTGGTGCAACGCCTCAAGGGCATGTGCGGATTGACGGCCGAGGTGGAGATCGAGGCGCCGGGCGGGATCGAGCGGTCCCTGGGCAAGGCGCGCCGGGTTATCGACCGGCGCCCCAGGACGTAGTCGCGGAGCCTACAGGCCGGTGGCCAGGCGAATGCGCGCCTTGATCAGGTCCGTGTCGCCCGGAAGCTGACTGACTTCGGCCGTGATGAGGGACGGCGTCGACGTGGGCGCGGCTTTCGCCCGGCCGGTCGCTGCATCGACGACGACAGCGAGGGTGAGCAGCACGGCGACGACGACCAGCAGATCGACCCAGGAAAAACGCATCCGGCGATACTCTTGGGGAATGGCGATGGCCCGGGGCTTGTTCTGGCCGGTTTTCATGTTGGCCTCTTGGAGTTTCGTCTGGGCTGGCATTGCTGCTTATGATCCCTGTTTCGGTCGGAGCCGGGACCAGACTGCGGCGATACCAAGATCGATTGTGTCAGCCGTGTCCGATCGTGGCGCCGGCGACCGCCGCAAAGGTCAGGATGGACGCGGCGATGACCAGAAAGTCGATCCAGCCGAGCGAGAGGCGACGGCGCTTCACGAGCGGTCTCCGGACTTGGCGCCCGTGCTGCTCCCCGGGTTTCCGCCACGCTGAGGCGGCGAGGGACGGTACTTCTCCAGTACTGGCATGAGCTTGTCGGGCGACACGTTCATGGCCGCGGCGAGTGCCTGGAGGTGGCTCTTCATCTGCGCCTCGGTCGGCGGCTGCTGCTCGGCATGCGGCGGCGGGCCGACCTTGCGCAAGGCCTCGCGGACGCGATCGGCCGGAATGCCGAGGTCGGCCGCGATCTTCTCGACCGGGGGCCCGCCCCGGGGTGGCGCGCTTTGACCGGAAGCGCCGGTCTGCGCGAGCACACCGCCCGCGAAGATGACGACGCAGGTGAGTGCGAGGAGGGCGTCGACGGTGGCGAAATTACGGCGGGCCATGGAACCTCTCGTTGTGTCTTCACGAGAGCTTACGGGGACACGCCGAGGATCATCCCTCGCCCGAAATCGTGCGCGGGTCGTGCGTTGCGGCCGAGGTTGTCAGACGTAGGCGATGCGCAGGATGTTGGTGGCGCCGGGCGTGCCGAACGGGACGCCCGCGGTGACGACGAGGCGTTCGCCTTCCTTGGCGATACCCTGCTGGCGGGCGATGCGCACCGCGCGCTGGACCATGTCGGCGAAATTGTGAGCGTCTTCCGTCTGCACCGGAAGGACACCCCAGGTGAGAGTCATGCGCCGCGCCGTGTCGAGATTGGGCGTCAGGCACAGGATGCGCACGTCGGGCCGCTCGCGGGCGGCGCGCAGCGTCGTCGAGCCGGTGTTGGTGTAGGTGACGATTGCAGCGGCGGACAGCGTATGGGCGCACTGGCGTGCGGCGGCGCTGATCGCATCGGCTGTCGTCGCCTCGGGCTCGCGGCGGCTGGCATCCATCAGGCGGCGGTAGAGCGGGTCGCCTTCGACGCTCTTCAGGATGCGGTCCATGATCGTGACCGCCTCGATCGGATAGTCGCCCGACGCGGACTCGGCGGAAAGCATCACGGCATCAGTGCCGTCATAGACCGCGGTGGCCACGTCGGACACTTCAGCGCGCGTCGGTGTCGGCGAATGGATCATCGACTCCAGCATCTGCGTCGCGACGATGGTCGGACGGCCGGCGGCACGGCAGGCGGCGAGGATGCGCTTCTGCAGCGGCGGCACGGCCTCGGGCGGCATCTCCACGCCGAGATCGCCGCGTGCGACCATGATGCCGTCGCTCTGCTCGATGATCTCGTCGAGATGCTCGATGGCCTGCGGCTTCTCGAGCTTGGCCATCACGGCGGCACGGCCGGCGACCAGCTTCTTGAGTTCGGCGATGTCGTTGGCGTGCTGGACGAAGGAGAGCGCCACCCAGTCGACGCCCAGCGACAGGCCGAACACCAGGTCCTTGTGATCCTTCGGCGTCATCGGCGACATCGGCAGGACCAGGTTGGGCAGGTTGACACCCTTGCGGTCGCTGATCGTGCCGGCGACCTCGACCACGGTGTCGATCGTCTCGGCGTCATGGCCGACGATGCGCAGCCGAACCTTGCCGTCGTCGACCAGCAACAGGCCGTCGGGCTTCGCGGCCTTGAAGATCTCCGGGTGCAGCAGCGGCACGCGCTTGGCGGTGCCGGGCGTCGGGTCCATGTCAAAGCGCAGCTTCTGGCCCTTTTTCAGGTCCATCGGGCCCTTGGCGAAGGTGCCGAGGCGCAGCTTGGGGCCCTGCAGGTCCATCAGGATCGCGATCGGGTGCTTGTATTCCTTTTCGAGCGCGCGGAGCTGATTGACCCGCTTGCGATGGTCTTCGTGCTGGCCGTGGCTGAAGTTCAGCCGGAAGACGTCGGCGCCTGCCTCGAACAAGGTTCGCAGGCGCTCGGTGCTGGAGGAAGAGGGGCCAAGTGTGGCGACGATCTTGGTAAATCGATTGCGGCGCATGTCCCCAGTCTACTTCAAAGGGGACGACACTTTGAAGTCACCTGCCGCTTCGTAAACCTTGACGACGGCGGCGTCATCCAGCTTGCCATGACCGGCGCCGGCCGCAGCGATGAAGAGCTGGTGGGCGGCGGCGGCCAGCGGCAACGGCAGGCGCAGCTCGTGGCCGGTGTCGAGCACAAGGCCGAGATCCTTCACGAATATCTCGACCGCGGAGAGCGGCGAATAGTCGTCGTCGAGCATGTGCGGCACCCGGTTGCCGAACATCCAGGAGTTGCCGGCGCTGGCCGAAATGACTTCATAGACCGCGCGCGTATCGGCGCCCGCCTTGGCGGCGAGCGCCATCGCCTCGGCGGCCGTGGCGATGTGAACGCCGGCCAGGAGCTGGTTCACCGTCTTCACCAGAGAGCCGATGCCGGCCTTGTCACCCAGCCGGAACACCTTCGCCGAGGTGGCGGATAGGATCGACTCCGCGGCGGCATAGGCGCCCGCGCTGCCCGAGGACATGAACGTGAGTTCACCCGATTCCGCGCGCGCCCGTCCGCCGGACATCGGCGCGTCGAGCAGCTCGTGCCCGGTCGCCGCCAGACGTTCGTCGAGCTTGCGGACGAAGGCGGCGGGGCAGGTGGCGCACTGCATGACCAGCCCGCCCTTGCGCAGGGAGGCAACGGCGCCACCCTCGCCATAGAGGACGGTCTCGACCTGCTGGGCGTTGACGACCGCGACGACCACGACGTCCGCCGTCTTCGCAGCCTCTGCCGCAGACGCCGCCGCGGTGCCGCCCGCCGCCACGAAGGCCTCGCGCGCGGCGGCGCTGGGATCGACGCCGATCACCTTGTGGCCGTGCTTCAGCAGGTTCTTCGCCATGCCGAGGCCCATCGAGCCCAGGCCCACGAACGCGACGACGGGTGTGTTCTTGTCTGTCATGGATCAGGCCTTGATGCCGTACTTCGCAGCCCAGCCGAGACCGGCACCGGTCGTCGTCCTGGGCTTGTATTCGAGCCCGACATAGCCGTCGTAGCCAAGGCGATCGAGCACATCGAGCAGGTAGAGATGATTGACCTCGCCGATGTCGGGCTCGTTGCGGTCGGGATTGCCGGCGATCTGCACGTGCGAGGTGATCGGGAACAGACGCTCCGTCCGCTTCTGCAGGTCACCCTCGGTCACCTGCAGGTGATAGAGGTCGAGCTGCAGGCGCAGGTGCGGCGCGCCGACCTCGTCGATGATCGCCTTCACCTGGTCGGTCGTGTTGGTGAAGTAGCCCGGAATGTCGCGGTGGTTGATCGGCTCCAGCACGATGGTGATGCCGGTCTTGGCCGTGCGGTCGCAGATCTTCTTGAGGTTCGAGACGAAGGTGCGGTGCATCGCCTTCACGTCGGCGCCCGGCGCGATCATGCCCGACATGACATGCAGCGTCCGGCACTCCAGCACCTGGGCGTACTCCAGCGCCTTGTCGATGGCGGCCTCGAACTCGGCCTCGCGGCCGGGAAGCGCCGCCAGTCCGCGCTCGCCTTTGCTGGCGTCGCCCGGCGGCAGGTTGAACAGCGCCTGCGTCAGCTTGTGCTTCTTCAGCTCGGCGGCAATCTCGGCGGCGGGCGCCTCGTAGGGAAACAGGATCTCAACGGCCTTGAAGCCGTGCGCGGCGGCGGCGCCGAAGCGTTGCAGGAACGGCACTTCCTGGTAGATCCAGGACAGATTGGCGGCGAGCTTGGGCATGCTTCTTGTCCGATCAGGAAGGGTAGGCTTCTTCGACGTCGCGCACTTCTGCATCCGACAGGATGCGAGGCTTGAATCCCTGCAGCAGCAGGTGGAGCTTGGCCGTCTCCTCGAGTTCCTCGATCGAGGCGGAGGCGGCCGACAGGGAGGTGCCGGCGACGACCGGGCCATGGTTGGCCAGCAGCACCGCGCGATGGCCCTTTGCATAATCGCGGATGGCATCGGCGAGCTTCGGGTCGCCCGGCTTGAAGTAGGGGACCAGCGGCAGCTTGCCGACCCTCATCACGAAGTAGGGCGTGATCGGCGGCAGCGTCGTCTCGGCATTGTGGTGGCACGACGGATCGAGGCAGGAGATCGCCACGGCGTGCGTGCAATGAAGGTGCACGATGGCTCCGTCCTTCGGCCGCACGTCGTAGACCGAGCGATGCAGCAGCGCTTCCTTGGTCGGCGGATCGCCCGCAACATGCTTGCCGGATAGATCGATCTTGGAGAGCTGGCCGGGCTCGAGTTCGCCCAGCGACGAGTTGGTCGGCGTCATCAGCCAGCCATCGGCCACGCGGGCGCTGATGTTGCCGGACGTGCCGGGGCAGAGGCCGCGCGCGGCGAGCTTGGCGCCCAGCGCGCAGATCTGCTCGCGCATCTTGGTTTCTGCGGTACTCATAATTTGTCGAATGCCTTGGTGAAGAAATCGGGCGCGCCGAAATTGCCGGACTTCAGCGCAAGCAGGATCGGCTTGGCGCCGACCGAAGCCGTCCACGGCACGCCGGGATCGATCTCGGGGCCGATGCGGAGCGCCGTGACGTCGAGCGCACTCACGACGGCGCCCGAGGTTTCGCCGCCCGCGACGACGAGCCGGCCGACGCCGGCGGCGACGAGGCCGCGCGCAAGCGCCGCCATCGTCCTTTCGATGGCCTGGCTCGACTTCTCGACACCGTACTTGGCCTGCAGCGCCTTCACCGCCTCGGGCTTGTCGCTGGCCGACAAAAGTATAGGGCCGTTGCCCAGCTTGCCTTTGGTCCAGTCCAGCGCCTTGCCGGCGACGTCCTCGCCGCGGCAGATCGCATCCGTGTCGAGGGCCATGTGCGCGCCCTTGAAGGCGGCGATCTGGCCGAGCGTGGCGGCGGAGCAGGAGCCGGCCAGTACAGCTGCCGCGCCCTCGATCTTCGGCAGCGTATCGGCGCCGGAACGATGGGCCATCAGGCCGCGGCGGCGATAGGCGGCGGGCAGGCCGAGCGCGACGCCGGAGCCGCCCGTGACCAGCGTGTCGTCGCCGATCGCCTCGCCGATGATACCAAGATCGGTGTCGGCCACGGCATCGACCACGACATGGCGCACGCCGTCGGCGGCGAGCCTGTCGAGCGATGCGCGCAAGACGGCCGAACCGGACTGGACCTGCTTCAGCGCCACGAGCCCGACCTTGTGCGGCGTCTGCCGCGCCAGCACGCGCACCAGGCTGGCGTCCGTCATCGGGGTCAGCGGATGGTGCTTCATGTGCGAGTCGGAGAGGAGCACGTCGCCGACGAAGAGATGGCCAAAGAAGATCGTGCGGCCGTTCACCGGGAAGGCCGGGCAGTAGATCGCCTGCTTCGCCTTCAGCGCATCGAGCAGCGCGTCGCCCACGGGGCCGATATTTCCGGCGTCGGTCGAGTCGAAGGTCGAGCAGTATTTGAAGAAGAAGCGCACGCAGCCTGCTGCCTGCAGCGCCTTCAGCGCGTCGAGCGACTGGGCTATCGCATCTGCAGCAGCGATCGAGCGGGTCTTGAGCGCGACGACGACGGCGTCGACGTCGTCGGGGATGGTGCCCTTCGCCGGCACGCCGATTGTCTGGATCGTGCGCATGCCGCCTTTGACGAGCATGCCCGCGATGTCGGTTGCGCCGGTAAAATCGTCGGCGATCACTCCAAGAATGGCCATGGGACGACGTTAGGCGATGACGGTCGCTGGCATCCAGAACTTTCGGCGCCGGGAGCGCCGCCGCGTCACGTCTTCGCCGTCATAGTGGTGCAACGGCGGTGCAGCATCGAAGGTGTTGCGGATGTCGAGGGAGTTGACGTTGACGATGCCGATGGCGCCGTTCTCCTCCGGCATCACCGCGCCGACATAGGTGCCGCAACGGGCGCAGAGCAGGTAGTCGGTGATGCCGAGGCCGAAGCGGTAGCGGGAGAGCGCGCCCGGTGCGGCACGAAACTCGACGGCACCGCCGGGATCGCCCATCGTGCGCGCGCCGTGGCGGCGGCAGAAGCTGCAGGCGCAACGGCCGACCCGCATCTCCTCGGGCTTCTTTTCCGAAGTGAGGGTGAAGGTGACGCCGCCGCAGTGGCATGAACCGGGATAGGTCGTCATGGTGCGATCAAGGTGACCCTGAAATCGTTGACGTTGGTCCGCGTCGGCCCGGTGATCAGGCTGTCGCCCAGCATCTCGAAGAAGCCGTGCCCGTCATTGTCGTCGAGCATGGACTGCGGATCGCGCCCCTTGGCGCGCGCGCGGACGAGCGTGTCGGGGGTGAAGACCGCGCCGGCAATGTCCTCCGCCCCGTCGACGCCGTCGGTGTCGGCCGACAGGCCCCAGATGCCGGAGGCGCCGTTCGCGGCAATCGCTTGGGCCAGCAGATATTCGACGTTGCGGCCGCCGCGGCCCTTGCCGCGCACCGTGACGGTGGTCTCGCCGCCGGAGAGGATCGCCACCGGCTTGCCGCCCCGCTTCGCTCTTTCGATGGCCTGCCGCGCATGCTCCGCGCCCAGCTCGCGCGCCTCGCCTTCGAGATTGTCGCCCAGCATGGCGACTTCCACGCCGCGTTCCCTGGCGACGGCGGCGGCAGCTTCGAGCGAGCGCCTGGGCGTCGCCACCATGATCGTCTCGACATTGGCGAGACGCGGATCGCCGGGCTTCGGCGTCTCCTCGATGCGGCCGGCGGCGCCTTCCTGCAGATGCCTGAGCACCGCGGCCGGCGGGTCGATCCTGTACTTCGCCAGCACGGTGAGCGCATCGGCGAACGTCGTCTTGTCGGCGACGGTGGGACCCGAGCCGATCACGCCAGGATCGTCGTTGGGTACGTCAGAGATCAGCCATGAAAGAACGCGCGCCGGCTGGGCGGCGATGGCGAGCCGGCCGCCCTTGATTGCCGAGAGATGCTTCCGCACCGTGTTCATCTCGACGATGTTGGCGCCGGACTTCAGCAGGGCGCGATTGACCTCCTGCTTGTCGTTCAAGGTGAGGCCTTCCGCCGGCAGGGCGAGAAGGGCCGAGGCACCGCCGGAGATCAGGCAGAGCAGGAGATCGTCGGCGCTCAGCCCCTGCACGCGCTCGTAGATGCGGCCGGCCGTCTCGCGCCCCTTGTCGTCGGGCACGGGATGCGCGGCCTCGACGATTTCGATGCGCTTGCAGGTCTCGCCATAGCCGTAGCGCGTGACGACCAATCCTTCGAGCGGATGCGGCCACTGATCCTCGACCGCGCGCGCCATGGCGGCGCTGGCCTTGCCGGCGCCGATCACGATGGTGCGGCCCTTGGGCGGCTGCAGCTTGGCGATATAGGGCGCGAGGCAGGTGGCGGGACGAGCGGCGGCGAGGGCGGCATCGAAGAGGGCGCGCAACAAGGCGCGGGCGTCGGCGTCTTTCATTTGCCCGATCTTCGCACTATAGGGGCGCGATGCAACCATTGCTCCGGCCGGGCGATCCGCCACCGTTTTCCGTCTTCAACGAGCAGGGCAAGGCGCCGCTGTTGCTGCTTTGCGATCATGCCAGCAAGGCCGTGCCGCAGGCATTGGGCGATCTGGGGATTCCGGCGAGCGAGCTGGCGCGTCACATCGGCTGGGACATCGGCGGACTCGATGCGGCAATCGAACTGGCCAAGGCACTCGACGCACCACTGGTCTCATCCGGTTACTCCCGCTTGGTGATCGACTGCAATCGTTGGCCGGGCGGCGAGGGCTCGACGCCCGAGGTCAGCGACAAGACCGTCGTGCCCGCCAACAAGGGTCTGACGAAGGAGCAGGTCGATGCCCGCGCCGAGGCCTGCTTCTGGCCTTACCATCGCGAGGTCGACCGGCTGCTCGACGCGATGAGCGAGGGCGGCCGGCAGGTCTGCATGCTGGTGATGCACAGTTTCACGCCGTCGATGAACGATTTCGACCGTCCGTGGCATGTCGGCGTGCTGTGGAACGACGATCCGCGCCTGCCCGAGCCACTGCTCGCCGAATTGCGGCGCGATGAGTCCCTCGTGGTCGGGGACAACGAGCCCTATTCGGCGCGCGACCCTTACGAATACACGCTGACCGCCCATGCACAGCCGCGCGCGCTGCCGCATTGCTCGCTGGAAGTCCGTCAGGACCTCATCGGTACGACGGAAGAGGCGCAGGCCTGGGGACGACGTCTGGCCCCGGCGATTTCCTCGGCTGTTCGAAAGGCGCTGTCATGAAATGTACCGAACTCTCCGAGGCGCCGCACGATCTGGTCCGCCGTCATCTTGCCGAGGCGGCCAATGGCTGGAGCGTGGGGACCTGGGGCGCGATCGGCGAGTTCCAGTATGACGAGGGCGAGCCCGGTCTCGTCGTCGATGCGGATGCGTTGTCGGTGTCGAGCCGGCGCGGCGCCCTGCGCGTCGGCGATCTCGCCGATGTCACGCCGTTCGCCCTGATCGACGACAATGGCCGCACCTGCGAGATCGCCTTCTGCTCGGCGCGCCCCGCGAGCGGCCGGACGGTGATCCACGCGGTCGACGCAGCGACGTTCGATCTCGGCATCGGCGTGCCGCACATCGACATGCTGGTAAGGGTGCGCGAGGACGATGCGGAGACGCGCCGCGCGCTCGCTGCCGGCGTCGGCAAGCCGCTGCTGACGATGGACAATCCGGCAGGTCCCGCGATCGGCAAGGCGAGCCCGACACGCATCTTCGCCTCGGCGCTGGCGACGCTCGAAGTCCATCAGCCGATCCCGCCGCCGGGCGGCCGTTCCCCGGCCGGCCCGCACAGCCACCTGCTGCCGCATCATCTCAAGGAGGGCAGGGTTCATGCGCCGAACTCGCCGCTCCCGGCTGGTTTATACTGCGGCCTGAGCCTATATCCCCGGACACGCCTATAGCCCGTGGTTCAGGAGAGCATCATGGACGACAAGACCCGCACCGAACTCGAGGCCGCCGCCTTCCGACGGCTGGTGTCGCACCTGCAGGAACGCACCGACGTCCAGAACATCGACCTGATGAACCTGGCCGGTTTCTGCCGGAACTGCCTGTCGCGCTGGTATCGCGAGGAAGCGGGCAAGCAGGGCATCGAGATCGCCGATCCCAAGGCCCGCGAGATCGTCTACGGGATGCCTTACGAGGATTGGAAGGCCAGGCACCAGAAGGAAGCTTCGGGCGACCAGAAGAAGGCCTTCGACAAGGCGCACCCCAACCACGGTTAATGCCGGCACTGCCAGCATTGCAGCGATTTCGGCGGGCTTCCCGGGCGGTTTTCCGGCCGTCCCCGTTATCCCCATCATTCATTACATCGTCGTCATTGAGCCGACCGGTCCGCTCCCCCTATGGTCCGGCGGTCGAGAGCAAGGAGTACGGACATGCCGGACGGCAGCGACATTTCCAAGAAGGTTAAGGCCGGCCCGATCTCCGCAGACCGCCTGAAGAGCTTCGTTGAGCGCATCGAGAAGCTCGAGGAAGAGCGCAAGGCCATCGGCGGCGACATCAAGGACGTCTACAGCGAGGCCAA
>LNFM01006971.1_pt1 | contig 18142 bp, 18 predicted proteins | sample 596031 | NCBI WGS metagenome assembly LNFM01 (sample SAMN04254537, study PRJNA301005) | activated carbon metagenome | isolation source: dual media filters at the Ann Arbor, Michigan drinking water treatment plant | place: USA: Ann Arbor | reverse complement strand
GCTGAACAGGCCCCGAAAGGTCTTGAACGCGTCCATGTCGACGCGCGACTGCGCGCTCAGACCGAACAGCAGACGCTCGCCGATTGCCGTGTCGAAACCGAGCTGCACGCCTTGTCCGTAGGACTGCTCCACGGCGCCCGAGGTGCCAGCGCGCAAACCCATCTGCGGCAGCCAGTGCGAGGAGGCGACCGCTTCGCCGAAGCCCGGAGTGGCGAAGCGCTGGCTGGCGATCGTCAGGCCGAAGCGGACCGATGACGCCGCACCGACGCGCGCCTCAAGCTGCGGTGCGAAGGTCGAGGCGCTGAAGCGCGAAGCATCGACTGCAAGACGGCCCAAGGGCGAATCGGACTGGAAGCCGATGCGAGGTGCGGGCACCGTCTGCAGCATGGGAGAGGGGGCGAAAGTCGCCTGTACGCTGAGCGAGAGCCGATCCATCGCACCGCGCAGCGCCCGCCCTTGCACAGCGGCCTCGGGTCGCTCGGCCTGTGCACTGCTGAGGCCCAGCGGATCGGCCAGACCAGCCTGCAGGCTCTGTCGGGCATACTCGCGCCAGCCCGAGGCCTCGTCAGGAAGCTCTACGGCGAACGCACTCGCAGAGGCAAGCAGAAAAGGCGCAGCAAGCATCGAAGCCGTCAGCGGACGAACCCTTGCATGACGTGTTTCAAGGCAGCAATACACCGTGCATTTCCCCTGGAAAACCGCACTTCCCGTGCGCGGCCGGCGCAGTATGGACAAAACGCAACAGCCGCACAAGCACCTGCAGCGCGAGCGCAACACCCGAAGCACTGCAGAGTCCCGTAGGCGCACGGGCTGCCGACCAGCGGTCTGCGCTCTCCATCCATCGAGACCCACTCCAGATGTCGCATATCCACAACACCAGAGGCCCCCGCGCGGCCTCCGTGCTCAGCATCGCCGGCTCCGATTCCGGCGGCGGCGCCGGCATCCAGGCCGACCTCAAGACCTTCTCGGCGCTTGGCATGCATGGCCTTACCGCCGTCGCAGCGCTGACCGCACAGACCAGCCGCGGCGTTCACGCCGTTCACCTGCCGCCGGTCGAATTTCTGCGCGAGCAGATCCTCTGCCTGCTCGAGGACTTTGATGTCCGCGCGGTCAAGATCGGCATGCTCGCCGATGCCGCGCGCATCCGCTGCGTGTCGGAGGCCCTGGCCCTGCATCCGGCGATTCCTGTCGTGCTGGACCCGGTGATGGTGGCCAGCTCAGGCGCGCGCCTGCTCGCCGAGGAGGCGATCGAAGCCATGCGCGACGAGCTTCTGCCCCGCGCCCGCGTGCTCACGCCGAATCTGCCTGAAGCTGAAGTCCTCGTCGGCAGGGCTTTGCCGGACCCGATGGCCGTCGCCGCTGCCGCCGCCGATCTGCTGGCGCTCGGGCCCTCCTGGGTGTTGATGAAGGGTGGCCACCTGAATGAGGGCGCGCAGGTATGCGATCGCCTGTATGGCGGCTCGGGCATGCGGGCCTGGACCCAGCCCCGCCTCGACCTGCAGCCGCACGGCACGGGCTGCACCCTGTCCTCGGCCATCGCCGCCCTGCTGGCCCGCGGCCTCGACATGCCACAGGCGGTCGAAGGGGCGGTGGGCTATGTGCGCAAGGCGCTGTCCGGTGCCTATCGCCCGGGCCTCGGCGCGCTTTCGGTGCTCGACCATCAGGGCGCCAGCGCACAACACCGGCGCGAACACGAATCCCGCGGCGCGGAGCCGGATCCAACCGATCGCTGATGCACGAACCGCGATCCATGAACCCTCACAGCCCGAGGCGGATCGGTCGATGTAGTCTTCCCCTCGTCCACCAGATCGACGCCCAGCGAGCGGACCCGATGACCAATCCTTGCAAACCAATTACCCTCCTTGCCCTGCTGGGTACTCTGGCCTCCTTCGCGACGGGTGCGGCAGCCTCGGCCGGCAAGACAGGGCCCGAGTTCCATCCGATCTGGGTCCCTCCCGGCAAGTCCGCGGGGGATCAGAAGCCGCGCATCGAAGTCCGCGCCGAAACTCCGGTGATCCTTGAGCTGCGCGGCCATCGCCACGCCGATGGCAGCCTGCACTTCGAGTGTGATCACCTGCCGCAGCGCAAGAGCAGTCGCAACAGCGCGGAGGAACGGCCATGAGACGGCAGCTCGGGGCTGTGGCCGCGATGGCTGTGGCAGGGCTGCTGTCGGCGCCCGCAGACGCGCAGTCGACAGCAATCCCGCTGACGCCCGGCCAAGTGCAGCAGATCACGCTGCCCGCTGGACAGATCACCACCTCCTGGGTCGTCGACGTCCCCGCTGGCGTCAGCCATATGCGACTGGAGCTGGTCGCCGCAAACCCGAGCCACGATGTCGACCTGCTCCTGCGCAAGCACACGCCGTTCGAGCTGCGCGCCGAGGCCAACCAGGGCGTTGACGTCAACCAGCTGTTCGACCAGGCGCACTACCGCTCGGCTGGGGAGCTCGGCGACGAGTTCCTTGTGGTCGACGCCGCCAACGCCATCCCGCTGAGCGAGGGTCGCTGGCACCTCGGCCTGATCAACTTCGCCAGCGTCGCCGCCGACGCGCGGCTGTCCGTGAGCCTTGCGGCGCAGGCGCCGGTCGCCGATATCCAGTTCGTGTTCGACAGCACTGGCAGCAGCCAGCGCCCCTGCGACACCAGCGGCTGGAACAGCAGCGAGCCGCGCACGCCCGAACGCGGCAACCCCGGCACCACGCTGGGTGAGCAGCGGCGCTTCGCGGCACAGGAAGCGGCGCGCCTCCTGACCCAGCAGGTGCGGCCGCGCGTGCCCGTGCGGGTCGAGGCCTGCTGGAACGATCTTGGCGACGCCAGCGGCACCCGATTCACCCTGGCCCAGGCCGGCCCGCAGAACCTGTTCGTCAACGACATCGGCTTCGGTTCCTTCCTGCCCGGCTTCGAGCGCGGCTACACCTGGTATGCCTCGGCCGCCGCCGCGCAGCAGCTGGGAACCACCAGCTGCCGCTTCAGCGGTGGCAGCTGCGCGACGGCCTTCGACCTGCGCGCGACCTTCAACAACCGTCTGGACCAGGCGGGTGCGGCCTCCTTCGACTACGGGCTGAGCGCAGGAGGATCGGGTAGCAGCTTCATTTCGGTGGCGATGCACGAAGCGCTGCACGGCCTCGGCATCTTCGGCCTGCTGAATCTGGAGGAGGGCGAGGATGGCGCGGTCGGCGCCAAGCTGAGATTGAATGACGGACTGCCCATCTGGGATGACATCTATGGCGCGCGCTCCGTAGCGCTTGATGCGGACGCCAGCGGCTATCGCGAGCTGCTGCGGATTTCGGACGCCGAACGCGCGGCCGCGCTGTCCACGCCCTGGCGCCTCCGCTTCGCCGGGCCGTCGGCGATCGCCGCCGCGCCGACGCTCAACTTCGCACCGCCCGACAGCTTCATCCGCCTGCATGCGCCGACCAGCATCGCACCGGGCTCGACGTACTCGCACATCGCAAACCAGTCCAGCTATGGCGTGCAGCTGATGTATCCGACGATCGGTGCGGCGGCGCCACGCGAGCTCGGCATCGCCGGCGGCATGCTGCGGGATCTTGGCTGGCGAACCGTCGCGCATCCGGGCCGCCAATTCAGTCGCGCGCCGAGCTACCAGTTCTACGATCCCAGCCGCAGCGGCCACGGCATCGACTTCCGCCTGATCTCGCCTGCGATCAGCAACCGTCCCGCCGAGTACTTCATGGGCTTCTACACCTTCGATGCGAATGGTGACCCGGAGTGGTACATCGCCACCGGTCCAGTCGTCGACGGTGTCTTCATTCCTCGCCGCAACCAGTTCGGCGACTCGCTGCTGCGCCAGACCTACCTCGGCCCCAACAACTCCGTTTCCGACAGCAGCGCAGGCTATGCCGGCAGCGTTCGCATCGACTTCAACGACGCGCGCGTGCACCCTGCATGTCACGACGGCCACCCTTCGCGTCGCCTCGATGGGCCGCTGGCAGTGATGTCGGTGCGCATCAACCAGGAGCGCTTCCAGTGGTGCATGCAGCCGGTAGTGACGCCCACGCGGGTGCAGCGCGACTTCAGCAGCATCTGGTATTCACTGGGCGACAGCGGCTGGGGGCTCGCCCTGCAGAGCTTCGACGGCAGCGGCGCGGGCGGCGCGCCGGCCGACGGGCTTTTCTCGATCCTGTTCTACGCAGACGCGAGCGGCAAACCGCGCTGGGCGATCGGGCAGGTGACGGATTTCCTGCCGGGCCAGGCGCAGCCGCTGCGGCAGGTACAGGGCTACTGCCGCAGCTGTCCATCCACCAGCGGCATCGTGCTTTCCGAGCCCATCGGCAGCATGAGCCTCGACCTGCTGCGGGGAGGTGCAGGCGCGCAGGGCAATCGGATCAGCTTCGACCTGACCTATCCCGGCGCCGAGGGCGGGCGCTTCCAGCGCAACGCGGTCAACCTGTTCCCGAACAGCGACCCGACCCTCGGCGGCAACTGAGCGCCAGCGCAACCGCGCGCAGGCGCCCTGAAAGCGAAGGGGCGACGTACCTGGCACGTCGCCCCTAGCGTCTCCGGGCAGCGGCACGGATCGCCGATCAGGCGTTGACCCGCTCCGCGATCGCCCGAGCGAAGCCCATGGTGTTACCGCTGCCGCCAAGGTCGGGCGTGACGCGGTCGCGCGCCTCCAGGGTCGCCACGATCGCCGCGCGCAGCCGCTTGGCCTCGGGCTCCATGCCGAGATGGCCGAGCATCTGTGCGGCACCCAGCAGCAGGGCGCAGGGGTTGGCGATGCCCTGGCCGGCGATATCGGGCGCCGAACCGTGCACGGCCTCGAAGATCGCCGCCTTCTCGCCGATGTTTGCGCCCGGCGCGAGTCCCAGCCCACCGACGAGCCCCGCACAGAGGTCGGAGACGATGTCACCGAACAGGTTGGTGGTGCAGATGATGTCGAACTGCTCCGGGCGCATCACCAGCTGCATGCAGGTGTTGTCGACGATCATCTCGTTGCACTCGATGTCCGGGTACAGCTTGGCCACCTCACGGGCGATCTTCAGGAACAGGCCCGAGGTGCTCTTCAGGATGTTCGCCTTGTGCACGATGGTGACCTTGCGGCGGCCCGCGCTGCGGGCCAGCTCGAAGGCATAGCGGACGATACGCTCCGAGCCCTTGCGGGTGATCTTCTGGGTCAGGGTGGCGACATCGCCATCCGGCGACACCGTCTGGCCTTCGCCGATGTAGGCCCCTTCCGTGTTCTCGCGGACGGTGATGATGTCGATGCCGCTGTAGCGCGCCTTGGTGTTCGGGAACGAGATCGCCGGGCGGACGTTGGCGTAGAGGTCGAAGCGCTTGCGCAGCTCGACGTTGATCGAGGAGAAGCCCTCGCCCACCGGCGTGGTCAGCGGGCTCTTGAGCGCCACGCCCAGCCGACCGATGGCCTCCAGGGTCGCCGCCGGCAGCAGCTCGCCATGCTTCTCCAGAGCCACCATGCCGGCGTCGACGAATTCGTACTTCAGGCCGAGCTGCATGGAATCCAGCACATGCAGGGTGGCGTCCATGATCTCGGGGCCGATGCCGTCGCCGCGGATGACCGCGATTGTGGTGCTCATAAGTAGGGTCCGTTTGCTGGTCTGGAATCGTGGGCGAAGCGCGGCGCGCCGTCGGGGCGCGCGGCCATCGAGGCCCGGCGGGGTGGCGAATGCCGCAGGCCGTGGGTCGGCCGGCGACGTCGGTCCGGCTTGGCCCGGCACGATAGCGGCTGCCCGGTTGACCCGCCATTATCCGAAAGACGCAAAGCTTGCGTAACCCTCCGCTGGTCATGGGGTTCAGCCGCGAGGCGGCCGCGGCGCCAAGGCCGCCGCAGCACGAGAGCGGCCGACGCAAGGCGCAAGCGACTGCTAGAATAGACGCCTTTCCTGAACGTCCAACCCGCTCGATGCTTCGTTCCTGGCTCCCGATCCTTCTGATGCTTGCCCCGGCGCTTGGGCAAGCCGCTGGCGCCCGCATCAGCGTCGAGCAGGCGGCGGAGCGGGTCGGCGAAGCGTTCTCGGTTCGAGTCGATGACTCCTGGCCGAACGCGTGCGTTCCGGAACTCGAGACCGTCGAGGTGGATGGCCTGCAGATCTGGGTGATCGCCCGCGATACCAGCGAAGCACGGTTCTGCGGCAATGCCGCCAGCGACTACAGCCTCGACACCGGCCACCTTGGCGCTGCCAGGCTAAAGACCGCCGGCGTGCATCAGATCCACTACGTTGTCCGCTCAAGTACCGGCCTGCGCCTGCGTGGCTTCGAGCTCGCGGCCATGGCGGGAGCCGATACGCCTGCGCCTGCGCTGGAAAGCGGCTACTGGTGGGCGGACCCCGGGCTACCCAACGAGTTCGCTGGCCGCGGCATCGGCATCAACATCGAGCGGCAAGGCGGCATCCTCAGCGCTGTGCTCTTTGGCTACGACGAGGCCGGGGATCCCGACTGGAGCCTGGGCTCCGGCAGCGTCGGCGCGCAGTTCAGCAGGCTTGGCCTTAGCCGCCTGTCAGAGGGCGCGGGCCCGCATGCGCGCTACCGCGAACCGCGCGAGCTGCAGAGTCTGGGCGCGATGCTGATCCAACCGCTGTCGCCCTCGCGGGCGCGACTGTGGCTCGCCTACCTTGAGCCCACGACCGCGGACCTGAGCCTGCGCGAGATCGAAATCGTGCGCTTCGGCTTTGCGTCCTCGCCCGCCAGCGCCTGGGCAGGCGAGTGGCTGCTGGCTCCCGCAGCGAACGCCGGGGGCGAGGTCGAAGCGCGTCAGTTCACCTTCGTGGCACTGCAGGGCGGACGCGGCGAGTTCACCCTGCTGGACGCCACGGGCGAGATCGCCCTGACCTGCGCCATGGGCGGCGCGCGCAGCGATCGCATCCCCGAGCTGTGCAGCCTGCGGCTGGTGCAGGGCGAGGATCTGCGCGAGTACAGCTTCGATCGCATCGGCCTGCGCCGCATGGAAGGCGTGGACGCCGAGGGTCGCCCGGTACGGATGCTGCTGCTGGGCGCGGACTGACGCCAACGGTTGAGCGGGGAAACAGCGGATAGGCCCTGGCCTGCGCTAGGCTGACCCCGACAGCGGGCCGGCGACACGACTGCCCTGGCCCGCATTCTGGCCGCTACTGTCATGAGCCGCTCCTGGCAGCCCCCGCCTGACAGCTCCGTGGAGCGGCCCTGACACCGGCTCAGGGCCCCGGCTCTTCCAGCTCGAGATCACTTCCGATCCGCGCCAGCACGCTGCGCACGATCGTGCTGGGGAAACCGCGCCGCAGCAGGAAGTCCGCCAACCGGCGCTGCTCGCGTGGGTCCTTCGGATTGGCGCCGCGCAAGCGCCTCTGCGCCAGCTCAAGCGCCCGGCTGACCCAATCCTGGTCGCTCTCGGCCCGTTCGATCGCCTCGGCGGCCAGCCCCTCGGCCAGGCCGTGCTGCGCGAGCTCCGCGCGCAGCTGCAAAGGCCCGCGACCGCGGTTGGCGCGCGAGCGCGCCAGCGCTTCGGCAAAGCGCGCGTCATCCTGCAGCCCATTGCCCTGCAGGCGCCGCAGGGTGGCATCCACCTCCGCGGGCTCGAATCCACGCTCGATCAGCTTACGGCGCAACTCCTGGGCGGAATGCTCGCGCCGCGACAGCAACGCCACCGCACGCGCGAGCACGCTGCTGCGGCGCGCGTGGCGGCCAGGCTCGCCGGCATCAGCCATCCGAGCTGTCGTCACCGGGCACGGCCACCGTCGGCACGAACAGTTCGCGCAGCTTGGCTTCCAGCTCGGCGGCGGCGGCCGGGTTGTCCTTCAGCCACTGGCGGGCGTTCTCCTTGCCCTGACCGATGCGCTCGCTGCCGTAGCCATACCAGGCACCCGATTTCTCGACCAGCTTGGCCTCGACGCCCATGTCGATCAGCTCGCCCTCGCGGCTGATGCCCTCGCCGTACAGGATCTCGGTGACGATCTGCTTGAAGGGCGGCGCCATCTTGTTCTTGACGACCTTGATCTTGGTCTGGTTGCCGATGATCTCGTCGCCCTTCTTGACCGCGCCGATGCGACGGATGTCCAGGCGCACCGAAGCATAGAACTTCAGCGCGTTGCCACCGGTGGTGGTTTCCGGGCTCTGGCCCGGCATCATCACGCCGATCTTCATGCGCAGCTGGTTGATGAAGATGACCAGGCAGTTGCTGCGCTTGATGTTGCCGGTGAGCTTGCGCAGAGCCTGACTCATCAGGCGCGCCTGCAGGCCGGGCAGCTGGTCGCCCATGTCGCCTTCGATTTCGGCCTTGGGCGTCAGCGCGGCCACCGAGTCGATCACCACCATGTCGACGGCGTTCGAGCGCACCAGCATGTCGGCGATTTCCAGCGCCTGCTCGCCGGTGTCGGGCTGGCTGACCAGCAGGTCGTCGACATTGACGCCCAGCTTCAAGGCGTAGGAGGGGTCAAGCGCATGCTCGGCGTCGACGAACGCCGCGGTGCCGCCCTGCTTCTGGCACTGCGCGATGGCCTGCAGGGTCAGCGTGGTCTTGCCCGAGGATTCAGGGCCATAGATCTCGACCACTCGCCCCTTGGGCAGGCCGCCGATGCCCAGCGCGATATCGAGCATCAGCGAGCCGGTGCCGATGACTTCGGCCTTCTCGATGGCCTGGTCACCCATGCGCATCACCGCGCCCTTGCCGAACTGCTTCTCGATCTGGGAGAGGGCTGCGGAGAGGGCGCGCTTCTTGTTGTCGTCCATGGCGGATCCTTGACGGCGTCGTCGTTGAAAGTGCGGGGAGGCTGCGGAAGCGCGTTCTCAGGGACTGAGACCGCCGCCGCGAGGCAGGCCCAAAGTATCCCACAGCCCCGGGTGAGGGCCTCGGTGAAAGGCTTACCCCGGGGTCGGAATTGCGAGGATTCCGCGCAGGGCAACCGCCACGGTCTGCCGTCGGATGGCTTCGCGGTCGCCCTCGAAGTGGTGCAGCTCCGCATGCGGATAGCCACCGCGACGCTTCCAGGCCAGCCAGACCGTACCGACCGGCTTGTCCTCGGTTCCGCCACTCGGCCCTGCAATGCCGGTCACCGCCACCGACACCGTGGCCCCGGCGTGGGTCAGCGCACCGGAGACCATCTCCAGCACGGTCTCGCGGCTGACCGCGCCGTGTTCCAGGAGGGTGTCCGGGCGAACCCCGAGCAAGCCCTGCTTGGCCTCGTAGCTGTAGGCGGCAATGCCGCACTCGAACCAGGCCGAGCAGCCCGGCACATCGGTGACCATCTTGGCGATCCAGCCGCCGGTGCAGCTCTCGGCAGTGACCAGCGACAGACGCTCAGCCTGAAGGCGCGCGCCGACCTCGACGGCGAGTTGGAGCAGCTCGGGGTCTGAGGGAATAGGCATGCGAGAAGCCGCGGTGGCGCGATGGCCGGACAGCATGGACAGCCCCCGCGCCACAGGCAAGTCGGTGTGCTCAGGCGACGGCAGCCCGCGCCAGTTCGGCTGTCGCTTCCGCCTTGAGCCCGGCCTCGCGCCGTTCCGAGTAGCGGTCGACCAGCAGTTCCGCATGCGGACGCAGCAGCACGGTGAAGCGCACCAGTTCCTCCATGACATCGACGATGCGCTCGTAATAGGGCGAGGGCTTCATCCGGCCGTGCTCGTCGAACTCCTGCCAGGCCTTGGCCACGCTGGACTGGTTGGGGATGGTGAACATGCGCATCCAGCGCCCCAGCAGACGCAGTGTGTTGACCGCGTTGAAGGACTGCGAGCCGCCCGAGACCTGCATCACCGCCAGCGTGCGGCCCTGGGTGGGGCGCACCGCCCCCATCGACAGCGGCAGGTGGTCGATCTGGTTCTTCATCACCGCGGTGATCGCCCCATGCCGCTCCGGGCTGCACCAGACCTGGCCCTCGGACCAGAGCGATAGTTCACGCAGCTCGCGCACCGCGGGATGGTCGTCGCCACGGATCTGGTCCGGCAGCGGCAGGGTGGAGGGGTCGAAGATGCGCGTCTCGGCGCCGAAATGGCGCAGCAGGCGCGCGGCTTCTTCCACCGCCAAGCGCGAGAACGAGCGCTCACGCAGCGAGCCGTACAGCAGCAGGATGCGCGGCGGCGCCGCATCGCCAAGCCCCTCTGCAGGCCACGCACGCACGAAGCGAGGATCCAGCGCGGGCAGGTGGTCGGGATCGGGGAGTTCACGCAGGGGCATGCAGGGTTTCCTAGGTTGGCAGTGTGAGGGGGAAGTCGCCGGAGTCGCGCGGACGCGCAGGGCCGCCTGCGTCGCAGCCGATTTCAGCCTCGACACAACACTCGTCGGCGATCGCGTCCAGGATCTCGCCCAAGGCTGCGGGCTGGGCCCGGTAGCGCAGGCCTTCCGGCGCCGCCACACCGTCGATCAGGCCAGCACGCAGCAAGGCCTTCAGGTGGAACGACAGAGCGGTGCCACCGATGCCCAGCTCGGCCATCAGGGACGATGCCGACAGGCCGGTGCTTCCGCGCCGAAGCAATCTGCGGTACAGGGCCAGTCGGACGGGCTGCGCCAGCGCAGCAAGGCGGCGAAGCATGAGATCGGGCTGCATGATTCGATATTTCCAGAAATTTAGAATTAACTCAAGCGGTGCCCGTCTGCATGACCGGCATTCGCTGTGCGGCCTACAATTGCAGGCTTAGCGCACGCCGCGACTCCAGATCGGCGCTGACCTCCGCCGCGCCGATCGCGCGCATCGCCCCACTCGCAGGACCGACACCCATGGCCGGCAAGCTCTTCGTCAAGACCCACGGCTGCCAGATGAACGAGTACGACTCGGACAAGATGGCCGCCGTGCTGGCCGAATCGCACGGACTCGAACTCACCGAGAACGAGGACGAGGCGGACGTCATCCTGGTCAACACCTGCTCGATCCGCGAGAAGGCGCAGGAGAAGGTGTTCAGCCAGCTCGGCCGCTGGAAGCAGCTGAAGAAGAAGAACGACAAGGTGATCATTGGCGTCGGTGGCTGCGTGGCCAGCCAGGAAGGCGAGGCCATCCTGAAACGCGCGCCCTACGTCGATCTGGTGTTCGGCCCGCAGACCCTGCACCGCCTGCCCGAGATGATCGAGGCCAAGCGCGAATCGGGCCGCCCGCAGGTCGACATCAGCTTCCCCGAGATCGAGAAGTTCGACCGCCTGCCCGAGCCGCGCGCCGAAGGCCCGACCGCGTTCGTCTCGATCATGGAAGGCTGCAGCAAGTACTGCACCTTCTGCGTGGTGCCCTACACCCGCGGCGAGGAAGTCAGCCGGCCTTTCGAGGACGTGCTGGTCGAGGTCGCGCAGCTGGCCGAGCAAGGCGTGAAGGAAGTGAACCTGCTGGGCCAGAACGTCAACGCCTACCGCGGCGCGCTGGACCGCAATGACGCTGACGCCGGCACCGCCGACCTCGCCGACCTGATCCGCGCGATCGCCGAGATCCCCGGCATCGGCCGCATCCGCTACACCACCTCGCACCCGGTCGAGTTCAGCGACAGTCTCATCGAAGCGCATCGCGACGTGCCGCAGCTGGCCTCCTTCGTACATCTTCCGGTGCAGGCAGGCTCCGACCGCATCCTGGCGGCGATGAAGCGCGGCCACACCGCACTCGAGTACAAGGCCAAGATCCGGCGCCTGAGGGAAGCCAAGCCGGGCATCTCGATCAGCTCGGACTTCATCGTCGGCTTCCCCGGCGAGAGCGAGCGCGACTTCGAGGCCACCATGAAGCTGATCGAGGACATCGGCTTCGACCAGAGCTTCTCCTTCATCTATTCCTCGCGCCCCGGCACGCCCGCCGCCAACCTGCCCGACGAGACACCGGCCGCGGAGAAGAGCGCGCGCCTGGCCCGCCTGCAGGCGGCGATCGACGTCAACGCGAAGAAGATCTCGCAGGCCATGGTCGGCACGGTGCAGCGCGTGCTCGTCGAAGGCCCAAGCAAGAAAGACCCGAACGAACTCACCGGCCGCACCGAGAATATGCGCTACGTGAATTTCGCCGCCCCACCCCGCCTGGTCGGCCAGTTCGTCGATGTGCTGATCACCGAGGCCCTGTCGAACTCGCTGCGCGGCCGCGTGCAGCTGAGCGACGACGCGGAGGCGGCGTGAGCCTCGGCGCGCTCGTCCAGCGCGACTTCGTGCTCGAACCCGACAGCCTCGAGCGCCTCGCCAACCTCTGCGGCCCGTTGGATGAGCACCTCCGCCTGATCGAGCTTCGACTTGGCGTCGAGATCGCCAATCGCGGCAGTGTGTTCCGGGTGATTGGTGAAGAACCCCTGGCCGAGAAGACCGAGCTGCTGCTGCGCGATCTCTACGCCGACACCGGGAAGGAAGTGCTGAACGCGGGCGCGGTGCATCTGCGGCTGCAGGATGCGGGCGTCGACGCGCTGGTCGAACGCACGATCGCCGACGCCGCGCGCGGCGCCCAGGAAGTCGCGATCAAGGTCAAGCGCGGCGTGGTCAAGGGCCGCGGCCCGAACCAGGCGCGCTACCTGCACGCCATCGCCACCCACGACATCAACTTCGGCATCGGCCCCGCCGGCACCGGCAAGACCTTTCTCGCCGTAGCCATGGCCGTGGAAGCGCTCAACGAGAACCGCGTGCAGCGCCTGGTGCTGGTGCGGCCGGCGGTGGAGGCCGGCGAGAAGCTGGGCTTCCTGCCCGGCGACCTGAGCCAGAAGGTCGATCCCTACCTGCGCCCGCTGTACGACGCGCTCTACGAGATGCTTGGCACCGAGCGCGTCGCCAAGCTGCTGGAGCGCAACGTCATCGAGATCGCGCCGCTGGCCTATATGCGCGGACGCACGCTCAACGACGCGTTCGTGATCCTCGACGAGGCGCAGAACACGACGGTCGAGCAGATGAAGATGTTCCTGACCCGCATCGGCTTCGGCGCCACCGCGGTGATCACCGGTGACCTGAGCCAGATCGACCTGCAGCGCGGACAGAAGTCCGGCCTGCGCGATGCGCTCGAGGTGCTGAAGGATGTGCCGGGCATTTCCTTCACCTTCTTCACCGCTGGCGACGTGGTGAGGCATCCACTGGTGGCGCGGATCGTGCGCGCCTACGACCGCCGTGACGAAGTGCGCGAGCTGGCCAAGCGCGAGGCGCAGGTCGCCTCCGAAGGCGCGACGCCGAAGGCGCAGGGATGAGCCGGGTCGATATCAGCTACGGCCTTCCGCGCGCCGGCCTGCCGGCTGCCGGCACCCTGCGCGCGTTTGCCGAGGCGGCACTGGCCGGCCGCCGAGAGGACGGCGAGCTGTCGGTGCGCATCGTCGACGCCGATGAGGGCCGCGCGCTCAACCGCGATTACCGCGACAAGGACTACGCCACCAACGTGCTGAGTTTCCCGGCCGAGCTGCCGCCGGGCGTGCCGCTGCCGATCCTCGGCGATCTGGTGCTGTGCGCGCCGGTCATCGCCCGCGAGGCGGCCGAGCAGTGCAAGCCGCTCAAGCACCACTACGCCCACATGCTGGTGCATGGCGTGCTGCACCTGCTGGGGCACGACCACATGGACGAGGCCGAAGCCGAGGCCATGGAGGCGATCGAACGCGAGGTGCTGGCGGGCCTGGGCATCCCGGATCCGTACACCTGAGCGCAGCTCCCACCGACAAAACTTCCGGACCGTTTCGCGGTCTTGGCCCGCTCTTCCCATGGATCTGTCTTTCGCATGAGCACACTTCTGGTCACCGGCGGCGCCGGCTTCATCGGCGGCAACTTCGTTCTTCAGCAGGTGGCGGCGGGCCACCGCGTCATCAACCTCGATGCCCTGACCTACGCCGGCAACCGCGACACGCTGACCAGCCTCGCCGGCAACTCCAACCACGTGTTCGTCCAGGGCGACATTGCCGACCGCGCGCTGCTACGCCGACTTCTGTCCGAGCATCGCCCCGATGCGATCGTCAACTTCGCCGCCGAAAGCCACGTCGACCGCAGCATCGACGGCCCTGGTGCCTTCGTGCAGACCAATATCGTCGGCACTTTCGAGCTGCTCGAAGCCGCGCGCGGCTGGTATGCCGAGCTGGATGAGGCCACGCGCGGACGCTTCCGTTTCCTGCATGTTTCGACCGATGAGGTCTACGGCTCGCTGGGCGAGACCGGCAAGTTCACCGAGACCACGCCCTATCAGCCGAACTCGCCCTACTCGGCCTCCAAGGCGGCGTCCGACCACTTGGTGCGCGCCTACCACCATACCTACGGGCTGCCGGTGCTGACCACCAACTGCAGCAACAACTACGGCCCGTTCCAGTTCCCTGAGAAACTCATCCCGCTGATCATCCAGCGCGCGGTCGCCGGTGAACCCCTGCCCGTCTACGGCGACGGCCGCAATGTGCGCGACTGGCTCTACGTCGGCGACCACTGCCGCGCGATCGCGCGCGTGCTCGAAGCGGGCCGCGTGGGCGAGGTCTACAACGTCGGCGGCGACGCCGAGCGCCAGAACATCGAGGTCGTGCACACCATCTGCCGGCTGCTGGATGCGCGCCGCCCGCGCGCCGACGGCCAGCCGCGCGAATCGCAGATCCGGTTCGTGAAGGACCGCCCCGGCCACGACCGCCGCTACGCCATCGACGCCAGCAAGCTGAAATCCGAGCTCGGCTGGACGCCCTCGCGCAGCTTCGAGCAGGGCATCGAGGAAACGGTCGACTGGTATCTGCAGCACCAGGACTGGGTGCAGCGCGTGCTGGACGGCAGCTATCGACTGGAAAGAATCGGAACCGGCCAGGCCGACTGAGGGATCTCGACAATGAAAGGCATCATCCTCGCCGGCGGCTCCGGCACCCGGCTCTATCCGATCACCCAGGCGATCAGCAAGCAGCTGCTGCCGGTCTACGACAAGCCGATGATCTACTACCCGCTCAGCACGCTGATGCTCGCGGGAATCCGCGAAGTGCTGGTCATCAACACCCCGCACGAGCAGGTGCTGTTCAAGCAGCTTCTGGGCGACGGCAGCCAGTGGGGCATGCGCATCGACTACGCCGTGCAGCCCAGCCCGGATGGCCTGGCCCAGGCCTATCTGATCGGCCGCGAGTTCGTGGCCGGCCAGCCGAGCTGCCTGGTGCTGGGCGACAACATCTTCTACGGCCACGGCTTCTCGGAACAGCTGCGCCGCGCCTCGACCCTGCAGAACGGCGCCGTGGTGTTCGGCTACTGGGTGCGCGATCCCGAGCGCTACGGCGTGGCCGAGTTTGATGCGAACGGAACCGTCATTGGCCTTGAGGAAAAGCCGAAGACACCGAAGTCGAACTACGCGGTCACCGGCCTGTATTTCTACGACGGCCGCGCGCCCGAGTTCGCCGCCGCGCTGAAGCCCTCGCCGCGCGGCGAGCTGGAGATCACCGACCTCAACCGGCGCTACCTCGAAGACGGCAGCCTGAAGCTCGAGAAGCTCGGTCGCGGCTATGCCTGGCTCGACACCGGCACGCACGAGTCCCTGCTGCAGGCCGGCACCTTCGTCGAAACCATCGAGGCGCGGCAGGGCCTGAAGATCTGCTGCCCGGAGGAGATCGCCTACATGAACGGCTGGATCAACGCCGCTCAGCTCGAAGCCCTGGCGCAGCCGCTGCTGAAGAACGGCTACGGCCAGTACCTGATGAGCCTGCTCAAGCTGGGGCTGGCCAAATGAAGGTGATCGAAACCGACCTGCCCGGCTGCCTGGTGATCGAGCCGCGCGTGTTCGGTGACGCCCGCGGCTTCTTCTTCGAGCAGTGGAACCGGCAGCGCTACGCCGAGCACGGCATCGTGATGGACGCGGTGCAGGCCAACATTTCGCGATCCGCGCGCGGCGTGTTGCGCGGTCTGCATTACCAGCTGCCGAATCCGCAGGGCAAGCTGGTGTCGGTGCTGGAGGGCGAGGTCTTTGATGTCGCAGTCGACATCCGCCGCGGCTCGCCCACGTTTGGCAAGTGGGCGGCCGTCGTGCTCAGCGCCGACAACCAGCGCCAGTTCTGGATCCCGCCCGGCTTCGCCCACGGCTTCGCGGTCACCTCCGAGCACGCCGTGTTCCACTACTTCTGCAGCACGCCCTACGACGCCGCCGCCGACAAGGGCATCCGTTGGGATGACCCTGCACTGGCCATCGACTGGCCGGTGGCAGCGCCCGAGCTCTCAGCCAAGGATCGCGTCGCCCCGCTGCTGTCGGCACTCACCGAGGATGCACTGCCGAGCCTGTGAGTCCCCTCGTCCGCGTTCGCGGATCTGTTCCTCCCACTTGTCCGGAGCCTTGCCATGAAACCCTTGTCTTTCCATAGCCTTGTCCTTTCCGCCTCGCTGCTGGCGCTGCTGCTGTCAGGCTGCGATGGCAGCGCGCCGCCGCCCGCCCAGCCCGCCGCCGAAGCCACGCCTGTCGAGCCCGCCCCCACAGCACCGACGGCGGCCCCCATGGCCACAGCCACCGTGGACGCCAGCAGCATCGATGCACCGATCGACCCCATCGAGATCGCCACCCGCATCGAGCTGGTCGGCGATCCGGTGCACGTGCGCGGCAACGACATGCTCGTCCTGCGCCTGCGCGTGCACAACGACGGACAGCACGTTCTTGTCAGCGCCGGCACCCACATGGTGCATCTCGGCACCATGCTGGTCGGCCCGCAGGGCGTGGACACAGCGCCGGGCAACCGCGACTTCGTGCGCACCCGACTGCCCCTGCTGCAGCCGGGCAGCAGTGCCGAGGTTGAAGCCGAGCTGCCGGTGCCGGCCCTGCTGGGCCTGCCTCTGCGCTTCGAGCTGGTGCAGGAAGGGGTGAACTGGTTCGGCGTCTACGGCGAGCCTTCGCTGGATCTCGGCCCCTATACGCGCTGCGCCGACGATGCGATCGCGCTGTGCGACTCCGCGGGCGCCGCGGTCGCCAGCCGCTGACGCAGGCAAGTCCGGTGGATCTGCGCTGCTTCAAGGCTTACGACATCCGCGGCCGAGTACCCGAGGATCTCGACGAAGCCCTCGCCTATCGCCTTGGCCAGGCCCTGCACGCCCAGCTCGGCCCTGGCGAGGTGGTGCTCGGCCGTGATGTGCGCCTGAGCAGCCCCGCGCTGCAGACTGCACTTGCCGACGGTCTGCGCTCGCAGGGCCGCGACGTCATCGACATCGGCATGGGGGGCACCGAGGAGGTCTATTTCCAGACCTTCCATCGCGGCGCCGCCGGTGGCGTGATGGTCACCGCCAGCCACAATCCGATGGACTACAACGGCATGAAGCTGGTGCGCGAAGGCGCGCGGCCGATCAGCGGCGACAGCGGCCTGCTCGCGCTGCGCGAGGCCTGCGCCCAGCCTGCGCTGGCCCCGATCGCAGCGAACGGCCAATGGCGCGTCGATGCCGACAAGTCCGCATTCGTCGAACACCTGCTGGGCTATGTCCGCGGACGTCAGCTGCGCCCGCTGCGGATCGTCTGCAATGCCGGCAATGGTGGTGCCGGTCTGTGCATCGACGCGCTGGCGCCGCATCTGCCCTTCGACTTCGTGCGCATCCAGCACGAGGCCGACGGCCGCTTCCCGAACGGCATCCCGAACCCGCTGCTGCCCGAATGCCGGGAAGCCACCGCGCGCGCGGTGCTCGACAGCGGCGCTGATTTTGGCCTCGCCTGGGACGGCGACTTCGACCGCTGCTTCTTCTTCGACCATCGCGGCCGCTTCATCGAGGGCTACTATCTGGTCGGCCTGCTGGCCACCGCACTGCTGCGCGATGCGCCCGGCGGTCGCGTGATCCACGATCCGCGCCTGACCTGGAACACCATCGAGCAGGTGCGGGCAGCCGGCGGCGTACCGGTGATGAGCAAGACCGGCCACGCCTTCATCAAGGAGCGCATGCGCGCCGAAGACGCGGTCTACGGCGGCGAGATGAGCGCCCACCACTACTTCCGCGACTTCGCCTACTGCGATTCCGGCATGATCCCCTGGCTGCTGATCGCGGCCCTGGTGAGCGAGAGCGGACAGTCGCTGGCCGAGCTGGTGGATGCGCGCATCGCCGCCTATCCCTGCAGCGGCGAGATCAACTTCAAGGTCGACGATGCGGCCGCGACGGTCGCCCGGATCGAGGACCACTACGCCAGCAACGCAATCGCCGAGAACCGCACCGACGGCCTCAGCCTGGAGTTCGACGACTGGCGCTTCAACCTGCGCAGCTCGAACACCGAACCACTGCTGCGCCTGAACGTGGAGACGCGCGGAGACGCAGGGCTGATGCGGCGGATGACCGCTGAACTGGAACGTCTGATTCGCTCCTGAGTCTGCACCGAAGCCCC
>LNFM01006970.1_pt1 | contig 18143 bp, 16 predicted proteins | sample 596031 | NCBI WGS metagenome assembly LNFM01 (sample SAMN04254537, study PRJNA301005) | activated carbon metagenome | isolation source: dual media filters at the Ann Arbor, Michigan drinking water treatment plant | place: USA: Ann Arbor | reverse complement strand
TGCATGACCGAGCCCCCGTCCACCACCAGCGTCTCGCCCGTCATGAAGGCACAGGCGTCGGACACCAGGAACAGCAGCGGCTCGATCAGGTCTTCCGGGGTCTGGTCGCGCTTGATGGCGCGGCTGGCGATCACGGGACCGGTCAGCTTCTCGCGCATGTCGGTGTTCTGGATCACCCCTTCGCTGAGCACCAGGCCGGGCGCCAGCGTGTTGACGCAGATGCCGTCACCGCCCACTTCGCGTGCCAGTGCCCGGGTCAGCGCGAGGATGGCGCCCTTGGAGGTCACGTAGTGCAGCAGGTTCGGTGTGCCCTTGAACGGTGTCCCGGACGAAATGTTGACGATGCGTCCGTAGCCCTTGCTGCGCATGAAAGGCACCACGGCCTTGGCGCAGACGAAAGGCCCGCGAACGTTGACCGCCATGACCTTGTCCCACTCGGCCACGTCGATGTCGGAAAACGGCTTCAACTGCAACGAGGCATACACCGCCGCGTTGTTGACCAGAATGTCGATGCGGCCGAAGTGCTCGTTGACCGCCTCGGCCATCGCCAGGACCGAAGTTTCGTCGGCGACGTTCACCTGGACCGCCATCGCACGCCCCCCGTCGGCCTCGATGGCCCTGGCCAACGACGTGCCGTCGAGGATGTCGGCGATGGCGACGCACGCGCCTTCGGCCGCCATCGCGCGCGCGTAGGCAGCACCTATCCCTTGTGCGCCGCCGGTGATGATGGCGACGCGATCTTTGAGCTTCTGCATGGACTTCTTCCGTTGAATGAGGAGATGGGAGGCGCCGCAGACGCGACGCCCGAACCGGTTAATTGATGAATGCAGTCACCAGATACGGCTGCCAGCACAGCAGGATCAGTATCAGCAGCGTGGCAACCAGGAACGGCATCAGCGGGCGCAGGATCTCAGCCGGCGTCGCACCGGTCACGCGCGCGGCCACGTAGAGGGCCGTCCCAACCGGCGGCGTCAGCAGGCCCAACGTCAGGTTGATGCAGATGACCACGCCGAAGTGGTAGGGGTTGATGCCGTACACCTGGGTCGCCACCGGCAGCAGGATGGGCACCAGCAGGATCAGGGCGGCGATGCCGTCGATCACGGTGCCCACCGCCAGCAGCAGTGCGGTCACCAGCAGCATGAAGGTGAACGGGTCGGTGGTGATCTGCTGCAGCAGCACGGCCAGTTGCTGCGGGATCTTCTCGAACACGATGACCCAACCGAAGACACCGGCAGCGGCCACCAGGGCCAGCACCACCGCGCTGTTGACGGCCACCCGCAGCAGCATGTCGCCCATGCGGTCGAAACGGATTTCGTGGTGCGCGAAGCGGCCGACCAGCACGGCCGTCAGGCCGCCCACCGCCGCCGCTTCAGTCGGCGTCGTGATCCCGCCGAGGATGCCGCCGATCATGACGATCGGCACCAGCAGCGATGGAATGGCGGCCCCGATGTTGCGCAGCTTCTGCTGGCGTGACAGGCGCTCACCCGGCGGGTACTTGTAGCGGTAGCCAAGCAGCGCGATCACGCAGATGAAGGCAAAGGCCATCAACAGGCCGGGCACGATGCCGGCGATGAACATGTCGCCGATCGATATCTGGGCGAGCACGCCGAAGATCACGAACAGCATGGACGGAGGAATCACCGGGGCGAGCAGGGCGCCGGCGCAGGTCGTGGCCGTCGCGAAGCCGCGCGAGTAGCCCTTCTTTTCCATTTCCGGCACCATCACCTGCGCCATCACCGCAACCTGCGCATTGGCCGAGCCCATGATGGAGGCAAGGAACATGTTGGCCAGGATGTTGATGTAGGCGAGTCCGCCGCGCAGGTGCCCCACGAACACCGAGGCCAGCGCCACCAGCCGGCGCGTGATGCCTCCTTCGTTCATCAGTTCGCCCACCGCCAGGAACAGCGGTATCGCCAGCAAGCCGTAGTTCTCGAGGCCGGCAAAAAACTGCTGTGGGAACGACAGGTAGAGCACCGGGTTGCCACTGGCATAGATGTAGACCAACGCCACCATCGCCAGCACCAGCGCAATGGGGAGGCCGAGAAACAGCAGGGAGGTGAATACGGCTGCGATCATCGTTTTGCTCCACCGTCGCCGGCAGGGGTGACCGGCAAGCCGGACGGGATGCCCACCGTGGCGGGCGTCGCCACGGTTCGCAGCAGATTGGACAGCGCATGAACGCTGATGGTGACGGCCACCAGCGGAACGATCAGCCAGAACCAGAACTTGGCGACGCCGAGCGTGGCCGTGGTGTCCTGGTACATGAAGTTGAAGGTCTCGCCGGAGAATTCGCGCGTGTCAAATCCCAGGCGCATCAGCGTCATGGGGTCGAACCAGCGGTAGCACAGCACCATCAGCGTGATGCCGAACAGCAGCACCAGCAGATCGATCAGGATCTTCATCGCCTTCGCCAGCCACGGCGGCACCGCATCGACCAGCATCGTGACCGCGACCGCATCGCGCGTCTTGAGCGTCAGCGACATGCCGATCATCGCCAGCCACACCATCAGCAGAATGCACAACTCGTCCATCCAGTAGATCGGGCTGCGCATCGCACGCCCGGCCACGTTGGCCAGGACCATCAGCGGCAGCGCGAGGGCGATCAGGCGCAGCACGCTGCGTTCGGCTTGAGCGATCGAGTCGCTCAGGTTCGTGATTGTTTTCAGCAAGGCATGTCTCCGGCTGGAAAGCAGCGCGGGGCGCGTGGCGCCGCCGGCTGCCCTCGTGCCCTTACTTGATGGCTGCGGCCTCGCGGCGCAGATCGGCCAGCACCGGCGTGCGCTTGAGCCAGATGTCTTCCCACTGCTTGAGCGTTTCGCCGAAGAACTCGGGGCCGACCTTCACCAGCTTCACCTTGGTACCCTGCACGCTCTTTTCCATCTCCTGCTCCACTCGGACGTACGTATCGAACAGGCCGTTGAGGTGCTTGCGTGCGGCGCCAGCGACCAGTTCGCGGTCGGCCGGCGACATGGTCTGCCACAGACGGCCGGAGACCAGGCCCACGACCGGGAACATCATGTGGTTCGACTGCAGCAGCGTGTTGCCGCGCTCGTAGAACTTCATGCGGAACACCAGCTCCATGTCCGCATCCACGCCATCGACCTGGCCGTTGGCCAGCGAGTCGTAGACGTCGGTCAGGGGCATCGGGGTCGAAGCCGCTCCCATCAGCTGGTAGAAGTCGCGCACCGGCGGGAACGGCGTGATCCGCATCTTGCGGCCCTTCAGATCGGCGACGGCGTTGGTCGGGAAGCCATTGAGCATCAGCCTCATGGAGGCCACGCCGTAGCCGACCCCCACCGCCCCGACTTCACGCGGCAGGCGCTCGAGCATCTTCTGTGCAGTCGGGCCGTTCAGCAGCATGCCGGCCTGCCTCACGTCCTTGACCAGGTAGGGCGCAAACAGTGCGCTGTAGTCGGGCACGCGGTTGGTGATTTCGGCGGCGGTCATGAAGGCCATGTCGAGCGCGCCGGTCTGCAACTGCTGCAGCATCTGCGCCTCGTTGCCCAGCTGGCCGGACGGGAAGATCGTGACCGAGTACTTGCCATTGGTCTTTTGCTTGAGCTCTTCGCCCATCGCAACAGCGGCCTTCGACCATTCGTGGCTGGCCGGCACGATGAGGCCCAGGCGCATTTCCTTCGCATGGGCTGCCGCGCCGATGGCGAGTCCGGCGGTGGCGGCGAGGATGGTGAGCAGTTTGTTGAATTTCATGTGTTGTCTCCTTCGTTCGATGTGTGGGTGACTCTCAAATTTCCTGGCATGGTTGCCACTGACCGGCATGCCTCCATGCCCGCCCGCAACGCTTGCTGCACTCTACGAGCCGGCGCCGCGCCCTGCATTGACGGAAGCTCCGGCTTTTTGCCATGGAGTCTGGATCGATGTGCAGTAGCAGCATGGAGTTCGCGACCGGGGGCAAGAGGCCACCCGACTAGCCGAGCCTGGCGTCCTGCAAGCCGGGCGCCTTGCGCGGGGCGGCGCCAGCGGTGTCCTTGCCGGCCGGCTGCGTCTGGCCGGTGCGGGCAACCTGCTGGGCGCGCAGCCTGGCCTGGTCCTCCTCGTTGCGCGCCTCGTCCGACATGCCATTGAACAGCGTGCCGAGCAGGCCCTTGTTCAGATCGCTGGTGCCGAACAGCGCATCGCAGATGGGGAAGGTGAGGTTGAAGTTGCGGGTGTGCATGAAGTCAGGGTTATGATGAAGTACATGCATCCGCCGCACCGTGTTGACCAGCGGCATGCGATCCAGAATCGGGTGCTCGAGGTGCGACAAGGTGTGCAGACCTTCGTACATCAGGAAGTACGACGCCATCGTCAGCATGGCGATGTACCCCGCGTTGGCCGACCACAGGTTGCCGATCAGCAGGGCCGCCGGCAGGGCCGCCAGCACAAACAACACGGGCGCAAATGGCGGAAACAGCAACGCGCGCCACTCCTTGTGGCCGTTGTAATCGAGCGTCTTGTGGGAGAAGAACTGGTGGTGGGTCGCGACGTGGCGCTTGTAGGCCGGCTTGATCCAGCTCTTAGGGCTGTGCAACAAGTAGCGGTGCCCGGCCCATTCCGCCCAGTTCCCGAACAGAAACATCGGAACCACGACGAACAGCCATTCCTGCCAGGTCGTGTTCTGCAGCTGCGCTGCGCAATACCAGACCACGCCGATGGTGAATGCCAGCGTGAAGCCCAGGTGCAGCTCGCCGCGGTACCAGCCGGGGGTGTCTTCCACGTATTGCTTCCTGTAGGACAGGGACCGTGCAACGATTTCCTCTTCGCGATTCATGATGGCTCCTTTCATTTCGCACAGCAATCCGGCGCGGACGCACCGGACTGGCCTTTCGGCAGTGATTTAAGTATACTTCCTTAGTTAATTCTACACACTTAACTAACCATGTCAACCTTGAAACCAGTGCGCTCGGACGGAAGGGAAACGAAGGTCCGGATGAAGGCCGTTGCACAGCGCCTGTTCGCGCAGCACGGCATCGACGGCGTTACGGTGGCCGATATCGTTGCGGCGGCCGGGCAGCGCAACAAGGCTTCGCTGCAGTACCACTTCGGATCGAAAGACGAATTGATCGGCGAGCTGCTGGTCGACGGCGCGCAGAAGGTGGATGCCTTCCGCCTGGCCCTGCTCGACCAGATGGCGGCGGACGGTGGACCGCGCGATGTGCGTGATGTGCTGGACGCCTTCGTCCGGCCGGTGTACCAGCTGACGGTGACCGAATCCGAAGGCAGCACCTACCTGCGTTTCCTGTCGAACGTGCAGCTCACGCATCGCGAGCTTTTCCGCGCTCACATCGGCGCCAAGTGGAACACCGGCTATCGCCGCTGCCTCGAGCATTTCCGCAATCTGCTCGCCCACATCCCTGCCCCGGTGCTGGAACAGCGCATGTCACTGGTGGCGATCTACACGACGACGGTGTTCTCGATCAAGGAAGCGCCGGCTGACGACGCGCCCGCGTCGTCACGCCTGTGGACGCGCAAATTCACACTGGACAACATCCTCGACACCTTCGAGGCAATGCTGGTCTGTGATCCCTCGGCGTCGACACTGGAAAAGCTGAAGTAGTCAATAGGCCTGCACCACGCGACGGTACTCGCCGGGCGTCACGCCGATCTGTCCACGGAAGAAGCGCGTGAAGTGGCCCTGGTCGGAAAAACCCAGGTCTTCCGCGAGGCGCCCGAGGCTGGTTCGATCGTCCGCCTGCGCCAGCCGCCGGCAGGCGGTTTCGGCACGCAAGGTGTTGACGTAGACGTGTGGCGTCATCCCGGTGCAGCGGCGAAAGCGCACGAAGAACTGCGCGCGCGACAGGTGCGCGGAGGCGGCCAGTTGGTCCGCATCCAGAGCCTGATCCAAGTGCTCGCCGATGTGGTTGAGCGCGCGCTGGATGCGCGAATCGGGCAGTCGCAGCCCTTCCGGCCGCATCAGGTCCTGGATGCTCTCCCATGCCGAGAACTGTTGGCTGACCGCCAGCATCAGGTCGAACAACGCGCTCTCCAGGCGCTCCTGCTTCATCGGGATCGGCGACATCAGTTCACCGATCAGGTCATCCGCCAGCTTGCGGATGCGGGGCGTGATCTGCACGCAGGACCGTGGGAAGAAGCGGGGATGGGCCGCCACGCGCAACGGGTCGTGCAGCGTCGCGAGCCACCTGGGTTCGATGTACAGCGCCAGGTAGACGGTGCGCGGAAAGTCCGGCTCGCTGTAGAAGTAGTGCGGCTCCCAGGCATTCACCAGGATGGCGGTGCGATCGGTGACCGGAAGCCGCTCCTCGCTGACGTAGAAGGCGGAATCGGCGCCGCTGGCTTTGAAGATCACGTGGCACTGCGAGTGCGCATGCGAAACCAGCGGAGTGTCCATGTCGAGCAATGCCAGGCGTCCGAATCCGCCCTGCGCGATCCTGAGTGCTGTCGTCATCGATCCTCCTGAAAGAAGGTGGCCATCGCTTCACCGATGCGGCTGGTCCGCGCCATGGGTCTGCGGGACCGCCTTTGAAGAAAGCCAGTCGCACAGCGCGTACAACTCGGCCTGCTCGGCTTCCAGTTCTGCCCGGGCAATGAGGGTACGAAGCGCCTGCGCACTTTCCGGCTGGACTGGAGCGAAGCCGGGCGGATCCTTCAGCGCCCGATGCAGGCGCCGCAGGGGCAAGATCACTTCGTAGCGCCAACCGGCGATCTGCGATTCGGCGGAGGCGACTTCGTCTGGCGTGAGTGATCGTCCGAGCCGCAAGGCCGAGTACGCCTGAAACAGATGCAGCACGATGTCCAGCCCATGCGCATCCTGCTGTACGTGGAGATGCTTCAACTCGTCGGGTGTGAGGTCGCGATAGCGTGCCACGATGAAGTTCCACGCATCCTGCTTGCTGACGGGTTTTACATCGATCATGGGAGCCAGCACTTTCGAATCCGACCGACGTTCAGGAACCGATGAAGTTGGGATTACGCTTGCCGTGGAAGGCCTCGACGCCCTCGCGGAAGTCATCGGAGCTGCGCAGCCGGCTGTAGCAATGGCCTTCCAGCTCGATGGCCACGGTCAGCGTGGAATCTTCGGTGTCGTTCAGCAGCTTCTTGGCGGTGCGTTGCGCAATCGGCGAGAAAGCGCGCAGCTCGTCCACCAGGCGATCAGTGGCCGCTTCCAGCTCGGCATCGGGCACGCATTCGGTGGCCACGCCCCACTCGTAAGCCTGCTGGCCCGGAATTCGGCGCGAGCGCATCACGATGTCCTTGGTGCGGGTGATGCCCACCATCTTTTGCAGGCGTGCCGATCCGCCGGAGCCGGGGATCTGGCCCAGCTTCTGTTCGGGCAAGGCATAGCGCGTGGTTTCTGTCACCAGGCGGAAGTCGCAGGCCAGCGAAATCTCGAAGCCGACACCGAAGCAGTAGCCCCGGTTGGCGGCGATCACCGGCTTGCTGCAACGCGCGGGGGCGGCGATGTTCCAGGCCAGCTTGGAGACGTGCTCCGGGGAGGCTTCCAGAAAGCCCTTGATGTCGCCACCACTGGAGAAGTGCTCGCCTTGCGCACGCAGCACGATCACCCGCACGGCCGGGTTCTCGTCCAGCGACTCGAACACCAGCCGCAACTGGTCGCGCTGAGCCATGGAGATGATGTTGTAGGGCGGGCGGTGCAAAACGATGTCTGCGCGCTCGCGCGCGGCGTCGATCTGGACGCTGAAGCCGTCCAGCTTTTCAAGCAGGGTTTGGGCCGGGTGGGTCAGTTGGGTCATGGAGGTCTCCTGGTGATCGATGGAAAAAAAGGGATTCAGGGATTGGGCATGCGCACCAGGGCGGCCGGCTGAGGCTGGCGCAGGCCCTCCCAGCGTTTGACGAGATCGCTGTGCTCCACGTCGAACAGATCCAGCACGCGGCCGACGGTGTGGTTGACCATGTCGTCGAGCGACGCGGGACGGACGTAGAACGCCGGCACCGGCGGGAACACGATGGCGCCCATCTCGGTCACGGCGACCATGTTGCGCAGGTGCGCCAGGTTCAGGGGCGTCTCGCGCGCCAGAAGCACCAGGCGACGCCGTTCCTTCAGCACGACGTCGGCGGCGCGGCTCACCAGGTTGTCGCCCAGCCCATGCGCGATGCCGGCCAGTGTCTTCATCGAGCAGGGTGCCACCACCATGCCGGCGGTGCGGAAAGAGCCGCTGGAGACGGCGGCGCCGATGTCCTTGACGCTGTGCACCTCATCCGCCAGGGCCTCGATCTCGCTGCGCTTGAGGTCCACCTCCTGAGCCGCGGTGAGCGCGCCAGAGGCGGACAGCACCAGATGCGTCTCCCAGTCGGGCAGCGTGCGCAGCACCTGCAGCAGGCGGATGCCGTAGATGGCGCCGCTGGCACCGGTGATCGCCACGATCAGGCGCTTCGTGGTCATCTCTGCACCTTGCCGGTGGCGAAGTCGACGCGGGCCGAGGTGTCGATCAGCGCGGACAGGTCCTCGGTGTCCTCGCCCGGCACGCGCACTTTGGTGAAGACGTGCTCGTGATAGACCACAGGCTTGGTGGCGTCCAGGCCCATCTTGGCGCTGATGCCCTGCACGTGGGACGGCGGCGCGCTGTTCTCGCCGAATTGCTGGCCCACCGTGGTGGAGGGATCGAGCACCGAGCCCTGCGCCCCGGCGATCACGACCAGGTCCCGGTCGGCCTGAAAGCGCGTGGCAACCGCCCACTCCACCTGCAGCGGGTCGTGCACCTCCACGTCGTCGTCCACGACCACCACCTGCTTGATGTCGTAGTGCGCGCCGAACGCAGCGCAGATCACGTTCTTGGGCTGGCCCTCGTGGGTCTTCCGGATCTTGACGAACAGGTGGTAGCGGCCCACGCCGCCGATCGACAGATGGACGTCCAGCACGTTGGGGAAGCTGCGCTGCAGGTGGGCCAGCAGCGTCGCCTCGCGCGGAATGGAGCCCAGCAGGAGGTGCTCCATCTCCGCTGGCACGATGGTGTGGAAGACCGGATCGCGGCGATGGGTGATGGCGTCCACCTGGATCACCTCGCGGTGTTCGCGCGCGCTGTAGTACTTGGGGAACTCGCCGAAGGGGCCTTCCAGCTCCTTGACGCCAGGGAGGATGCGTCCTTCGATCACCACCTCGGCGTCGGCCGGCACGCGCACTTCGTTGGTCAGGCACTTGACCACGCGCAGCGGGGCGCCGTGCAGGGCGCCGGCGATCTCCAGCTCGTCGCAATCGAGCGGGGCAATGGCCTGCGATGCCAGCAGCGTGAGCGGGTCGACGCCGATCACCACCGCCACTTCCAGCGGCTGCTTGCGCGCTTCGGCCTCCTTGTAGAAGGCCCAGAGGTGCCGCGGCAGCATCAGGATGGCCATGCGCTCCTTGGAGTGGACCTGGATCCGGTTGATCGATACGTTCTGCGCCCCCGTCTTCGGGTTGCGGGCGATCACCAGGCCGGCGGTGATGTAGGGGCCGTTGTCGTGCTCGCTGTGGGTGGGGATGGGCAGCACCTGGCGCGGATCGACGCCCTTGTGCACCACCTGCTGGCAAAGCGCCTCGCCCGCCGGCACCTCCCGCCAGGGCAGCGGGTTCTCGGCGGCTTGGCGGAAGCGCTGCAACAGTTGCGCCTCGGTCACGCCCATGGCTTCAGCGATCCAGCTGCGGCGCGACATGAAGCCCGAGACCACCGGCATGTCATGCCCGCCGGGCCGGGGGAAATAGGCCGCCTGCCGGCCGTCGAGCCGCTTGGCGATGGCGGCCAGCTGGTGTTCGAGCTTCACGCCTTCGCGGATGACGGCCAGGCGGCCGGTGTCGGACAGGTGGGCGAGCCAGCGGCGCAGGTCGGTGGAAAGGGCGGGGGCGGAGGTGGTCATGGCGTGCAGTGGGAAGTGGGATCAGGCGGAAGGGTTTTCGTCGGTCTGCAGGGGCGTGTACTCGCCGGCCACAAGCTTGCGACGCAGCACCTTGCCGACGGGGGATTTGGGGATCTCGGCGACGAACACGTACTCGCGCGGCCGCTTGAAGTTGGGCAGGTCGGAGCCGCGGCAGTGCGCGTCCAGCGCCTGCGCATCCAGGGCCGCGCCGCCGACGCGGGTGGTGACGAAGGCCACGACCCGCTGTCCCCAGCGCTCGTCCGACAGGCCGGCCACGGCCACTTCGCCGACGCCGGGGCACAGCGAGATGACGGACTCGATGTCGACCGGCGAGATGTTCTCGCCGCCGCTGATGATCATGTCGTCCACCCGACCGGTGACGAACAGGTCGCCATCCTCATCGAAGTAGCCGGTGTCGCCGGTGAAGTACCAGCCGCCACGCAGAGACTTGGTATTGGCGTCCTCGCGTTTCCAGTAGCCCTCGAAAGCTTCGTCGCCGCGCAGGTCGGCAATGATCTGGCCCTCCACCCCGGGGGCCACACGGTCGTCGACGCCGGACGCGTCCAGGCGCACCACGCGCAGCCGGGTGTTGATGCCGGCACGGCCGGCGCTGCCGGGCTTGTCCAGCGCCTGCTGGTCGATCGAGAAGGTGTACACCTCCGAGGAGCCGTAGTGGTTCACGAAGAGCTCGGGCTCGAAGGCCGCCTGCAAGCGCTTGAGCAGCGCGTCGTGCATGGGGGCGCCGGCAAAGCCCAGTTTCTTCACCGAGGCGATGTCCGGCCCGGGGCCGCTGCCGTGTCCGCCGCGCTCGCGCTGCGTCAGCAGGTCGTGGTAGAGCGTGGGCACCAGGTACAGGCAGGTCAGGCGCTCGGCCTCGATCAGGGCCAGCGCCTCCTGCGTGTCGAAGCGCGGCATGCACACGAACACGCCGTCGACCAGGGCCATGGCGAGCAGGGAGCGCACACCCATCGTGTGGTACAGGGGCATCACGCCCAGCGTGCGTTCACCGCGGCGGTACAGGTTCTGCGCCACGTGCGCGAGCGCTGCAGCGCGCTCCTGGCGGTGGCGGCGCGGCACGCCCTTGGGCTTGCCGGTGGTGCCCGAGGTGTAAAGCATCAGCGACAGGTCGTCGGCGTCGGCCGAGGTCTGCAGCGGCGACGCCGGGCCGGACAGCAGTGCCTCCCATTCTTCGGTGGCATCGCTGCCTTCGAGCGGGCCGACGCCGATGCGCGGGAGCGCGCGCGCACCGCCGCTGGCACCGGTGGCCTCCTCGCTCGAGGCGTCGAAGAACACGGCCTTGGCCTCGGCGTCGGCCAGGCAGTAGTCGATCTCGTCGGCCTTGGCGCGCCAGTTCAGCGGCACGATCACCACGCCCAGGAACTGGCAGGCCCAGTGCAGCGTCGCCGCCTGGTGGCGGTTCTGCAGCACCGACAGCAGCCGGTCGCCCCGGCCCAGTCCCAGGCGCTGCAGGCCGGCCACGGTGCGGCCGATCTGCTCGTGCCACTGCGCATAGGTGAGACGCACGCCGCTGTCCACCAGGGCAAGCGCGTGCGGGCTGCGTTCGACGCTTTGCAGGAAGGTCGTACCGAGGTCGAGCATGGATCAGTCTCCGATGTGAGGCGCGGTTGCGGCCTGGCGGCGCAGCGACGCGGTTTCGAGCACCGCCGCCACGATGGGCGTGTAGCCGGTGCAGCGGCAAAGATGGCCCGACAGCATGTCGCGCACCTGGGCTTCGCTGGGCTCCGGAACGCGCTTGAGGTAGTCGTCGCAGCTCATGAGGATGCCGGCGGTGCAGAAGCCGCACTGCAGGGCGTGGTGGCGCTTGAAGGCCTCCTGCAGGTCGGACATCGGCCCGTCCGCATCGCACAGTCCTTCGACCGTGTCGACGCGGCGGCCATCGACCTGCAGCGCCAGCGTCAGGCACGAGCGGCCCGCCACACCATCGATCTGCACGGTGCAGGCACCGCACACGCCGTGCTCGCAGCCCACGTGCGTGCCGGTCGCGCCCAGCCCGTCGCGCAGGAAGTCCGAGAGCAGCATGCGCGGCTCGCAGGCGGCGCTGCGGGCCGCGCCGTTGAGCGTCAGGCGCACGGTGTGCTGGCGGTCGCCGCTGCACTGTTTCATCAGGGGGTCTCCGTGACTTGGGCGATCACCTGCGCGCCGAGCTGGCGCACGAGGTGGCGGCGGAAGGTGGCGCTGGCATGCGCGTCGTCCTGGGCTTCGAGCTCCCAGGCGAAGTCGTTGAGGGCGCTGTCCAGCTCGGCACCGCGCAGGCTGGCTGGCCACTGCGCGAGACGCGGCCGGTCCGCCACCCCGCCGATAGCGAGGCAAAGGCCGCGCGCGTCGACCACGGCGGCGGCCGAAACGATGGCGAAGTCGCCATGGCGGGCCGAGAACTCCGTGAAGGCGCTGCGCTGGCCGGGCTGCGCCAGCGGAAAGCGCACCTGCTCCACCAGTTCGTCGGGCGCGCGCGCCGTCATCAGCATGCCCTGAAAGAACTCGCTCGCGGGCAGGGTGCGGCGCTTCCTGGCGTTGCGCAGCACCACCTCGCCGCCCAGCGCCAGCAGCACCAGCGGGATCTCGGCGCTCGGGTCGGCGTGGGCCACAGAGCCGCACACGGTGCCGCGGTTGCGCACCTGGAAATGCGAGATGAAGGGGAAGGCCTGCGCCAGCAGCGGCACTTCCCGCGCCAAGGTCGGGCGCCATTCCACGCTCGCTTGCGTGGCTGCCGCACCCACGGCCAGCATGCTGCCTTCGCTGCGCACGAAGTCCAGTTCTTCGGTGCGCGAGATGTCGATCAGCACGCTGGGCTGCGCCAGCCGCATGTTGAGCACGGCCATCAGCGACTGGCCGCCGGCCAGGATCCGCGCCTCGGGGCCGAGCGCCTTGAGCTGCTGCACGGCCTCGTCGGCGGTTTCCGCGCGCACGTAGTCGAAAGCCGCTGGCTTCATCGCGCCACCCCCAGGCGGGCCAGCAAGCGTGCCCACCATGAGTCCGAAGGTGCGGCGCCCTTGCCGCCCGCCTGCCGGCCGAGTTGTTCAAACAGTTGGCGCAGCACGATCTTGGCCGCGCCTTCGAGCATGCGCCCGCCCACGGCCGCCACCTTGCCCGAGACTTCGGCCTCGTAGTCGTAGCGCAGCAGCGTGCCACCGTCCCTGGGCTCCAGCGTCACCAGTCCGTTGCCCCTGGCCGCACCCATGCTGGACAGGCCGGAGCCCGCCAGCCGCAGCCGGTGCGGCGGCTCCAGGTCGCTCAGCGCGATCTCGGCTGCATAGCGCGCCTTGATCATGCCCACGCCCACCGTCACGTCCGCGCGGTAGCGGTTGGGGCCGGTCTGCTCCAGTGCATGGCAACCGGGGATGACCTTGGCCAGGGCCGCCGGGTCCAGCAGCACGGCGAACACCGCCTCGGGTTCGGCCGGCAGCAGGATCTCGCCTTGCGCCGCCAGGGCCTTGCCGGCCTTGCCGCCCGCGGGCCTCACCGGCACGGCGCCCCGCGAGGGCGGCGGATCGTCCATGCCCAGCAGGTCCATCACGCGCGAGGGCGTCAGCGGCAGCGTGATGTCGGCCACGCCGAGCGCGTCGGCCACCGCGTTGGCGATGCAGGGCGGCGTGCTCATGTTGTTGCCCTCGCCCAGTCCCTTGGCGCCCAGCGGCGTGAACGGGCTGGGAGTCTCCAGGTGCACGATGATCGGGTCGGGCACCTCGCAGGTGGTGGGCACCAGGTAATCGGCGAAGGTGCCGGACTGGAAGCTGCCGTCGCTGCCATATCGGAACTCCTCCATCAGCGCCGCGCCGAGTCCCTGGGCGAAGGCGCCGCGGATCTGGCCGTCGGCCAGGGCCGGGTTCAGGAGCGTGCCGGCGTCGTGTGTGGTGACGTAGCGGTCGATGCGGACGCGGCCGGTGGCGCGATCCACCTCGACGGCGCAGATGTCGAAAGCGAAGCCGTAGGCCGCCGACGTATTGACGCGGTCGTCCTCGTCCGGGGCGGTCAGTTGCGGCGGTGACCAGAAGGCCGTCTCGCGCAAGCCCACGGGCTCGCCCTCGGACAGCAGGCCGGGCGCCCAGTGCGGGCTGGCAGCCAGCCGGCCGAAAGGCTGGCCGCGCTCGGGCGCGTCCTTGGGATAGACCTTGCCGCCTGAGAAAACGACCTGGTCGGGTTCGCATCCAAACTGCGCGGCAGCGATGCGCGCCAGCTTGTCGCGCAGGCGCTGGCAAGCCATGTGCAGCGTGCCCGCCACGGCACCGGCGAAGCGGCTGGAGTAGTTACCGGCGGCGACCGACCAGGCGTCCTTGGCGGTGTCGAACTCGGTGTTCACCGACACGTCGTCCGGATCGACGCCGAACACGTCGGCCACCAGCTGCGCGCACACGGTGCGGTGGCCCTGGCCGGCCGGCGCAGAGGCGATGACCACCGTCAGGCCGCCCAGCGGGTCGATGCTCACGGTGGCGGCGGCGATGGCGCCGTTCTTCGGACCGGCCTTGGCGCGCTGCTCGCGTGGCAGGACGGTGGTGATGTAGCCCATGTTGGACACCGAGGGCTCCACGATGGCCGCGAAGCCGATGCCGTACAGCCGGCCCTCGGCGCGGGCGTCCGCCTGGCGCTGGCGCAGCTCGTCGAGGCCGCCCTCGCGCAGCGCCAGCACCAGGGCCTGCTGGTAGTCGCCGGAGTCGATCAGGGCGCCGGCGGCGGCCCGGTAGGGAAACGCGTCGCGGGGAATGAAGTTGCGGCGATAGACGTCCAGCGGGTCGAGGTTGAGTTCGACCGCGATGCGCTGCACCAGGCGCTCCAGCGCGAAGTACACCTGTGGCCCTCCGAAGCCGCGCACCAGGCCGGTGGGAGTCTTGCTGGTCAGCACCACCCGGTTGCGCACGCTGAGGTTGGGGATGGCATAGGCGCCAGTCAGGCAGCCGTGCATGCGGTAGAAGGTGGCGGGTTCTGGCGCGCGCAGGTAGCCGCCGCAGTCGTCCAACTGGTCCAGCGACAAGGCGGTGATGCGGCCGTCGGCTTCCACCGCTGCAGCCGCATGGCACAGGCGGCCGGTGGCCGAGGTGGCGGCGGTCAGGTGCTCGAGCCGGTCTTCCACCCACTTGACGGGAGCGCCGGCCTTGCGCGCCGCCAGGCACATCAGCACGGCCGGGTTCAGCACCGCCTGCTTGACGCCGAAGCTGCCGCCCGAATCGGGGAAGGTGCGGTGGCGCAGCTGGTTGCCCGGCACCTTGAGCGCCATCGCCATCACGGTGTGCAGCGAGAACGGCCCCATGAAGTTGGACTGCACGTCGTAGCCGTCCTGCTCGGAGAGGAACTCCGCCACCACCACCGCGCATTCGATCGGCGTGCAGGAATTGCGCGGGTAGTCGACCGTGAGCGCCACCCGGTGCGGTGCGCTGGCGAACGCCTGTTCGGGGTCGCCATAGCGGAAGCTGCGGTCGCTCACCACGTTGCTGCCGACCTTCTCGTGCAGCACCGGAGCGCCTTCGGCGATCGCGGCGCGAATGTCCACGACTGGCGGCAGCGATTCGTAGTCGGCCTCCAGCAGTTCCAGCGCATCCTCCGCGAGGTAGCGGCTCTCGGCGACCACCACGGCGACCGGCTCTCCCACGTAGCGCACCTTGTCCACGGCCAGGGCCCACAGTTCCATCGGCGCCTTCACGCCGACGATGAAGGGCTTGGACCAGCGTTGCACGTCGGCGGCGGTCAGGACCACGCGCACGCCGGGCAGGGCCATGGCCTTGTCGGCACGAACGGCCAGCAGCCGGGCATGGGCATGCGGCGAGCGCAGCACCGCGGCGTGCAGCGTGCCGGCGCGCACGGGCGCGTCGTCACCGAAACGGCCGCGTCCGGTCAGCAGCGGGCGGTCTTCGACGCGCTGCGCGCGGCGGCCCAGGTGCGGGGAAGCGGTGGGTGTTTCAAGCATGGGGGAAGCGGATCGGACCTGTGCCCGGCCACTCAGTCCACCGTGATGTTGCGGTCGCTCACGACCTTCTTCCACAGGGCCATCTGGCCATCGATGAAGGTGCGGAATTGCGCCGGTGTGCCGCCGTCGGGCGCGACACCCTGTGCGGCGAAGGCCTTCTTCACCTCGTCCTCGAGCAGCATCCGGTTGAGGTCGCTGTTGAGCTTGTCAACGACCGACTGCGGGGTGCCGGACGGCACCACGAAGCCATGCCAGGACGAGACCTCGTAACCGGGGATTCCAGCTTCTGCGGCCGTGGGCACGTCGGGCAGCAGGGGCGAGCGCTTCGGCGCCGCGATGACGAGCGGGCGCACGCGGTTCATCTGCATGAAGGGCATCGCGTGAGGCAGCAAGTCCAGGGCCACATCGAACTGGCCACCGGCCAGGTCGGTCAGCATGGGGGTGCTCCCCTTGTAGGGGATCTGGCGCATCTGCGTGCCCGTGGCGTTTTCGAACAACGCCATCGCCAGGTGGTTCGAGGAACCGGCACCCGAGGAGCCATAGGTCAACACATTCGGCTTGGCGCGGGCCGCGGCAAGGAATTCCGTGGCGGTGCGGTACGGACTCTGCGCGTGGGTCACCAGCAGCATGGGCGAGCGCCCCGCCAGCATCACCGGCGCGAAGGCCTTCTGTGTGTCGTACGCGATGTTCTTGTACAGCCAGGGGTTGGCGGCGTACGGGAACTGCACGACCAGGATGGTGTGGCCATCGGGCGCCGCGCCGGCCACTTCTCTGGTGCCGATCATGGTGCCGGCGCCCGGCTTGTTGTCGACGATCACCGGCTTCTTCCAGTACTCGCCCAGGTGCTTGGCCGCGAGCCGGCCGAGCGTGTCGTTGAAGCCGCCGGCCGGATAAGGCACCACGATGCGCACCGGCTTGGTGGGGTACTCCTGGGCCTGGGCGGCACCGGTGCCGAAGGCGGCGAGCACCGCGAGCATTTGCAGTGCCTTGCGAGGGGTAGGGAACATGGAAGTTGTCTCCGTTGATTGATTGTTCTCAGGGGGCACGGGGCCGGGACTGCTCTGTGGAGGGCGAGTCTAGGAGTCGGTTGGTATCAGGTCAATTAATGTTTAATGATGGCTAAAATCAGATTTATTGATACCATGGACGACCATGGAATTTCGGCAAATCCAGTACTTCATCGCCCTCTACGAAGACGGTTCGGTGACCCGCGCGGCACGCCGCCTGCACATCGTCCAGTCGGCACTCAGCATGCAGATGGGCAAGCTCGAGGCGGAGGTGGGGCAGCGACTCTTCGTGCGCACGCCGCAAGGCATGCAGCCCACCCCCGAAGGCCGCCGCCTGTACAGCCTGTTTTTACCGGTCGTCACGGGTTACCAACGCGCGCGCGAACAGTTGGTTGAAGCCACGGGCGAGCTGAGCGGGGAGGTGCGCTTCGGGATGATCGCGACCATCGCGCAGGGCGTGCTGGTCGACGCGATCCTGGAGTTCTCACCGGCCCATCCGAAGGTCGAACTGTCGATGACGGATGGCTTCAGCGGCGACCTCATCGATGCGGTGGCGCTCGGCCAACTCGATGCCGCTGTCATCAACAAGCCACGGCGGGCGCTGACGCTCAAGAGCGAAACCATCGCCGACGAGGATCTTCTTCTGGTCATGGGGCCGGCCCACGCAGACGTGCCTGCTTCCTTGAGTTTCAGCGGCATGTCGGCCTTGAAGCTAGTGTTTCCCACGCGCCGGCATGGTCTGCGCGGGATCATCGAGAGCTTCGCCGAAGCGGAGGATGTCCACCTGAGCCCCAGCCTCGAGATCGATTCCATCAGCGCCATCCTGAAGCTGGTGCGCGAGAGCGATTTCTGCACGCTCCTGCCCCATGTCGCCGTGCGCGGCCTGCTAGAACGCGAGGAAGTGAAGGTGCATCGCTTCGTCTCCCCTCGATTGAGGCGCCAGATCGTGGCCGTTACCGACCCGAGCAGGCCGCTCAATCCTGCCGCCGTCGCATTCCTCGCCGTTCTGCGCCGCCATCTGGAGGGCCTGGGGTCTGTGCCGCCCTACGGAGGTGACGGATTGCCGTGAAGCCCTGGCCGCTGCCGTGTCATCGCTGGTCGCATGCGCCACCACCCATTCCAGCAAGAGCTGGCTCATACGCTGATTCGGCTCAGCAGCGCCGCCCGGCCGGCGTCGTTCGAGGAATCGCCCTGGGCCATAACCCGGCCGCGCTCGATAGGTAGCAGCGCGTGGTGAGCCGTATCGCCGGGCGCACGTTCTGCGACGCGCGCACACATTCTGGGGACGACATGCTGCGCATGGATCTGAAGTACCGCAAACGCACCGGTGAGATCTACGTCATGCGTCACGCATCCACGCACCGCTGGATGTACTTTCCGCAGATGGAAGCGCACCAAGCGCTGCTATTGAA
>LNFM01002239.1_pt1 | contig 18143 bp, 19 predicted proteins | sample 596031 | NCBI WGS metagenome assembly LNFM01 (sample SAMN04254537, study PRJNA301005) | activated carbon metagenome | isolation source: dual media filters at the Ann Arbor, Michigan drinking water treatment plant | place: USA: Ann Arbor | reverse complement strand
CATCGAACAATTTCCACGAAGGTATCTCCCCATGCCGATGGTGATGACGGCCGCACCTGCGGTCGAGCCGGTGACGCTTGCCGAAGCGAAGGCGCATCTGCGCGTCGACGGCACGACCGAGGACGCCTACATCGCAAGCCTCATCGTCACCTCGCGCCTGCAGATCGAAGCAGCTCTCGGCCTCGCGCTCATCACACAGAGCTGGCGTCTGACGATCGACGACTGGCCGTACGGCGGCGTGCTCGAGTTGCCGATCCGTCCGGTCCAGCAGATCACGTCGATCGAGGTCGCGCACACAACCGGCGCGGCGACTTCCATCTCACCTTCGTCTTATCGCCTGGACGGTGACGGCTCTCCGGCGCGTCTCTCCCTCACGACGTTGTCCCCACCGCTCCCGGACTTTCCCACCAACGGCATCGCGATCGACTTGACTGCAGGCATCGGCACGTCGCCTGCAGACGTCCCGGAAACGATCCGCCACGCGCTGCTCTTGCTCGTGGCGCATTGGTTCGAATGCCGCGAACCCAATGCGGCTGGAAGATCCGCAACCGGAATTCCCGACGCCGTCAACACATTGCTCACACCGTATCGCGTGGTGCGGCTATGAGCACGAACGTCATCGGCTCGCTACGTCATCGCGTGACGCTCGAGCGCCCGCAGCGCAACGCTGAGGACGGCGGCAGCGCAACCATCGACTGGATCACGATCGGCGATGTCTTCGCGCGCATCGACACGATCTCCGGACGCGAGGTCGAGTTCGCCGACGGAGTAGCTGGGCGTGTCACCCACGAGGTGCTGATGCGCTACCGCGCCGACATCCTGCCCGAGATGCGCATCGTCACCGGCTCGCGTCATCTGGCTATCCGCTCAGTCGTCGACATCGACGGACGACGGAGTTGGCTGCAGTGCCTGTGTGAGGAGCATCTTCCATGAAACTGGGACTGACGGTTCTCGGCGTCGCCGCACGGCTCGCCCGCTGGCGCATCGCGCATTCCAGAGAAGAAGCCATCCGCTCCGCTCTCCGATCCGTTTCCGAACAGCGCCGACAGCAGGCAGCACGCGATTCGGATCGAGGCACGAATGCCCCCATCACGAACGAACGCGATTCCAGAGAAAGGAGCTGACGAATGCCCATTGCAAGTTGGTCGCTGCAGAAAGCGATCCACCAGGTCCTCACCGTCGACGCCGCTGTTGTCGCGCACTTGGGTGGCCCACACGTCTGGGACCATGTGCCCCGCGGCGCGGCATTTCCCTATGTCACGATCGGCGCGACCAGCGACCGCGACTGGAGCACGGGAACCGAGTCCGGCGACGAGCACATCCTGACCCTGCACGTCTGGTCGAAAGGCGCCGGACGAAAGGAAGCGGAAAGCATCGCCGAACAGTTGCGACGCGTACTGCACGACGAGCCACTGACCCTCGATGGGCATCGCCTCGTCAATCTCCGCCACGAGTTCACCGACACGCGCCGCGACGCGGACAACGAACTGTACCACGGCGTCGTCCGGCTGCGCGCCGTTACCGAGCCGATCGACTAGTCGCAATCTCACAACTCACGATTGGAGCCCACATGGCAGCTCAAAAAGGCAAAGACCTTCTACTCAAGATCGATGCCGCCGGCACCGGCACGTTCACCACGCTCGCCGGGCTCCGATCCCGCTCGATCGCCTTCAATGCCGAGACCGTCGACATCACCCACCAGGAATCCGCCGGCCACTGGCGCGAACTTCTCGAAGGCGCGGGCGTGCGTAATTCACGCATCAACGGCTCCGGAATCTTCAAGGACCAGGCTTCCGACGAGCACCTTCGTGCAGCGTTCTTCTCTGGCGCCATCAAGAATTACCAGATCGTGATCCCGGACTTCGGCACGGTCCAAGGCCCATTCCAGATCACAGCGCTCGAGCTGACCGGTCGCCACGACAACGAGATCACATTCGACGTGTCCCTCGAATCCGCTGGCCAACTCATCTTCACCGCGGCCTGAAGCAGAACAACAACCGACCGGAGGGAGCGATGGCCAATCGACACCGAGGCGAGATCGAGGCACGCCTCGATGGAACGACATTTCGGCTGTGCCTCACGCTCGGAGCGCTCGCAGAGCTCGAGCACGCATTCGGCGATGCCGACATGGTCGCTCTCGCGCAAAGATTCGAGAGCGGGCGCCTGCGTGCCCAGGACTGCGTCGCTATTCCTGGCGCGGGCCTGCGCGGCGGCGGCCACGATGTCTCCGACGAAGCTGTTTCGCGCATGCAGGCAGACGGAGGTATTCAGGGATTCGTGGCGATCGTCGCTCGACTGCTGCAAGCGACATTCGGGGCCGCCGATGCCACGCCAATTCCTCCGGTTCCCAAAGCAATGAGTACGACGCGCGCGGAGGAGCGCCCTTCCACGCTCCCTTTCCCTGGGACGACGCGATGACGGCAGGGCTCGGCACCCTGCGCCTGTCGCCTCCTCACTTCTGGTCGATGACCCCGCGCGAACTCGCCGCCGCGCTACGAAGTCTCGAACCTTATCGAACCGCAACAACGCCGCCTTCGCGAAGTGACCTCACCACGCTGATGGCGCTCTACCCCGACTGAAGAGGACGCTCACACAATGGATCAGCCCGTCGAAACCTGGACCGTTCGCGTCGATGCCGACATCGGCAATCTCGAAGACAAGCTATCGGCCGCATCTGGCGCCGGCCGTCAATTCAGCCGCGCCATGACGACAGCATTCCAGGGCGTTGCGTTCCAAGGCAAGAGCGTCGGCGACAGTTTACGCGGCCTAGCCCTCAGCCTTTCTCAAATCACTCTGAAGGCGGCTTTCAAACCGCTGGAGCAGGGCTTGGGAAGCGTCCTGCAAAACCTGATCGGCGGCGGCCTCTCGAGCGGAAGCATATCTTCGGGCGGTATGGCCGTTCCCTTCGCTTCTGGCGGCGTGATCTCGAGCCCCATCGCATTCCCACTCCAGGGCGGAGCGACGGGAATCGCCGGCGAACGAGGCGCGGAAGCAATCATGCCGCTTTCGCGCGGTCCGGACGGACGCCTAGGCATCGCAGCCGATACGGGCAATCGTTCGATCGCTGTCACGTTCAATGTGAGCACGCCCGATGCACAGAGCTTCAAGCGAACCGAAACACAGATCGCCGCGATGATGTCCCGCGCACTCGCGCAAGGACAACGCAACATGTGAGCGCTGGAAACGAGACGTCAGAAGTCGAGTCACGGATGACGCAGCTCCGCCCGGCGCCTCTCGATTTCAATCTCCGATTGCCGCCGGCCTACTGCCGAACTCCAGCTTCATGCTGACCGAAACGAAGGAACCCGAATGTTCCACGAAATCCTCTTCCCGACCGCGATTTCACGCGGCAGCCAAGGCGGACCAGAGCGCAAGACTGATGTCGTGGTACTCGGCTCCGGCCGCGAAGAAAGAAACACGCGATGGGCAGATTCACGCCGCACTTACAATGCCGGATATGGCGTCAAGACACTCGACGAACTCCATGCCGTCATATCTTTCTTCGAGGAGCGCCGCGGACGATTGCACGGCTTTCGCTGGCGCGACCACACGGATCACAAATCCTGTCCGCCGAGCCGGCAGGCCGATGCTCTCGACCAACTCATCGGTACCGGAGACGGAGTAACCTCGCGGTTCCAGTTGGGTAAATGGTACGGCAGCGCTCACGCGCCCTACTTCCGCACGATCACCAAACCCATAGCAGGAACGGTCATGATCGCAGTCGATGGCATGGCAAAGGCGCCATCGGCCTTTGCCATCGACCAGACGACGGGTCTCGTCATATTCGCGAACGGACACACACCTGGGGCAGGCGCCGCTGTCACCGCCGGCTTTTTATTCGATGTCCCCGTTCGCTTCGACACCGACAAATTGGAGATCAGCCTTTCGGGCTTCCAGCATGGCGCGATCCCCAACATACCCATCGTGGAGATCCGCACATGAAGGCGCTTGCTGCTGGCCTCGACGCACACATCCAGGGCGGCGTCACGACCCTGTGCTGGTGCTGGCGTCTCCGTCGCAACGACGGCATCGCACTCGGCTTCACTGACCACGACCGCGACCTGACATTCGACGGCACCACGTTCGAGGCCGCAGCTGGAGTCACAGCGAGCGAGATCCGAGATAGCGTCGGTCTCGGCGTCGACAACCTCGAAGTCGAAAGCGCACTGACATCCGACCACTTACGCGAAGCAGACATTCTCGGCGGACTCTACGACGACGCCCGCGTAGAAATCTGGCGTGTGAACTGGAACGCAGCAGAACAGCGCGTTCTGGTCCGTGTCGGCAGCCTCGGAGAAATACGCCGCAACGGGCAGTCCTTCACAGGCGAGATCCGTGGCCTCGCACACTATCTGCAACAGCCGGGTGGACGACTATATCAATATGGCTGTGACGCAGATCTCGGAGATGGCCGCTGCAGAATAGCGCTGACGTCGCCGCCACTCCGCGCGACGGCAAGCGTCGCAAGCATCGTCAACGCCCGCACATTCTCGACGAATGACATCGGCTCTTATGCCGCGGACTGGTTCACGCGCGGCCTCCTGCACTTCACATCGGGCGCGAATGCCGGCCGCTCGTTCGAAGTCAAACGGCACATGATCACCGATGGGATGCCCTTTGTCGAATTGTGGCAAGAGCCGCTCCAGACACCGCAGGCCGGAAATACGTTCACCATTACCGCCGGCTGCGACAAGCAGGTCTCCACCTGCCATTCGAAGTTCTCCAACATAGCGAATTTCCGTGGCTTCCCGCACATGCCCGGAAACGACTTCGTTTCAGCCGTCGCCTCCTCGGGCCGTATCCCCACCACGTCCGGAAACTGATCCGATGGGCCACCCGCAGCAGCCCTACCGTCGAGAGATAGTCGCCGCCGCGCGCGCATGGCTCGGCACACCCTATCACCATCAGGCGAGTGAACGCGGCGTCGGAACCGACTGCATCGGCCTCGTCCGGGGCGTCTGGCGCGACGTTTACGGCTTCGACGCGGAACAGCCTCCGGCATACTCGCGCGACTGGGCCGAAGCCTCGGGTGACGAGACGTTGCTTGCAGCAGCCATGCGCCATCTCGTTCCGGTCGAGCAAAACGCGATCTCACCGGGTGACGTCGTCGTCTTCCGTCTCCGCACCGGCCTCGTCGCCAAGCACGCGGCTATCCTCGTCACCCCAGCCTCCGTCGTGCATGCCATCGAGGGCGCACCCGCGTGTGAGATCCCGCTATCGCCATGGTGGAGCAGACGGCTCGCCGGAGCCTTCGCATTTCCCGGAGTTATCGACTGATGGCAACGATCGCACTCGCAGCAGTCGGAGCGGCAGTCGGGGGTGCACTGCTGCCGACCGGCATCTCCGTGCTCGGCACCACGATCGCAGGAGCCGCAATCGGAAGCCAGGTCGGGGCGCTCGCGGGCGCATATGTCGATCAGGCACTCTTCGCAAGCTCGGGCCAACCACGCACACTCCAAGGCCCCCGCCTGCAGAGCCTGCACGGCACGGCATCGACCGAAGGCACACCGATCCCGCGCATCTATGGTCGCTGCAGGTTGGGTGGCCAGATCATCTGGGCGACCGACATCGAAGAAGAAGCAGCGACCACGACGCAGTCGGCTGGTCGAAGCAAAGGAGGCGCGAGAGGAAGCCGTTCCAACTCGCAGACCACCACGCAAGTCACGTATTCCTACTTCGCCAACTTTGCCATCGCACTGGCCGAAGGCGAGATCAGTGGGATCGGCCGTGTCTGGGCAGACGGCCAGGAACTCGATCTGGGTGGCGTTGCTTATAGACTTCATGTCGGAGACGAGAACCAATCGGCAGACAGCCTCATCGTTGCCCACGAAGGAGGAGAGAACGCACCGGCGTATCGCGGCATCGCCTACATCGTATTCGAGCACTTCGCGCTCGCACCATTCGGCAACCGAATTCCACAATTCTCCTTCGAGGTTCATCGCGCCGTAGACACGCTTCGCAACCAGATCCGCGGCGTGGTCGTCATTCCCGGCAGTGGCGAATTCGCTTATGCGACCGAGCCGGTCACCCGGCTCGGAGATGGCGCCCAACGCATCTACGAGAACGTCCATACCCGCCAGGGAGGTACCGACTGGCACGTCGGAATCGACCAGATGCAAGCTACACTTCCCAATGTCACGTCGGTCTCCCTGGTCGTCTCGTGGTTCGGTACGGATCTGCGCGCGCAGCATTGCCAGGTGAAGCCCGCGGTAGAGCTGTCGGACAAGGACACCGCGCCATCCGCATGGCGGGTCGCTGGCATCGCACGCTCGCAGGCGCACCTCGTCAGCTTGCGGGAAGGACGGCCCGCGTACGGCGGCACTCCATCGGACGACAGCGTGATAGCGGCCGTCCAGGACCTGAAAGCGCGCGGCATCGCGGTCACTTTGAACCCGTTCATTCTGATGGACGTGCCCGACGGCAACGCGTTGACGGACCCCTACACCGGCGCCTCCAGCCAACCCACATATCCATGGCGCGGACGCATCACGCTCGATCCGGCTCCCGGCCGAAGCGGGACACCCGACAAGACATCCACCGCCGCAGCACAGATAGCCTCGTTCGTCGGCACCGCCACGTATTCGGACTTCCATATCGTCGACGGTTCGATCGCCTACACCGGTCCGGACGAATGGACATTCCGGCGGCAGATACTCCACTGCGCGTGGCTCGCGCGCGCAGCCGGAGGCGTCGACGCCTTCGTGATCGGCTCGGAACTCCGCGGCTTGACCCAGGCACGCGCCAGTGCGTCCGCCTTTCCATTCGTGACCGCGCTGGCCGACATCGCAAACGAAGTGCGCGCAATCCTCGGAGCGACGACAAAGATCACATATGCCGCCGACTGGACCGAATACTTCGGGCATCAACCGGCGGATGGCAGCGGCGACGTGTACTTCCACCTCGATCCGCTCTGGTCTTCCAGCAACATCGACGCGATCGGCATCGATCTCTATTGGCCGCTAGCCGATTGGCGAGATGGGACGTCCCACGCGGATCTGGAGGCCGGCGCCCGATCGATCTACGACCTCGATTACCTCAAGGCGAACCTCGCAGGTGGCGAAGGCTACGAGTGGTACTATGCAAGCCCGGCCGATCGTGTCGCTCAGATCCGCACGCCCATCACCGACGGCTCCGGCAAGCCCTGGGTATTCCGCACGAAGGATCTGAAGAACTGGTGGCTGAACCAGCATTTCGATAGACCCGGCGGAATCGAGGCGAGCACCCCGACCGCATGGGTTCCCCAGATGAAGCCCGTCTGGATCATGGAATGCGGTTGCCCCGCGGTCGACAAGGGCGCCAACCAGCCCAACGTCTTCGTCGATCCCAAGAGCTCGGAAAACGCAATTCCCTATTTCTCGAGCGGCCGCCGCAACGATCTCATACAACGCCGCTATCTGCAGGCGTTGATAGAGGGCCTCGATCCAGACCATCCCGATCACGTGGCCGGTATCAATCCGCTGTCGACGCTCTACGGCGGGCGTATGATCGATACCGCCCGCACTCACGTCTACACGTGGGATGCCCGGCCATACCCCGCCTTCCCCGACGATCTCGAAACCTGGGGCGATGGCGCCAACTGGAAGCTCGGACATTGGCTCAATGGCCGTCTCTCCTCGGCTCCCCTTTCTGAACTCGTCGCCGCAATTCTCGACGACCACGGCTTCCCCGACTACGACGTCCATGCACTCGAAGGCGTCGTCGCGGGTTACGTCATCGACCGCATCATGCCCGCCCGGGATGCGCTCCAACCCCTGGAACTGGCCTACTTCTTCGATTCCCTCGAAAGTGAAGGACTGATTGCATTTCGCCATCGAGGGCACGGCGGAACCGCAGCCGTCCTCACCGAGGAGGATCTCGTCGAAGACCCACGCGCAGCATCTTCCTTGACGCTCACCCGCGGCCAGGAGAGCGAACTACCGACGATGGCGAAGCTGGCATTCGTCAATGCGGATGGTGACTACCGCCAGTCGATCGCCGAGGCACGTCGCCTGACATCTGGAAATGGGCGAATCGCGAGAGCCGACCTCCCGATCGCAATGTCTTCCGAACAGGCGAACGCGATCGCCGAAACCTGGCTCTATGAAACCTGGACCGCGCGCGAGAAGGCGCAGTTCACGTTACCACCGAGCAGTATCGCGCTCGAGCCCGGTGATCTCGTGAGGATCGACACGGGCGGCCGCGAGCGCCTGTTCCGCATCATCGATATCGCGGAACGCGGCGAGCGCGAGATCGGCGCGCTCGCACTGGACGAAGCGATCTACCAGCCCGTCGCCTCAGCATCGCGCCGAATGCGGCTTCCACCACCGCCGATAGCGGGCCTGCCGATCGTCGACTTCCTCGACCTGCCTTTGTTGAGAGGCGACGAGGCAGAAGAGACCGGTTATCTCACCGCTACTCAATCGCCATGGCCGGCAGCCATGGCTTTCTACAACTCTCCGGAGAATACAGGCTTTCGTCTGGCGGCGGTCGCCACGGCCCCGGCAACATCGGGCAATCTCCTGCAGGAACTCCCAGCCGGACCGCCAGGGCGCCTCGACAGAGCCTCGAACATTCGGGTGAAGCTCGATCGCGGCCAGCTCTACTCGTCATCAAAGCTCGGCCTACTCGGCGGTTCCAATACGGCGGCTATTCAGAACGCCACCGGAGAATGGGAAATCATCCAGTTCGAGACGGCATCTCTCACGGCGCCGTCGACATACACACTATCGAACCTGCTGCGTGGACAAGCAGGCACCGAGGCGGCGATGTCCATCGGCATCCCGGCCGGCGCACGCTTCATGTTGATCGACGCGGCCGTGACACCGGTCCCCCTGACGTCATCCGAGTTGGGCCTCCCCCTCCGATGGCGATACGGACCCGCTGCACGCAACCTCGGAGAGGAAAGCTATGCCGAGCGCGCTTTCGCATTCCGAGGCGTCGCTCGTCGGCCTCTGAGCCCGGTCCACGTCCGCGGAACGCGCACCGGTTCCGATCTGACGATCACGTGGATCCGGCGAACACGCCGAGGGGGAGACAGCTGGGAAACCGTCGAAGTGCCGCTTTCCGAACCGATCGAAAGCTACGAGGTAGACATTCTCGACGGCGACGACGTCGTTCGGACCATCTCCACTTCCACGCCCAGAGCGACCTACACCGGGGGGCAGCAAAGCGCCGACTTCGGCGCGGCTCCCTCCACCGTCGGAATTCGTGTGTACCAGCTCAACAGCGAATGGGGCCGTGGCAGTCCCGCCGCCGCAACGATCTGAAGTGACGTTCGATGGCCCGCTGGCAAGCCTTCCATCTCGCCCCCGCCTGAAACATGGAGAACATGATGACAGAGAAGAACACGGCCTCGACGGCTAAATGGTGGATGAACTCCCTCACCATCCGCGGCGCCCTCGTCAGCGCGGCGAGTGCGGCACTTCCGGTCGTCGGCGCGATCGCCGGCATCGACCTCAACGGCGAAACGATCCGGCAGCTCGGCGATCAGACCATCGCCGTCGTCCAGGCCGTAGGTGGCCTCGCTGGCATGATGATGACGATCGCCGGACGGACGCGAGCCACCCAGCCACTCGAACGCCGGCCCGTCCGCGTTATGATCTGACGCTCAGCGGACGACGAACCCCATCCCGGCGCTGGCCCCGGGTTTACTCCGGCTGATGTCCGACAGCAATTCCGTCAGCGCCGCCGGCTTCCCGAGAATACCCAGCATTTCCGCCTGTTTTCGTGCCTTGGCGAAATCGCCCGGCGCGAGGTTCGAAAACACGAGCGCATCCGCCGGAGCATTCTCGATCCCGAAGAATACCCGCCATGCCCGCGCGAGCGCCGGCCGGTCGAGATGATCGAACCGCACATTGAAAGTGAACCGGCGCAGCGAAGCCTGGTCGATCCTGTCCATTAAGTTGGTGGTGAAGCACACCGGCAACGGATGCTCCTCCATCCACGTCAGCATCTCATTGACCTGGCTCGCCTCCCACGACCGCTGCGCGTCGCGGCGATCCCAAAGCAGACTGTCTGCCTCGTCGAACACCAGCATCGCGCCGGCCTCTCGCGCTTCCTCGAAGGCGGCCGCGATGTTCCGCTCGGACTGGCCGACATACATGCCCAGGATATCCGACGCGCGGATCTGTAGAACCTGCAAGCCGAGCCTCCCCGCGAGATATCTTGCGAAGGCCGACTTTCCAGTACCCGGCGGTCCATAGAGACACAGCGAGAACGCGCGCGCCTGCCCGCCGACGAGCAGGTCTCCTAGTTCGATGAGATCGCGACTAGCGGTGGTCAACTCGGGATCGAACGCCGGGATGGTCACGATACGGCGGGCGCCTACACCAGTGACAGCACGCATGATCCCGCGCGCGACGCGCTCGATCGTATCTGCGCCTCCCCCCGCCAGACACGCCGCCTTTATCGCATTCTCCATGATGGCCGGCGTCGCGTCGATGCTATGTGCGAGCCGTTCGATATCGGCTTCCGGCAATACGAGATCGTGACGCCTCAGCATCTGCTCCATGATCCGCGCACGTTGCGCCGCTGGCGGCCGCTTCAATTCCACCGCCAACGTCATCCGCCTCAAAAGCGCAGGATCGATGTTACCGAGCTCGTTCGACGTCCACACGATGGGAACCGGATTACTCTCGAGCAGACGATTGAGATAGACTTTCGATCCACCCCTGCGGATCAGGTGCACCGCCACATCTTCCATCTCGTCGAACAGCAGAGCAACGCCGCGCTCACCTTTCAAAAGGCGGTTCGAGAAAACGAGATCCGTGAGCCGGCTCCCACGATCCGCCTCCCCTCCCTGCGCGCTTTCCTCGCCCGTAGCATAGAGCACGAGACCAGCCGACTTGGCCGCTACCTTCGCCAGCTCGGTCTTACCCGAGCCTGGCGGTCCGTAGAGCAGGATGTTGACCCCGGCCATACCCGCTTCCGAACCACCTTTGAGAACAGCTGTGACGAGATCGCGATCCGAGGCAACATGCTCATAGTCGGTCGGCCCCACGTTCGAAACGAGCGGCTCTCCCAGAAGCTCGTTTCGCATCTCGTCGAAGTTGCTGAACGTCCGGTCGAGCGACGCGCTGATCCGCATAGGAACGACGTAGCGCGCGTTGTATCCCCCGATCAGCTCGCCATCCCGCACCTGCAGCAAGCCTGAGTTCATCAGATCGCTATTGAGCGCGAGGCATTCCTCGACGACCCGCAGCGGTTCCCCAACGAGCATGGCGATGGCACGGGAGATGGGGCTCGCAACCTCGAGCACCGTATTCGCGAACGCTTGCACCTGATCGTAGCGCGCGGCACACGTGATCAGCCCAATGATCTTCCAGGCCGCATCGGGGTTTGCGATAGCAAGGGCAAGCACGAGATTCTCGACATTGCTCGCGAGCGGCTCGGGTCTCTGGCTCTCCTTGGCCGCCTGTTCGAGGCCAGCGACCAGTTCCCCCCTGACGCTGGCGAACGCGGCCTCGAACGCCGAATAGCGATAACCCGCCGTATACTGCTGACTGAGCACATCGACGATCGACGATGGCATCTGAAACGACATCGTTTCGTGCCGTTCGTAGAGCCAGCCGACGACTTGACGGGCCGAGCGAACGGGAAGGTCGGTTCTAGAAAGCACGCGGACGGCATATCGAGCGATGAGCCCACGTTCGACATCTGTGACGCTCATGTGCCCCTCTTCCCGGACTGGCATCTCGAAAGTCGGGCTCTATCCGCGGCAAAATCACCCGAACAATCGAAATCGAGGAAAGCATGCCGCCTCGAAGCTGTCGACCGCAACCGTCGCCAGCACTTGATTCGACATGGAAAGACCGCCAAAGGGTCTGGAATAGTCGCCATGACCGGAGCCCACCATGAGCCAATTGCCTGAAGTCTTGGCCGATCGGTACCGCCGCTTCAAGTTCCGGCACTTCGCGCCAAACCTCGATCACTACGCCGATCTCGCAGCTCATGGCCAAAGCCCCGAAGTGATGATCGTTTCGTGTTGCGACAGCCGTGTCGATCCCGAGACGATCTTCTCCGCCATGCCCGGCGAACTGTTCGTCGTCCGCAACGTGGCGAACCTCGTGCCCCCGTACGAGCGCACCGGCAAGTATCACGGCGTCTCTGCAGCCCTCGAGTTCGCGGCCTTGAACCTGCGCGTAAAGCACATCGTGGTCATGGGGCATTCGAACTGCGGCGGCATTCGCGCCTCGATCGAGCGCGACACCGCACGTCAGACCGAAGCCGAGTTCATCAGCAATTGGATGTCGATCATCGAAGAAGGTCGCGAGCGCGTCATGAGCACATGGGCAGGCCGCGGACTGCTCGAAATCCGCGGCGAGTTGGAGCGCGAAGCCGTGCGCGTCTCCATCGACAATCTCAGAACGTTTCCCTGTGTGCAAACGCTGGAAGGCCGCGGCCGCCTCAATCTTCACGGCACGCACTTCGACATCGCCAGCGGGACCCTGTCGGTGCTCAATCAAGCGACCAATCAGTTCGTTGCCGTGTGACTACGCGCCAGCGTCTGGGAAAGGTGAGGGCATCGCATCGCCGCCAGCGCCGGCCGCACCTGGCGCCTTGAGCCGAAGAAGTCCCCAAGGACTCGGCATCCGCCCGACCGCGACTTCGATGAGGTGGGGACCACCCCCGCGGATCGCGTCCCCGAGTGCACCCTCGAGCCCCTTGGCGTCTCGCACCTGCGTCGCGCTCACACCGAAGGCTCTGGCCATGGTGACGAAATCGGGATTGTTGAGATCCGAACAATAGGCTTGGCCGAACTGCTCTTCCTGCAAACCGCGAACATTGGAGAAATGCCCATCTGCGAACACGACCGTGATGTGGTCGAGCTTGTACTTCGACGCCGTCGCCAGTTCCTGCAGCGTCCACCCGAAGCCGCCGTCACCCGTGATGGAAACCACGACGCGCCCGGGATTACCCACCGCCGCCCCGAGTCCCGTCGGAAAGCCGTAACCGAGCGTGCCCTGATAGCCCGGCCCGATCAGCGTCCCCGGACCATAGACCGGATAGGCCACCCGAGCGAAGTAGCCGACCTGCGTCAGCTCGTTCACAAAGATCCCGTCCTCCGGAATGGCAGCTCGCAATGCGCGAATGTAGGACGCCTGCGGCTCGATCGCGTCGATCTTCGCCTGCGCCCACGCTCTCAACTGGTGAGCACGCACCGGATCCAGTCGCCGCCGATGCGCCGGCGCCGATGCCGGCAGTTCGTCGGCTAACGCCGCCATCGCCAGCCCCGCATCCGCCGTTAGAACCATGCCCGGCACGCGCGGCTCGATCCCGGCCTCTCGGTCCGTGTTGATGTAGATGTACTTCGTATCCTGCTTGTCCCACGCTGGAAATGGCCCCCGCGTTTCCATGAAACGGCTGCCGGCGACCACCAACACGTCGGCATGCGCGAGCAGCGCACGGCCAGCTAGCGTCGAGAATGCGAGCGGATGGCGATCAGAGATCGCACCGCGGCCGTTCTCGCTCATCACGACCGGTGCGCCGATCTTTTCCGCGAGACGTTGCAGTGCGGCTCCTCCACGGGTCGAGAGAACACCGCCCCCGACGTAGATCACCGGAAACGTCGCCGCCGCCAGCACGGCCGCGAGCCGCTTGACTTGCGCCTGGTCGGGCTGGAGCCGGCCATCCTCACCCGCAGGCGTTTGTGCGAGTTCGACGTCGCCGCGCGCCGCCAGCACATTGTACGGCACCTCGACAGCGACCGGTGCGGGACGCCCGCTGCGCATCTGCGCATAGGCACGACGGACGAGCCCGGGCACGTCCTCGGGCGTATCGGCCCGCCCCCGCCATTTCGTCACCTGATCGAGAACCGCGCCCTGGTCCTTGATTTCGTGCAGCGCACCGTAACCGCGGCCGATGCTGTCCGAATGGATATGACCAGCAACGCAGAGCACCGGCGAACTACAGGCATAGGCCGTTGCAAGCCCCGCCGCTGCGTTGAGAACGCCCGGCCCCGGCACCACCATGCAGACACCGGGCCTGCCCGTCGTCCGCGCGAAACCGTCGGCCATGTAGGACGTCGCCTGTTCGTGACGCGGGACGACGAACCGAATCTGGTTCTCCGCTTTCCTCAAAGCCTCGACAGCCCAGTCGAGCTGCACGCCGGGAATGCCAAAAACATGCGTTGCACCCTCCTGCGCGAGTTGCTGGACGAGCGCTTCTCCACCGGTGAGCTTCATCTGTAGAACCTCGTGATCACTGGAACCGGCGGCCCCTCACATAGTTCGAGCTACCGACGCCGAGCGCGCGAACGTCACCCCGCGCGCGTGGAATCATAGCCCATCGCAAGCGAGATCTCCCCTGCACCCTTCACGACTTCCTTGACGCAGCGCGACCGCATCGACGGCGTGCAGCGCGACTGCGGCATCGAAATCGTCAGCGCGGCCACGACATCGCCGGCATGATTGCGCACCGGCGCCGAAATCGCGGCTGTATCGCTGGTCACCTCGCCCTCGACGAACGCGTGCCCTTCGCGCCTCGCCGCCTTGATCGCGGCCACCAGCTTCGATTTCTGGATCTGCGAGATCGAGATCGGTGCGAGATAGGCATCGATCTCCGCATCGTCCATCCCCGACATCAGGGCGAGGCCACCGGCGCCGACGTGCAGCGCGACATGAAAGCCGGGCTGGACGATCCTGCGAACTTCGTGCCGCGATTCCGCATACTCGATGTTGACGCGGTTCGTGCCGATGCGAATGCCGAGCGACACGGTTTCGTTCACCATATCCCGCATCCGCCCCAGAACGGGCAAAGCGACCTCGCGAATGTCGAGCTGCTGTCGCTTGACGTCCGCCAGCCGCAGCCATGCGAGACCCAGCCGGTACGCCGATGGCTCATCGGACACGCGCTGGACGAGACCACGCCGCGCAAGAGTGATCAGGAGCGCCTCGACGGCCGTCACCGCCAATCCCGTCCGCTTCGACAGCATGTCGACGGTCAGCGAAGCTCCACCTTGTCGAAACGCCTCCAGCAGCAGCACCGCCCGCGATACCGCCTCGACCTTGTAGCGCGCGAGTTCACCCTGGTCCTCAGCCCCCGGCTTCGACAGCCGCCTGGAGCCGCTCCCCACTGCGCGTTGCTGTGCCATGGTGATCGCCTCTACCTTCCGGACTTCTTTTCCATGCCGAGCACCTTGGCGATTTCGGCCGCGCGCGTTGCTTGTGATACCAGCGCCGTGGCAAGCGCTGCCGGACCGCCCGGCTTCATCGCCTGGCCGGTCGGCGCAAGGCGCTGCGCCACCATCGGATCGGAGGCCGCCGCCACGACATCCGCGCCCAGACGCTCGCGCAGCGCGAGTGGCATTCCGCGCGGCCCGTAGAGGCCGACCGTCGTCTCCACGCCCAGCTCCGGAAATCCCGACGCAAGTGTCGAAGGTACGTTGGGAACGAGACTCGAGCTCTCGCTGCCGGCAACGGCGATGATCCGCACCTTGCCCGATGCGACATGCGGCGAAGCGATCGCCAGCGAACTCTGCAGGAGTTGCAGCCGGCCTTCGCCGAGATCGGTGCCTGCCTGCACGATGTCGCGATAAGGAACACGCGCGACATCGAGATTTCGCGTCTTGATGAAAGCCATCAGCGCGAACTCCGGCAGGCCGGGCGCACCGGCGGCGTTCAGCTTACCCGGGCTCGCACGCGCAGCCGCAACGAACTCGGCGAGCGACATCACGCCGGTAGCGGTCGGAACGCCGACCGACAAGACCGTATCGGTCACCCGCGCGATCGGCTCGAGATCGCGGGCGGGATCGTAGGGCAGCTTGTCGTGCTGGTAGGGATGGGCGATGAATGACGCACTCGATGCGTACAGCAGGACGTGATCGTCCGCCGCCGAGACGAAAGCACCGATCGCGATGAGGCCGTCGCCGCCCGGCCGGTTCTCGATTACGACCGGTTGGCCCCACTTTGCACTCAGCCGCTCCTGCAACAGGCGTGCCGAAATGTCGGTTCCCGAGCCGGCGCCGAACGGCAGCACGAACTTGATCGAGCGTTGCGGCCAGTTCTGTGCGCTGGCGGTTGTCGATCCGATCGCTGCGCACAGCACCGCGGAAAGAGCGCCGAGCACCAGTGAGCGTGTGACCTTCATCGAATTTCCTCCACTTGCTTTTACGTTCTTCGTCGGGTCGCGCTGCGGGTGCCCCTCCCTACGAGCGATTCTTTCCTGACATTGACGCCCCTCCCGGCACCACGATCGGATCGACCTTCACCGGCCGGTTCTCGGCAACCGACTTCGTGATCGCCTCCAGCGTCGCAGCATTGGCGATCTTCTGCTCGTCGGTGAACATGTAAGTGCCCTTACCCAGCGACGCCCTCGCGAACGCCTCGAGGTTCAGGCGGACCGTATCCTCCCACTGATACTCCTGGCTCCACTTGCGCCCGTCCCGCCACTCCACGCGAAGCCGTGAGGCTCCCGGCGTGTCGGGATGCGTATCATACACGACGTCCGCCCAGCCTTCCGAGCCGTAGACGAGATACGTGATGCGATGGTGCGTCACGAGAATGGCATTGATGTAGCTCGTCACGCCACTCTGGTGGCGCAACAGCGCAGACACGACATCGCCGTTATCCTTGTAGGCAACCCGCGCCGACGTCATCGCATAGGCTTCCGCGACAGGCCCGAAAAGATCGATGAAAGCATCCGAGAGATGGATGCCCATGGCCGTCATCCCGGCCGCCGGCGCATCCTTTGGCGACGTGCGCCAATCGCCTTGCGGTACGTTTGCGAGCTTGTCGTGATTGAAACAGGCCTCAGCATGCATGATCGTGCCGAGTTCGCCCGACTTCACGATCCGCCGCAACTCCGTCATGGCAGGCTCGTAGCGTCGCTCGTGACCGATGCCGAGAAACACGCCTGCAGCCTTGCATGCTGCGACCGACGCTTCCGCATCCGCCCGCGACAGTGCCAGCGGCTTTTCGCAGAATACGTGCTTGCCGGCTTTTGCTGCCGCCGCAATCTGAGATGTGTGCATAGAATGCGGCGTCGCAAGCAGCACCGCTTCCACGTCTTTCGATGCGAGTGCTGCCTCGAAGCTGGAGGCGTACGCAACGTCGTGCTCTCTGGCGAAACTCTCCAGCGCCGTATTCTGATCGACGGCCAGCACCAACTCGATATCGCGTGAGCCCTTGGTTCTTCGGATGATGTGCTTTCCCCACCACCCCATGCCGATAACGGCAGCTTTCAGCATTGGTTCCCTCCGCAGGGTGCGGTAGCGCAGAGCACAAATCGCCCCAATCACAAAGCATCCGGTGCGGTACGCTGCGCGACCACACGCTAAGACTATATCCTGATCTCGCCGAGGTTCACGCTGACGCCCAACGACACGCTTTTCGTCGTCCGCCGTCCCGCATGCACGATATCGATCATGTACTCTCCCGAGCCCTCCGGCAGACGGTCGAGCTTGAAGTCACCGTAGTTGTCGGTCGAAACCTTCGCGATTTCGTTGCCGTCCTTCATCAGCCGCACGACCGCGCCCTCCACACAATCGACGAGACCATTCTTGTCTTCCGAGACCGAACCACCGATGAACACTGTCGTGTAACGCCACAGGTTCTTGTAGTAGACGCGCGGTTTGGTACCGTGCTCCGGGTTCATCACTTCGAGCTTCTCGGCCCTCACCTTCTGGGCCATCTCCTCGTCATCGAGCTTCACGACCTGCATTGCCGCGGTCGGGCACGCCTGAGCGCCGCGCGTCTTCTCCCAGCCGCCGTCGAGGAGATGTGCATCGAACGGCCACGCCTGCGGGAGAGACAACTCCTCGTTCCACCAGATGTGCCCATAGGGACAGGCCTCGACGAGCTGCTTCTTCCCCTTCGCCCTGACAGGATCGATGATGACGATCCCGTCGGCGCGCTTGGTGATGGCGCCGCCCAATCCCGTGTCCTGCGCCTTCTTCATGCACGGCGCATCGTCGCAGTGGTTGCACATGGTCGGCACGAACGCGATGTCGATCAACGGAATCTGCCCGCGCTCCTTGGTGAGGATGCGCAGCCAGTTGTGCCCGTTGCGCGGCATCGGCGCCGAGACGCCCGGCCACTCGTTGCCGACGTATTCGTCCATCGTCGCCAGCGTGCACAGATTGCAGTTCGTGCACTCGGCCACGTCGATGATGAGATTGTATTTGGACATTTCGATCTCCCTCTCCCCCTTCTCAGAGGGAGAGGGTC
>LNFM01006969.1_pt1 | contig 18144 bp, 16 predicted proteins | sample 596031 | NCBI WGS metagenome assembly LNFM01 (sample SAMN04254537, study PRJNA301005) | activated carbon metagenome | isolation source: dual media filters at the Ann Arbor, Michigan drinking water treatment plant | place: USA: Ann Arbor | reverse complement strand
CCTCAGGCGCCGTCAGGGAATCGCGTCCGGCGGCTTTCACCGCGTCCAGGACCTTGCGGACGGCTGCACTGTTCACTGTCAACCCGGTCATTTGGTGCACACTTCTCCGACGTCCGTTTGAATCGGACCGTACGCGGCCCGGACGCCGTACACTTCGACTCCCAGCCCAATAACACCTATTCCCGAAAAGTGGCTTCCGGTTACGCGCTGCGGATGATGAATGAGCGTGGGCCCCCTCTCTTGGCCCCCTTAACTTGGCCGCCCCAGGCAAACTGGGGCGGCCTCTTCGATCAGGCGCCAAGTTCCGAGTCCGAAGAGTCGGCTTACGGAGCGTTTCGAGTTTAAGGCCGCGCGGCAAGTAGCGATCCTGCGGACGTCTCAGCCACCATTCGCCCTCCAAGGTCCGGCGAGCGAACGCGGGTAGCCGATCCCGGCTGGCGCACATGCTTGGCGACATACCGGGCGAGGCGATCATCGCCCGAGGATTGGCGCCTATCCGACAACCCGGCGATGGAATGATCGATGTAGTTCCGCCTCTTTTCAGGCTCTCCTGTTCTACGCTTCTACCGACTTCATTCCTCGCCCGAATAGATCATATGAGAACCGGGCTGGTTCAGCTGAGATATGCGCTCCGCTTATTCTGTGCAGATGATTTCGCAACATGTGCGCGGCCCGGAGATGTAATGACCAAACGCTTTAACGTCATGATTTTAGGGGCTTCCTACGGGTCGCTTCTGGCTACCAAGCTCGCTATGGCCGGACACAATGTCCGGCTCGTCTGCCTGCCGGCCGAGGCCGAAACCATCAATGCGGAGGGCACGCGGGTGCGCTTTCCGGTGAAAGGTCGCGAGGGGTTTGTCGAGGTCAACTCGCTCTATCTGCCGGGCCAGATCAGCGCGGCCACGCCGGGGGAGGTAACGGCAGCCGACTACGATCTCGTCGGCCTCGCTATGCAGGAACCGCAGTATCGCGCATCAGGCGTACGGGAACTGCTATCCGCAGTAGCCAAGGCGCGCGTCCCCGCAATGTCGATCATGAACATGCCCCCCCTCGCCTATCTCCGGCGGTTGCCGAGTCTAGCATCGGGGGATCTTACTCGTTGCTATACCGACGCAAGCGTATGGGCGGATTTCGATCCCTCGTTCATCACCTTGTGCAGCCCCGATCCGCAGGCCTTCCGTCCCCCGGAAGAACGCCCCAATGTTCTGCAAGTAACGCTACCGACGAACTTCAAGGTGGCGCGCCTGCCATCGGAGGAAACGACCGCGATGCTGCGCAACATACAAGCTGGCATCGAAGCGGCACGCTACGATGTGGATGGCGAAGCCGTGGAGCTGCCCGTCAAGCTGAAAGTGCACGACTCCGTTTTTGTGCCTCTCGCGAAGTGGGCCATGCTTTTGACCGGCAATTATCGCTGCGTGCAGAGAAATGGACCCCGTTCGATCCAGGAAGCCGTTCACTCCAATGTCGGGGAATCGCGCGCCGTCTACGACTGGGTTTGCGAGGTCTGCGTGGCGCTGGGGGCGGACCCCGCCGATCTCGTGCCTTTCGAAAAGTATGCCAACGCCGCGAAATCACTTGCCAAACCGTCCTCGGCGGCACGCGCGCTGTTTGCCGGCGCGCCGAACATCGAGCGCGTCGATCGCCTCGTGCAGACAGCCGCAAGCCAGGTCGGGATGTCGAATGCCGCAGTCGATGAAACTGTGTCGCTTGTCGATGCGCGGCTTGAACTGAATCGCAAGGCGGCGGCTTGAATATTGCGCGGGAGGCTGTATTTCAGCCTCCCGCTGCTTTCCTAAGTGTGAAAGAACTCCCGGATGAAACTTTGCCGGTTTGGACCGATCGGGCAGGAACGGCCCGGCCTTATTGATGCCGACGGAATCCTTCGTGATCTTTCGGGGCATATCAGCGACATCGATGCGTACATTCTTGCTCCCGAAGAGCTCGCGCGGCTGGCGATAATTGAGACTTCTGCCCTGCCGCCGATCTTCGAAAACGTGCGTTACGGCGTGCCGTGGACCGGCATTTCCAAGTATGTCGGGATAGGACTGAACTTCGCGGACCACGCGCGCGAAGCCGGCCTGCAGGCGCCCGACGAGCCCATCATCTTCCTGAAAGCGCCAAACGCGATCTGCGGACCGAACGATGACACAGTCATTCCGCCAGGCTCGACCAGACTGGACTGGGAAGTCGAACTCGGCATCGTCATCGGCACAAAAGCAAATAACATCCCGAAGTCCGATGCCGCTCGCCACATCGCCGGTTACTGCCTTCTGAACGATATTTCCGAACGCACCTTCCAGCTTCAGTCTTCACAATGGGACAAGGGCAAGGGCTGCGACACGTTCGGGCCCATCGGCCCCTGGCTGGTAACGGCCGACGAAATCGATAACCCTGGCGATCTCGGCATGTGGCTGGATGTGAATGGTGTGCGAATGCAGAACAGCCGTACATCGCAAATGATTTTCGACGTCCATACGCTTGTTTCCTATGTCAGCCGGTTCATGTCTCTGTTACCCGGGGACGTCATCGCCACCGGAACGCCCGCGGGTGTAGGCATGGGACAAAAGCCCGAACCGAAATGGCTCCTGCCTGGAGACGTCGTCGAGCTGTCGATCGACGGACTCGGCACGCAGCAACAGAAAATTACGCAGCGCTAGGCATGTATGGTTCGAGCCGCAATCCGCGTGGCAGATAGCGGTCCTGAGCACCGCGGAGCCACCACTCGCCCTCGAATGTCTGGCGAGCGAAGGAAAGAAATGCCTTTACCTTCGGCGGCACCAGTTTGGGAGACGGGAACACTGCATTGATGTCCTGCTCATGCAGCGGCTGGCGCTCAAGAACTCTCACGACCTGCCCCGACATCAACGCGGGAACGGCCAGATAAAGCGGAACGACGGCAACTCCCAGCCCCGCGCTTGCAGCATCAAGTATGGTCATAAGGTTATTGGAGCGAATTCGCTCGCGGACCACGATCGGCCTGCGCTCGCCTGTCGGTAGCCGGACATTCCAGACATTAGTGTTGTGAAAGCTGCTGTAGACGAGACCGTCTCTCGATTTGAGATCGTCGATATCGTTCGGAGCGCCATGCGCCGCGATATAACCGGGCGAGGCAATCATCGCCCACGGATTTGTGCCTATCAGGCTGCTGCCGAGCGAAGAATCCGGCAAAGTTCCCATGCGTATCGCTACGTCCACTCCCTGGGAGATCAGATCGGCGTAGGGATTGCCGCAGGCCAGATCGACATTGATGTCCGGATGCATCTCAACGAAATCGATCAGGAGCGGCGATATGATATTGTGGCCGAAGGCAAGCGACGCGCTGATGCGCAATACACCTTGCAGGCGAGATTTTTCCGCGCCTACGAAATCTTCGAGATCTTCAAGATCGTCAAGAATCCGCCGGCACTTCTCGTAAAAGCGCGCACCACTCTCCGTCACGCTGACGCCCCGCGTGTTGCGGTTGAGAAGCCTTAGATCGAATCTTTTTTCGATAGCGGCAACCTGCTTCGTCACGGCGGGTTGCCCGATATTCAGCGCAATTGCCGCCTTGGAAAAACTGCCGGTCTCCACGACGCGGCTGAACACCTGGACAGACGACAACGGTATCATATGCCCTCCTTTCTAGCGGCTCTGAACATTTCGGAATCACGCATACGCGCTTTGATCCCGTGAAAGATGTTCTCCATGACCTTTAGCGCCGACCAGATTGCCATCTTGCATAACCGTCTTGCCCCGGACCATGGTTAGAATGGGCCACCCTGTGATCTGCAGGCCCTCATACGGCGTATAGTCCGATCCATCGTGCAGAAGATCGTGGCTTAGGGATTGGGTGATGTTGGGGTCCCATATCACAATGTCCGCATCCGCGCCGACCGCGATCGTTCCCTTCCGCGGGTAAAGACCGTACATCTTGGCATGATTGGTCGACGTCAGAGCCACGAAGCGGTTGATGTCGATACGTCCCTTGACCACCCCCTCGGAGAAAAGAATCGGCAGCCTGGCTGCGACCCCGGGGATTCCATTCGGTATCCAGCGGAAGCTCGTGCGGCCGTGCGGCGCCAGTTTTCCCGCCGGGTCATCGTAACGGAACGGACAGTGGTCGGACGAGAAAACCGAGAATACGCCTTGCTGAATGCCTTCCCAGCACGCCGCCTGGCTTTCGATGTCACGCGGCGGCGGAGAACAGACGTATTTGGCTCCCTCCATATTCAGCCCGTCGAGATCCTTCTCCGTCAGCACGAGATACTGCGGACATGTCTCCCCGAAGACTTTCAAACCCTTCTGCTGGGCCCGGCGGATTTCCTCCATCGACTCGCGGTTGGAGACGTGAACAATCATCACCGGCACATCCGCGAGCTCGGCGAGCGAAATCGCGCGATGTGTGGCCTCTCGCTCCACCACCGCCGGGCGGGATGTCGCATGGAATTTGGGCGCAAGGTTGCCGAGTTGTTCAAGCCGCTCGGTCAGAAAGCGTATCGCGTCATAATTCTCTGCGTGGACCATTACCAGAGCTCGCGTGTCGCGCGCGACAGACATCACTTTGAGAAGCTCGAGATCGCTGAGCGCGAGCCCTTCATAGGTCATGAAGACCTTGAACGAAGAGTAGCCGTCCTTGACCAGAGCCGGGAGCTCCTGCCCAAGAACCTGTTCGGTCGGATCGGCGATGATCAGATGGAACGAGACGTCGATGTAGCACTCACCTTCAGCCTTTGCGTGATACTGCTTCAATGCTTCGCGAAGTGACTGGCCCTTCTCCTGCAGGCAGAACGGCATGATCGTGGTGTTGCCGCCGAACGCCGCCGAACGCGTGCCGGTTTCGAAATCGTCCGCCATCACGATGCCTTCGCCCGACGGCTGGGACACATGGACATGGCTGTCGATGCCGCCGGGCAGAACCCATTTCCCGCTCGCATCGATGATTTGCGCCGCGTCGCCGAGATCCTGGCCCAGCGCGGCGATGCGTCCGTCCCGGACGCCTATATCGCAGGAGAACACGTCGGACGCCGTCGCGATCTTTCCGCCGCGAATAATGGTGTCGAAAATTGCCATTCAGCTCTCCTGAGGATTTCTACGCGGCGCGGGCGCGGGCCCAAAGATTCTCGGCGGCACGCTGCGCGTCGCGCAGGATTTCGTCCTGATTGACGAGCAGCGGACGGCCGCCCTCGACCACGACAACGCCATCGACGATGACACAATCGACGTCGCGCCCCTGAGCCGTATGCACGAGATTGCCCAGCGGTTCGATAACCGGAACCAGATGCGGACGGCGGCAATCGAAGATCACGATGTCGGCCTTCTTGCCGACTTCCAGCGAGCCGATCTCATCCTCAAGGCCCATCGCGCGCGCGCCGCCCATCGTCGCCATCTCGAACACAGTGCGCGGCTGCCAGAATTCGGTCACACACCCTTCCTGGACGCGACCGGAGTTCAGCGCCCAGCGCATTACCTCGACCATATCGGCGTGCATGTTGTCCGTACCGAGCGCGAACTGGGCACCCGCCTTGCGCAGCGCAGTCGTCGGCGCAATCGTGCCGCCGGTCTGGTTGCCCTTCGCGATATGAGCGACATGAACGTGCCGCGCGCCGATGCGGGCGATATCCGCCTCGTCGATGTGGATGCAGTGCGCCGCCAGCAGCCTGTCGTCGAGCAGGCCGATATCGTCATAGAGTTCCGGCGGACTCATGCCGTCGCGCTCGCGGATGCGCGCCACTTCCAGCTTGCTCTGCGACAGATGGGACTGCACGCGCAGGCCGAGCCGGTCCCGCTCGTCCCGTATGCGCTCGAGAAGCCAGCGCGAGCAGGTGTCGGGCGCGTGTACGGCCAGATGCACGCCAAGGCGGCCGTTTAACTTGCCGTGAAAGCGCTCGTGCAGTGCGACGGCGTCGCCGAGCGACCAGTCGCCGATCTCTGGCCGGTGCTCCCATTCAGCCAGATGCACGCGCGAGAAATCAACATCGTGAATGCGGCCGGAGCCCCAGACCCGGATACCTGTCTCCGCCATTTCGGGCATCGTCAGATGCTGATGGACATAGGTGTCGTTGATCAGTGTCGAGCCGAACAGCAGCGCTTCCAGCGCGCCGAGACGGGCAAGAGCCACCGCCTCTTCTTCGGTCACTTCGTGGCCGTGCGGCACGCCGGGCGTGTAGGCCGGCGCAAACCCCATATCTTCGGCCACCCCGCGCACCATGGTCAGGATGGCGTGGGTATGGATGTTGACGAATCCCGGGGTCACGAGTTTGCCGCGCGCGTCGATCGTGTGGATGTTCTCCGTGCCTGCGGGCTCCGGCGCGCCCTCGCCGATTTCGGCAATCCGCCCGTCGCGCACGATGATGAAGCCGTTCGACAGGAGCGGCGTTTGGGCCGCTCCTGTCAGTATCATTGCGTTACTGATGACAAGTGTACCCATCGGGTCAGTATCCAAGCGCTCGCGGCAACCACAGAACGACCGGCGGGCACAGTGCGCACAAAAGTAGCACCGCGAACTGCACATAGACATATGGCATCGACTCGCGGATGACGGTCGTCATCGGCACGCGCGTAATGCCGCTCATAACGAACAGCAGCACACCGACAGGCGGCGTCATCATTCCGACCACCAGATTGTAGGTGAACAGGAAGCCGAAATAGAGCGGGTCGATTCCGTAGGCGACGGCAACCGGCGCGAACAGCGGCACGAGCATGATGTAGGCCGCGTTCGATTCCAGCAGCATGCCGACCACGACGAGCGCCGCCATCACGAGCGCCAGGAACACAACCGGATCGGACGTGAATGCCTGGATAGCGTCCGACACGCGCTGCGGCACCATGTCGATCGTGAAGACGAACGTCACCGCAGCCGCGAACGCGATGAGCGCCCCGACCATTGCGGATGTCACCGCAGCGCGAAACATGCAGTTCGGCAGATCATTGATTTTGAGGCGTCGCGTGATGAAAAAGCCAATCAGCGCCGAGTAGACCACGGCGATCGCCGCACCTTCGGTTGCCGTGAACACGCCCGCCACAATTCCGCCGACGACGATGATCGGCATGGCGATGATGATGATCGCGCGACGGAAGTGGTAGAATGCGTTGCTGAAGCTGAACGCGTCGCCCGTCAGGGCATATCCTCGCCGCCACGAGATCCACGATGCGAGGCCCATGAAGGAGAGTGTAAGGATGATGCCCGGGACGATGCCGGCCATGAAGAGCCCTCCGACCGAAACCGTCGAGCCCGCCATCAGCGCATAGACGATCATGGCGTTCGAGGGCGGAATGACCGGACCGAGATTGGCGGCCGATGCGATCACCGCGCTGGCATAGCCCGGCGAATAGTGCTTCTTCAGCGCCGGAACCAGCGACGAGCCGAGCGCGCTGGCGCTTGCGACCGCGGCGCCCGAGACCGCCGCCAGGATCATGCCCGCGACGATGGTGACATGGGCGAGGCCGCCGTGGACCCGTCCGACCAGCGAATTCGAAAAGGCGATCAGCCTTTCCATGATGCCCGCCTTCACCATCAGCTCGCCGGCCAGCATGAACAGCGGAATTGCCATCAGCGGAAAATTGTCGATCGCGTACATCATGCGCTGCGGCATGACGACGAGTTCAAAGTCGTCATATTGCAGCGCGGCGAGCGATGCGAAACCGAGCGCGAAAGCCAGCGGCATGCCGATCATTGCCGCGAGCAGGAATATCCCGACGACGAGGAATGTCATAGTTCGTTCTCCCCGGCCCATGTCGTTGAGCCGCCCCACACGAGGGCGATAAGATGCAGTAGGGAATGGCCGGCCGAGATCAGCACCGGGATGTAGAACAGCGCCGCGGTGACCGGCATCGTCGGCATCAGTTCGGGCCATTTGTCGATCGTCGCGGTCAACGACACGACCAGCGTAACGACCATCAGCAGCGCTCCGAGCGCCGCGCTCAGGCGGAACATCGCTTCCTGCAAACGCGCGGGCATGAGCCGCACGATCAGGTCTATGCCGACATGCACGCCGTATTTCACGCCATGCGGGATGGCGAGGAAGATCGCCCACACGAAGAACAGGCGTGAGAGTTCGTCCGCGGAGTCGATCGAGGACGACAATGCGTACCGATAGAATACCTGGATAGAGACGAGGCTCGACATCGCCGCCATGACGGCGACGATCAGGATGTAAGACACACGATCGAGCGCCCGCAGGGCGCCCTTGTATGCCTTGAGGGGGCCGGATTGATCCGCCCCCCCTTCCAGTTCACCCGCGTGGGTCATTTTGCTGCCTCTGCAAGCACCTGATCGACGAGCGCGGGATCGACGCGCTTCTTCAGGTCTTCGGCGATCGAGGCGGTTGCCTTGCGCATTTCGGCGCGCGCTTCCGGCGTGACCTCGTTGAACTCCATTCCGGCTTCGACGAGCTTGTCACGCCAGCCGAGGTCAAGACGCTCGGCCTCGGCACGCTGCCACTTCAACGCCGCATCCATGCTCTCGCGCACGATCGTCTGGTGCTCGGGCGACAGCTTCTCGAACGCGCGCTTGTTCGCGACGACATTGATCATGTCGTAGAAATGGCCGGTGGCGCTCAGATATTTCTGGACTTCGTTGAAGCGTCGCGTGGCGATGATGTTGTAGGGATTTTCCTGGCCGTCGAGCACCCCTTGCTGAAGCGCGGAATAGAGTTCCTTCACGTCCATCGCGATCGGATTGGCGCCGAGCGCGCGGAACGTTGCGAGATGCACCTCATTCGGCTGCAGGCGTATCTTCAGGTTCTTGAAGTCGTCTACGGTCTTGATCGGGTGGCGGCTGTTGGTGGTGTGGCGGTAGCCGAGTTCGCCATAGCCGAGGCTGACGAAGCCCTGCGATAGGAGTTTCTCGTCGATCTTCTTGCCCACTTCGCCGTCGATCACCGCGAACGCCTTCTGCCGCGCATCAAACAGGAACGGCAGCGACATGGTCTCGAGCTCGGGAACCGTGCGCGTGAAATAGGCGATGGACGTCACAACGGCGAAGATCGTGCCGGAGCGCACCTGATCCACGTTCTCCTGGGCGCCGCCGAGCTGCATGGCCGGAAAGTTGTCGATCTGAAGCTCGCCATTGCTGCGCTTCTCGACCTCTTCCTTGAACATCTTCATCGCGCCGGTGGCGGTGTGATCCTCCGGAAAATTGCCGGCGAAGCGGAGACGGGTCTGCGCATCGGCCGGACCAAGAGCGACCATGAGACCGCACGCACCGGCGGCGAGCAAGGCCGGCCACTTCCAATATTTACGCATCGCAAATTCCTCCATTGTCGCAACCGGAAGGTCGGCACATCGCGACCCGTCAGGCCGGCCTCTTCCGGCCGCGCAGCTATGATTTGCAGAAAAATGACACGGATCAATCTTTTTTTGCATATCGCATACAATTTTTAGTCATAGCATTGATTTTAAGCACAATATGCCACTTCATAAGGCATTGAGTTCGGTCGGCGCGAGGGCTATTCGGAGCATGGAGGATATAATGAGCGCATCGACAAAGCGGCCCCGCGGACGCCCGCCTTTGCGCCGGCCGCCGGGAAGCAGCCGCCGGAAGGCGACGTTCAGCGCCCTGCATGCCCAGGCGCTCGGCACGCTCCGGAAAATGATCGTGACCGGCGAACTGAAGGCGGGAGAACGGATCGCCGAAGCGGCGGTCTGCGATCTCCTCGGCATCTCCCGCACGCCGTTGCGTGAGGCGCTCAAACTTCTGGCCGCCGAAGGCCTGGTGGAGTTGCGGCCCAATCGCGGCGCGACGATCACGCCCTTGCGCGCCGCGGAGATCGCCGCCCTGTTCGAGGCCGTCAGCGGAATCGAGCGCATCGCGGCCGAGCTTGCCGCCGCGCGGATGACACCGGCCGAAATTCGCCGGCTGCACGGGCTTCAGATGCGCATGGAAGAGCATTTTACACGCGGCGAGCGGACCGAGTATTTCCGTCTCAACCAGGAAATTCACCAGTTCATCGTCGCCGGCGCCAAGAACGAAGTACTTACGTCTACGCACGCCTTTCTGCTCGCCCGGGCCGAGCGCGCACGCTATCTCGCGCTCAACACCCAGGAGCGCTGGGAGCAATCCGTCAGCGAACATCGCGGCATCCTGAAAGCGCTGGAAGAAGGACGGGGCGACGACGCCGGGAGGCTTCTGGGCGAACACGTCGCCCATACAGGTGTTGCCGTGTCCGCCAATCTGATGAGCCAGACCGGAAAGCCGGCGGCCGATATCGTGGAGATTTGAATTGCGCCTTCTTCTGCTGAACCCGAACACGTCCACCGGAGTTACCGAGCTGATCGACCGTGCCGCCCGCGCTGTTGCGGGACCGCACACCGAAATCACATCCCTTACAGCGCCACGGGGCGTGCCCTATATCGCAACGCGCGCTGAAGCCGTGATCGGCGGCGCAGTGGCTCTGGAAATGCTCGCCGAATGTCACGGGGAGTATGACGCGGCGGTAATCGCCGCATTCGGAGATCCGGGCCTTGGCGGCGCGCGCGAACTCTTTTCTCTTCCTGTTGTCGGCCTCGCGGAAGCCGGCATGCTCACGGCGTGCATGCTCGGCCGCCGCTTCTCGATCGTCACATTCGCGCAGGCGCTCGCGCCCTGGTACGAAGAATGCATCGAGTGGCATGGATTGCGCGAGCGTTGCGGCGGCATCAACACGCTCGACGGTCATTTCACGGCGATAGATTCCGTCCAGGAGGAGAAACAGGACCTGCTGGTCGAGCTCGCCCACAAGGCGATCGCCAAGGACGATACCGACGTTATCGTGCTCGCGGGCGCTCCGCTCGCCGGCCTTGCGGATAAGATTGCCGACCGCGTGCCGGTTCCAGTGATAGATTGCGTTTCCGCCGCGGTGAAGCAAGCCGAAACATTGGCCGCTCTCGCTCCCCGCAAAGCAAGTGTAGGTACCTTCCGGCGTCCCCAGGCGAAACCGACATCGGGTCTTCCTCATGCGCTCGGGGCGTGGATATCCCATCTGTAGTCTCATGCGGATTGTTTCCGCTGTCCCTCGCGAGAACCGCCCGCCCTTTTGGGGACGGGCGGTGCCAGATCGCTACTGCTTCAGATTTTCGGCCATTGCCTTGAGGTCGGCCTGCTCGCGCTCGAGAAGTTCGGCGAACTCAGGCCCGTCGAGGTAGTTCACGCTGGAACGAATCGAGGCGATCAGCTTCCTGAAGCCCTCGTCATCCGAGATTTTCTTGAAGGCGTCGCGGAGCTTGTCGATGACATCCTGCGGCGTCCCGTTCTTGACGAGAATGCCGCGCCAGAACTGCCACACGATATCCTGGCCTGCTTCCTTGCAGGTCGGAACGTCGGGAACGGTCGGATGGCGCTCAAGATCCGTGACACAGATTGGCTTCACCTTGCCGGACGTGATGTGATCGACGACCAGCGCCGGATCGCCTGCATAGGCCATTGTATGGCCGCCAATAACCTGAGCGATGGCAGGTCCGCCGCCGCCGAACTGAATGCCTTTCATCTCCGTGCCGCTAGCCTTCTTGAGAAGTTCAAAGGCGACATAGGTAAAGCCGTTCACGTTGTCGGAGCTGTAGACGAGCTTGTTGGGATTGGCCTTGGCGTATTCCACCATGCCCTTCAGATCGCTGAACGGCGCGTCAGCGCCGGCGACAAACACCGCGGGGCTATAGTTGATGCGCGCGATCGGCACGAAGTCATCGACTTTGTAGCTGAGCGCCTCGATCTGCGGCCGCAGTGAGTTGATGGTCGGATCGCCAAACAGCAGCACATATCCGTCTGCCTGTCCGGCAGCGATCTCCGACGCTGCAATCGCGCCCCCGCCACCGGGACGGATCACCGAAATCAGAGGCTGGCCGAGATGGGCTTCTGCCAGAGATGTAATGACGCCCGCATGCAGGGAATGCGATCCGCCTGGCGCATACGGAGTGACGAGGCGGACCGGCTTGTCGGGAAAGCCCTGCGCCGCAGCCGCGGATGTCATGGCGACGGTAGCGAGCATACCTATAAGAAATTTCCTCATACTGCCTTTCCTCCCTGTTCTTCTACTGTTGATTCCAGATCACTTGTCGATTTGCTCTGCCGTATCTGCGACCAAGCAAAGCCCGCGATGCTCAGGACCGTAAGCAGCAGCAAACCGGCCGCGATTGGCCGCGTTACAAAAATGCCGAGACTTCCGTCCGAGAAAGCCAACGACTGGCGGATGTTCTGCTCGAGGCTCGGAGCCAGGAGCAGGCTGATGATCAATGGGGCTACCGGTACATTCATCTTGCGCATCAGCACACCGACAACGCCGCCAATGAGGGTAACCACCATGTCGAAATAGCTCGAGTTCACGGCGAACGAGCCCGCAAAGCACAACGCGATCACTGAAGGGAGCAAAAGTCCGTTCGGTACAAAGCCGATATTGCGCAGCCACCGAATTGCCACCCGCCCGAAAACCAGAAGCATTAGATTTGAAACGATGAGAACAGCAAAGAGGGCATAAATCAGCTCGCCGTGCTGTTGGAACAGCAACGGACCTGGATTGATATTATGCGCCATGAACGCCCCCAGAAGAATCGCCGTTACGGTGTCTCCGGGGATCGCGAATGCGAGCATAGGTACAAGACAGGCCGGACAAGTCGCATTGGCAGCGGATTCTGCGGCCGCAACACCTTCCATCGAGCCTTTTCCATATTCATGCGGCCTTCTTGATCGTTTGCTGCTGACGCCATATGCAATCCAGCACGCTATTTCAGCGCCCATACCCGGCAATGCACCTATGAACGCGCCTATCGATGACGAGCGGCACAGAGTTCGCCAATGACTGAAAAACTCTTTGGCGGAGAGTTTCGGCCCTGCATTTCCATCGATTGGTGAGATGGTCTTCTGTTTGCGTTCCATCTGGATAATGGCTTCCGGTAGCGCAAACATTCCGATCAGAAGCGGAATAAGCGAAATGCCTCCCATCATGTCCGGGACGCCAAAAGTAAAACGCGAGGTGCCGGACATCGGGTCGAGGCCGATTACGCCAATCAGTGCCCCTGCCGCGGCCGCGATTAGTCCCTTGACCATACTTTTTCCGCTAACGGCAGCGATCATTGTCAGCGAGAAAAGAAGCAACATCGTGAAATCCGGCGACGAGAATTCGAGTGCGACCTGTGCCAGCATCTGCGCCGCGAAAATCAGGATGATGGTTGCAAAGAGATCACCGAACACGCAGGCATAAAGCGCCATTTCGAGGGCGCGCCGCGCCTGACCCTTCTGCGCCAATGCATGACCATCAATCGTTGTCGCGGCTGCAGCCGCGGTACCAGGTGTATTGATAGTTATCGCCGGAATGGATCCGCCGTAGATCGCGCCCTTGAATACGCCGAGCAGGAACGGAATGCCGATGATCGGCGACACGAAGAACGTGAATGGCACAAGCACCGCCACGGCCATGGTGGCGGTCAAACCTGGTATGGCGCCTGTAATGATGCCCGCGATGACACCGACAGCCGCTGCGGCGAGCGTGCCGAAGTTCGCCATCAGCATGAAGCCTTCAAGAATATTATCAAGCATCAGAACAGAACCCCTGATGGAAACACGATGTAGAGGAGCTTCCGAAATACGAACCAGATGACGATCGGCATCAGAACAGCCGTCCCGATCAGGTACGGCCAATTTCGATAGCCGAAGGCGTACGACAGCGCCGCGATCATCAATCCGGTCGCGATCAGCATTCCAATCCAGGACACCAGGAATACGTACGCGGCGAGCAAAGATACTCCTTGTATGTATCTCCAAGTGATAAGCGGCTCAGTTGGCTCATCATCTTCTGCTCGCCGCAGCGCTCCAACCAGAAGCAGAACGCAACACAACACCAGCATGCTGGACACAACAATCGGGAAGAACGCCGATGAGGCTGGGTTCGCGATGTCGCTGAGCGAGCCGCCGGGAATTTGGTAGGGCACCAGCAGAATGGCCGCCCCGCCGACGGCGATGCCGAGCGCCGCAAGTCCGCTGTCCCTGAGTTTCGCGATTTCCATGTTGTCGCCTCGTACTATGCGTTCTGCCGCCGACCATTGAGCGCCGGGTCGTTGAACAGACGTCCCCACTGCGAAAGCGCATTCTTCTCAAACCCGGAAACCACAAGGCTCTTCCAAAGCGTTACCGCAATGGAATCGTAAACCGGCAAGCCGAGTTCTTGTTCAAGCCGCGGAGCAATCGAAGCGCCGTTCAGATTTGTGCATACGATTGCGACAGCATCACAGCCCTCTCGCGCGACGTCCCGCACCATGTCCGCCACGGTATTCTTGTCGACCTGAGCAAACGAGAAATTATTGCTGAGACCGAGATGACGTTCGGCGCTGCAAACAAACCCGGACCGCGCCCAGTTGGCCATGATGCGGCGCTGCACGTCGTTCGTGTAGGGAGTGACAAGGCCCACGTCGCGCACGTTTGTGCGGACAAAGATTTCTCGAAACGCGAGAACGGACGTGCAGGCCGGAATTCCCGTTGCGGCCTGTATCTCTTCGCAGAGCTGCTCGTCCCTTTCGAACCCGAGCCAGCTTGCGGACGTTCCATTCCAAGCGATTACATCGACATTTGCATCGGCTAGAAGCTCGGCGGCGCGTACGATCTCCGCATTCGAAAACTGATCGAGAGCACTCTCCGAAAGGCCAATCTGAGTAACGCGGAACCGCGAGAAGTGGGCGCTTACCTCCGGCAGGTCTGCAATCATATTGACCGTAACGGGCTCAAGCGCCGTGTTTGACGACGGCGTCAACATGCCCAGCCTCACACCGGTCTTGCCTGCACTGGTCTTGCCTGCACTGCTCACATGAACCTCGCTTGGAATGTATCTTTTCCGATGGGGTGACAGGCGCACCGCGCCTGGATTCGTCTCAGCGCCGGAAGCATGGTCGCCGCTGATTTCTCAGCCTCGTCGTAGAGCGGCCGAAGCGTCTCAAACTCGCGGTTGGTCTCGGCGATGATTGCCGCCTCGTCGATGCCGGCGAAGCTTCCGTTCGCGAAGACCGGTCGCCCTTCCACGAAGGTGGCGTGAATGGAGGCACCTCGCTCGGCGTAAACAAGCTGCTGAATGACGTCGCCCTGCGGAACGAACGGAATCGAATCGAGGCGATACAAAACAAGATCGGCAATCGCACCTACCTCGATCACCCCGAGCTCGTTCTCGCGGCCCAGTGCCTTCGCTCCGCCGACCGTTGCAGCACCGAACGCTTCCCGAGCGCTCACCCAATCACCCGATTCCGCCCGAAGCGATTGCAACGCCGCAGCGAGACCAACGGAATTCAGAAGGTTGCATGTATCGGTCGAGGAACATCCGTCCGTGCCGATGCTTACATTCACACCGGCGCCGAGCAGCGCGCGGACAGGCGCTACTCCCGAAGCCAGCCGTAGATTGCTCCATGGATTGTGCTGAACAGACGCGCCCGAGCTCGCCAGCAGGGCAATCTCTGCCGGATTCAGCCAAACACCGTGGATGAGCGTTGTGGCGGGCTTCAGGAAGCCGATCTCGTTCAGGCGCTCAATGTGCGTTTTTCCGGAGTCGAGCAAAGCCGTAACGACCTGCAGCCGTGTTTCCTGGCAATGGATCATGGCCGGCAGATTGTGCGCGTCGGCGATCGCGCGGAGCGCTTTCAAGAACTCATCGGTACAGCGCTGCGGTGCCGACGGTGATATGATGAAGCCGACCCGGCTATCCCGGGGATGACGACTTTGAGCCAGTTCCTCGGCCAGAGCGAGAAGATCGTCGGCACTCGCGATCGGAATCCCGCGCAGTTCGGCCAAAAGTTCCGGCGGAAACTCTTCCTCGACGAAAGGCAGCGCCTCGAAGAACGGCCGGTCCATCATGCTGACGCCGACGAGCGCGCGTATGCCTATGTCTTCATACGCTTGATGAACGGCCGCGAGATGTTCCCGGTCGAGGTTGGCGCCGATATTGACATCGTCGACCACCGTCGTCGTGCCGGATCGGATGGCTTCGATCGCTCCGAGCAGCGTTCGTAGGTAAACTTGACGCGCATTGAGCTTCGGCGGCTTCGGTGGCCGGACGAAGTTCATCCAGAGTTCGAGCGTCTGCCTATCAAAACGGCCCTTCTGGAAGTGCTCGTGGGAATGGAAGTGGCCGTTGATCATACCCGGCGTCAGAAGACATCCGGTCGCGTCAAAAACTTCCGCCGCCGTCCCTTTGCCCGCCTCAACGATGCGGAAGATGCGGTCGCCCTCGATGACCACATCGGCTGTGCAGGCATCGACGACCGCTTCCGGCCCCCGGGCGATCCGGCAGTTTCTTATGACGAGTGAATTCACCCAACCCTCCCTACGGGTATGGCAACAGCCTGCCTCAATTAAATGCAGAAGGCAATATTTGTATGCAATCTTTGTTATATGAATTCAAATATTGGATTTCTTGGGAAATTACTTATTTTGAATCCGAGCCCGTTGACCCGGACAGCTCCTGAATCCACCTTCGGTCCCAAGCGGGAGAACACATGAACAAGCCGGAATCTCCACGGACACCGCTCCATGACGGCGTGCTTGAGCGGCTTCGGCAGATGATCATCCGGTGCGAGCTTCAGCCGGGGGACAGGATCTCGGAGGCAGACCTCGGCCGGACGTTTGGCGTGTCGCGCACGCCATTGCGTGAGGCCCTCAAAATATTGTCCGCCGAAGGGCTCGTCGATATTCGTCCCCACAAGGGGGCGATTGTCGCCGACATCTCCATGGACGAGATATCGGAAACGTTCGCTCTCATGAGTGCGCTCGAATTGATGGCCGGCCCGCTTGTATGCGAGCGGGTTTCAAACATCGACCTGCAGATGCTTGATAGCCTTATCCAGGAGATGGACGCCTGCCACCTCCGTAACGATCTCATGACCTATTTCGAGCTAAACACCGAATTTCACAATCGGATCATTCGACTTACCGGCAATTCGGTGCTGACGCAGGTTTACGTCGACATGTTCGGAAAATTGCAGAGGGCCAGGTACAGGGTGAACTACGACCCACAGCGTTGGCACGAGTCGTCCACCGAACACCACTGGATTATGGAATCTCTACGCGCGCGCGACGGCGAGGAGCTTGGGGTTCGGCTTAAAGAACACAATGCTCGCACTGCGACAGCGGTGGTCGAGGGATTAAAGGCTTCGTCCCTTGCCAACGCCCAGCGCGATTGAACCTGAAGCGAACGACCGTTCATGCAGTCTGTACTCTTATGCCATAGTGAGGCGGTCTGGTTGCCGAAGCGGTGGTTCGTAAGCACAATCCGGATTTGATCAGTATCCAGCGCTTCAGAAGGCGAGCAACGCCACGGATGCACTTCAGTTTTGTGTTGACGGAAGATCGCGAAGAGACAGCGCTGTGAATTGGCTTGCCATCTCGACGAGCCGCGTCATTTCCTCTTCTCGCCCGCCCGGTACCGTACCGAATGAACCGGGTACTTCGAGTGTCATCGCGACCTCCCGCCGAGGCGGCTCGAGCGAATTCCCCCGCCGTAAAGGAAACGCCCCAGCCTACCCGGCCAGTCACGTCGCCAAACTTTTGCTCCTCGGCGACGAGAGCCTATAACCACGAAGATGAGCCCGACGAGGTAAGAACGGTGGCTGAGAATCTGCAGACTGTAACACTTTCGCACCTTGGGAATTATAAGTTTCTAATCGACTTCGGCATGTCCGTGCCGTTGCAGTCTGACGAGCCACAGCCGATCGGCCAGGGGCTGGGGCCCAGTCCCGAGCAATTGCTTGCTGCGAGCATTGCGAATTGCCTATGCGCAAGCCTGTTCTTCGCGCTCACCAAATACCGACAACCAGCCGAAGGTTTGAAAGCGAATGTCGCGATATCGACGGTTCGCAACGAACGCGGCCGCCTACGTATAAAGGCGGTGGACGTCGATATCGTTCTGCCGGTGGAGGTTACCCACCAGGAACAAATCGCTAGGGCACTGACTCAATTCGAAGACTTCTGCACGGTCTCCGAAAGTGTGAAGCGCGGAATTCCGGTGAACGTAAGTATCGCGGACGGCGCAGGGACCTTGCTGTCCCAGCGTGGTGAACAGGCGGAGAAGGCAGCGCCCGTCTCTGCGGCAAGCCCCGAGGATCTTGTCCGCCTCTTCGCTGAGCGTGCGAACGCAGGTGACGTCGAAGGACTGGTCGATCTGTACGAGACCGAGGCGACCTTGGCCGCCGGCGAACGGCTGTCTCGTGGCCGAACCGCTA
>LNFM01006968.1_pt1 | contig 18146 bp, 16 predicted proteins | sample 596031 | NCBI WGS metagenome assembly LNFM01 (sample SAMN04254537, study PRJNA301005) | activated carbon metagenome | isolation source: dual media filters at the Ann Arbor, Michigan drinking water treatment plant | place: USA: Ann Arbor | reverse complement strand
AGTTCTGGGGGGAACGACGAATACCCTTCAGGTGCTTCTATTCTTTTCAGTAGCCCGCTCCCAAGAAACAGGGTCATGGGAGCGGGCTACTGAGATGGCCCCCGCAGCGGCGACTGCCACCGTCAAGCCGGCAGTCAAGGTGGTGCCGAAAAACGGCACCAACCCGAACTTCGGCATGAACATGCCGATGATGAGCAGCGCCTTCGACACCGCCGCCTGGCTGAGCGCGGCTTGAGGTGAGCCCTCGAGCGCCCTTCGGTCGCTAGCCCCGAGGGGGCTCTGGCAGCGGCCCGGCACAGCCGGTCTGGCGCCAGCGGCTTTGATGGTCTCCAGCGCTGTCGATCAAGGGCTCCTTCGGGAGCCCTTTTTCATGGTCGGGCTCGCGCCAGCGCCAGGTACTCGGCCACCGGCACCTCTTCGGCGCGGCGCTGCAGGTCGAAGTCCACCTGCAGGCCGTGCTGCTCGATCCAGCGGCCCAGGGTGCCGCGCAGGATCTTGCGCCGCTGCGAGAAGGCCACCGCCACCAGCGCACCGAGGCGCTCGCCGTCCACGCTGTCGTCGGCGGGCAGCGGCTGCATGCGCACCACGGCCGAGTCCACGCGCGGCGGAGGCTCGAAGGCCTCGGGCGGCACGTCCAGCACGTTCTCGATGTCGTAGCGCCACTGCAGCATCACGCTCAGGCGCCCGTAGTCCTTGCTGCCCGGCGCGGCGGCCATGCGGTCCACCACTTCCTTCTGCAGCATGAAGTGCTGGTCCTGCACCAGCGCGCACACGCCCAGCAGGTGGAAGAGGATGGGCGTGCTGATGTTGTAAGGCAGGTTACCGACGACACGCAGCTTCTGGCCGGCCGCTGCGGCCAGGGCCGCGAAGTCGACGTTCAGCACGTCGGCCTCGATGACCTGCAGCGCCGTGTGCTTGCGCAGGCGCGCGGCGAGGTCGCGGTCGAGTTCGATGACCGTCAGCGCCTGGCTGCGTTCCAGCAGCGGGAAGGTCATCGCACCCAGGCCGGGGCCGATCTCGACCAGTGCCTGTCCGGGCTCGGGCCGGATGGCGCGCACGATGCTGTCGATCACGGTGTGATCGGCCAGAAAGTGCTGGCCGAAACGTTTACGGGCGATGTGTTTCATCGCGCCGCAGCCCGCCTCACTGGGGCGGCTCGCGGTACTCGACGTAGGCGCGCGAGCGCAGCTCTTTGGCCCAGTCGGCATAAGCCTGGTCGAAGCGCTGCTCGCGCAGCACGTTGCGCGCCTGTTCACGCAGCTGCTTCAGCTCCACCGCCTGCTGGCGGCGCTCCAGCACCTGGATCAGGTGCACGCCGAAGCGCGAGACCACCGGGTCGGACAGGCCGTTGATCGGCAGCGCGTTCATCGCCTGTTCGAACTCGGGCACCATCATGCCGGGCGCGGCCCAGCCCAGGTCGCCGCCAGCCGCAGCCGAGCCGTCTTCGCTGAACTCGCGGGCGATGTCCTCGAAGCTCTTCGTGCCGCCCTCGATCTGGCGCCGGTACTCGGTGAGGCGGCGCGCCGCCACCTCGGCGGTCAGCTGCGGTGAAGGGCGCAGCAGCACATGGCGCGCGCGTGTCTGCTGCACCTGGCCGATCTGCACTTCCTTGCGTGACACCACCTTCAGCAGATGGAAGCCGGCCCCGGTGCGCAGCGGCTGCGCCGTCGCCTCGCCCGGCTTCAGCGCCTTGGTGGCCTCGACAAAGGCATCGGGCAGGCGCGAGGCTGGCCGCGCACCGATCACACCGCCCTGGGCGCGGTTGCCGTCTTCCGAGACCTCACGCGCCACGGCCTCGAAGTTTTCGCCGCCTTTCACCCGGGCCAGGGCCAGCTCGGCCACGGCGCGGCGTGCCGCCACGGTGGCGGCGTCGGCGTTTTCGGGCACCGTGACGAGGATCTGCGCGAGGTTGGTTTCGGCATCGGCGTTCGCCACCGCACGCTGCTCTTCGAGGAACTTGTCGATCTCTTCGTCGCTGACCTTGATGCGCTGGTAGACCTCGCGCTCGCGCAGGCGCTCGATCATGATCTGCTCGCGGATGTTGGCGCGGAAGCGGAAGTAGTCGGTGCCTTCGGCGGCCAGGCGCTGGCGCAGCACGGGGATGGTGATCTGGTTCTGCGCCGCCACGTTCTGGATCGCGCGGTCGACCTCGGCGTCGTCAACGCGCATGCCACTTTCGCGTGCGTTGCTGATCATCACGCGCTCGTCGATCAGCGCGTCCAGCGCCAGCCGGCGCAATTCGGTCTCGGGCGGCAGGCGCGTGCCGCGTGCGGCCTCGGCCTGGGCGCGCTCCATGCGGCGGTCCACCTCGCCGGCGGTGACGAGTTCCTGGTTGATGATGACGGCGATGTAGTCGCCGTTGCGCAGGCGGGCCTGCGCACCTGCATCGGTCAGCGGCGCGAGGCTGAAGACCAGCACAGCAGCCACGCCGGCCAGGGCGGTGCGGGTCACACGCGGGGCCGGTGCGGCACGCCCCAGGCGATGCAAGCGAAGAATGGGTTCAGTCATGGACGGGAGCTGTGGGCCGGTCATCGGCGGGCGACGCGTCGCGGCGCTCTTCACGCAGCAGGCGGTAACCGGGGATATTGTCCTTCAAGACCCTGAGCGGGTTGGAACCGATGCGCGACAGACCCACCAGTTCCAGCTGGAGCATCAGCCGCGTGGTGGCTTCGCTGCGGCCGGTCGACAGGCGCTCGGCCACGAAGCGGCCGATCCAGCAGCCGGCGTCGTACTCCAGGCCCAGCACGCTGTCGGTCACGCGGCTGTCCTTCAGGCTGTAGTTCACGCGGCCCACCGAATACCAGGTGCCGCGGCAGCCGTTGCTGCCACCGGCGCCACGCGCCACGCCGCCGCTGGCGCCGCTGCCGCCACGCGGCTGGCCGTAGAGGGGCCACTGCCAGCCGACTTCCATTTGTTCAGACAGGCCGCGCGCCAGGCGGTAGGTGGTGCTGAGGGTGCGGAAGGGCCCGGGCGAGTAGCGCACGCCGAGGATGGAACGCACCGAGCGCTGGATGTCGGTGCTGTACTGCACCGCGCCGTCCAGCGTCCAGCCCGGCAGCACGCTGGTGCTGCCCAGCAGCAGAGCGTCGCTGAAGCGCTGCTCCAGCGGCGCACCATCGGGCGAACCGTCGGCCTGCGCGGTGACACGCTGGCTGCGGAAGAGGTAGCGCTGCACCAGGCCCAGGCGCAGGGCCTCGGCACCGGTCACGGCATCGACGAACCGTGTCGTCACGCCGGCGGTGAGCTGGTGGGCATCGCTGACGCGGTCGATGCCGGAAAACTGGTTGTCGGTGTAGATCGAGACGAAGTTGAAGTCCTTGGCGGCGGCGTCGTAGTTCGGCAGCTGGCTTTGCGCGCGGTAGGGCGTGCGCACGTAGAGCACGCGCGGCTCCAGGGTCTGCTGCACCTTGCGCCCGAAGGCGGTGGTGCTGCGTTCCAGCTCGAAGCCGGCGTCCAGGCTCAGCGTCGGAATCACGCGCGAGGTCCTTTCTTCCCTGCCCAGCCCCGGCGTGCGGTAGGCAGCGGCGTTCAGGCTCAGGCGCGGCACCAGCCACCAGCCCGGTTCGCGCAGCGCGTGGCTCACATGGCCCAGCAGGTGCACCCGCTCGCCACCTTCGCGGCCGGCACGGCTTTCGCTGCCCGAGGGCAGCGTGAAGCGGTTGTATTCGGCTTCCATCGCCAGGTCCCAGCCACCGCGCTGCAGGCCCAGGCGCGCGCCCACCTGCGGCGTGCGTTCGTAGGGCGACACCACGGCCGCGTCCGAGCCCTGCAGCACCTGCCATCGCAGGGCGCGCACGTAGGCCAGACCTCGCACCTGCCCGGCCTGCAGCGGCTGCTCCAGCGCCAGCCGTGCTGGCAGCAGGCGCGCTGTCAGGCTGCGGCCGGCGTTGGGGAAATCCTTCCACCACTCGTCGTCAGACACGCGCACGAGGTCGGCGCTGTAGCGCAGGCCGCCGGCGGTGCTGCCCAGGTGCTGCCATTGCAGGGCTTCACGCGCGCTGCCGGTGATACGGTCATTGGGCAGCCAGTCGAAATTCAGCGCGCCCTCGTCACGGGCCTCCAGGTAGCGGAATTCGGTGTCCAGACCGAAGCCGCGGCGCGTGATGACGCGCGGCGTCAGTGTGGCGTCGCGCTGCGGCGCGATGTTCCAGTACCAGGGCACCGAGAGCTCGATGCCGCTGCGGTTGTCGGTGTTGATGGACGGCGGCAACCAGCCCGACTTGCGCACATCCGAGAGCGGAAAGCTCAGCGAGGGCAGTGCCAGGATGGGCACGTCGAGGAAGCGCAGCACTGCGCCTTCGGCGACACCTTCGTTGGTGTCCAGGTCGATGCTGACGCGGTCGGTGCGCAGCACCCACGCGGGCTCCTGCGGTGTGTCGCGCGGGCAGCTGGTGTACTCGGCGCGCGTGGCGGTGGAGCGGGCGCTGTCGAGGAAGTCGACCCTGTCGGCGCGGCCGCCGGCCCCCAGCTGCGTGAACTCGAACTCGGGGCGCAGGAAAAAACCTTCGAAGCGCTGCACACGCAGCTGCAGTTCGGGGCCGCTGTAGATCACGCCGCCACGGCTGACACGCACATGGCCGGTGGCGCCAGCCAGGTCTTGCGGGGTGTCGTAGGCCAGGCGGTCGGCCTTGATGACGGTGCCGCCGCGGCGGAATTCGACCTTGCCTTCGGCCACTGTCTCCAGGTCTGGCTGGCTGCGTATGCGGTCGGCCAGCAGCACGATGGGCAGGCGCTTGCTGTCTTCGCCGCGCGGCAAGGGCAGCAGGCTGCGGCTGGCTTCCAGCGCTGCCACCGGTGCCGATGCGGCCGCCCGTGGCGCCGCCACGCCTTGTGCCAGGGCTGCGCTGGTGCCGGCCAAGAGGCCCGCCGCCAGGGCCAGCGGGGTGATGCGCATCGGGTGCAAGTCGGGGGGCGGCGGGCAGGCTGCAGGGAGGGGCCACAGGCGCCGGGGTGTGCACGGCGGGTTCGTAAAATTCATTATCCATGAGGGGCTGTCCGCGCCGGACACTCCCGCTTCCGCCCCGAACCGCAGCACAAGACACCGAAATGACCGCCTCAGTCCCCGTGCGCGCACAGTTGCAAGCGCTGCTGCAGTTCCAGGCCACCACGCCCGCCGCCGGCCTGCCCAGTGAAGACGCCACCATGCTGGCGCAGCGTCTGGCCGCTTTTGCGCCGTGGTGCCAGCAGCATGCGCGCGGCAAGGCCTGGACGGCCACCGAGCAGGCCTGGTGGACGCGTCTCTGCGAAAAGCTGGTGGCCAGCGCCACGGCCTTGCCACTGGTGGCCTTGCAGCCCGGCGATCGCGCCGGGCCGCTGTTGCACGACCTGGCGCTGCTGCTGCGCGCCGATGGCGTGGGCGAAGACGAAACGCTCGAGCTCGACGAGGCCGTGCGCTGGTGGCAGGGCGCGCGCGCGGCGGGCCTGCCGGTGGACGCCGATTTCGGCGAGTGCTGGCGCGCGCTGGAATGGCTGGGGCTGCAGCAGCATCTGCTGCGCCTGGTGGCCGCTGGCACGCAGGGCACTGCGGCCGACGAGCCCGCCCTGCTGGCCGCCGTGGCCAAGGTGGCGCTGCGTTACGGCCCCTTGAAGCCGCTGCTGCGGCTCTTGCCGGCGCAGCCTGGCGCCGAGGTGGGCGCCGGCTACACCTTCTGAAGCGCAGGGCGCGGCTGCAAGGCCGCCGCGCCCGCCTTCATCACTTCGGCAGCACGACGCTGTCGATGACGTGGATGACGCCGTTGTCGGCCACGATGTCGGTCTTCACGACCTTGGCGCCGTCAACGGTGACGCCGCCCGCGGTGGCCACGGTCAGCGAGCCGCCCTGCACGGTCTTCACCATGCCGGCCTTCACGTCCTTGGCCATCACCTTGCCGGGCACCACGTGGTAGGTCAGCACGGCGGTGAGCTTGGCCTTGTCCTTCAGCAGCGCGTCCAGGTCGGCCTTGGGAATCTTGGCAAAGGCTTCGTCGGTGGGCGCAAACACCGTGAACGGGCCCTTGCCCTTCAGGGTGTCCACCAGGCCGGCGGCTTGCAGCGCCGTGGCCAGGGTCTTGAAGCTGCCTGCGGCCACGGCGGTGTCGACGATGTCCTTGGCCTGGGCGGCAAAGGCGGTGGCGGCCAGGGCAGCAGCGATGACGAGCTTTTTCATGAGGGACTACTTTCAGGTGGGTGGAAAGAGGGGACGAACGCCGGCGCCGTTCAGGGTGCCGGCAGGAGAACCTTGTCGACGACGTGAATCACGCCGTTGCTGGTGAGCACGTCGGTGGCGGTGATGTTCGAGCGGCGGCCGCGGGCATCGGTGATGGCCAGCGCACTGTTCACGCTGAAGCTGCCGCCCTGCACGGTGGTGATGGCCGGGCCCACGGGCACCTCGGCCTTGAGCACCCGGCTGGGCACGACGTGGTAGGTCAGCACCTTGGTCAGCAGTTCGGTGTTTGCCAGCAGCGCTTCCTTGCTGGTGCCCAACTCGGCCAGCAGCGCCGTGAAGGCGGCGTTGGTCGGCGCAAACACCGTGAACGGGCCAGTGCCGGACAGCGTGCCCTGCAGGTTCGCGGCAACGACGGCCTCGACCAGGACGCTGAACTCGGGGTTCGCAGCGATGGCGGTTTGCACGACGTTGCGGTTGGCCGGCAGGATGACTTTGTCGACGACATGAATCACGCCGTTGCTGGCGCGGATGTCGGTGGCCGTGATGTTGGCCTTGCGGTTGCGGCCGTCGGTGATCTGCAGGCCACCAGGCACGGTGTCGATCTTGAAGATGCCGCCCGCCAGCGGCGTGATGGCACGGCCCAGCGGCACGTCAGCACGCAGCACCTGCGCGCCGAGCACGTGGTACCGCAGCACGGCGGTGAGCAAGGCCTTGTCAGCCAGCAATTGCGCCTTGGTGACGCCCAGTTCGGTGAGCAGCGCGTTGAAGGCGTCGTTGGTGGGCGCAAACACCGTCAGCGGGCCGGGCGCTGACAGCGCGGTGGCCAGGTCGGCCGCCACCACGGCTTCGGCCAGCACGGTGAAGCGGCTGTCGGTTTGCGCCACCTGCACGATGTTCTGGGGCGGGTCCAGCGTGATCTCGTCGCTGCCGCCGCAGGCGGCCAAGGTCGAAACCAGTGCCAGCGTGAACAGACGTCGGGTCCAGTCAAGCATCTTCTTTCTCCGGTGTGTGGACGGCGTGTCGCCGCGCGGCAGTCCAGTTTTGAACTGCATCGACCGGAGTGTGAACTGCTTAGTTTACGTTATCAACTATAGGGTCTATTGCGTACCAATTGGTCACAATTTGGTCGAATCTGGATGGGCCGTCGCACATCCCGCCGCCGCCAGCCACGGGTCGCGGTCTTCGCCGCCAAAGATCTGCAGCAGGAAGTCGAGGAAGGCGCGGGTGCGCGCCGGCAGGTAGCGGCGCGACGGCATGCCGGCCCACAGCGTGACGTCGAAGAGCCGCCATGCGGGCAGCACGCGCTCCAGCGCGTGTTCCAGCAGTGCGTCTTCGATCACGTAGCTGGGCAGGCCGGCGATGCCCAGCCCGGCCAGCGCCGCGGCATACATGGTGTCGATGTGCGTGGTGCTCAACGCCGGATGGTGCAGTCGCGGTACCTCGCAGACCTGGCCGCCGGGCCCGGCACCGCCAGCGGGCCCGATGGGACCGCTGTAGAACGTCAGCCCGCGCTGCAAAGTGGCCGTCGGCGGGATGATGGCCTCGTGGTCGACCAGTTCGTTGGGGTGCTGCGGGTGGCCGCGGCGCGCCAGGTATTCGGGCGAGGCGCACACCACCACCTCGCTGCGCGCCAGGCGGCGTGCGATGAACTGGCCGTCAGGGGCCTCGCGGCTGGCGAAGATGGTGAGGTCATAACTCTCGTCCACCTTCTCCACAGGGCCGAGCGAGGTGATCTCCAGCGTCACCTTGGGAAACTGGGCCTGGAAGCGCGGCAGGTGTTTCGAGATCTGGTGCACCGCGATGGCGGGCGGGCAAAGCAGGCGCAGGTGGCCGCGCGGCAGCCGCGTGGCGTCGGCGGCGAGTTCGGCCGCTTCGTCCACCTCGGCCAGGATGCTGCGCAGCTTGTCGAGGTACTGCTCGCCCACTTCGGTGAGCGACAGCCGCCGCGTGGTGCGATTCAGGAGCCGCGCGCCGAGATGCTGTTCGAGTTCGGCCACCAAGCGCGTGACCACCGGCGGGGCCATGTCCAGCGAGCGCGCGGCCTTGGCAAAACCGCCGTCGTCCACGACGCGGGCGAAGACGCGCATGGCGCGAAGTTGGTCCATCTTGTTCACCTCGGGTGGCGGGGCGCCACTGCCACAATGCTGCCATCCCCACACCCTGTGCTGCCAGCGGCCCGCGAAACAGGCCTCGGGCAGCATGCGCCTGCATGTTCGCCTTCTTCGAAACCCGCATCCGGCCCACCGCGCGGCCGGGCACCGCGCCGCCCAGCGGGCTGATGGCCTTCTACTGGCATTACGTGCGCCAGACCAAGGGCCTGTTCGGTGCGATGTTCGCCACCGGGCTGTTGGTGGCGCTGATCGACACGCTGATTCCCGTCTTCATCGGCAAGCTGGTGCGCCTGATGGAGGCGAGCGACCGCGCCGCCGCGCTGGCCGAGGCCACGCCGATGCTCAGCGCGATGGCGCTGCTGATCCTGGTGGGCCGGCCGCTGGCGCTGATGCTGGACAGCCTGGTGCGCAACAACGCCGTGGTGCCCGGCGTCACCAGCCTGATCCGCTGGCAGAGCCACTGGCACGTGGTGCGCCAGAGCTGGCCGTTTTTCCAGAACGACTTCGCCGGCCGCATTGCCAACCGCGTGATGCAGACCAGCAATGCGCTGCGCGACTGCGTGGTCAGCTCCATCCGCGCCGTCTGGTACATCCTGGTCTATGGCCTGAGCGCGCTTCTGCTGATGGGTCTGGCCGACTGGCGCCTGGCCATCCCGACGCTGCTGTGGTTTGCGGGCTATGTGTTCTTCCTGCGCCACTTCGTGCCCAGGATGCGCGACCTGGCCAAGGCCAGCAGCGAGCTGCGCAGCCTGGTGATGGGGCGTGTGGTCGACAGCTACACCAACATCCTCACGGTGAAGCTGTTTGCGCGCTCGAAGGACGAAGACAACTACGTGCGCGAGGTGATCGAAGAGCACACCGGCGCCATCCAGGCCCACATGCGCCTGATCACCACCTTCATGACCACGCTGTCGGCGCTGAACGCGCTGCTGCTCGTCAGCACCGCGGCCATCGGCATCACGCTCTGGGGCCAGGGGCAGATCGACGCCGGCACCGTGGCCACGGCGCTGCCGCTGGCCTGGACCATCGCCAACGTCGCCGGCTGGGTGAGCTGGGAGGTGACGGGCATCTTCGAGAACATCGGCGTGGTCCAGGAAGGCATGGAGACCATCGCCGTGCCGCACGCGATGACCGACGCGCCCGCCGCGCGCGAACTGGTGGTGAAGCCCGCGCCCGAGGGCGGCGAGGTGCGCTTCGAGCACCTGAGCTTCACCTATGGCCGCAGCGACGGCAAGAAGGTGCTGGACGACCTGAACCTCGTCATCCGCCCCGGCGAACGCGTGGGCCTCATCGGCCGCAGCGGCGCCGGCAAGAGCACGCTGGTGAACCTGCTGCTGCGCTTTCACGACCTGGAAGAAGGCAGCCTGCGCGTCGACGGCCACGACCTGCGCGAGCTGACGCAGGAAAGCCTGCGCGCGGCCATCGGCATGGTCACGCAGGACACTTCGCTGCTGCACCGGAGCATTGCCGCGAACATCGGCTACGGGCGGCCCGGGGCCACGATGGACGAAATCGTGGCTGCAGCAAAAAAGGCCCAGGCCCACGAGTTCATCCTGCAGCTGCAGGACTGGAAAGGCCGCACCGGCTACGAGGCCCACGTGGGCGAACGCGGCGTGAAGCTCAGCGGCGGCCAGCGCCAGCGCATCGCCATCGCGCGCGTGGTGCTGAAAGACGCGCCCATCCTGGTGCTGGACGAAGCCACCAGCGCGCTGGACAGCGAGGTCGAGCTCGCCATCCAGACCCAGCTGCTGGGCCTGATGGAAGGCAAGACGGTGATCGCCATCGCGCACCGGCTGTCCACCATCGCGCGCATGGACCGCCTGATCGTGCTGGAGCAGGGCCGCATCGTCGAGCAGGGCAGCCATGCCGAACTGCTGGCCGAAGGGGGCCACTACGCCCGGCTGTGGGCGCACCAGAGCGGCGGTTTCCTGCTGGAAGAAGACGGCGACGAAGCCGCCGAAGACCCGACGCCGGCAGAGCCCGTCGCGTGAACAGAGAGAATCCGCGCCGCCATGGAAATCATCAGCTTCCTCATCGACTTCATCCTCAACGTCGACGACCACCTCACGGGCTTCGTGCAGGCCTACGGCGCCTGGGTCTACCTGCTGCTGTTCCTCATCATCTTCGTCGAGACCGGTCTCGTGGTGATGCCCTTCCTGCCCGGCGACAGCCTGCTGTTCGTGGTGGGCGCGCTGTGCGGCCTGGGGCTGATGAGCCTGCCGCTGGCCATGCTGCTGCTCAGCATTGCGGCCATTGCGGGTGACCAGACCAACTACACCATCGGCCGCTACTTCGGGCCCAAGGTCTTCAGCTGGCCCAACTCACGCTGGTTCAACCGCGCCGCCTTCGACCGCACGCACGCCTTCTATGAGAAGTACGGCGGCATCACCATCGTGATTGCGCGCTTCATGCCCTTCCTGCGCACCTTCGCACCCTTCGTCGCCGGCGTGGGCGAGATGACGCGCGCGAAGTTCACGCTCTACAACATCGGCGGCGGCCTGCTCTGGGTGTGCGGCCTCACGCTGCTGGGCTACATCTTCGGCAACTTGCCCTGGGTGCAGAAAAACCTGTCGCTGATCATCTGGGCCCTGATCATCGTGCCCGGGCTGGTGGTGATGTTCGGCGCCTGGAAAGCCAGCCGCCAGAAAGACGCAAGCCCCGCGGCCTGAGCCAGCGGGGCTTGTTTGTGCCGCGCCCCCTTGAGGGCGCGTGCGCAACGCTCAGGCCTTGCGGCGGCGGGCAGCGCCCGCCACGGCCAGCATGCCCAGGGCCATCAGGCCGTAGGTGCCGGGTTCCGGCACGAGGCCGATGTTGGCCAGCGTCACGCCGCCAGCGGTCCAGTTGGCATCGACAGCGCCGGTCACGTCGTCGAAGCTCTCATAGAACTCGACGATCAACAGGCCGTCGGCGCCCACGTTGAAGCTCAGGCCGAGGATGGAGAGCAGCACCGAGTCGGAGTAGGTGCCGGTGCCCGGGTTGTCAACACCGAAGCCGGCCGACAGCACCACGCCGTCGCCGTTGGAGTTCAGGAAGGAGATGGTGGCTTCCGACAACCAGCTCTCGCCGATCGTGGCCAGCGACAGGTTGTAGGAGATGCCATCGACCAGCGCGCCCGGCGTGACGTTGAAGATCAGCACAGTGTTGCCGGCGGCGCCGGGGCCGTCGAAGCTGGCCACGCCGGCAGCGTTGATGAACAGGTTGGCCAGCGTGGTCTGCGCCAGGGCCGGGTTGTTGGCGTAGGAGACTTCGCTGGCGGTGCCCGAAGCGAGAGAGAACACACCGGTCACCGGCGCGATGCTGGTGGTGGCGTGTGCGCTACCGAGAGCCACGCTGGCCAGCACCATGGCGGCGCCGGCGACCTTGCGCACAGCCCATTGATTCATCGAGATCAAATAAAACTCCTGGAGGTGAGGGGCCCGGCGTCTTCATGCCGGTACATACCTCCCTAATCTGACAGGCCGCCCCGGGGCTGGCAAGGCGCCTGCGCCCCTGCAAGCGCGTGAACCCCCCGAGCGCGGGGGGACATCCTTCACGCGCCGCTCAAGGGCAGGCGCTGATCACCTGCGCCACCGACGCCGTGAGCTTCTTGCCGTAGGGCACATGCAGGAATTCATTCGGGCCGTGTGCATTGCTCTTCGGCCCCAACACGCCGCAGACCATCATCTGCGCCTTCGGGAAGCCCTTCTGCAGCATGCTCATCAGCGGAATGGTGCCGCCTTGGCCGATGTAGCCCGTGGGCGCGCCAAAGTGGGCCAGCGAGGCGCGGTTCATGGCCTGTTCCAGCCACGGCGACAACTCGGGTGCATTCCAGCCCGTCGCGCCCAGCGCGCCGGCACGGCCATCGGGGTGGAAGGTGACCTTGGCGTTGTAGGGTGCGTTGTCTTCCAGCAAGGTCTTCAGCGCCAGGCTGGCCTCGTGGCCGTCCACCAGCGGCGGCAGGCGCAGGCTCAGCTTGAAGGCCGTCCAGGGGCGCAGCACGTTGCCGGCGCTCCTGAGCTCGGGAAAACCATCCACGCCGGTGACGCTGAGCGTGGGCCGCCAAGTGCGGTTGAGCAGGCCTTCCACGGGGTCGGTGGTGGTGGGCAGCACGGCGCCGCCGTCGGCCCCGCAGGCCCAGGGCATGCGCTTCCAGACCTCGTCGCCGAGGATGGCCGCGGTGGCACGCGCCTGCTCCAGCCGCGCGCCCGGCAGTTCGCAATGAAAGCTCTCGGGCAGCAGGCGGCCGGTCTTGCTGTCTTCCAGGCGGTCGAGCACCTGGCGCAGCACGCGGAAGCTGCTGGGCACCAGGCCCGAGGCGTCACCGCTGTGGATGCCTTCGGTGAGGATCTCCACCTTCAGCACGCCGCTGACCATGCCGCGCAGGCTGGTCGTCAGCCAGAGCTGGTCGTAGTTGCCGGCGCCGCTGTCCAGGCACACCACGAGGCTGACATTGCCCAGGCGCCCGCCCAAAGCCGCGATGTAGGCCGGCAGGTCGTGGCTGCCGCTTTCTTCGCAGCTCTCGATCAGGCCCACGCAGCGCGGGTGCGGCAGGCCTTGTGCCTGCAGTGCTTCCAGCGCGGTGATGGCGGCATAGACGGCGTAGCCATCGTCGGCGCCGCCGCGGCCGTAGAGCAGGCCGTTTTCGTACTTCGGTGTCCACGGGCCCAGGTCCTTGCGCCAGCCGTTGAACTCGGGTTGTTTGTCGAGGTGGCCGTAGAGCAGCACGGTGTCGCCGCTGGCGGCGCGCCCCTCGGTGCCGCCGCTGGCGGGCAACTCGAAAAAGATCACCGGCGTGCGACCTTCGATGCGGATGACCTCCAGCTTCAGGCCCGGCAGCTTGCGCCCTTCCACCCAGGCCGCTGCGTCACGGATGACGCGGTCCACGAAGCCGTTCCTGGCCCAGTCGGCGTCGAACATCGGGCTCTTGGCGGGCACGGCGATGTAGTCGGTGAGGGCCGGCACGATGCGCTGGTCCCAGGCCTGGTCGGCATAGGCGGCCAGCGCCTGGACGGCAGCGGCTTCTTCGGGGCGGGTGGGGGCGTTCATGCAAGGGCTCCGCGCGGGCGTGGATGAGGTCGCCGAGTGTAGGCCTGCGTCTTCAGCCTGGTGCCTGAAAACGCTGCAGCCAGTGCAGCAACCGGCCGGTGACCGCCTCGCGCTCGGGCTCGTTGAAGATCTCGTGGAAGAGGCCGGGCCATTCCTGCGCAGTGAGCACCTCGCGCGGCGCCGCCGCCGCGAAGGCCGCGCTGCCGGCAGGCGCCACGCACCGGTCGGCACCCGCCCACAGCAGCAGCGTGGGGGTGCGCCAGCGTGCGGCGCGGCGCCGCACCAGCCGGCCCTCGTCGACCATGAAGCGCACCAGGCGCGGCGTCACGCGGTCGTGCACCAGCGGGTCTTGTGTGTAGGCCTGCACCACGGCGGGGTCGCGGCTGATCCAGCCGGGATTCAGGCCATTGCCCAGGCGCAGCGCCGGCATCAAGGGCTTGAGCAGGCGCAGCAGCACACGCTGCGGCAGCTTGAGCCCGGGGTCCAGCGCCGGCGACGAGAGCACCAGGCCGTCCACCTCGCGCGCCCAGCGGCGGGCATGGCCGGCCAGGGTTTCGGCGACAAAGCGTGCGGCCACCAGCCCGCCCATGCTGTGCCCCAGCAGCACATGCCGGCCCGCCTCGCGCGGGGTGGCGCCACGCAAATGGTCCATCACGGCAGACAGGTCGGTCAGCAGGGCCTGCGGCTGGCCCATGTCGCCACGCGGCCCGGTGCTCAGGCCATGGCCACGCTGGTCATGGCCGGCCACGTGCCAGCCGGCCTGGTTCAAGGCCAGGGCCAGGGCTTCGTAGCGCCCGAGGTGTTCACCCAGGCCGTGCACGATCTGCACCGTGCCGTGGGCCGGTGTGCAGGTGTCATCGGCGGCCCAGCGCCGCAGGTGCAGCGTGAGTCCGTCCGGGGTGCGCAGGCTGTCAGTGCCGCTTTGCATGCGCCGGCGGCCTCAGGCGCGCGGTGTGCAGAAGAAGCAGAGCTTGTTGCCGTCGGGGTCGCGGAAGTAGCCGCCGTAGAAGTTCTGGCCGCGCGGGCCGGCCGCGCCTTCGTCCTTCGCCCCCAGGGCCATGGCCTTGGCGTGGAGCGCATCCACCTGGGCCGGCTCTTTCACCACCAGCGCCACCATCACGCCATTGCCCACGGTGGCCGCCTGGCCGTCGTGGGGCTTCATCAGCGCCAGCGCCGGGCGCTCCATGCTCACGCCCCAGCCAATGCCGCCGGGGCTGCTCCACAGGCGCTTGGCGCCGATCTCGCCCAGCAGGGCGTCGTAGAAGGCGGCGGCACGCGCCATGTCGTTGCTGCCGAGGGTGACGTAGCCGATCATTGTTGTTTCCTGGAAGGTTCTCGGGGGGGCGGGGGCTAGAACTTGAAGTCGTAGTCGATGCTCAGCGGTGCGTGGTCGCTGAAGCGCTGGTCGAGGTAGATGGCCTCGCGCCTGGCGGTGGCGGCAATGGCCGGTGTCGCCAGCTGGTAGTCGATGCGCCAACCCACGTTGTTGGCCCAGGCCTGGCCGCGATTGCTCCACCAGGTGTATTGCTCGGGCCGGGTGTTCAGCGTGCGGAAGACATCCACCAGCCCGCCTTCGCTCAGCAGCTTCGTCATCCACTCGCGCTCTTCGGGCAGGAAGCCGCTGTTCTTCTGGTTGCTGCGCCAGTTCTTCAGATCGATGGCGTGGTGGGCGATGTTCACGTCGCCCATCAGGATGAATTCGCGCTCCTGCTTCAGGCGCATCAGGTGCGGGTACATCAGTGCCAGGAAGCGGAACTTGGCCTGCTGGCGTTCTTCGCTGCTGCTGCCGCTGGGAAAGTAGCAGCTGATGACGGAAAGCTTGCGCCTGGCGGTGTCGTAACGCGCTTCCACCCAGCGGCCCTCGGCGTCGAATTCCGGGCTGCCGAAGCCGGTGATGATGTCGCTGGGCGCCTTCTTCAGGTACAGGCCCACGCCCGAATAGCCCTTCTTCTCGGCGCAGTGGAAATGGCCCTGCAGCCCGGCCAGGGTGTCGAGCTTGCCTGCGATGTCTCCGTGGTGGGCCTTGAGCTCCTGCACGCCCATACAATCAGCGGCCGCGCTTTCAGCCCAGGCCTGCAGGCCTTTGTTCGCCGCCGAACGGATGCCGTTGACGTTCAGCGTGATCATTCGCAAGCCCAAAGTCCACTCCTTTTGATGACCATGCCCATCCCCGAAAGCGCGGTCGCGCACCCGGTTGCCAACGCCAAGGCCGACCCCCTGCTGGCGCAGGAGTTCGTCGCATTTGCCGTGCAGGCCGGGGTGCTGCGCTTCGGGGAGTTCAAGACCAAGGCCGGGCGTTTGTCGCCCTACTTCTTCAACGCCGGCCTCTTCGATGATGGCGCCAAGCTGGGCAGGCTGGCGGAATTCTATGCACGGCGCCTGCTGGCTGAAGCCGAGCAAGGCCTGCAGTTCGACATGATCTTCGGCCCCGCCTACAAGGGCATCACCCTGGCCGCAGCCCTGGCCGTGGAGCTGGCGCGGCGTGGCCGCAATGTGCCTTTTGCCTACAACCGCAAGGAAGCCAAAGACCACGGTGAAGGCGGCACGCTGGTCGGCGCAAAGCTGGCCGGGCGCGTTCTCATCATCGATGACGTCATTTCCGCAGGCACCTCGGTGCGTGAGTCCATCGCGATGATTGCCGCGGCCGGGGCCCAGCCCGTGGGCGTGAGCATCGCGCTCGACCGCCAGGAGCGCGCCACGGGCGACGGCGGCCGGGAGGTGCCCTGGAGCGCGGTGCAGTACGTGAGCAGCGAATTGAAACTGCACGTGGCGGCGATTGCGACGCTGCAGGACTTGCTTCAGTATCTGCAAGGCACTGCCGATAGGCAACTGAGCGCCCACACCGCCGCGGTGCAGGCCTATCGTGACCGTTACGGAGTCTGAATGCCGTCTTTCGCCGCCTGGCCGCTGTTTCGCCGATGGGCCTGCTGGGCCGCGGTGAGCGGTGGCGCCTGCTTGGCGGCGGGCGGGGTTGCTGCGCAGGCACCGAAGCCGGTGAGCGGCATCTACACCTGCTTTGACGACAAGGGCCGCCGTTTGACGGCCGACCGCCCCATCGCCGAGTGTTCGGGCAAGGAGCAGCAGGTGCTGAACCGCGATGGTTCGCTGCGCGCGGTGATTCCGCCCACGCTCACGGCCGAGGAGCGCGCCGAGAAGGAAGCGCGTGAACGCACCGAGAAAGAGGCCAAGGCCGCGGCCGCCGATGCCGTGCGGCGTGACCGCAACCTGGTGGCGCGGTTCCCGAACGAAGCCGCACACGGCCGCGCGCGTGAAGCCGCGCTGGACACCGTGCGGCTGGCCATGAAGGCGACCGAGATTCGCCTGCGCGACCTCGCCGCCGAGCGCAAGCCGTTGCGCGACGAGGCCGAGTTCTACCAAGGCCGGCCACTGCCGCCCAAGCTGCGTGCGCAGATCGACGCCAACGACGCCGCCGTGGAAGCCCAGCGGGGCGCCGCCGCCACCCAAGAGGCCGAACTGGGCCGCATCAACAAGCTCTACGACCTGGAGCTGGACCGCCTGCGCAAGCTGTGGGGTGGCGCGCCGGCGGGCTCGCTGGGGCCGCTGCCGGCATCGGCCCTGCCCGCCGCACCGGGCAGCGCACGCCCGGGCGCCTCAGCCGGCCGGCCGGCGCCCCACTGACGCAGCGCGGCGTCAGCCCAGGCGCTGGCGCAGCAGTTCGCCGGCCTGTGCCGGGTTGGCCTTGCCCTTGCTGGCCTTCATCACCTGGCCCACCAGCGCGTTGAAGGCCTTGTCCTTGCCGGCGCGGAACTCTTCCACGCTCTTGGCGTTGGCCGCGAGCACCTCGTCGACGATGGCCAGCAGCGCGCTGCTGTCGTTCATCTGCTTGAGGCCCTGGGCTTCGATGATGGCGTCGACATCGCCGGCTTCGCCCGACCAGAGCAGCTCAAAGACCTGGCGCGCGCCGTTGTTCGAGACCGTGCCGTCGCTCACGCGCCGGATCAGCGCTGCCAACGTGACCGGCTGCAGCGCTGCGGCGGCAATGTCGCGGCCCTCGGCGTTCAGGCGCTTGCTCACCTCGCTCATCAGCCAGTTGGCGGCCAGCTTGGGGCTGGCGCAGCCGTCGCGCACGGCCTCGTAGTAGCGTGCGAAGGCCAGGCTCTGCGTCATCAGCAAGGCGTCGGCTTCGGGCAGGCCGTCGTCGCGCACGAAACGTTCGGCCATCGCTGCGGGCAACTCGGGCATCGCGGCCTTCACGCGCTCCACCCACTCGGGGGCAATCACCAGCGGCGGCAGGTCGGGGTCGGGGAAGTAGCGGTAGTCGTGCGCGTCTTCCTTGCTGCGCATGGCGCGCGTCTCGCCGGTGTCGGGGTTGAACAGCACCGTGGCCTGTTCGATGGGCAGGCCGTCCTCCACGCGGTCGATCTGCCACTGCACCTCGAAGTCGATGGCCTCTTTCAGGAAGCGGAAGCTGTTCAGGTTCTTGATCTCGCGGCGCGTGCCGAGCATCGCGCCGGGCTTGCGCACCGACACGTTGGCGTCGCAGCGGAAGCTGCCTTCCTGCATGTTGCCGTCGCAGATGGAAAGCCACACCACCAGCGTGTGCAGGGCCTTGGCGTATTCCACGGCCTCGGCGCTGCTGCGCATGTCGGGTTCACTGACGATCTCGAGCAGCGGCGTGCCGGCGCGGTTCAGGTCGATGCCGGTCTGGCCCTGGTAGTCCTCGTGCAGGCTTTTTCCCGCGTCTTCCTCGAGGTGGGCGCGCGTCAGGCGCACGGCCTTTTTCTGGCCGTTCAGCACGAACTCCACCCGGCCGCCCTGCACCACCGGGATCTCGTACTGGCTGATCTGGTAGCCCTTGGGCAGGTCGGGATAGAAGTAGTTCTTGCGCGCGAAGATGGACAGCG